>OGPP01000089.1_pt1 | contig 116670 bp, 132 predicted proteins | sample 1553021 | NCBI WGS metagenome assembly OGPP01 (sample SAMEA2580217, study PRJEB22360) | human gut metagenome | biome: human gut; feature: human-associated habitat; material: faeces | place: Denmark | collected 2008/2010
AATGATGTGCTGTTGCCAGTAGGCAGAGGTCAAATCGGTATAGCCGATTGGATTTACGGCATGATACATCTGATAGATTATATTAGGTGATAGATATTTTATGGGGTGTCAAAATGATGGAAAATGATGCCAATTTAAACAGTATAGAATTTAATAGTTCTTAGTTGACGCTGGTTGATTAATTTGATATTATAAAATAGAACACATGTTCGAAATATACTGCGAGCGAATATGAATATACTAGTAAATGGTACTATGAAAAAACAATTGAGACTTGATTCTAATTATGTTACTATAAAAGTGCATTTGAAAATGGAAGGTTGATTATAATGAATAATATTGATATTGCAAACGGAATTGTATTTCAGAAAATGGAAATTAGTAAAGAAAGTTTTGAAGATAGACTTATTTGTCAAAAAAAGATATATCTTTTGCAGTCTTTAGGAACAGATTTGGGATACACATATAATTGGTATGTGCGTGGACCATATTCCCCTTCCTTAACAAATTATGTTTATAATAATTTGGAAATTTTATCAAGTAATGATTTTAGTGGATATAGTTTATCTTCATCTGCAGAAAATAATATAGACATAGTAAATTCACTTTTAGAAGATAAAAGAGCAGATTTTGGGATTGCATCTTGGTATGAATTATTAGCCTCACTCTTATATATTTTTAACAATAAGAGAAGTTGGAAAATTGATGAAGGGGATAATGCTCTTTTTGGCGCACTTATAAAGCAAAAACCACAATACAATAAAGAACAGTGTGCTTATGCCTTCGATACGCTCCGAAAAAAAGGTTTTATTCAACTGGAGGTATAAGAAATGGCAGATGAAAGATTGAAAATTGTTAAATATATTAATGATCCTGTCTATGGCGGAATTGCTATTACACAAATGGAATTAGAAATTATTGATACGCCAATTTTTCAGCGTTTGCGTGGCTTAAGACAATTAGCAAGAGTCAATTTTGTCTTTCCGGGGGCAGAACATTCTAGATATGTTCATTCACTAGGTGTTTTATATATTATGGGATTAATGACAGAACATTTGTTGAAACAGGGGATGCTTACAGAGGATGATGTTGTAAAGATGCGTGCAGCTGCATTATTGCATGATATTGGACATTATCCTCTTTCTCATTTAGGAGAAAGTGTTTATAGTTATTGTAAAGATAACCAAAATGCAAATAGTATTGTTCAGCTAGTGGGAAAAAACGAGAAAAAACATTTGTACGAGATGTCATCGTCCCATTCAAAATCGGCACATCATGAGCACTTAGGAAAATATATTATTATTCATAATCAGGAGATTAAAGGTATATTAGAAAAATATGGATTGGATTCTGAAGAAATTGGAGAGATTTTTACAGGAGAATATGGATCTAGAAATATGGTTTATACTCAGTTACTTCATTCAAGTTTAGATGCTGATAGATTAGATTATTTGTTAAGGGATTCTTATCAAACAGGAGTAAAATATGGTTTAGTTGATTTGCAGTATTTAGTTAGATTATTAATGGTTGTAGAAGATTCCGATTTGCCAGGGAAAAAAGTCCTAGCATGTAATAAAAAGGGGCAACATGTTGTAGAACATTTTTTGATGTCAAGATATTTTCATTATTCACAGGTTATTTTTCATAAAACGAATGCTGCTTTTGAAGGAATGGTAAAGTGCATGTACATTAAATTAGTTCAAAGTGGTAATTTTTTATATAATTCATTGGAAGAAATACACGATAGTGTGAATGATGAGGAGTTTTTAAAGTTTAATGATTCTTTTTTTGAGGTATCTTTAAAAGAATATTATGATAAAACGAATGATGAAGAGTATAAGAGACTGTATGAAATGTATAGAGATAGAATACGTCCAAAAGTAATATTTGAAATAAAAGATTTGTATGAAGATTCGCCATCTCAAGAGTTTGCAGTTTTGAAATGGGAATTAAAAAAGAATCCGGACAAGATTACTCAAATTATAGGTAGTGATAGGTGGGGCTATCAAATTGTGCCAATTACAATTGAAAAAATACATAATAGCTATAAAGTAGCAGAAAAAAATGCCGATTCAGAGGATTTACGTGAGGCAGTGAAATTGTATGACCCAGACAATGGAAAAATTTCATATTTAGCGGGGGATAAATTGTCAATTGTTAGTAAATTGGCAAATTATAAAAGTGAGTTTATCAGAATATATGTATTGGAGGAAAAAGGGAAAAAATATGATTATGAAAAAATGCATCAAGAAATTAAGGCATTAATTACATCATAGGTGTGTTGCAATGACAAGATTGTTAAAACCCGTTTCTTGGCAACACTTTGGCAACAGAAAATCAGTAAGCCAAAATAAAGTGTGCAAATAAAGTAAAATATTGGCAGATTTTTAATAATACTTAAACAAAACAGATTAAGTTAAAACGACAACTTGCCGAGTTTGAATAACGGATTAGAATGCCGAAAGCCTGTATTTATGCGGACTTCCGGCATTTGTTTTATCAAATGGCTCTAGTTTGGCTCTATTTGTGGGCGGGATAAGGGTTGCGAAAGCACTGATGGAGAAATAAAGGCATAATTGTAAGGGAAAAGTGATATATGCATCTTGGAAGCACAGGAATACTGAAAATTATAAGTTCAGCTGGAACAAAAAGTATGTTATGTACTGGAGAATTCCGGGAATCTGCGGGGAGTAATTGCGGGAAAAAAGGGGAAAGTGTATAATGCAAGAAAATAATGTTTTCACAGTGTAAAATAGAGGAGAGAACTATCATGCAGAAAATACTGATTGTAGAAGATGATACAAATATCAATAATCTGCTTCAGGAAGCATTATCCAAAGCAGGCTATTCCTGTGAGCAGGCGTTTTCCGGAACTGAGGCAAAGCTGCTTTTGAATATGCAGGAGCATAGCTATGCACTGGTGTTGCTGGATTTGATGTTGCCGGGAATTACAGGAGAAGCAGTTCTGGAGGAAATACGGAAAAAGGGAAATCTTCCGGTTATTGTTTTGACTGCGAAAGATAGTTTGGATGAAAAGGTAAAGGTTTTAACTAGTGGGGCTGATGATTATATAACGAAACCTTTTGAAATCAGAGAGGTACTGGCAAGAATTCAGGTACAGCTTCGTCATACAGAAGAAAAGGAAATAAAAGAATCTAACCTTTCGTTCAGAGAGATGGTATTGAACAAAGCTACTTTTCAGGTCAGCATTGGTGGAAAAATACTTCCTAAGATAACAAGACAGGAGTTTGCGATTTTAGAATTACTGCTCAGAAATCCGAAGCAGGTTTTCAGTAAAGAGGACATTTTTGAATATGCGTGGGACGAACCATATATGGGTGAAACAAAAACTCTGGATGTACATATAAGCAATATTCGTAAAAAGATAAAAACAGTTACATCTGAGGAATATATTGAAACAGTCTGGGGAATCGGTTATCGTCTTCATCTATAATCTTTACTCTTTTTTTACTATTTATTTGCGTTTGATTAGGATTGTTCCTTTATGATAAATGCAGATAAGAAAAAGGAGATGAAAAACTTGAGCGAAATGTTATTGGAAACAAGAAATTTGACTAAGCAATATGGACACCATAAAGCTGTGGACAGTGTCAATATGCATATTAAAAAAGGTGCTATTTATGGTTTTATCGGTCGGAATGGAGCTGGGAAGACAACTTGTCTGAAGATGATCAGTGGACTTTCCAAGCCAACTTGTGGAGAAATCGAGATGTTCGGATACAAGGGAAAGGATTTGCAAAAAGTTCGATCACGGATAGGATGTCTGATTGAGGCACCGGGACTTTATGGAAATATGACTGCATATGAAAATCTGAATATCAAATGCAAGCTGTTTGGAATAAAGAAAAAAAGTTATATTGAAGAAATATTGAGAATTATCGGTCTGGAGGATGTGGGAAAGAAAAAAACAAAACATTTTTCACTTGGAATGAAACAGCGTTTGGGAATTGGTCTTGCTTTGGTTGGAGAACCAGATTTATTAGTTCTTGATGAGCCAATCAATGGATTGGATCCACAGGGTATTGCAGAGATCCGGGATACGATTCAGAGACTTCAGAAAGAGAAGAATATGACAATATGCATTTCCAGTCATATTCTTGAGGAATTATCGAAGATTGCTACTGATTATGGAATTATTCATAATGGAAGTTTACTACAGGAAATTACAAGAGAAGAATTAATAAGAAGATGCAGTGAACGGATAGAGTTGACATTGGATCATCCGAAACAGGCGATTCCGGTGCTGGATTCTATGGGATTTACCAACTATCAGGTAACAGATAAAGAGCATATTCATATTTTTGAACGATTGAATGAAAGTGCAGCGTTGAATATGGAACTTGCAAAGTCAGGAATTCCGGTAAAAGGGATTTCCATAACCAGTGAAGAACTGGAAACTTATTTCCTGAATCTGACGGGAGGTGCGGATCATGCTTAATATAATAAAAATGGATTTATACCGGATGCTTAAAACCAAAAGTATGTATGTAATCTGGATCGTACTGGCAGCAATATTATTGATTACAACATCTTTATGCAAGACAGATTATGAGCTTTTGACTGAAAAGGATGCCATGAAACAGGAGCAGGTTACTGAACCTACTGTGGATAATATTAATGTGGGAATGATGGTAATGCTGCCTACGGAGCCGGGAGAAAAGGTGACGGTATATGATATCTTTTTTGCCAATTCCCAAGGAAAATTGTATGCACTGCTTTTGGTGATTTTTACTGTTCTGTTTTCAACAGCGGATATCAGTAGCGGATATATTAAGAATATAGGAGGTCAGGTTAGAAATAGAGGAACTCTGATTTTTTCCAGGGCAATTGCCTTGGCTGTCTTTACGGTACTGACAATGGCAGGTGCATTCTTATTTCAGGCAGCGGCGAATGGTATTGTTTTCGGGGAATTGGAATGGGGAAATACAAAGGCAATTTTATCTTATTTTGTGACTGAACTGGCTCTTCATTATGCACTTGTGCTGATTTGTATGGCGATTGCAATTATTTTGAAAAATAATGTAATCAGCATGGTCATTGCTGTCTGTCTTAGCATGAATGTAATGACCATTGTGTATGGGGTGATCAATAGTGCTATTCAAAAAATAGGAATTCAGAATTTCCAGATTTATAAGTATACGATAACAGGAAAATTATCACTGCTTCCTATGAATCCGAGTGGAAATGAGTGTTTGGCGGCATTTGGTGTGGCAATAGTGTTCATCGTTATGATGATATCAGTAAGCAGCGTTGTTTTTCAAAAGAGGGATATTTAACGGATGTATATCGTAATTGGGATATTAGCAGGAATTATTATCTTACAATTTATTATTATGTGGAAATACCAGCGGCAGGTGAAAGACATCTGCCGCCAATTGTCGTTTATGATGAAACATGACAGTAACATGTTGATTAACCATGAATTTGATGTGGGTGGAATAGGAAAGCTTTCTGATAAGTTGAATGAGCTTCTGGAACTGCGAAGAAAAGAGAAGCAGCATTATCAGGAGAAAGAAGCTCTGATTGCGGACACTTATACAAATCTTTCTCATGATATCCGCACACCACTGACATCTTTGGACGGATATTTCCAGCTAATGGAAGAATGTGAAAATATAGAGGATCAGAAACGTTATTTAAGCATTATCCACGAAAGAATTCATAGTCTGAATGAAATGTTGGAAGAACTTTTTATGTTTACAAAGTTAAAAAACGAATCTTACAGTTTGGAATTGACATTGTGCTGTATGAACCGGATTTTGAAAGAAACAGTTTTTTCATACTATGATGAATGGGTAAGAATGGAAATTCAGCCGGATATTCAGATTACGGAAGAACAGTTGTATATACATGGAAACAGGCAGGGACTCTGCCGTGTTATCCAGAATGTGATAAAAAATGGGCTGGATCATGGAGAAAAGAAGATTAGCATTGTGTTGGAACGTGATCAAAATCAGGCGGTGCTTAGAATCAGCAATCAGGTTACACATCCAGAACAGATTAATATAGATCAGGTATTTGAGCGATTTTATAAAGCAGATGTTGCCAGAAGTAAAACATCTACTGGATTGGGACTATCTATTGCAAAGGAGTTGGTTAGTCGGATGGATGGAGAGATTGAAGCAAAAATAGAAAAAAAAGAGTTTATTGTTGAAATGAACTTTCCGATTGTAACCGATGCTAAATAGTATTTTGCGACGTAGAGGGATAATCAATAATTTTTATTTATCCTTGCAGAAGCATTAGCTCTTATTTTAGGATCCTATCTAAGGAAAGTACCCATGACAGGGCGTTAAGCGTCCAGGGGGGACGATTGTTTGGCACCGACCGGAGCGTAGAGGTAGCCTCCCAAGTTTTATGATACCGGTCTACCGGAATACATAGGAAGTTGAAGATAAAGTTTTATCTGAAGATTATGACGAGGACTACAATAATTATTCGAGAATAGTATGTGAGGATAATCAATCAATGATAATTGATTTTTATGAAAATGGTAATTTGGTGATGGAATAATCTGTATATAGTGATTAGAAGAAGATGGTTATTTTATATTATGATAGATTGTTATATTGAGATAAATGAATTTAATCATTTTTTTATTATATGGATTTGGGAGAGGGGCTTTAAACCCTACTATATAGTATTAAGGAAGGTGCAAAAAAATGAAAAATAAAATAGAAAAGGAAGAGAGGTTACTAACTGAAGAGGAAAAAAATATGTAATTGATGGTTATAATAAAATAAGGTGGTCAAATTTTGCAATTATCTTTGGAGTGACTTTTATCATTTATGTGTTATTGGGACTTTTATGGGGGCTTATATGGTGGTCGGTGGATCAAGATATTACCATGGGATTAAGACAAGGTTTTGGTTTGCTTTTCTTTATTACTGGTATTACAAGTATATGGATAATATATTATTTTCTAAATTTGCAAGTGGTTATTAAAAAGATAAAAGCAAATAGAATGTATGTCAAAGAGGCAATATATGAAAAAACATCAGGAAAATACAATCGGGTGTATTTGCAAATGTATAAAAAGGGCAAGTTAAGGTATTCTGGCTATCATTTACTTTTGCGCGAGCCTTTAAATAAGGGGGATAAGGTAATTGTATTACAAATGAGAGGAAGAGCATGGGTATATAAGGTAAAAAATTAAAGTATAAAATTTTAAAATGAAGAAATAGATCATGGAATTTGGCATTAGTTTTAGAAAAACAATGCTGTGGTCCATACGAATAAGAATATGAAGATTATAGAAACTCCTAATTGGGAAAATAGTAAGGTGAGGCAGATGGAAAAAGATTTTAATTTTGAAAAGTATATCAGTGAGCGTCTGTTAGAAATTGACGATGAAAAAACGCGTGTGGAAATGCGGGAACTGATGCAGCATACAATGATTCCGTTTTATCGGCATACAGAAGAAGCCTATGAAACCAGCAGAATTGTATATTGAGCGGAAGATTGAGATTTTTCCAAGATATACAGAAATTTTAAATGGAACTTATCGATTGCGAACCGAAAATCAAATACTATTGACGTTTGGCAATTAGAAGTAGAAACATTGGCAGAAAATATCATAAACAAACAGGAAAAATTAGTTACACAATCGGTAAAGGTGGCAGAGCAAAAGGCTGCACAAACAGAATTAAAAACTAAAATTGCACAACAGGAAGGAAATGTAAAAAGTGCAAAGTGGAGCAGTTATGGACTTAGGTAGAAAACAGTTATGTTGAAATCAGCTATCCATTAGCAAGAAATGAAGGTGGTGATTATTTTTATTGGGATGTAAGAGATGAAAACGTATATATGATATATTGTGATGATATAGAGAATCCTGTTTGGGTATGCGAATCTATTAAGGCATTTTTTGAATTAATGGAAAATAATTAGTTGTGAAATCAGTATGACTGCATGAACCGTCTGGTAAAGGTAACGGGCACCGATGGTGTCGTGGAAGTTGCTTTTGTCTATGACCGGACTGGTTTTCTGGTCAAAGAGATGAACGCGGCAGACTATCTGTCCGCAGATACCGATGAGGAACGCACAGGAACCTATTACACCTATGATTATGAGGGTGATGATTTGGTTGATAAGCAGGAGCATTACCATGTAGAGAAAGAATTTAAGGTCAATGGATAGCTGCAGAGCCGGCATTATAGGGGATGGCTGGTATGAGCAGAATAATTCAATTTCAGTGATGAATGAGTGGTAAGTTTTATGTTACAATGACTATATGATAAAAGAGAAAGCGAAAATGATATGCGACCAGTAAATTTATATTTGCTTACAAGAAATCAGAATAAAAATACGTACACACCATTTGAAAATATTTTGTCTGCAAGACATGAGCGTGTACCGGTAAAGGAACATGAATTCCAAAGTCTGCGGCATCTGGTAGATATTTTATGGCAGCAGGGCGTGGCGATTCCGGAGATGGATGGCTTTTTTTATTCGTATACGATTCGGCAGATCGGAAAAGAGTTTGATCTTTTAAAGGTATGTGTGAACCGGAAAGTATTGAATATTGAGCTGAAAAGCCTGGCGGTTTCCGAGGAAAAAATCGAGCGGCAGCTTCAAAAGAACCGATACTATCTTGGAACGTTAGCGCCGCAACTGGAGCTGTATACATATGTGGAGGAGACCGGGAAACTTTACACACTCAAAGAAGAAGCGTTGTGTGAGACCTCTTTTACAGAGCTGACTGCGGTAATCAAAAATTTTCAGATTTATGAGGACGGCAATTTGGACCAGCTTCTGCAGGCAAAGAATTATCTGATTTCTCCTTTGAATATGCCAGAGGAATTTCTGGAAAACCGTTATTTTCTGACGCAGCAGCAGGAGATGATAAAGAAAACCATCTGCGAGGAGATGGGCAGAAATCCGTTACAGAATCCGCAGAAAGCGGATGCGAACAAAGCGCAATTCTGGGGAATTACGGGTATTGCGGGGACAGGAAAGACACTGTTGATTTACGATCTTGCCAAGGAGATGGCACAGACCGGCAGAGTATGTCTGATCCACTGTGGGATGCTCAGCGAAGGACATAAACTTCTTGACAGCATGATGCAGAATGTGGATATCATCAGTGTGTCAGATCTCTTGGCATGTGCTTTAAGTATCTATGCTTTTTTACTCATCGATGAGGCACAGCGCATGCCGGAAAATGCGTTGGATTTTATCCGGGAAAAGGCAGAGACAGAGCGAAAAGTATGCGTTTTTTCCTATGACTATTTTCAAATTTTATCCAAAACAGAGCAGCGGCGAAACATTCCCGCACAACTGGAAGATTTGCCCGGGTTTCAGGAACTGAAACTGTCCGGACGTATCCGCAGCAATCGGGAAATGAATTCTTTTATCCAGACATTGCTCGATCTTAAGAACCGTCAGCAGGGCGACCGTTATACCTATGAAAATGTGGATGTCCTTTATGCAGCGAATGCATTGGAGGCAGAAAGAATCATCCGTTTTTATCAAACGGAACGAAGCTATACGTTTATCGAATATGATGAACCGCTTGCGGACTGTCCGGGGGATATCAATGTGTTAGAGGCGGCCGGAATGGAGTTCGATAATGTCATCATCACTTTGACCAGTCACTTCCGATATAACGAGGATGGAGTGTTGCAGGGAAATGCACATCCGAATCCGGACTATAGTTATTACCGGTTGCTGTTTCAAAGTGTTTCGCGTACAAGGGAACGATTGTGCATTGTTGTAATTAGCGATGAAACCTTGTTTGCAAAGGTACTTTCCATACAGCAATATTAAAATTTTATAAACTGCTTGCGATGAACAGAATTTTGCAGTATAGTACTCTTCGCTTTTTAAAAATCAGCAGGTGCTGATGTTTAAAGGAAAGGAGAATGCAAATGACATTTTATCAGGAATTACAGCTTAGTTCTGTTGGCTCAAAGCAGCTGATCAAAAATACGACAGACCCGAAGGAGAAGAGACGTCACATTCTTATTTACAATTTTAAAGTATATCTGGTGATGGCTTTTTGTGTGGCAGTGGTGACACTGTACAGCAAACTGACCGGGAATGATAACAGTGTCGTGGGAGTAACGGTTCTGTTGGCTATGCTCGTATTGCGACAGGCAGATTTCGGTATCCGGACAACGCACGGACTCATTTCTATCGCAGGAATATTTGCAATTCTTATGGGGGGACCAAGGCTGGCCAATATGCTTCCACCAGTGGGGGCCTTTGTGGTGAATATTGTTTGTATCATGCTTCTTATGGTGCTTGGTTGTCATAATGTGATTATGTATAATCATTCAACGTTTGTGTTAGGATATCTGTTGCTGTTGGGGTATGATGTGACAGGAAAAGCATATTTGTATCGTGTGGCAGGACTTGCCGCAGGTATGGTTGTCTGCATGTTTGTATTTTATAAGAATCAGAAAAACAGACCATACCGCAGAACTTTTTTGGATCTGTTTCGGGAATTTGATATTCGTTCTGCAAGAAATGTATGGTATATAAAACTTACATTTATTGTTTCAAGCGCAATGCTGATCGTATCTCTGCTGGGATTGCCGAGAGCGATGTGGGCGGGAATTGCCTGTATGTCTGTCTGTTTGCCTTTTACAGAGGATTGTCCACAGCGTGCAGCCGACCGAGGCATGTTTAATATTGTAGGATGTCTTTTATTTATTGTGTTATACAAGGTACTTCCACCTTCTATGTACAGTATGATCGGAATTATTGGCGGAATTGGTGTGGGATATTCAGCCGGATATAAGTGGCAGACGGTATTTAATACATTTGGTGCGCTTTCGATTGCGTCGTCTTTGTTTGGAATACCGATGGCAGTGGCACTTCGTGCTGGAATTAATATTGTGGCATCAGCGTATACCATTGTGTGCAATCGGATTTTTGACCGGACGTATAAAAATTGTACTTGTACGAATACATAAATTGTAAAAAGGGCCATATTATGGTATAGTTTCATCCGAACGGTATTCTGGGCGTTGCACACAGAGATTTGTGGCATCAGCAAAAACAGAAACTGTATCGGATGAACAATGTTGTCACTTCGGATGTGATTTTTCGCAGACACTCTAAGGAGGTCTGACGGAAGAGCCGTAAGGTATTACATAGTAAAGAAGGTGGTAGCATGCAAATAGGAATCATAGGCGCGGGGCGTGTGGGCTGTTCCATGGGAAAGTATCTTGTGGAGCATGGTGCAGACGTTCTCGGATATTATGATACGAATGATCGGGCGGCAGAAGAAGCCGCACAATTCACAGGGACAGAGCGTTATGATACGCTGGCAGAACTTGTATCAGCCAGCAGACTGATATTTATCACGACACCGGATGGAATCATCCTGCGCGTGTGGGAACAAATCAGACATCTGCCTCTTGCGCAGAAGATAATATGTCATTGTAGTGGCGCATTATCATCGGATTCATTTTCTGGAATTGAAGATACGCGTGCAGCGTGTCTGTCTATTCATCCAATGTTACCGTTCAGTAACAGATTTTCATCTTATGAACAATTGGAAAAAGCGTTTTTTACCGTGGAAGGGGATTCTTCGGCAACACAGGTCGTGTCGGCAATGTTTGAAGGATTCGGAAACCGGGTATGCAGCATTCGTGCGGAGGATAAGCCCCGTTATCATGCAGCCGCGAGCATTTTAAGCAATCAGGTTGTTGCAGTACTGGATTGTGGATATGCGTTGCTTGAACAATGCGGATTTTCCAGAGAGGAAGCCATTGTGGCGACAGCGACGCTGGTACGGCAGAATATAAACAATGTGATCGAAAACGGATGCGTGGATGCTTTGACCGGACCAATTGAGCGATGTGATCTTGGTACGGTGGAAAAACATCTTGCGTGTCTGGGAGAGGAAGATGCACAGATGTACCGTATTCTTGGAACAAAGCTTGTGACAATCGCAGAAAAGAAAAATCCCGGGGTGGATTATGGCAAAATGCGGGCGTTGCTCCAATCAACCGGATGCAAAAACGAAGAAGATGAAAAAGCAGGCGAAGGAGGCTTATAAAATTATGAAGAACACAGCAGTTACATTTCGGGAGGCAAAGCAGAAAGGTGAGAAACTTACCATGCTTACCGCATATGATTATTCCACAGCAAAACTGATCGATGAAGCCGGCGTCAATGCAATCCTTGTAGGGGATTCCCTTGGCATGGTCATGCTTGGATATGAGGACACACTTTCTGTGACAATGGAGGATATGATTCATCACAGTGCAGCAGTTGCCAGAGGAATCAAAAATACACTTCTGATCACAGACATGCCGTTTATGTCTTATCAGACATCAGTTTATGATGCCGTTGTCAATGCCGGCCGTCTGGTAAAAGAAGGTCGTGCCCAGGCAGTCAAATTAGAAGGTGGTATGGAAGTCTGTGACCATATTCGCGCGATTGTCAAGGCATCTATTCCGGTATGTGCGCATCTGGGACTGACACCGCAGTCAGTAAATGCGTTCGGCGGATTTAAGGTACAGGGAAAAGGCGAGGAAGCAGCACAGAGACTTTTGGATGAGGCGCGTGCGGTCGAAGAGGCAGGTGCATTCGCTGTCGTATTGGAATGTGTACCACAGGCATTGGCAGAAAAAATCACAAAGTCAATCCATATTCCGACGATTGGTATCGGTGCGGGTGCAGGATGTGACGGACAGGTGCTTGTATATCAGGATATGCTTGGCATGTATTCCGACATGGTGCCGAAGTTCGCAAAACAGTATGCACAGGTCGGCACACAGATGAAAGAAGCGTTTGCTGCTTATCGAAAAGAAGTGGCAGATGGAACGTTCCCGGCACCGGAGCACACCTTTAAAATGGATGAGACAATTCTGGATAAATTATATTAAATGTGTCAGGCTTTCTATGAAAACCTGACATGCAGGTCAGTCCTTAATGGGCTGAGGTTCGAAAGGAGAGAAAAAATGAAGATATATGGAGAAATCGCAAAAGTAAGAGAGACAGTAAAAGCATGGAAAGCACAGGGCCTTACCGTCGGATTCGTACCGACGATGGGATATCTGCATGAAGGACATAAGAGCCTGATCGATGCTGCCAGAAAAGAAAATGACCGTGTGGTTGTAAGTATTTTTGTAAATCCGATGCAGTTCGGACCGAAGGAAGACCTGGCAAGTTACCCGAGAGATCTCGACAAGGATGCAAAGCTTTGTGAGGCAGCAGGCGTGGATGTGATCTTTCATCCGGAACCGGAAGAGATGTACACACCGCAGTTCTGTTCTTATGTGGATATGAACGGACTGACAACCGAACTTTGTGGAAAAACCAGACCAACACATTTCCGCGGTGTGCAGACAGTCGTATTGAAGTTATTCCATATCGTGACACCGGACCGTGCATATTTTGGTCAGAAGGACGCACAGCAGCTTGCAGTCATCAAGCGCATGGTTACGGATCTGAATGTTGATGTACAGATCATCGGATGTCCGATCATCCGTGAGGAGGATGGTCTTGCAAAAAGCTCCAGAAATACATATCTGAATGCAGAAGAGCGCAAGGCAGCACTGGTGCTGAGCCGCAGTCTGAAGCTTGGAAAAGAACTTGTTGCAAAGGGCGAAAAGAGTGCGGAAGCTGTGAAGAAAGTGATTACAGAGGAAATCGAAAAAGAGCCTCTGGCAAAAATTGATTATGTGGAAGTCGTTGATTTTGACACAATCACACCAACAGAAACTATTGGAAAGTCCGTTCTTGTTGCAATCGCTGTTTACATTGGAAAAACGAGACTCATTGACAACTTTATCGTGGAGGCTTAGCATATGACATATACAATGTTGAAAGGTAAAATTCATCGTGCAGTAGTAAAGCAGGCAGATTTAAATTATGTGGGAAGTATCACTGTGGATACCGAGTTGCTTGAAGCTGCAGGAATTATGGAATACGAACTTGTTCAGATCGTGGACGTGGAGAATGGAAACCGGTTTGAAACCTATACGATCGCAGGCGAGCCGGGCTCCGGTATGATCTGTCTGAACGGCGCAGCTGCAAGACAGGTGGCCGTGGGGGATCATGTGATCCTCATGTGCTATGCGCAGATGACACCGGAGGAAGCAAAACAGCACAAACCGAAAGTTGTTTTTGTGGATGGGGAGAATCATATTTCCAAGATGACAAACTACGAAAAGCATGGAAAGATTGCAGAGGATATGTAAGAGAATAACGGAAGATTTCTATCTTTGGAGATGGGCATTGCTTGTGCTGCTCGTGTATGGCTGTGTGACGCAGATTGTTTTTGGCACGATTTGCCCGTTTGTGGTATTCAGTGGATTTCCATGTCCGGCATGCGGACTGACCAGAGGGGTATGTGCGATACTTACCGGGCATTGGAAGATGGCAGCAGCATATAATATCACCGCTTTTTTGTGGCTGCCGGCACTCATCTGGTTCTGCTTTATGCGCTATATTGCCGGAAAAAACAAAATCTGCTGGGAACCGGTCTTTATCGTGATTGCGATTATCACCGTTATTTATTATATATATCGTATGAAGGCATGCTTTCCGGGAAATCCTCCGATGTGCTATCATGCGAAAAATGTCGTGACATGGCTTTTACATCTGTGATATACTATAAAAGGTGTTTATTAACATAAGTTTTAGGAGGAAATGAAAATGTTTTGTACAAATTGTGGAACAGATAACAATAATGGTGAAACAAACTGCAAAAACTGTGGCGCACCATTAGGCGGAGCAGACAACAATGCTGCATTCAATAATGGTTCTTACGCATATAACCAGCAGGGAACCGGAACATATGGAAACCAGAATCAGCCATATCCGAACAACAATGTGGGATTCAATGAGAGCATGATTCCGGAAGAATATCGTCCAATCAGCATGTGGGGATATTTGGGATATGAGATCCTGTTTGCGATTCCATGTGTCGGTCTGATTCTGTTACTGGTATTCTCTTTTGGAGGAACCAAGAATAAGAACTTAAAGAACTTTGCAAGATCTTATTTCTGTGTATTAATTATTGCAGTTGTTTTAGTTGCGATTATTATGGCAGTCGGTGGTGTTGGCTTTTTGTCAAGCGTAAGCAATGGTTATTACTAATTCGTTAGCACATATATAAAAGAAAGCGAAAGATGAGATTCGTATTTTCCTTGAGACAGAGGGAGTGCGAATCTCATTTTATTTATACGAATGTGTGCGAAGGGGGCGAATAGTTACTATACGAAAACATCATTTAAAACATCAGCCGGAATGTCGGCTGGAAGCGGGCTTGGTCTTGAATGAATTTTTGGAATCAGTTATAATGGGGCTTATAGCATTTGCCCGTTGAAAGCATGTGTGAGGCAGATACAAAAGAAAGGAAGACAAAATGAACTTAGGTCATGTATCCGTGGTGAGTATCATTGGAATGATCATTTCGATGCTCATTGCGATTGGATTACCCGTATTTTTGATGCTTTTTGTGCGAAAAAAGGAAAAAGCACAGATTAATTTCTTTTTTATTGGTGCAGCAGTATTTGTGCTGGCAGCATTGTTCTTAGAACAGTCCTGTCATGCGCTGGTGTTTAGCGTAGCCGGTGATGTTCTGAAGGAGAAGCAGGCATAGAGAGCAGAGAGAGGATTTGATTTTATGAGTACTCAATTAAGGCATTCGTTGTTATTACTTCTTACTGCATTTATCTGGGGCGTTGCATTTGTGGCACAGAGTGTCGGAATGGATTATGTAGGGCCGTTTACGTTTACGGCATCCCGTTTTCTGATCGGTGCGGTGGTGTTGCTTCCGGTAATCTGGTTTCGGACAAGAAAAGAGACCGGTGCCGGGACAGAACAAAAGAAGGGGACTGCAGTGGATAAAAAGAATAAAAAAACTTTGCTGGCAGGTGGAATCATTTGTGGTGCATTCCTTTGTATTGCTACGAACCTGCAGCAGATCGGTTTGCAGTACAGTACGGTCGGCAAGTCGGGCTTTGTAACAGCTATGTATATCGTGCTTGTACCGATTCTTGGCATTTTTCTGCACAAGGGAATTGATATGCGAAAGGTGATTTCTGTGATACTTGCAGTGTGTGGTCTGTATCTGCTTTGTATGACAGACGGAAGCTTTTCGATTGGAAAAGGAGATATTTTTACAATTTTATGCGCATTGGCATTTTCGTTGCAGATTCTTTCCGTTGATCATTTTGCACCGAAGGTGGATTGTGTAAAACTGGCAAGTTTGCAGTTTCTGCTCTGTGGAATCTGTTCCTGTGCGCCGATGCTGTTGTTTGAGCATCCGCAGTTTTCTCAGCTGGCGGCAGCATGGATGCCGATTTTATATGCGGGAGTTCTTTCGAACGGTGTGGCATATACCTTACAGATCGTTGCACAGAAAGGAATAAATCCGACGGTTGCATCGTTGATTATGAGTTTAGAGTCTGTAATTTCGGTGTTGGCTGGATGGGCGATTTTACATCAGACACTGACAAAAAGAGAATTGGCAGGATGCGTGTTTATGTTTGCAGCAATTATTATTGTGCAGTTAAAACCTAGAGAAAATGGAGGTTATCATGAAGAATATAATTGAACGTGAAGTAGATGGAATTTTAACAGATATACTGGATGATTATAAAAAAGAGCGTGCAATCGATAAAAATGATATTTATAATCAGCCGGATAAAAATGAGATTATTGCAATTTTAGACCATTTGATGGCAATTGTTTATCCGGGATTTTTCCGGGAAAAAAGCCACAAAATTTACAATCTCAGCCATACGGTTTCCACTTTGATTGAGGATGTGCTGTTCCATTTGAACAAGCAGATCATGGTTGTAATGAAATATACAAAAGCATTTTCAGAGGAACAGGAAGAAGAGTTAGAAGAATTTACGCAGAATGCTTCTGTTGCATTCCTCAAGACTATTCCAAAAATCCGAGAGTATCTGGATACTGATCTGCAGGCAGCTTTGGACGGTGATCCGGCAGCAAGCAGCAAGGAAGAAATTATTTTCTCTTATCCAGGTCTGTATGCAATCACAGTGTACCGTCTTGCACATGAGCTGTTTCTTTTGAAGGTACCACTCATTCCACGTATGATGACCGAGCATGCACACAGCAAAACCGGAATTGATATTCATCCGGGAGCAACCATCGGAAAATATTTCTTTATTGATCATGGTACTGGCATTGTTGTCGGCGAGACAACTGTAATCGGAGAACATGTAAAACTGTATCAGGGTGTGACACTCGGTGCTTTGTCTACAAAGGGTGGACAGAAACTGCGTCATGTGAGACGTCATCCAACCATCTGCGATAATGTAACCATTTACTCAGGCGCGTCCATTCTTGGTGGAAATACAGTGGTCGAAGAAGGTGTCGTTGTTGGCGGAAATGCTTTTATTACCAAGTCTGTCAGCAAGGGTACAAAAGTCAGCGTGAAGAATCAGGAACTGGTATATCATAGTGACGATGAGTCTTTGCACCAAAATGAACAGGACGAGTCCTGGTTTTACGTTATTTAATCGACTCAGAATAGTTACATCGAAATTATTCGCATCTCATTGCGTTTGATGTAGAATGTATGATAAAATAAAAAAGTATGTGATATGCATACAGAATATGGTGTGGGTTTAGGAGAGTTAACACATGATTGACAAGAAAAAATTTAAAAATGCAATAAATAAAAGTCAGAAAGTAATGCAGAATGCGCCGACAGATCAGAGTATGACAGTTGATGTCAAAAATGAGGAACTTGAAGCACAGATTAAAGTCTACACAAAAGAGAAAACCAGAGAAAATTTGAACCAGCTTATTGAGATTGCCCGCAAATGCAGACTTCTGGTACCGGCAAATTTGAATGAGCAGAATCAGCCGGTTCCATGCCTGCTCAATAGTCAGGAAAATGGATTGTTTTTCCCGGCATATACTTCAAAGGAACAGATTCCGCAGGAACCAAAGAGTCCGGCAATTATCAATATGCCGTATCTGGCAATCAATGAAGTTGCCTGCCGTCAGGCGGAACATATCGGAGGAATTGTAATCAATCCGTTTACGGATAATCTGGTGTTTAAAATGCCTTTGGTACAGCGTATTGAGGAAGTGGAGAAAGCACGTAAGAATGCGGGAAAAGTGAAGACTATGCAGTTGACACCGGAACAGTATGTATTGTTCGAGCGTAAGCAGTTTGAGTTTGGATTTCTTCCAAGACGTTTATTTGAAAATGGCAAAGAGATGATGGAACAGCTCTGCGAGAAAAAAGAAGAATATATTGATCAGCTGTTTGAAGAGTCTTACCAGCAGAAACGCATGTATCCGTACCTGCCGGAAGATTTTTCCGTTATGGTTTTGAACATTTCGGATGATTTGACCATTGCCCGTGTCGATTTACCGAATCGCGAGATGGGAGTTCCGTCTTGTTATCGTATTTATCTTGCATGGGATGAAAAGGAACAGAAGGGACGTTACATGACGATTGAGAAGACAAAAGATGCCGGAAGTAATCTTTTAGGAGAAATGGGAAGCGACTGGAAACATGTGGATTACGGACAGGCACCGGTAGAAGGCGCAGAGTTACAGACTATTCTTGACATTTTAGAAGAAAAATTATCATAATCTTAATTGCGTATATTATAAATGTACATATTGTAATAAATAATAAAAAGCCACTAGCCAGGAACAGGAATGATTGATTTCCGGGCTTGTGGCTTTTGTTTGATGCATTTTATTGTGCAAGAATCGGGGCGAAAGTTGCACGAACGACTTTTGCAAGATCCTGTGGGTTGAGTGCAATAGTCGTTCCGATGCGGCCACCGCTGATATACATTTTATCAAACTGTTCTGCAGATGCATCGATAACGGTAGGAAACGCTTTCTTCATACCAAGTGGACTGCAGCCGCCACGGACATATCCGGTGATTGCGGTGAGATCTTTGACATGGATCATCTCTACAGATTTTTCTCCGACGGAACGGGCAGCGGCCTTTAAGTCTACTTCTTCAGCAATTGGAATGACAAAGACATAGTATTGTTTGCTTTTTCCCTGCATAACGAGCGTTTTGTAAGTTTGTTCAGCAGGAGCTCCGGTTTTTTCAATCGTGTGCATGCCGTCAATAAATTCATCACATTCATAATTGATCAGTTCGTATTCTATTTTGTTGCGCTCTAAAATGCGTACCGCGTTTGTTTTTACTTCTTTTTTTCCCATATATGTTTGATACTCCTATATGATAAGTTTTTAGGCAGCCTTGAATGGCTGCATTTCTATTTCGCCACTCATTATAGCAAATTCATCAGAAAAGTTGAACTGGAAATAGAGAAATGATATAATAAATGACACAAAATTTGAAATGAATAGGTAAAGGAGCATGCATATGAAGGATTTTCTGAAACGAATCAAAGCGGATTTTTTGGCATCATCTATTTTATGTATTGTGCTGGGGCTTATATTTATCATTTGCAATGATGGAGTGATCAACCTCATGGGAAGCGTGTTTGCAGTGATACTTATTATCATTGGGGCTGTGTATGTCGGAAGCTTTTTTCTGAATTTTATTACGAACGGCATGTCTGTACTTATGGGTGTGATCATACTTGCCGTGGGAATCTGGTTCCTTGTCCAGCCGGCAGTGATTGTCAGTCTGATTCCGATTGTCATTGGAGTTGTGCTTTTGTTTCATGGCTTTCGTGCAATCAAGGAGACAATCGAAGCAAAGAAGTGTGGATATGATGCCTGGGGAGCAAATCTGATTCTTGCAATTATAAGTCTGATCTGCGGATTTATTTGTGTGTTTGATGCTTTTGGAGTGATGGAGAAGGCGACGATTGTTGTTGGAATCATTCTGATATATAATGGCGTCTCTAATATATGGATCTCAAGCAGTGCAACCCGTGCTGCAAAAGATTATGCCCGTCGTAATGCCACGGTGGATGTTAATTTTGTTGAGGACGATGATGATAAATGAGACGGATGGAATTTAAGATGGAACGACCTGGACTTACCAAGGTCGGAGATGAATTGTCAGTTACAGAGGGAAAACTCCCGACTTCTTATTATTACACAATTGAGCATGCAATTGCCATGTCTGGAAATTATGCGGTAAGTGAGCGGCTCAAAAGCCGTAAAGGAACGGTTGTGGATGTGAAGGAGACGGAAAAAGGATACTTTGTAACCATGGAATTTGATGAATAGTAAGGTAAGATATGGCTACACAGAACAAAACTGATATTGATCAGCTACTGGCGGACAGCTTAAAGCAGCTTGCATCAAAAAAGTTACTGGAAAAAATTACAATTAAAGAGATTACGGATTTGGCTGGCGTGATTCGGCCTACGTTCTATAATCATTTTCAGGACAAATTTGAACTTCTGGAGTGGATTATAAAAAAGGAATTGTTAGAACCGGTCCAGCCTCTGATTCGCAATGATATGTTTACGGAAGCAATGCTTCTTCTTTTTACCAATATCGAGAGAGATAAGGCTTTTTATTCCCATGTGGTGAAACTGGAGGGACCTGTTACGTTTCATAGTATTGCCAGCAAGTGTGTGAGGGAAGTACTTCTGACGATTATCAATGAGCAGATGACGGGAAAGGAATCCAAACATAAGTGGCTGACTCCGGAGATTATTTCCACGTATTATGCAGAGTCACTTTGTTTTGTGGCAGAGACCTGGATCAATCAGAATATGGTTCTGCCACCGAAAGAGATGGCAGAGGCCTATCAGTATATGATCACACGCTCGATGATGGATATTATTAAAGAATTATAAGATACATACAATTTCACATGAATGTATAACAGAATATACAAATGCACACAAATGTATATTACATTGATACAGGACAAAAAGATTGAATATTTTCATATTCAATCTTTTTTCATATGATAAATGCGATGAAAAATATATAGGATGGTGAGCATTATGATTAAATTTGGAAAAGGAGTCGTTAAATGTCGGTTCCTGATTCTGATTCTGGCTTTCCTGTTACTGATTCCATCAGCAATCGGTTACTTAAAGACCAGAATTAACTATGATATCCTTTCTTATCTCCCGGGGGAGATCGAGACAATGAAAGGACAGGACATTCTTTTGGATGAGTTTGGAACAGGTGCTTTTTCGTTCGTAGTCGTTGAGGGTATGGATGACAAAGATCTGCAAAAAATTGCAGATGAAATTAAGGATGTGCCGCATGTAAAAAATGTTATCTGGTATGGATCTGTAATGGATTTCAGTATTCCGCGTGAAGCATTACCGGATGACATCTACAATTTCTTTAATAACAAAGACGCAGACAGTCAGTTGATGGCGGTGCTGTTTGATGAGTCCATGTCATCGGATGGAACAATGGATGCCATTCAGAAAATCAATGATCTGGTTGGCAAACAGTGCTTTGTCAGTGGTATGGCATCCGTCAACAATGATATCCGTAAGCTGGCAGAAAACGAAAGTGTAATCTATGTATTGATTGCCGTTATTCTTTCACTGATCGTTTTGTCGCTGACTATGGATTCCGCATTGGTTCCATTCCTGTTTTTGATCAGTATCGGAATGGCAATCATATATAACCTCGGTTCGAACGTGATTATGGGAGAAATCTCGTACATAACGAAGGCATTGGCAGCGGTCCTGCAGCTTGGTGTTACCATGGACTACTCGATTTTCCTGTGGCACAGTTATCAGGAACAGCAGGAACGATTTGATGGTGACAAAAACCGTGCCATGGCACATGCAATTTCTAATACCATTACATCTGTTGTAAGTAGTTCTATTACAACAGTAGCTGGTTTCCTTGCACTGTGCTTTATGAGTTTCACATTAGGACTTGATCTTGGTATTGTTATGGCAAAGGGTGTTGTATTCGGTGTAATTGGTTGTGTAACAATTCTTCCATCACTGATTCTTGTATGTGACAAAGCAATTGAGAAGACAAAACACAGAGTGATTCTTCCGGATATGAGCAGAATTGCAGGATGGATCACAAACCATTACATCGTATTTGTAATTGCATTCCTTGTAGTTTTAGTTCCTGCAATCTACGGTTACACACATACAGATGTGTACTACGACCTGACCGGAACATTGCCGGAGACATTCAGCAGTAAAGTTGGTAATGACAAGCTGACCGAACAGTATCATATGGGGGCAACACATATGGTACTGGCAAAAAGTGATCTGTCAAAGAAAGACAGTATGAATATGATCGATGATATCAAGAAGGTAGATGGTGTTAAGCTTGCAGCTTCTCTTGATTCTATTATGGGACCGGATATTCCGGAAGAGATGATTCCGGATGATATCAAGGAAGTTTTCAAGAGTGGCAATTACCAGATGATGGTCATCGTTTCCGAATATGCTGCCGCGACAGATGAAGTAAATAAACAGTGTGACGAGATCAATAAGATCGTTAAGAAATACGATGACACAGCGATGCTTATAGGAGAAGCCCCATGTACGAAGGATTTGATTGAAATCACGGATGTGGATTTCAAGAACGTAAGTATTATTTCCATAGGAGCAATTTTCCTGATCATTGCGATTGTATTTAAGTCCATTACACTGCCAATCATTTTGGTATGTGTCATTGAGTTTGCAATTTTTATCAATATGGGTATTCCGGCATACACCGGAACGGTATTACCGTTTATTGCTTCGATTGTTATCGGAACTATTCAGCTGGGAGCAACGGTCGACTATGCAATCCTTATGACAAATAAGTATAAGAAGAACCGTTTCCGTGGAATGGAGAAGAAAGAGGCAATCACAGATGCACTGAGCAAATCAATTCAGTCCATTATCGTCAGTGCATTGAGCTTCTTCGCAGCAACGTTCGGCGTAGGAATGTATTCAAATATTGATATGATCGGTTCTTTGTGTATGTTGATGGCACGAGGCGCAATCATCAGTATGATCGTTGTTATCCTTATACTTCCATCCATGTTGATGGTATTTGACCGTGTGATTTGTGCAACAAGCGCTGGTTTCCGTAACAAGAATAAATAGGAGGTTGATTCATTATGAAGTTACCAGAATTAAAAAAGAAATTTAGAAATAGATATGCAATCAAAATTGTAGCAGGTGTTCTTACCGTTGCACTGCTTGGAAGCAGCATGACAGCAGTTGCAGTACAGGCAGACCAGAAAGAAGATGCAACTGTAGAGACAACTGCAGAAACAGGCAGTGATAATAAAGTGGATGCCAGTGATATTGAAGATCTGGTTTCCATTAAAGCAAACGACAAGGAAATCGGAAAAGACGAGAGCGTTTACCTGATTTCTGATGCAAGCGGTAAAGTATATAACACAATTGTAAGCGATCATCTTACAAACAAAGACAAAGCAGATACATTAGAGGATCAGTCAAACTTAAAAGATATCAAAAATGTAAAGGGTGATGAAGAGTTCACTCAGGACGGAGATAAACTTACCTGGAAAGCAGGTGGCAACGATATTTATTATCAGGGAACTTCCGATGAGGAAGCTCCGGTCAGCCAGAAAGTAACTTACTATCTGGATGGCAATGAGATTGATCCAAAGGATCTGGCTGGAAAGTCCGGTAAAGTTACCATCCATTTTGATTATACAAACAATTCTTCTTACAAAGAGACCATAAATGGTAAGGAAGTAGAAGTAAAAGTTCCGTTTGCAGCAGTGACAGCAATGGTTCTCGATGACAGTTTTACCAATGTGGAAGTAAAGAATGGTAAAGTACAGAGCAATGGTGATAACAACGTCATCATCGGATATGCACTTCCTGGAATTAAAGAAAGTCTGAATGTAAAAGATTCTGATTTCGTAGATAATCTGGAACTTCCAGAAGATTTTGAAGTTACTGCAGATGTTAAGGACTTCAAATTAGATACGGCAATGACCATTGTTATGAATGCAGGCAGTATGGTATCTATGGAAAAGGGAGACAGCTCTTCCTTAGATGATATGATAGATGAGTTATCCGATGCAAGTACCAAGTTAAAAGACGGTTCTTCTGATCTGGCAAAGGGAATCGATACTTTACAGAGCAGTCTTGCAGATTATGCGAGCGGTATGAGTGAGTTGTATTCCAAGAGTGGAGACCTTGCTTCCGGCGTCAACACATTAAACAGCAGCGCAGCTACCATTAACCAGGGTATTCAGACGTTAGATAAAGCACTGAACACCAAGATGAGCGACAAGGAAAAAGCAACAGCACAGAAGACGGCATCCGACGCAGTAGCAGCAGAATTTAAGAATGGCAAGACAAAAGAAGTTACCGACCAGATTTATAATTCATTACGTTATACAAAGAGTAAAGATGGTTCCACTGCTGACGGTGCATTATATACTTCCTTATATGATGGCGCATACAATGCAAACGCAGCAACAACCGTATACAATGAAGTTGTAAGACAGGTACTTCTTCAAGCAGCAGGACAGCCGGCGACCAGCAAACTGACAGCAGATCAGGTTGCTGAGGCAATCAAGACAAATTATGTAAAGGGTGCACAGGCAAACGATCCGACTTCAACTGCAATGTATGCAGTTACAAATGGAATGACAAGTGCGCAGCTTGCAGAACTTCTTTACGCAAAGTCAGGTGCAAAAGATACGCTTTTTGCAAAGACAGAAAGTACGATCCAGGCACAGTTAAAAGCAGGAAGAGACAATGCACAGATCAAAGCGGGCGTAGAGCAGAGTTTAAAGACAATGGCAGAACAGCTCGCAGGTGCATGTGAGAGTGCTGCTTCACAGGCAGCAGGTCAGGCAGCAGTTACCGGAGCAGAGAGTGCCAAGGTTACCGTTGCAAAGCAGATCGAGGCAGTACAGAAGAACGGATACAGCCTTGTTAGCGGAGCAAAGGCATTGAGCAAAGGAACACAGACACTGGCAGATCAGGTTCCGACTCTGACAGCTGGTATCAAAGCTTTAAACGATGCTACTGTAAAGATTGTAGATGGTGTGGATGAGTTACATGATGGTTCTCATAAACTTGCAGATGGAATTGTTGAGTTTGATGAAGACGGAATTTCCAAGATTGTAAACAGTTACGAAGGTGATATTAAACCACTTACCGATCGTTTACAGGCTGTTATTGATGCAGGAGAAGATTATCAGACATTTACTTCTGTAGCAGACGGTGTAAACGGAAGTGTGAAGTTTATTTACAAACTTGACTCAATCAAGGCAGATGATGCCAAATAAAAACAGATCATTGGAGGAACACTAGGATGAACTGGTTAGAAAATTTGCTGATTGTGGCCGGAATTTCATTGGATATCTTTGCAGGAATGGAATGCCAGGGCTCGCTCGTGAAAAAAATAAATAAAAAGCATTTATTTGCGATATGTACTGTGGTTGCTATCGGGCAGCTGATCGAGTTATTCCTGGGATATTTCCTTTCCGATTTGTTTTGCAGGAAATATGCGGTGGCAAATGAAAAGATGCTGGGCGAAATCATAGCAATGCTGATTTTCTTTGCAGTTGGGATTCGACTGATGACCAAAGCTGTTCGCAATGAACGGATCGAGGAACATCTCGAGAATGACCTGGGGATTAAACGTTTTGTTCTGATGGTGGCCAGAACCGGAATATATACGATTTTGGTCGGCATTGCATTTGGCTTTTTAGGAACGAATGCAACATTGCTTTTAATCATGACGCTCATAGTTACGATTGCATTTGTAATCGGAGGAATGTACACAGGATATCATTTGGGGTTTGATTCCAAGACGGTGGTATATGTCGTGGGGGCCATTTTACTTTGGATATCAGGATTTAACGTGTTATTGAGCAGAGTAATAGAAATTTTTTAGAGAAAAGGAAGCAGAGGGCAGATGATTGCCCTCTGTTTTGTTTTGTAGTAAGATAAAGGCATTCTTTGAAAATTGCACGGAAAAGAATAGCAGGGAGATTAAAGGCATATGATAGAAGGCAGACAGGCGGTAACAGAGGATTATACAGTTGTCGATTTAGAGATGACGGGACTGACACCGAAACAGGATAAAATTATTGAAATCGGAGCGGTAAAGGTACGTGGACGAAAGGTGATCGATACTTATGGTACACTTGTGAAATCTGCGCGGCCGATTCCGGATCGGGTCAGTAAACTGACCGGTATCACGAATGAAATGATGGAAAATGGAATGGGAGAAGATCAGGCGATACAGACACTGCTTTCGTTTATTGGTGATGATGTGATCGTAGGTCACAATATATCGTTTGATTACAGTTTCCTCAAACAGTGGGCTGTCAACCGCAAAGCACCTTTACAAATGTCTGCTTGTGATACTCTTCGTATAGCCCGGGCATTGCTTCCGGGGGAACAGTCGAAGAAGCTGGAAGATCTCTGCAATTATTTTCAAATAGAGAGGGAACATGCACATCGTGCATTGGATGATGCAGTCGAAACACAGAAAATATATGAATGCCTTATGAATTGTGCATTGCCCGAAAAGAAGGAACTTTTTGTGCCGAAACTTCTGACATATAAAGCAAAGCGCCAGACACCTGCTACGGCCCATCAGATTGAGCGTTTGAAACAGCTACGTGAAAAATACCAGATTACAGATGAAATCGTATGGGATACCCTGACAAGAAGTGAGGCATCCCGTCTGCAGGATAAGTATTATGTTACTTATGGAAGATAAGTTTTTAAATTTTCTATGATGATATTGCGGGCGAGAGTATTGATTTCCTCCGCAGAAGAGATAAGATCCTGAATGTGCCCCGTCTGCCCATCTTCTTTGTATAAATCTGCAAGTGTTGTGTAGATACTGATTGCATCAGCATGGAAGGATACGGCAAGTTCCAGAAGGTCTTTTGCAGTATCTTTCTGGTCAGCTGCAAGAAGTTCTTGCGCGTAGGTATTTACGGCACTTACAAACTCCGTAAAGTTGGCGTCGTAAGAGGAAAGCTCATCGAGATTGGCAGCTCCATATTCCAGTTTCAGTTCAGTATTGGTAATACCGGACAGGTTAAGCATCTTATCAGAAGAAAGGCGAACCAGCGTCTTTTCCGCATCTGTGTGAAGGTTTTGTGGTATTTTTTCGATTGGTATGGTAAGATAGTTGAGATTGTGAATGTCTTTGCGGCGTGTAAAATTAGCCTGTCGTTCGTTTTCCCAGAATTGTTCCTGAACATTTTCCTGTGAATGGTTATTTTTATGAATCGCAAAATTTAATATTAAAACAAAAATGATAAATACAGCTAAAAAAATAAACATAAAGAATTCCTTTCTTGTAAGTTTTCTGGTTGTATTGATTATAACTTATAATTACGAAGAGGTGAATAGGATGAAGAAGAAAAATCGTATAATTGCAATCGTAGCACTGGTATTGATCGCAGCAATGGTTGTCACTTCTGTTGTGTCTGCATTTATAATGTAGGAAGCATAATGAATGACACGAACTTAGGCTTGAAAATGTGAGGGTTTGTGATAAAATATGTAGTCAGACAAAGTATGGTGGAAATATAGTTAAGGAAAGAATATGAAGAAGACAGGGAAAATTATCTTTTTTGGAACTTTATTTGGTTTGTTATGCAGTTTTGGAAATGCACAGACGGTTCAGGCGCAGGATGAAATTGCAATAGAGGACGGTGTGTGCATCGGCAATGTTGATGTAGGTGGAATGACGGAGGACGAAGCTAAGACAGCCGTTTCTTCCTATGTAGATAGTCTCATGGACACTACATTTACATTGAAGGGTAAATCCGGTTCCATCGAAATGACCGCTGCTGACATGGGCGTTACGGCCGATGTTGACACCGCCGTTACCGAAGCGCTCGCAGTAGGTCGTGCGGGAAGTCTGATCAATCGTTATAAGACGACACAGGATTTGAAGAAAAATAAACTTGTGCTGGATATGCATTTAAGTGTGGATAAGCAGGAGACAGCACAGAAGTTGTACAGCAATTCCGGGAAACTGAGTGTGGAAGCTGTAGACAACGGATTAAAACGTGAGAATGGTAAGTTTGTATATGTTCCGGGTAAGGAAGGCGTGGAAGTTGATATTGTAAATTCCGTATATGCCATTAATGATTTCCTTGCAGATGGCTGGGATGGAAGTGACAACGAGATTGCACTTGTCACAGAAGTTGTAGAGCCTCGTGGAACAGAAGATGAACTTGCAGAAGTAAAGGATTTACTTGGAAGTTATTCGACGGATTTCAGCAGCTCGAGTCCGGGACGTGCCAAGAATGTAACAACAGGTTGCAGTAAGGTAGACGGCACAATCCTTTATCCGGGAGATGAGTTTGAACTTTGCTCTACGGTAAGTCCTTTTACACAGGAAAACGGATATGAACTTGCAGGCGCTTATCAGAATGGTACAACGGTAGAGTCTTTTGGTGGAGGAATCTGCCAGGTGGCTACTACATTATATAATGCGGTAATACGCGCCGAACTTGAGATTACCATGCGTTATAACCACTCCATGATGGTACATTATGTGCAGCCATCTATGGATGCAGCAATTGCAGGCAATTATAAGGATCTCCGTTTTAAAAATAATCTGGATTCACCGGTTTATATTGAGGGCTACTGTAGTGGTGGTGTGATACATTTTAATGTATATGGCAAGGAAACACGTCCTTCTAACCGTGAGATTTCGTTTGAGAGCGAGACCGTTTCTACCGTAGATCCGAAGGTTAAATTTAATCTTGATTCGAGCAAAGCAATCGGATACTGGAGTGTCGATCAGACACCACATACCGGATGTATTGCACAGCTTTGGAAAATTGTTAATGTTGACGGCGTACAGCAGAGCAGAGATTTGTTCAACAAGAGTAATTATCAGGCTTCTCCAAAGATTATTACCATTGGAACAAAGGATGCCACTGCAGAATCACTTACTGCGTTAAAGAATGCAGTTGCTACAGGAGATGAGGCAACGGTGCGAGGTGCGGTATCCGGTCTGAAGTCTAATGCAGATGCACAAAAGGAAGAAGACGAAGATAAGGATAACGACAAGGATAACGATACATCCGACAAGAATGATACATCAGACAAAACAGATGATAAAAAGAATGATTCAAATACATCCGATAAGAAGGATGATAAGAAAGATGACAAGAAGGACGATAAAAAGGACGATAAAAAGGACAATCAGACATCGTCTGACAATAAAACATCTTCCGATGATGCGAAAGCAAACAAGGAATCATCAAATTAATTTGAACATCAGGCTGCTTCCTGCAAATGGGGCAGCCTTGTAGTCTATAAGTGGAGCGAATATGAAAGCAGGAAAATTGTCAGAATCAGCCTTGAAACGTTCTGTGCTGAAACAACTACATAATGGTAAATCTTTTGTGCCTCCTATGGTGGGAGGCGATTATGCAGCGGTGCAGACAAAAGAAGCAATGGTGGTTCAGGCAATTGGAGCCAGATGTTGTGGAGAAAGTCTGCGAGGTATGCTCAGTGTCTATAATGCACTGAACAATCTGGCATGCAGTGGAGCAAAACCTCTGGGTATTACGATGACTCTGCTTTTGCCGACATCCTGCAGCGAAAATGATCTGCGGCGGGAACTTGCAGCGATACAGGCTGTATGTGACAAAGAGGAAATCCCGATTCTCGGTGGACATACCGAAGTGACCCGAAGCGTGACGGAACCGGTCATTTCGATTACAGCGACCGGAACGGCCGATACACAGATTATCCGGCCGGGACAGGTGGAACCGGGAATGGACCTGCTGGTAACGAAAGCCGTGGGACTGGAAGGAACGGCGATACTGGCAATCGAGAAGGAAAAAGAACTTTTGGAGCGTTATGCGCAGCCTTTCATTGATCAGGCAAAGAAATTTGTGGACTATCTGTCCATACGTTCGGAGGCCGCAGTCGCCGCACAGTCTGGCGTTGCAGCGATGCATGACATCTCAGAAGGCGGCGTATTTGGTGCACTCTGGGAGTTAGGACAAAGCTCCGGCGTCGGACTTGAAATTGAATTAAAAAAAATTCCTCTTCGTCAGGAAACTGTGGAAATCTGTGAATTTTTCAATCTGAATCCGTATAAGATGGTTTCCGGTGGAAGCGTACTTATGGCGGCAAAGGATGGAAATGCGATCGTGCATGCGATTCGACAGGCCGGTGGAGAGGCGGTCATCATCGGAAAGGCAACCGACAGCAATGACAGGGTGCTGATCAATGGAGATGAGCGCAGATTCCTTGAGACAACACAGACAGACGAACTGATGAAGCTGTAATTGATTTAAGATAATAAGTTTAATCATTTTAGGAGAATATCATGAGAGAAAAAATTTTGACATTTATAGAGAAAAACAGCCGTATTGATTTAAATGAGCTGGCAATCATCCTTGGTGTGGATGAAGCGACAGTTATGAATGAACTGGAAAGCATGGAAAAGGAAGGCATTATCTGTGGATATCATACATTGATCAACTGGGATAAAGCCGGGGTGGAAAAAGTATCTGCACTGATCGAGGTGCGTGTTACTCCACAGAGAGGTATGGGATTTGACAAGGTGGCTGAGCGAATCTATAACTATCCGGAAGTAAATTCCGTTTATCTGATTTCTGGTGGATTTGATCTGATGGTAACTTTGGAGGGAAAGACACTGCGTGAGATTTCCCAGTTCGTATCCGATAAGCTTTCAGCACTTGATCAGGTACTGAGTACAAAGACAAACTTTATTTTAAAGAAATACAAAGACCATGGAACTGTCATGGCAGCAAAACCAAAAGATGAAAGGATTATGATGGCATAATGAGAGACCCGTTATCAAAAACAATTAAAACAATTCAGCCATCTGGTATCCGAAAGTTTTTCGATATTGTCAGTGAGATGGATGATGCAATTTCCCTTGGTGTTGGAGAACCTGATTTTGACACACCTTGGCATATTCGTGATGAGGGCATCTATTCCCTCGAAAAAGGAAGAACATTTTATACGTCCAATGCCGGTTTAAAAGAATTGAAGATCGAGATCGCCAAATTTTTAAGCCGCAGATATGGACTTACTTATGATTACAATAAAGAGATGCTGGTAACGATCGGCGGAAGTGAGGCAATTGATATTGCAATGCGCGCCATGTTGGATCCGGGTGATGAAGTAATCATCCCGCAGCCGAGTTATGTATCGTATCTGCCTTGTGCTGTGCTTGCAAATGGTACACCGGTCATTATTGATCTGAAGGCTGAGAATGAATTCCGTCTGACTGCAGAGGAGTTAGAGGCTGCAATTACACCAAAGACAAAGATTCTGGTACTGCCGTTCCCAAACAACCCGACCGGTGCGGTAATGGAGAAAAAGGACTTAGAGGCGATTGCAGAAGTTATTATCAAACATGATATCTTTGTAATCAGTGATGAAATTTATTCAGAACTTACCTATCTGGAAAAGCATGTTTCGATTGCTTCTCTTCCGGGAATGAAGGAACGCACGATTGTCATCAATGGATTTTCCAAGTCTCATGCAATGACCGGATGGCGTCTTGGCTACGCATGCGGACCGGCAGAAATCATCAAACAGATGATCAAGATTCATCAGTTCGCAATCATGTGTGCACCGACAACAAGTCAGTATGCAGCCGTTGAAGCAATGCGCAACGGAGACGAGGATGTGCAGATGATGCGTGAGGAGTACAACGGAAGACGCCGTTATCTGATGCAGCGTTTTAAAGAAATGGGATTGTCCTGTTTTGAGCCGTTTGGTGCTTTTTATGTGTTCCCATGTATCAAAGAGTTTGGCATGACATCGGATGAGTTTGCAAATAAACTGTTGCAGTCCAAGAAAGTTGCCGTGGTACCGGGGACCGCTTTCGGTGCATCAGGAGAAGGATTTATCCGTATTTCTTATGCATACTCACTGGAAGATTTAAAACTTGCACTTTCCCGTGTGGAAGAGTTCATCAATGAACTGCGGGCTGCAAAATAAGATAGGACAGGATAGATTATGGCAAAGCTGAATATCGTTTTACATGAGCCGGAGATTCCGGCAAATACAGGAAATATCGGGCGTACCTGCGTAGCAACAGGTACGCGCCTTCATCTCATCGAGCCGCTTGGCTTTTCTCTTTCTGAGAAACATTTAAAGCGTGCCGGTATGGATTACTGGAAAGACCTCGATGTGACGACATATGAGAATTGGGAGGATTTCTGTAAAAGAAATCCGGGCGCAAAGATCTATTATGCGACAACAAAAGGAAGACATGTGTATTCGGATGTGCAGTACGAACCGGACTGCTACATTATGTTTGGAAAAGAGAGTGCGGGAATTCCGGAGGAGATTTTGAAAGAAAATCCGGATACCTGTGTGCGGATTCCAATGATCGGGGAGACACGCTCACTCAATTTATCCAATTCAGTTGCCATCGTATTATACGAGGCACTCAGACAGAATCAATTTGACCATATGAAGTTGGAAGGACAGCTCCACAGACTGAGCTGGGATGATTAAGATGGGAATTATCAAAGCAAAAAACCTGGTACATGAATTTATCCGAAGAGACGAAGAGGGCAATGTGGAATCCATTAACACGGCACTTGACCATGTGAATCTGGATGTGAAGCAGGGACAGTTCATTGCAATCCTTGGACACAATGGTTCCGGAAAATCGACACTGGCAAAGCACATCAATGCGCTTTTGACACCGAGTGAAGGCGTTCTGTGGGTAGATGGAATGGATGTACTCGATGAGGAGAATACCATACCGGTCCGAAAGACGGCAGGTATGGTATTTCAGAATCCGGACAACCAGATTATCGCCAGCGTGGTAGAAGAGGATGTCGGATTTGGACCGGAAAATATCGGCGTGCCAACGGACGAAATCTGGGAGAGAGTCAATCACAGCCTGGAAGTCGTGGACATGACAAAATACCGACATCATTCGCCGAATAAACTTTCCGGTGGGCAAAAGCAGCGTGTCGCAATCGCGGGAGTTCTTGCCATGGAACCAAAGTGTATTGTATTTGATGAACCGACCGCCATGCTTGATCCGAACGGACGAAAGGAAGTCATCGAGACGGCGCATGCCTTAAACCGTGAGAAGGGTGTTACCATTCTTCTGATCACTCATTATATGGAAGAAGTGGTAGGCGCGGATTACGTTTATGTGATGGAAAAAGGAAAAATCGTTATGGACGGTACACCGCGTGAAATTTTTTCAAAGGTGGACGAGCTGAAAGAGCACCGCCTGGACGTACCACAGGCAACACTTGTTGCAGATGAACTTCAGAAAGCGGGAGTTCCGATTCCGTCAGGAATTTTGACCAGAGAAGAACTGGTCGATGAAATTATGAAGCTGGCATAGAAAGTTGAATGAAGGAATAGAAGATGTCTATCATACTCGATAAAATTAATTACAGTTACAGTGAAGGAACTGCATATCAGATCCAGGCACTGAAAAATGTAAATTTTGAAATAAAAGATGGTCAGTTTATCGGTGTCATCGGACATACCGGCTCAGGAAAGTCTACATTGACACAGTTGCTGAATGGACTGTTAAAAGCTACCAGCGGTCATATATATGTCGATGGTGAGGATATTTATGATGAAGATTACGATATGAAAAAACTTCGTAACAAGGTCGGACTTGTATTTCAGTATCCGGATCACCAATTGTTCGAGACAACCAATTTCGAAGATGTCTGCTTTGGACCGAAGAATCAGGGACTTGACCGAAAGACGGTGGAGCTGCGTGCTTATGAGGCTTTGCGTCAGGTAAAATTCCCGGAAGATTTATATTATCAGCCGCCGTTTGATTTGTCCGGAGGCCAGAAGCGCCGTGTGGCAATTGCGGGAGTGCTTGCCATGAAACCGGATGTGCTGATTCTGGACGAGCCGACAGCAGGGCTTGATCCGGCCGGAAGGGATGAGATACTTGGTCTCGTATCGGATATGCATAAGAATCTTGGCATTACGATCATACTTGTTTCGCACAGCATGGAAGATGTGGCTGAGTATGTGGAGCGGATCATTGTAATGAATCAGGGCGAAGTGATGTATGATGCACCGCCGAAGGATGTGTATGCCCATTATAAGGAGTTGGAAGCCGTTGGCCTGGCAGCACCGCAGGTTACGTATCTGATGCATGATCTGGCCAGCCGTGGACTTGCCGTGGACACAAGTGCAACAACCGTAAAGGAAGCTGCAAAGGCAATCACAGAAGCTTTACGTCGATCATAAGGAGAAAATATGTTAAGAGATATCACTCTGGGCCAGTATTATCCGGCAGATTCTGTCGTACATAAACTGGATCCCCGTGTAAAACTGTTTGCAACTTTGATATATATCATTGCATTATTTACATTTCGAGGAATTCTTGGATTGGCTTTGATCACAGGAATGCTGATTTTTATGATTAAAATTTCCAAAGTTCCGCTTAAGTTTATTGTAAAAGGTCTCAAAGCAATTGTTGTGTTACTCTTGATCACGGCAGTGTTCAACCTGCTTTTTACACCAGGTGGAACGCAGTTCTGGCACCGGGGACCATTTTATATTACCAGCACCGGTATCATGAATGCGGTACTTATGACGATCCGGCTTATTTATCTGATCATTGGCACTTCACTTATGACACTGACAACGACACCGAATCAGTTGACGGATGGTTTGGAAAAAGCGCTTGGTGGACTCAACCGGATTCATATTCCGGTACATGCAATTGCCATGATGATGTCCATTGCGCTTCGTTTTATTCCAATTTTAATAGAAGAAACCGACAAGATCATGAAAGCACAGATGGCAAGAGGTGCAGATTTTGAAAATGGTAATCTGATTCAGAAAGCAAAGAATATGATTCCGCTTTTGATTCCGCTTTTTGTATCTGCATTTCGTCGTGCCGATGATCTTGCGATGGCGATGGAAGCCCGCTGTTACAATGGTGGTGACGGAAGAACCAAGATGAAACCGCTGCGTTATAATAAGACAGACCACATCGCATATGTGATTCTGCTTGTATTTTTAGTGCTTGTGATTGCAGCAAGAATTCTGCTTTCCTGGCCACAGTAACCGATAGGAACGAATGTATGCGTATAAAAATGATAGTTGCCTACGATGGCACGAATTACAGTGGCTGGCAGGTTCAGCCGAATGGAATTACCATTGAACAGAAGCTCAATGAGGCGCTGACCGCGCTTTTAAAGGAAGAAATTAAAGTCACGGGAGCCAGCCGCACAGATGCTGGTGTGCATTCCCTGGGAAATGTCTGTATCTTTGACACAACGACAAGGATGCCGGCTGAGAAAATCAGTTATGCAGTCAATCAGAGACTTCCAGAGGACATTGTCGTGCAGGATTCCTGCGAGGTGGATGAGAGTTTTCACCCGCGTTTTTCAAAAAGCCGTAAGACATACGAATACCGGATTTTGAACCGGAGATTCCGGATGCCTACCCGCAGACTGGATACGTATTTTTATCATCATGCGCTGGATGTTGAAAAAATGCAGGATGCTGCACAGTATCTGGTAGGGGAACATGATTTCAAAAGTTTCTGTGCGGCAAATGCACAGTCGCAGACCAGTATACGCACCATTTATACCTGTACCGTTACCCGGGAGCATGATATTATTACCATTCGCGTACAGGGAAACGGTTTTTTGTACAATATGGTCCGCATCATTGCGGGGACTTTGATCAAAGTCGGATGCGGGGAATGGAAACCGGAGGATATGAAAGCAATCCTTGCTGCGTGTGACCGCAGTGCGGCCGGTCCGACAGCTCCGGCGCACGGCCTGACTATGATTGGACTGGACTATGAGTAGAAATTTGTAGGATAAGGACATAAAATCTGCTTGACAAGTTTAGACCAAGGTAATATAATATGTAAGTCTGTGATAGTACGTAAATGTAAGCCAAAGCCCCGGCGAGCATTTAAACTATATAGAAAAGCAGAACGCGGCGAAGTAGCGTCCGGACATTACGAGACTTACGCCTGTTCGCAAAAGTATTATGGATATCATCAATTGAGGAGGAAAACCCATGAAAACATTTATGGCTAGTCCTGCTACTATCGATAGAAAATGGTATGTAGTAGACGCTGAAGGTAAGACATTAGGACGTTTAGCATCAGAAGTTGCTAAGGTATTAAGAGGAAAGAATAAAGCAATCTTCACACCACATATTGATACCGGTGATTATGTAATCGTTGTCAACGCTGAGAAGATTAAGGTTACAGGTAAGAAGTTAGACCAGAAGATTTACTATCGTCATTCTGATTATGTTGGAGGAATGAAGGAGACAACTCTTAAGGAAATGCTCAACAAGCACCCAGAGCGTGTTATTGAGTACGCTGTTAAGGGAATGCTTCCAAAGGGACCTTTAGGACGTCAGATGTATACTAAGTTATTCGTATACGCTGGTCCAGACCACAAGCATGCAGCACAGAAGCCAGAAGCTTTAACATTCTAATAGAGGGAGGTAAATCACATTGGCTACTACAAAGTATTACGGAACAGGAAGAAGAAAATCATCTGTTGCTAGAGTATATTTAGTACCTGGAACAGGAAAGATTACAATCAATAAAAGAGATATCGATGAGTACCTTGGTCTTGAGACATTAAAGGTAGTTGTTCGCCAGCCATTAGTTGCAACTGAGACAGTTGACAAGTTCGACGTTTTAGTTAACGTTCGTGGTGGTGGATACACAGGACAGGCCGGAGCAATCCGTCACGGAATCGCTCGTGCACTCCTTCAGGTAGATTCAGAGTACAGACCAGTTCTTAAGTCTGCTGGATTCTTAACACGTGATCCACGTATGAAAGAGCGTAAGAAATACGGTCTCAAGGCAGCTCGTCGCGCTCCGCAGTTCAGCAAACGATAATTCAAGCGAATATCACAAAAGAGCAAATTTCCCCGAAAACATCGAGTTTTCGGGGATTTCTTTATATTCCGATAAATCTATCAGACACCACAAAAACACACGAAATTTCAACGGTAACTAACAAATAACTAACAGGTAACTAACACGGAAAACCTTGTCTTGTGTAAGACATTGAAAGTCTTATGTAAGACACATTTTGCAATAAAAAAGGACGAATCAATCGCCCTTTTCGTTGCGATATTCAATGATACATGACCGGACATCCTTTTTCGTCCGGCAATGGCAGGAATGACCGTCCTTGAAAATGATGTCATATCCGTCGTGCATGTTTCCGGTGATTCCGGAAATCATTTCTCTGTTCTTTTCTGCAATCTGCATTGTATCAAATAATCCGCATTGGTCTTTCCTCACAAGGTCTTGAATATATGCATTGACCGACATTCCCTTGTCAGATGCAAGAGCCTTGATGATGTCTTTCATCCCTTTGGGTACTGCGAGATTGATTCGCTCATAATGCTCACGCCCGAAATTATTTTTGTATTCAGTTCTATTCATGGCACACCTCTATATTTTGTTGATAGCGTCAATCAGTTCCTCGATTTCAAAATGTGTATATACGACCTCTGTCACGCCCTGCCCTTTATGACCGACAATTTTCTTGATGACCTTGTCTGACACTCCGGCAACCGTCAACATGGAAATACATGTGTGACGGGTATCGTGAGGACGGTGTTTCATTCCGAGGGTCTCAATAAGTGGCGACCAGTACGAATCATAATAATTCCGGTATTTGAAATGTTCACCCTCCGGAGTAGAGAGGAGATATTCACAATCATTGAGGTTGTACCAGTATTCAAAGAACGGATGAACCTTTTCAGAGATTGGAGCGGTACGGATTCCGGCAGCAGTTTTCGAGGCGACAATCTTGAAGTATCTTTCCTCAAGGTTCACATTTTCTTTCTTGAGGTCGAGGAGTTCGCCGATTCTGCATCCGGTATATATCAACATGAGGATGACAGTATAATATATATTTGAATCCTTGACATCCCATATCTTTTTGACCTCTGTCTTTGAAAAAGGTTTCCGGTTGTATGCGTTCGGGTTTCCTGCCTTTTTGATGTCGAGGTACTCAACGAGATTCCGTTCTTTTGGAACAATCTCATGAATCACGGCGTATTTATACATCAGACCGAGCAGGACTTTCAATTTCCGGAGTGTTGGATAATTTTTGCCGGATTCATCGACAATCATTTGCAGGTGGTCGAGTTTGACATCGACAAACCGCATCCGTGCAAGCTTATCACACAACGCCCATGCTGCACGATAACCCTTGACGTTGGAATCACTGACGGTCGGAAAATGTTCATCAGACCATCGCTCATATACATCCTCGAATGTGACTTTTGCAGCATCCACATCATAAGGATTTGCATTGAACTCCGCAAGTGCGGTCAATGCCTCTTTACGGGTCGGGTAATATCCAACGACCGTATATAATTGTTTTGATTTACCTGTTTTCGGGTCAATTTCCCATCCTTTTGTCTTTTTGGCAACATAAGGATTCCGGCGATTTCCCGATAATTTGTAAACCGTTCCGAATCCGTTCGGTAGTTTCATAAAAATCACCATCCTAAAAAAGAGTATAAAAAATAAAACCAATGCAAAAAGCACGGTTTTATGATAGAATGGTGTTTGCAGGAACATTCTGTCGGTGCTTTTTGCAGGAGCATGAGACGGAGATTTCACAAAGGCGATTCACATTGCAGTGTGGGTCGTCTTTTTTATTGTGCATTATTCATTTGCACGGCGTTCTTTTGCGACTTTTCTATACTTGCGACCGATGACAACACATGCGACACCGAACACAATAGCAATTATTCCGGCAACCGGAACAGCAAGCAATAGAATCAATCCTAAAAGTGCAAGGACAGCACCGAGAACAATCATGAGGATTCCGCAAACACTGTATGTATTTGCAGAGTATTCCTTTTTCTGCGGTGCATTTGTGGAACTGGATGCAGCAGGATTTCCGTTTGCAGCCGTCAATCCTTTTGCGATGTCGGACACGCCGACGGTAGTTCTGTTATACACTGCGTTGTATGCTGCCTTTTTCGGGTCATTGACGATTCCCATTCCCTTTTTACCATAAAGGGGATTGACTGCCTTTTTGACCTGCCGTTTGACTTTTCCTGTTGTTCTTGCCTTGATGCTTTTCTTGATGTTTGGCTTTCTGACACCGTATTTCATGAACACACCTCCGTTTCTTTATAAAATCAACATTCTGTAAACTTTCCTCAAGAGAGGAGGTGAGCAGAATGAAAATCCTTGTGTGGGAAGTGAGAACCTCAAAAGGGTTCACATTGATGGAGTTATCGAAGAAATCCGGAATCGGAAAATCTACGATAAACAACATCGAAAATGGTAAGGTGTCACCGACATTGTTTCAACTTGAAATGATAGCGATTGCATTAGGCGTGAACATCACCGACCTGTTTGAATCCGAATACAAATAATTGTACCATAATGCAGCGGGATTCCGGCAGCAGGAGGAACGATTTCCATGATTATGGAAATCAACCTCGATATTTCCACAATCATGGAAATATATGATACAATGCAATTCGGAAAGGGGGTGGTGTCTCCCTTGAATTACAAAGAGGCTATTGTCGAAATAGTCGGAAAGATACACAGCGAACGCATCCTCAAGAGGATATACAAATTCGTGTTGTATCTCTACACCCATGAGACTGGCAGTTGAAAGACTGTCAGTCTTTTTTTGATGCAAATAAATCTATGATTCTTTGAAATGCTGCGATGTCCTCGTCACTTGCCTCAAGTAATGCCTTGAAAAGATTCTTGCGGGCATCGTCCTCACCTACCATGATGCGGTCAATTCTTTCGATGAAATCGTCGTCGGTATCAACGAACATCTCACCGTCACCAGTAGTCAACCATATATAATCAACATTAAATTCACGGCAGATTGATTTGATAACCTGTTCAGTAACGGAGTTTTTTCCGTTTTCAATTTGACTGACAGAGTTCTTTTTCATTCCTATTTTCTCACCGAATTTTTCAAGGGTGAGACCGAGTGTTTTTCGCACTTCTCTGATTCGTTCGCCTTGTGTCATGTGAAATCACCTCCTCTATTTTCTAAAGCATAACACCGAAAGAGACAAAAATCAATAAAAAAGTTCTTTCAAAGAACAAAAAAGTGTTGACAATGTTCTTTTGAGGAATTATACTGTTCTTACAAAGAACACAGGAGGTACAAAACAATGATGAAATCTGAATTTGAAAACCTTGCAGGTAGAGAGGTAACAAACGAACAGTACAGAGCGATTGAAACATTATATATGAGTAGCAACCTTGAAAAAGCGGAATTTGTAAAGAGTATCAGAACAATGCTCAAGAGCATTCCGCAGCCGGAAAGAAAAAAAGACATCAAACGAATGGTAGTAAGAGATAGGAGCGGTTACAGAAAGACACCGAACGGATGCTATTACCACATCGAATATGTTGAGTTAGTAGACATTGACATCAAGACAGGAAAATACATCATCAAGCCACTTGAGGAGAAAGATTTCGAGCAGTTGGAAAAAGACGGACACAATCTTGATTTAGACACATGGTTTGATTTCGATTATGAGGATTGCATCGACGAAAAGAAAAAACCGATTGAACTGAATTATTAAAGCCGAAACGGGGCAGCAGTCGCCCCGTCAGTGTCCGGATGGCAACCGACACTCTGACGATGGCAAGCCGAAAGACATCGTGCAGTGATACCGTGGGAAACATGGCAGCGGTCGCACCTGCTAAAAAGTGCGTGGATGGTCAACAGGTTTTTCTTGATTTTTTAAGGTGAAAAATCAAAACACGGTGTACATTGCCGGAAAAGAGGTGGACGGGATGAAAAGACCGAGAGAACCACCAACAGGAGGAAACAAGATGAATATAGGACGAATATTGCCGACAGAGGCAGCAGCAATCCTCAATGTGTCACCGCAATTCGTGAGGGTAGCAATGCAACAGGGAAAACTCCCGATTGGAACGGCGGTGCAGATGTCCTCAATTTGGACGTATCACATTTCGGAAAAACTGCTTGCAGATTATTCCGGAAAGAACATAGAAAAAGAGATTGAGCGAATCCGAGGAGGTGTTGAAAAATGACGAGAAACGAGAAAAAGGCAGTGATTGAGAGCATGGCAGAAAAATTCATGAATATCGACGACCTTGAGGGAAAGTCAATGACCATTATGGTGATGTCTGCGTATGCCGAGGGTAAGGCAGCAGGAAAAGCAGAGGAGCGTCGCAGATGGGAACAGAAAGAGGCGGTTGCAGCCGTTTAATGAAAACGCCCCGTCATAACGGCGGGGCAGTACATAGCAGGAGCGTGAGAGCAAAGAAAAAGGACAACCATTGCAGTGGTCGTCCTTGTGATAAGAGCAGAGGAGGAAGATGCGACAAGAAAAGAGAACTTGCGGTTGCGACCGTATAAAAGACAACAGCAAAGGAGTGAGAAAATGAGATTTTATCATGCAGCACCAAAAGAAACAATGATGAAGATATACGCCGAGGGCGTTCTCAAAAAGTCGTGGGATGGCGTTGTCTATATGTGCAAAGACCCGATTGACGCTTGCAAGTTTCTTGTGATTAGAGGAATGAGACAAATGAGCGTCATTGAGTTGGAACTTGATGAAAAGGAGGTTGAGGAATCACACGACCATTCAGAGACATTTTTCAAATGCAAGGCATACATAAAACACGGAGACATTGTTCTCTCCGGAGACGAGAGAATATTCGACTATGATTTTGAGTAAAGAAAAAGGACATCCGTTGCGAGCAGATGTCCGGTGCAAGTCGTGTCAGACTTGAAATTCACTAGAAATATTATAGCAAATCTGACACAAAAAAGCAACTTGAAAAGAGACCGAAAAGGTCTATAAAATCAAGGGTTTTCGGAACTTTTATCGTCCTTGTAATAGATAATAACAAGTCTACGAAAACATAACAGGAGGATTGTGTCAGATGGCAAGAAAAAGAGGGATGCAATATATCCCGTATGATTATGAGGCAGCATATAACAAAGCGATGGAGGACATGCATGAATGGTTCATTGAGAACCTGTTTCAACATCGAAAGAAAGTTATATATGCCTTAAAAGAGATAACAGCAGGAGACCAGTTTGAAATTGAGATATATCCGCAGTTCCGGAGCATGGATGAAGTACCTCCGGAGGGGAGGACAATCAAGAAAGACAACAACAAGGCTCAAAAGAATCTGAATGATAAGAATGCACGGAAATATGTTGAGAGGCTAATCAATGAGAATTTCAGCGACCGTGATATTTGGATGACATTGACCTATGATGGCGAGCATCTCCCACCGGACGGGGATGTGGATGCAGCAATCAAGAATGTGCAAAAGTACATCCGACGCATCAACTATCAGAGGAAAAAGAGAGGTCTCCAGAATGCAAAATATGTCTATGTGACCGCATACAATCCGGATGCGGAAATCAGATGGCATCATCACATTGTCATGGATGGGGCGTTAGACATGGAGACGGTTGAATCCTGTTGGAAACAGTCAAGCAGGAATGAGGTTCGCCGATTACAGACAGACGAAAACGGTTTGTCCGGTATGGCAAATTACATCGTCGAGGAAAAGAACCGTGTTCCGTCGGAAAAGAGGTGGAACAGTTCACAGGGATTGAGAGACCCACGAATCAAGGTCGTTCATTCCAAACGTCCGGCAGCAGGAGGCAGTTATAAAAAAATAGGCTCATTCGTTGACAAGATGGTCAAAGACAGGGATTCCATTCCGGAGATACTGAAAAAGTGGTATCCGGACATGGATTTCACGAATGCAAAAGTGTACTACAACGATTTTAACTGCATGTTTTACATACATGCACGAATGCGGAAAAGGAGGTCGACAGGTGAAAAGACGGATAAGACGGATAAGACGGGCATTGAAAAGAGCAGGTTTGTATAATGTGTTTCACATCACATTGATTGCGGTATTACTGACGGGATTTTGCGTGATATTGTTCAACGTCAAAGAACCGGAGCAGCAGGAGAAAGAGCCGGAGGAGATACAAGCGGAAGTGATGCAGAATCCGGAGACGATGACACAGACAGCAGAGAACATCGAGGACAAATACAAGGTATTTGACACCATGTCCGAGGACTGGGGGAGTGATGACCTTGAGGGATTCGTGTTCTATGACTTGCCGGAGCAGTATGCAGACAAAGGCTATTTTCCGGAGAAAATGCAGATATACACAAGATGTCTATGCAAGCAATATGACGTTCCGTATGCCCTTGTATTGGCAATCATAGAGCAAGAATCCGGATATGAGTTCGACAAAACCGGAGACGGCGGGCAGTCAAAGGGATATATGCAGATATATGAAAAATGGCACACCGACCGGATGCAGAATCTAGGATGCACCGACCTCATGAACCCATATCAAAACGTGAGGGTCGGGATTGATTTCCTCTCATACCTGCTCAAGAAATACGGCACGATTCAAGATACACTTGCAGCGTACAACTACGGTGAAAAAGGTGCAAGGGAATATTTGTGGAGCAACGGCGTGTATGTATATTCATACAACACGGCAATCATGCAGAGAATGAAAGAGATTGAGGAGGTGGTCGGGAAATGAGATTTGACTGGAAACCGGAATCAAAAGATAGATATTTCAGAAAAGCAGAGGCAGCAGTCAAGGCAGCGGGATTCGATGACATCCTGCGGGTAGACAGAGACCAGTTTTCCATCGTCAAAGGAACGGTCAAGGTACATTTCAAGCCGATTTCAAGAGATGGAAAGACACGCCGATGGTGGGAGGCAAAGAGAACGATTGAGAATATGCATGAAGTGCCTCCGGCAAAAGACCAGTTCGGCAGGAAACACAAGAGCATTTTCATACATGCTTTTATGATTTTAGAAATGGAGGAGCAGGACGAATGAAAACATACAGACAGAAACATCCGTACATTGCACAAATCGGGTACATACTGCGGTACAAGCTGCAACGGTTCACATGGATGTTCAAGGTCAAGGATTGCAGACACATTTGTTTGTTCTGCGAATATTATGACGCATGCAGACAGGAGGACAAAGGCAAATGAACATGAAATATGCAATGAGAAGTGAGGACACAGAGCAAATCAATGTTGTGTCGTGGGCGAATTGGAACATGAACCGTTATCCGGAATTGAGATGGTTGTTCCATGTACCGAACGGAGGCAGCAGAAACAAGCAGGAGGCAGTCAAATTCAAGCAGATGGGTGTCAAGGCGGGTGTTTCTGATTTGTGCCTCCCATATCCGAAAGGCTCATACTGCGGATTGTTCGTTGAAATGAAATTCGGTAACAACAGGCAGCAGGACACGCAAAAAGAGTTCCTTGCAGACATGGCAGCAGCAGGACATTTCGTCGCAACCTGCTATTCAGCAGAGGAGGCAATCAAAGTCATTGAGGAATATTTGAATCTATCGGATGCGTTGCACATGGAGAGGAATTTGAACATGAGCATCCCGAACAACAGCATCCTCAAGGATGGGAAAGTCAAGGGAGGCAGGTCATGACGCTTGCGGATTTACTCAACACATTAGAGAGTGCGAACATGCTGCGAATCATCAAGGGAGGCGAGGAGATGTTCGTCGGCTATCTTGCATTATTTGCACCGGAGGTCGGTCACACGAACTGCACACTCTATGAGCAACACAAAAACGACACGGTCGTGAAATTCAGAGCAGTTCCGGAGATTACTCACAGGAAGTGGAAAGAATTGAACCTCATGTCACCATTACGACCGGACGAAACGCCGGATTTCAAGTTTCAAGAATTGCAAATGAAACTGTATTACACAATTTATTTATAACAGGACAATAACAGGAAAACAGGAGGAAAAGACATGAAAATTATTGCAGTAATGTCACCAAAAGGAGGAATCGGGAAAACAACGACATCCGATTCAATCGCCTATATGTTGGGCGAGGAGCAGGGAAAAAGAGTGCTTGTGTTAGATGGAGACCCACAGGGAGACACATCAAAGACGTTCGGGGTATATGAACCGGACGGAATCGGCATGAGTGAACTGCTTGAGAAACATGAATGTGTCGGAGGTACATATAAAACGGGCGATTTGATTCGACCGACCGACTATTCACACATTGACATCATTCCGGCGAATGGCTATCTCATGAAAACCGACATGAATCTGCTGCTCAAGTCAGAGGACAATCAAGTCACAAGGATGCGTGAGGCATTGGAGGAAGTATCTGACGCATACGATTATTGCATTTGTGATTGTGGTCGCTTGCTTGACATGGTCGTCATCAACATTCTGATTGCAGCAGAACTCGTCATCGCTCCGGTAAAGGTCGGAGGATATGAAATCGAGGCATTGCAGAACCTTGAGGAACAGATTGAGGATTTGAGAGACATCAATCCGGATTTGAGAATCAAGGCACTCATGACAATGCGACAGAAAAACAAGACCTCTCTTGAGGTAGAGGAATGGTTGAAAACAGAATCCGGATTTGACATGTTCGTCACACCGATTCGTCGTTCCATCGTTGCAGAAAAATCAACAACGGCGATGATTCCGCTCCCGAAATTTTCAAAGAGAGGAATCGTGTCTCAAGATTATAGATGCGTGGTGCATGAATTACTCAAGGAAATGGAGGGATAGACATGAAGAAAATTGACGGAACAGCAACCATAAGCATAGAAACGCTTGACGAGTTGAGAGAGCGTGAACAATGGTACAACAGTTTAAGAGAAACATTAAAAGGAATCGTTGCAGATATTGAAACAGAGGAATACGAAAAGGAAATAAAGAAAATCGACGATTCTCCGGATGAAATATCAGACGAGGAACTTGATGAACTAATCAAAAAAGCAACAGGAACAGTGAAAATTGTAATAAATGAAAATGTACTACGGAAACTGATTGCCGAGTTTATAGACGAAACAAAGAGCGATGTTCATTATGCAATCAGCGAGATGTCAACAGAGGAACTCAAAACGATTCCGTTGATTATACCAAGAGGGCAGCAGTCAAAGGGAGGAAAACAGGAGAAAAATATATGCGAAATGTGCGAGGTATATATGACAGACGAAAAATGCGACCTTGAGGATTCTTGTCCGGCAGCAGGTGTCGTGAAACGTTTGAAAGAGGCAGAGAAAACAATCAAAGAAAAGGAAAAGATTATAAAAGAAAAAGAGAAAGAGATTCGTGACATAAAGAAAAAGTTATCAGATTCGGAACTGCGTCGCTCATACATGATTGACCCGATGGCAATAGGAGACCGTCACGAGATGGGAGGTTGATTCGGATGGCAGGAATGAGAGCAGTACATAAAAAAGACGGAACAACATTCAAGTTCAGCGGAGATTTGAGAGAGGCTATTGAAAAAGCGGAAAAGGAATTGAAAGAAAAAGACGGAACAGAACGACATACTTTTCTGAAATGGCAATATGACAACGCAAAAAAGGCACTTGAAACATATAACAGAAGATTGAAGGATTTGCACGATTTCATAAGACTGGGAAAAGAGGAACTTGAGAAGAAAGAAAAGGAGGAATAGACATGGGAAATATTGTGAAAACAGCAAAATGTAGATTCTGCGGTCAGATGACGCAGATTGAGGCAGATGAAAAACTGACAGCAGCACAAGCAGAGGAACAGGCAACAATGACATGTAACTGCACAGAGGCGGTCGAGTATCAGAAAGAGAAACAGAGGAAAGAAAAGGCAATGATGAATGTGTCTGCCTTGTTTGGAGAGAACGCAACACCGGACAAGAGATGCGGTGAGGGCATCGTGAACATCTTAAAGGCAGCAGTCGAGGAGATTTACACCGGAGGACTTGCGAAAGTCACATTGAACCTCCGAGGAGGGGTCAAAGCATCAATTTCACAGAATGCAAAGGGTGAAATCAACGTCGAGCGTACAGAGACAAAGAAACAGAAACTCACAGAGTAATGACAGGAGGTTGAACAGATGGCAGCAGGATTCAGCGTGAAAGACGCACTCAACAAGAACAGCAAAGCGGGGATTGATGAATCTCCGAGAGCGAGATTCCGGACAAAGGACATCTCAATTTTCAAGATGTACCGGAACGATATGAATTTTTACAGTGTGGAACAGGTCGAGGAACTGGCAGGAGACATCCTCATGTACGGATTGAAACAGAACCTTGAACTTGTATATGCACCGTGCGAAAAGGGCGAATATAGAATCGTGGCAGGTGAAAGACGGTGGGAGGCTCTCAAGTATCTCGTATCAAAGGGATATAAAGAATTTGAACTTGCGACCAGTAAATTGACGACACCGCAGGATGATGACGAGGAACAGGTTGAAATCATAATTGCGAACGCATATCGTACAAAGACCGTTTCAGACATGATTGAGGAGGAAACACGCCTCAAGGCATCTCTTGAGCGTATGAAAGCAGCGGGAAAGAAAATCAAGGGATACGACCTGCAATCCGGACGATTGAGAGAGGTGATTTCCTCAATGCTGCACATGAGCAAAACAAAGGTTGCTCAAATAGAGGCAGTCAACAACAATCTGATTCCGGAATGGAAAGAGGAACTCAAGGGCGAACGCCTCACATTTTCCGCAGCCTATGAATTGAGCGGGATGACAGAGGACGAGCAGCGGGAGGCACTGGGGAAATTTACAGAGACCGGAGAACTCACGCACAAAGATGTGAAAGATATGAAAGCAGAAAAGGCAGCAGGACAGCAGGTGTCAGAATCCGACACAGAGGCAGAAATCGGCATGAATCCTCCGGAGACAAAAGCGGGCGACGATTATGAAACGCCACATCCGGAGGGAATCACATCAATCTGCTATTCCTGCACCGAATATGAGACATGTAACGTCAAGACCGGAACATGTACCTCATGCGACCAGTACAAGAACCGTACAGAGGCATACAAGACCGACGAGCAGAGATATTCAGAGGAACAGGATGCAATCGACCGTGAGACAAAGAAAAAACTCCGTGAGATGGAGCAGGAGGAGAAAACGAAAAACCTCCCGTCAGATGCAACGGGGGAGATAAAGAGCATCAGAGTATCAAAGGAGAAATTCGAGGAATACACGGGAGAACATAGAAAACCGTACATGATAACAAAAGACGACGGTTTCAAGGTCGGAAATGTCGTCAAATTGGTAGTATTTGCAGCAGGCAAAGCAACCGGAGAAACAGCAGACATGAGAATCACATGCAAAGACGACGACATCACATGCAGCGGATTGACGGACGGATGGTGTGTCATTGGTCTTGTAGCAGAAAAGGAGGAATAATCATGAATGACATCAAAAGAGGCGAAATGTTCTATATCAGCAGAGGGGGGGCATCCTACAACGGGAGCGAACAACACGCAGACCGTCCGGCGGTAGTGGTTAGCAACAACAAGAACAATGAGAACAGCAATGTTGTTGAAGTTGTATATATGACCACACAGCCAAAAACAGACCTCCCGACACATGTGACAATAAGGTCAACAGGCAGAATCAGCACGGTATTGTGTGAGCAGGTTTATTCGGTATCAACGGAACGCATCGGAACATATATCGGAGAGACGACAGACAAGGAAATGGAGAATATCGACATTGCTCTCATGATTTCCTTGCAGTTGGATAATGGCATCAAGACAGCAAAAGAGTATTACAAGACCATCAAGGAACAGCAGGAGGAAATCGACAGTCTCAAGAGAGAAATTGAGATGTTGCAGCAGGAGCATGAGGATACAATCGCAGAGATTGAACAGGATGCAGCAGTCTATGTTGAGGAAAACAAGAAAATTGCGAATATGGCATCGGCAGAGGACACAATCAGATTGCAGACCGAAAGAGATACATACAAAACCATGTATGAACAGTTACTCAATAGATTAGTGAATGGAGGAGCAGCATGAACAAAAGCGAATTAAAAGCAATATTTATCAATGCAAAGGCGACAGGTGCAAAATACATCGGCGTGAGCATTCAGACAGAGGGCAGCAGTCAACCGGAAATCATCATCAATCCGAATGCGAATTTTGATGCAAAATTTGATTATTACATGGAGGCATACGATGACGATTTGATTCTGATTGCAGCAAAGGGGAAAAAGGACATCAGAATCACGGCAGCAGGGCAAGGAAACAGTTTCGAGGACATCGAGTGCCAGTTGATTGGAGAGCGGGGCAAAGGTTGGAGAGAACTCATTGCAGCAGCAATCGACAAAGCCTATGAGAATATGATTGCGAACACGCCTCCAACGACAGAGGAGGAAAAGACCCATTGTGAGATGATAAAAGAGGCGGTCAAAGGAATGTTCATCAATGAAAGCCGGACGGCAGCAGAGGCAGAGTTCATCAAGACGCACATTGTTGACTATGAGAAAATATTCGATGTCTGCATGAACGGTGATGACCTTGAGTTCAAAAAAGGACTTGTCAGATTGCAGAAAATGCAAAATGAATATGTCATGCAGCGGGAAAATGACTGATAGAGAAAAAGAGGCGTTCATCGGCGGGATAGAATTTGCGAGAGACTGGAATCTCGACATCCCGCCGGATGATTTGCGTTTATACGAGAGATTGATTCAAGAAAGGACGGAAAAAGAGAATGAACAAAGTCATATTGATGGGTAGGCTCACAAGAGACCCGAATGTCAGATATACACAGCAGAACAGTTCACAGGAATCCATGTGCGTGGCACGTTATACACTGGCAGTTGACCGCAGAGGTGCAAGAGACGGGCAGCAGTCAGCGGATTTCATATCATGCGTCGCATTCGGTAAAAATGGCGAATTTGCAGAGAAGCATTTGAAACAGGGAACGAAAATTGTTGCAACAGGCAGGATTCAGACAGGCTCATACACCAACAGAGACGGTCAAAAGGTATATACGACCGATGTTGTGATTGAGGAACAGGAATTTGCGGAAAGCAAGCGAGCAGCAGGAGAACAGGCAGAAAACGCCGGATATTCAGACGCAGGAGACGGATTCATGAACATTCCGGACGGTGTCGACGGCGAATTGCCTTTTATGTAAGCGAAAAGGAGGGTTGTGATAATATGGGAATCTTAAAAGGCATAATTGACCGATTTCGGGCGATGGGAAAATCGGAAAAAGAGATTTCGGGCATTATTGAGACGGCAGCAGACAAAGCAACCGTAAATCCGGATGTCACGAAACCGGAAAAACCGAGAGAACCGGAAATCAAGATTGAAACAACAGCAGAGGCGTTCGTTGAGGCAGTATTGCGAACAGGAACGACTTTGCAACAGGCAAAAACGACAATTTTGAAAATGAGCAGTTTGAGAGATGCGGAAAATCGCAAAAACACGAATAACTGGCGTAAAATGCACGGTCTGCCTATGAGAAGAAAGCAGAAAGCGAGGAAAAAGCATGAAAGAGGAAAAGGAGCAGACTGTCATTGACAAAACCTTGCTATATCTTGAGAATTATCGTGAAATGGAACGATATATCAAAGATGCGGTGTCGGAGACCTCACAAGTGCCGGATATAGGCAAATACAACATTTCAGCAGAGAAAGCATTCCTCCAATCAATCAGAGAGTGCAAGGCAGAGACAATCATTCTATTCGAGCATCTGAAAAAGGCTCTTGCATCATTGAAAGAGGATGCAGAGGCAGCAGGTGAGGGGTACAAATACGATGCACTTGAGGCGGTCTATATAAAGGGCAAGACATACGAGGATATAGTGAGGGAGACAGGATGCGGACGCAACTCACCGAAAAAGTGGTGCAGGGTAATGATTCAACGCCTGTCAATCAAATTATTCGGGGCGAAAGCGATTGAAAATGATAGAAACGGGGTGAAAACAGGGTGAAATGAGGGTGAAAACAGGGGTAAAAAGTGGGTGAACAAAAGACAAAATAAACATGATAATATGTTAGCGTGAACAGTTGAGACGAGCGATTGCAGATGTGCAGTCGCTTTTTTCTTGCCTGTTTGCCCTCCTGTTATATAGCGGGCGGGATATACACAGTCATGTGCATAACTGCCCGCCTCTTGTGAATAACACAGCAGGAGAACACAGCGAGAGAGGAGAACGCAGATGCTATTGAAATCATGCAGGTGTGGGAAGTTGATTCCGCAGTCAATGAAGATGTGCGAGGAGTGTGAGCAACGGCAGCAGTCGAGACACATGATATACAACAACACACGGCGAGACGAGAGAGCAGCAGAGTTCTATGTATCAAAGGAATGGCGGGCAATGCGGGAGCGTATCATTGAGGTCTATGACAATGTAGATATATACGCACTATATGTCGAGCATGAGTTGCTCACATGCAATCCGGTTCACCATATCATTGAACTTGAGGACGACTGGGAACAGCGATTGAATCCGTTCAACCTCATACCTCTCAACCATAAGACACACAACACAATCACTGCTCTGTATAAGCAGAGCAAAGCAAGTATGAGAGCAACACAAAAACAGTTGAGGTCACTGATTGAGTACCACTTTCGAGAGACAGGGGGATATAAAAAAGTTTTGTGCGATTCGTTTTTAGTCGCACCCCCTCTTTACCTTGGAGAAAACTCCCCACGAGAATTTCAGTAGATGGGTATATCCGAAAGAGGTGTCAGAATGTGACACAAAAGCACTGAAATACTGACGGAAAGGAGGTTTGTTGCATCATGGCAGGACAAAGACAACCCACAGATTTGGTTGTGATGAACGGGCGAAAACACCTAACAAAAGCCGAGATTGAGGCACGAAAAAACGCCGAGGTCACAGCACCATGCGACAAAGTGAGACCTCCGTCATATTTGACACCGGAACAAAAGAAACAGTTCCGGAAGATTGCGAAAGAATTACTCGAAATCAAACTGATTTCAAACCTTGATTGCGATGCACTGGCAAGACTACTCATTGCACAAACGCAGTACATCGAAATCACAGAGCAAATCAGAGCAACTCCATTGATGGAGGATGTTCCAGTCTATGAGATGCGGGAAAATCCGGACACGGGCGAAAAAGAACGTGTGCAGGTCGGTACAAGACAGGTCGTTTCCGGAGAAAGAGAACGCCTCATGATTATTCAAGACCGCTGCATGAAACAGTGTAGGCAGGGAGCATCAGATTTCGGACTGACAGTTTCATCCCGCTGCCGTTTGGTCGTACCGAAACCACAACAGCAAAAGCCGGAGAACAAATTTGCGAAATATGCAAATTAAGGCATGGCAAAAGCAGGAGAAACACAAGACCGCTGCACACAATACGCCCTTGATGTCGTATCGGGCAAGATAACAGCCGGAGAATATGTCCGTCTTGCATGTCAGAGGCATCTTGACGACATCGAAAAATCGAAAGCAGCACCGTACAAATACTATTTCGACGTTGAAAAGTCAGAGGAAATCATCAATTTCGCAGAGGAATTGACCATTGCAGAGGGCGAGGAAAATGAGCATGTGACGGCATATCCGTTCCAGTGTTTCATTTTAGGGTCACTCAATGGATGGAGAACAAAGGAAAAGTCATACAGACGATTCAGAACATCCTATGTGCAATTAGGACGACAGAACGGAAAATCGTTCATCAATGGTATTTTGGCGTGTTATTACGGCAATTTTGACGGGTACAAGTACGGAAAAATATTTTGTACGGCTACAAAGCAAGACCAAGCGAACATTGTTTTTGACGAGGTCGCAAAATTCATCAATTCCGACGAGGATTTGTCAGAGTGGTTCAAGGTTCACGACCACAATCACACGATTGACTGTTTGCTGACACATTCGGAAATCAAAGCGTTGTCCGGAGACACAAAGTCACTTGACGGACACCGTGCATATTTGGGAATCGTCGACGAGTATCACGCACACAAAACAAATCAGATGTACAAACTGCTTGAGGGCGGTATCAAGAAACTCAAGTCGGCGTTGATTTCAGTTATTACGACAGCAGGGTTCGACCTCAAGTCGCCGTGCTACAAATTATATGAGTATTGCTGCAATCTACTCAAGGGCGTTTTCGAGAATGACAGTCAATTTGTCTACATCGCACAGATGGACGAACACGATGACAGGTACACACCGGAAAACTGGATAAAAGCGAACCCGATTCTTGAGTTTGACAGGGATGCACTTGAGAACCTCATTCCGATTGCACACACTGCCCGTGATATGGGCGGGGAGGACTTGAGAGATTTCCTTGTAAAGCAGTTGAATATGTGGATGCAGTGGTCAAATTCACTGTACATCAAAGACATTGCATCATGGAAAGCATGTGCCGTTCTGAAATCACTCAAGGATTTCAGAGGGTCAAAGTGCTATGTCGGCGTTGACTTGTCATCCGGAGGCGACTTGACATCAATCGCAATCGTGATTCCGTTCATGGTGGAGGGCACGAAAAAATATTTTGTTCACACACATTCATTCATTCCGTCCTCAAGGGTGGATGAACACATCAAGACCGACAAAGTGCCATACGACGTATGGATTGAAAAAGGTCTTGTGACGGTAACGGAAACACTGGGAGGAATCAAGACAGATTACAAATATATCATCAAATACCTTGAGGATTTAGTGAGAGAATACAACCTCAAACCGCAGTTGATTTGTTACGACCCACACAACGCATCAGCATTCCTGTCAGACCTTGAGGCGATGGGATTCGATTCAATCTCTGTCACACAGACAGCAAAAGAGTTGAACGATGCGACCGTTGATTTCAGACTTGAGATTCTTGCGGGCAATGTGGAAATCGAGGGAATGGAAGTCGGCAAAGAGGGAAACAAGATAGTTGTTCCGGTCGACAGCCTGCTTGTATGGTCGATTGCAAACGCAAAGACCATTTCAAACAACTACGGCGAAATAAAGATTGACAAGGACATCACGACAGAACGAATTGACCCGATTGACGCTATCATCGACGCATGGAAACACGCAATGAAAGAGGAGTATCGACCGGATGTGAACGAAACTGTCAATGAATGGCTTGAGCAATTTGAAAAATACATGAAGAAAGGCGGTGAGAAATAAATGAATCCGTTTCAAAGACTAGGAGCAAAAATTTCAAATTGGTGGAAAGGCGAACCACAGGACAGCGGGGGCAAAACGACATTGAACTCACCGTCATTCCTTGAGCGGATAGGACTGAAAAGAAAAGGGAAACCGACATCAGAGGTCACATATTTCACATGTCTCAAGATGCTGTCAGAAACCCTTGCGAAAATGCCTATCAAATATTATCAGAAAACGGACAAGGGAATCATTGAGGCAGAGGCGACAGATACATCAAAACTGCTCTCAAAAAGACCGAATCCGTTCATGACACCAACAACATTTTGGAACACGGTTGAAATCAACCGCAACCATTACGGAAACGGCTATGTGTATATGAGAAAGAAGTTTGACCGAAAGAAATTCGGCGGTGAAATAAAAATCGTTGATTTGTGGGTCATGCAGTCAAATTGTGTGCAGATAGTCGTCGATGATGCGGGGATATTCGCAGGAGTTGGGCGTTTGTGGTATGTCTACACAGACCCGACATCCGGTCGTCAATATGTATTCAGTACAGACGAGGTGATGCATTTCAAGACATCATTCAGCTTTGACGGTATCACAGGACTACCAGTGCAGCAGATATTGAGAGATACGGTTGCAGGTGCATCTGAATCACAGGCGTTCATGAATAACTTATATGAGAGCGGTCTGACAGCAAAAGCGACACTCGAATACACAGGAGAGTTGAACGAAAAGGCAAAAGAGGCACTTGTCAAATCGTTCGAGGAGTTCGGCAGCGGGGCAAAGAACACAGGAAAAATACTGCCTGTTCCGTTGGGAATGAAACTCACACCTCTCGACATCAAACTGACCGATTCACAGTTCTTTGAACTGAAAAAATACAATGCATTGCAAATCGCAGGAGCGTTCGGAGTAAAACCGAATCAAATCAACGACTATTCAAAATCGTCGTACAGTAACAGCGAAATGCAGCAGTTATCGTTCTACGTTGACACAGAACTGTTCATCATCAAGCAGTACGAGGAAGAAATCAATTATAAGATGCTGCCGGATGAAGATGCAGACGACGGATATTATTACAAATTCAACGAAAAGGTACTGTTCCGCACCGATTCAAAAACACAGATGGAGTATTTGAGAAACGGTGTAGGTGGAATGATTATCAAACCGAATGAGGCAAGACGTAAACTCGACATGGAAGATGCGGAGGGAGGCGATGTCCTACTTGCAAACGGTAGCATCGTACCGTTGACGATGGCGGGTGCAGCATATTTGAAAGGTGAATCCGAGCAGGAGAACACCGATGAACCGGAGCAACCGGAGGAAGAAACAGAGCCGGACACAGAACAGCCGGACACAGCAACAAAACCGGACGAAACCGACACGGCAGAGGACGAGACTGACGAGGAGGGAGGTGAATAAGCATGGGAAAGAAAAGACGTTTTGATTTCACAAAGAAAAATAAACGCAGCGGAAAAGTTGAGAATGTCGGCTATTTGGATTTAGAGCAGGACGAGGAACAGAGCAGATGTTCCTTGTATTTCTACGGTGACATTGTATCGGCGACATGGGAATCCATGTGGTACGAGGAGGACAGATGTCCGCAGGACATCGCAGATTTCCTCAACCAGTTAGATGGATATGAGGACATTGACATCTATTTCAATTCCGGCGGTGGCGATGTATTCGCAGGACTGGCAATCTATAACCAGTTAAAACGATACGACGGACACAAAGTCGGATATGTCGACGGAATGGCAGCATCTATCGCATCAGTTATCATGTTCGCATGTGACGAACTGCATTTTGCAACAGGTGCTCAAGCAATGATTCACAAACCGTTATGCATGGCATACGGAAACGCAGACGATTTCAAGGCAGTTATAAAGCAGTTGAATCTCTGCGAGGATTCGATTCTTGATGTCTACATGGAGCATGTGCAGGAGGGTGTCACAAGAGACGAGATTCAGACCCTTATGAGCAATGAGACATGGTTTGACAGTAAGAAGATGCAGCAGTATTTCGACGTTGAAATCGAGGAAAAGGCAGCAGTTGCAGCGTGTGCATCCGACTTTTTCGAGAAATACAACAATATTCCGGAGGCACTCAAAGGAATTGACACAAAGGACATTGTCGATGCCGTAATTGCAGAATTGGAAAACCGGAACAATGCAGCAGCAGAGGCAGAGAAACAGAGAATCGAGGCAGAAAAGCAGCAGATTCTTGATGATTTATACCTTTACGGTATGTAAGAAATGGAGGACAGAAAGTCATGAATAAGGAATTACAGAAGTTATTAAAGCAGATTAACGACAAGAAGAATGAAGTCAAGAGCCTTGTGAACGATGGAAAACTCGACAAGGCAAGAGCAGCAAAGGAGGAACTCGTAGAATTACAGAACAGATTCGACCTCCTCTATGATTTGGACGAGGACGAGCAGGACGGCATCGAGAACAAGGTCAAGGATGGAACTGCAAAGCAGGTCGGCGGGGATGTCAAGCCGGACAAAAAGAACATCGTGAAATCATTTGTCAACATTGTCAAAGCCGGATTCCTGCACAAAGAGGCAGACGAGGCAGACATCAAGGTGTACAAGGATGCACTCACATCCGACACAACCGCAGGAAGTGAGGGAGAGGTCGGAATCGGTGTCACAATTCCGGAGGACATCAGAACAGACATCATCGAGTTGCGTCGTTCGTCCGACAACCTTGAGCAGTATGTCAATGTCGAGGGCGTAACAACTAAGACAGGGACACGAAACATCGAGGTTGATGCAGAATCGACACCATTTGACAATGTTGACGAGGCTGCGGATTTTCCGGAGATGGACGAACCGGAATTTTTACCGATTGAGTACAAGGTAAAGAAAAAGGGTGGAATCCTCAAGATGACAGCAGAGTTACTTGAGGACACAGCATCCAACATCATGGCATACATCAATAAATGGATTGCGAAAAAGACAAAGGCAACCCGTAACGCAATGATTCTCAAGGTACTCAATGAGATGACAAAGGAAAAAGAGGTCACAGTCGAGAATCTTGACAGTCTCAAGGACATTTTCAACGAGCAGTTAGACCCTGCAATCGCTGACAATGCAGTTGTTATCACGAATCAGAGCGGTTTCAACTATCTTGACAAGTTAAAGGATAAAGACGGCAACTATATTTTACAGAAAGACCCGACACAGCAGACAAAGGGAAAGATGCTTTTCGGTGAATATCCTATCATCAAATTATCAAAGAAAACTCTTGCATCCGAGAAGATTATGAACACCGATGGTCACACAGTCGATGGGTACAAGCATCCTATTTTCTGCGGTGACTTAAAAGAGGCAGTCACACTCTTTGACAGAAATGTCCTCACAATCGACCTCAATGACAAGGGTGCGGGTTTATGGGATAAAGACATGACCGGAATCAAGGTGCGTGACCGTTTCGATGTGCAGCCTGTTGACAAGGGAGCAGTCATCAAGGGTCAGATTACAGAAGTTATCAACGGGTAATATGGCAGCAGGGCGGTGAATCCGTCCTGCTATTGAAAGCAGGTGAGAACATGACGGATGAAGAAAAAGAGAAGTACAGAGGCGGTCTGATTGCTACATGCAAGACATATTGTCACATCGACTATGATGACGACATCGAAATCCTTGAATTGATGTTTGACACGACACTGGATGAAATGACGGAACTGATTCCGAATTTCGACCGGAACAACCTCACAAGCCGTCAAAAACTGCTTGCATTTATGTCCGTGAAAGAACTGTACGACAACCGTGACAAGTACCGGAGCGACACGAAAACGCTCTCTGCTGCCGTTTCCTCCATGCTATTGAAAGAAATATACGGAGGTGCAGCAGAATGACAGGCAGAATCAAGATAATTCGCAAGACAACAAGCGTTGTTGATGGCAGACGGCAGCAGGAGGAACAGGATTTTTTCTCATGTTGGTGCGATGTCAAGAGTTTGGGAACAAACGAGAAATACAATGCGTTGCAGATAGGTCTTGAGAACACGATTGTGTTTGAAACAAGAGCCTGCGACAAGATGGAGGAAATCAGATTGAATCTGAAAGAGTTCTATGCAGTGTATAAAGGCGTTGAGTTCAAGATATATGATGCGTGTCCGATGTTCACAGACGACAGGAAATATCAGTTGAAATGCAGAGCGGGAGCGTAGTGTCATAATCTGACACCGGAGGTGATGCAGTGAAAATTGAGATGGAATTTCAAGGCTTGAAAGAACTCATGAAAGCATTTGAGGACGCAGCAAGCGACGAGGACATAAAAGAGGTCAATCAAAAGATTGTAAAGCAAAGCGAACCAGTCGTGAAAAACATCATGTCCGGCAAGATTCCGAAATCTGCGGACATTAAATTGTCCGGTCGAGGATTTGGTTCAAAGTCATCCGTGACATCACATGCAGCGGACAGCATACCACTAGGAGCGGTCAAGGTGAAAGACACCGGAGCGTCTGCGGATGTTGGATGGGAAAAGTCGGACAACAGCGAACATTTTTATGTGAAATTCATAAACTGGGGAACTATCTATCGCCCGCCTCAAGAATTTATCTATGCAACAGGGCGTGAGGCAGATGCGGAACTGCAAAAAATCGCAGAACAGGAATATCAATCATATTTAGACAACACATTGAAATGAGGTGAGAGCATGAGCAGCAGTCCGGACATCATCAAAGATGCATCCGACGCATTGAAACCAATATCAGACAGGAGAATCATTGTGATGCAAGGATGGTATGACAAAAACATCCATGACAGACATGTGACATTGTGGGATTTGGGAGAAAACGACGAGAATTTTTCGGACGACGATGCAGAGGGAGTGACGCTGTCAGTGCAGGTCACTATATTTTCAGAGAATGACGAGGTTGAACTTGCGAGGGAAATCAAGTCACTCATGAAAGAAAATGATTTCTCATTTGACGGCAGGAACGGAGACGATTCAAAGCCGGAGGACGGAATCTATATGAAAGCACAAAGGTTTTCAAAGTTTTATGAAATGGAGGAATAGACATGAGCGAAACAGTAACACAGGTTAGCGACACAGAACAGAAGATTGTGAGGAGTAGAACTTGCGGTTGTAGAGATTTCTACATCGCAAAACTCACACAGAACGATGCGAAAGCATACGTTGCAGAAACTCCGGTCAAACTGGCAAGAGCAATCAAAGCAAAGGTTGACGAAAAGTGGAGTTCTGAAAAGATTTACTCTGACGATGGAACAGAGGAAGTCATCAATTCCTATGAGGGAACAGAAATCGAACTTGAGGTCAATGCACTTGCACCACAGGACAGACAGATTCTTTTCGGTCAGTTATACGAGAACGGTTTTCTTGTAAAGACTGCGGATGACAAAGCACCGGAGGTCGCTGTCGGATGGAGAGAAAGAAAACTCAACGGAAAGTATGATTTCAAATGGTTATACGCCGGAAAGTTTGCAGAGGGCATCAGTGAGGAGGCAAGCACAAAAGAGGGCAAATTGTCTCCGACAACAAAGAACATCAAGGGTTCATTCTATGAGAGAAGTCTTGACAATGCGTATGAGATTTCGGTCGACGAATCAAACCTCGTTTCCGGAGACACAAAGGCAGCAGAGGCAATCAAGGCATGGTTCAGCAAGGTGCAGGAGAAAAACGGCGGTTTAGGCTAACAAGAGGATATATAACAGGAGGATAAATCATGAAAAGAAAAATTATAGTCAATAACAAAGAGTTTACAATGCCGAAAATGTCAATCGACACATACACGGAATATCTCGAACTTGCAGAGGTTATCGACGCAAAACAGAGGTATTCAAAGCAGGACATTGAGGCGATGAGTCTTTTTATCTGCAAAGCATACGGAAACCAGTTCACCGTTGAGGAATTAAAGAATCCGGAGACCGGACTTGATGCAGCAGGTTTGATTCTTGAGTTCCAGTTCATCGACATGGGAATTGCAGACGAACTCACCAAGAGAATGGAGAACATCGAGAAAAATTTTCAGAATGGCAAGTGATACCCGAAATCGAGGTCACTTGCAGAGGTGAGAGACTTTTCATCAATTCCGTAACGGTAGAACAATATAAAAAATACATCAGTCTCATGGAAAAGAATGACACGGAGAAATTCTCCGGAGTGATGTTTTTCAACAAAAAGATAATGCAGGAGATGTTCGGGAATGAATTGTCGCTTGCAGCAGTCGGGGAGATTGATGCAGTTGAATTTCTAACGGCAATCAAGACGGTTCATTTCATCATGCAGAACATTGTTGCAGAGAAGATGTTGAGCATTGTCGAGGTTGAGCAGGTGGAAAAAGAGGCATCCGCATTCGATGACTACGACCGTGAAAACGGATATGAGGACGAGGATGAACAACCGGAGGAAAATCAATGGAAAGTCTGCGGGGAAATTGTTGACCGTGTTGTAAAAATTGCGATTCGGCTATTGAAAAACTCATACAGTCAATGCATGAAAGAGAACATTGTCACGTTGTTGGACTACTTAAAATTTGAATTAGATACAATCAACGAAAATCAGTAAGAGAGGAGGCGACCGAATGGCTTATACAAGCGTCAAAATATCGGCAGATTCGAGCAGTTATCAATCACAAATGAAATCGGCAGCATCGCAGATGAAAGTCTTGTCTGCGGAATATACGACGGCAGCGACGAAAGCAAAGTTGTTCGGGTCAGAAACAGACAGCCTCAAGGCAAAAGCCGAATCGCTCACTCAAAAAATCACGGTGCAAAAGAACATCGTGCAGTTGAACAGTGAGCAGCAGGAGAAGTTGACAAAGAAACTGTCAGACCAAAAGACAAAGCAAGAGGAACTCAAAACAAAGATTGATGCTGCAAAAGAGGCTTATGAGAAATCGACAGCAGAGACCGGAAAGAACTCCGAACAGTCAAAGGCACTCAAAGAGGAACTTGACAAGTTAGAGAAAGAGTTTACCGCAAATGAGACAGCAATCGGAAAGACGGAGACCGCACTTGCGAATCAGACAGTAAAGACGGAAAAGTCAAAAACTGCTCTCATGAACATGGAGGCAGAACTAAAAAATGTTAATGACCAGTTGAAAGATAATAAACTTGAAAAATTTGCGACCGCTTGCGATACGGCGGGAACAAAGATGGAAAGTTTCGGAAAGAAAATGTCGGTTGTCTCTGCCGGAATTGCGGGCATTGGTGCAGCATCTATTGCAGCGTTCAAAGAACTCGACGAGGGATATGACACCATAGTGACAAAGACCGGAGCAACCGGAGAGGCACTTGAGGGGTTGACGCAGTCTGCGGATAATGTTTTCGGCACAATGCCGGAGGATATGTCGACGGTAGGCGAGGCAATCGGAGAAGTCAATACAAGATTCCATACAACGGGAACGGAACTTGAAAAGACCTCAAAACAGTTCATACAGTTTGCAACAATCAACGGAACAAACGTCACACAGTCAGTTGACCAAGTTGACAAAATTATGAAAGCGTGGAACGTGGATGCATCACAGACGGGAAACCTGTTGGGATTGCTCACGGCAAAGGCACAGGAGACCGGAATCTCCGTTGATACGCTTGAATCAAATGTACTTGATAACAACGCAGCATTCAAAGAAATGGGTCTGTCATTGCCTCAAGCAATCAATTTGATGGCTCAATTCGATGCAAACGGTGTTGATTCAACTCAAGCGATGGCGGGTCTTAAAAAAGCATTACAGAACGCCACATCAGAGGGAAAATCAATGGACGAGGCGTTGTCAGAGACAATCGGCAGCATCAAGAACGCAAAGACAGAGACCGAGGCGATGCAGATTGCAACAGAACTGTTCGGGAAGAAAGGTGCAGCAGAAATGACAAAGGCGATTCGTGAGAATCGAATCGACCTCACCAGTCTGTCGTCATCAATGGAGGAATACGGAACGACGGTCGAGGACACCTACAACGGAACTCTCGACCCGATTGACAATGCAAAAGTTGCAATGAACAATGCAAAACTGGCACTGTCGACACTGGCATCCACAGCACAGACATCCGCAGCACCTATGATTGAGAAACTGACCGGAAAGATTCAAGAGTTGACAAAATGGTTCACGTCGCTCTCTCCGGCACAGCAAGAAACAATCCTCAAGGTCGGTCTTGTGGTTGCTGCTATCGGTCCGTTGTCAATCGGATTCGGCAAAGTGGCAAAGGGAATCTCTGACACGGTAACGACCGGACAGAAATTTGTTTCCGGTGCTGCGAAAATCATTGCAAAGATAACAGCAAAGACAGCAGCCACGGCAGCAGGAACGGCAGCAGATACGGTTTCTCAATCCCCGCCACGGCGGCACATGCGCCAGCCACGACAGCAGCAACAGCGACGACCGGAGGAATGACAGTGGCACAAACGGCACTCAATGCAGTTATGAACTTGTGTCCGATTATTTTGATTGTGACACTGATTGCCGGACTGATTGCAGCAGGTGTCGCCCTATATAAAAACTGGGATAAGGTCAAAGAAAAATTGTCCGAATTGTGGGGCAACATCAAAGAAAAATTCAATGCAATCAAAGAGACCATCACGGGAGCATTCACGAAAGCGAAAGAGGCGGTCACGAATAAGGTCAAGGAAATCGGCAACACAATAAAAAACAGCACCATAGGACAAGCTGCATCGAAAGTATTCAACGGCGTAAAGGACACGGTTCACAATGTCATGTCGGCAGCGACCGAAACGGCAAAGGAAAAACTGGGGAACATGAAAACCGCCTATGAAGAAAACGGAGGCGGTATCAAGGGTGTTGTTGCTGCCGGATGGGAGGGAATCAAAGGATATTATTCAGCAGGATTCACATTCATTGATAATTTATCCGGAGGGAAACTCTCTGAAATCAAATCAAAATTCTCTGAAAAGACATCGGAAATCAAAACAAAGGTTTCCGAGGGTTGGGAGAATATGAAAACCACCGTCACCACAAAAATGACGGAATGGAAAACCAACGCATCAAACAAACTGAATGAAATAAAGACGAATTTTTCAACAAAGGTTTCAGACATCAAGTCAAATGTTTCAACAGGTTGGGAGAACATGAAAACCACCGTCACCACAAAAATGACGGAATGGAAAAACAATGCATCAAATAAATTGACGGAAATAAAATCCGGATTCTCCTCAAAGGTTTCGGAGATAAAAACAAAATGGTCGACGGATTTCACGAACATAAAGGACAAGGCAACCTCACTCATGGAGACGGCAAAGTCCAATGTGTCAACGAAACTAAACAACATGAAATCCGCATACAGTGAAAAAGGCGGGGGAATCAAGGGAATTGTGTCCGCTACATTCACAGGCGTAAAGGACACGATGAACTCTCTCATGGGTACGGCGAACACTCTGACGGGTGGAAAACTCGACAGTATCAAGTCGGCGTTTTCCTCAAAAATGGGAGCAGCAAAGTCAACCGTGTCATCGGTGCTTGACGACATCAAGGGTGCATTTTCGTCAAAATTAGAAAGTGCAAAGTCTACTGTTTCGAGCGTGATTGAGAAAATCAAGGGCGTGTTCAATTTCAAGTGGTCATTGCCACATTTGAACCTCCCACACATCAGTGTAAACGGAGGAAAAGCACCATACGGAATCGGAGGAAAAGGTTCACTCCCGTCATTCTCGATTGAATGGTACAAAAACGGCGGTATCATGACGAATCCGACCGTGTTTGGAATCAACGGAAACAGTCTCATGGTAGGAGGCGAGGCAGGAGACGAGGCGATATTGCCTCTTGCGGAATTTTACAACAAATTGAACAGCATCCTTGACAAGAAACTGGATGCAGTACAGAAATCGCAAGTTGTGTATGTAACGAATCACACATACATTGACGGCGACGAAATAGCAAGCAGAACCGTGTCAAAGGTTGATGCGGAAATGGTAATAAATAAGCGAAAAGGGAGGTGAAACAGGGCGATGAAAATAAACGGAATAGACATCAAGAAATACGATGCAAAGCAGTTGACCGCCGATGTGCAGCCTCCCTCTTTTTCAAATTCTTATGAATGGCTGACGAGTGCAGCACTGCCGACGGAATTTGAGACAGAGGTTCAGATGGGTCATTTGAAACTGTCAATATATTTCAAAGGCAAGGACAGGAACAACATCATCCGTGCTGCATCGGAGTTCATGAGCAATTTCACAAAGGCTTGCAAGATGGAACTCGACGGCTACAAAGGAACATACATCGGATTCATCACAACAAATGACTACGAAAAAAAGAATGTAAAACAGAGGTACATTGTAAACCTCGAATTTGACGGCTTTTTCGTCGATGACGACCTCTCAATCACATTCGACGGGAAAACCTCTGCATCGTTCTATAAAGTGGGTACAAGAGACGCTCCGTGCGTTGTGGAGGTATATGCAAAGAGTGCCTTGACGAATTACACAATCACCGGACTGGGAGAGGATGACATCATCATTGAGAGTTTGGCAGCAGGAAAGACGGTTGTGATAGACGCAAAGACAGGACTTGTGACAATCGACGGGGCAAATGCATTCGACAAGGTGAACATGTGGACGTTTCCGGTATTAAAGACCGGAGAAACAGCACTCACATTCTCCAACACAAAGGCGAGAGTGACTATCAGATACACGCCTATGTGGATTTAGGAGGTGAGAACATTGCAGATTTTTAATGACAAAAAGAAAAGAATCGGAACATTGTCCGGATTCAAGGACAGGGAAATCACCACGACACTGGATTCCGGAGACAAAGAGTTGTCGTTCAATTATCCGGCAGCGGGAGCGTTGGTTGACCTGTTAAAAGAAGAATATTATATACACACCAAAACGGACGAATATGTCATCAAAGCGGTTGAAAAGGGAGAACAATTCAACAAATACACAGCAGTTCTCAATGTCGAGGAGTTGGAGGGAACAGCGTTCCCGTATGGTTTTGAATCACAGGAGCAGACAATCAAGGCATGTCTTGAGTTTGCATTTGAGGGTACGGGATGGCATGTCGGAACATGTACCGTCACAAAGAAAAGAACCATCGACGAGCAGGAGAGTGCCACCGCATGGGATGTCCTGCAAAAGTGCCTCACAACATACCGCTGCGAGTGCATCATCCATTCACTGACAAAGACAATCGACATATATGACCGGATAGGCAGCAACAAAGGGTGTTATTTCATGGAGGGGTTGAACCTCCGGAAAATATCATTGAAATCGGACACATACGATTTTTACACAAGAATCTATCCGATAGGCAAGGACGGCATCACACCGGAGTGGCTGACTGGAAAAGATTACATCGACAATTTTCAGTACAGTTCCAAAATCAAGGCGTATGTTTGGAAAGACGAAAGATATACCAATACCACAAGTTTGATTGAGGATGCGACAGCAAAGATTGAGGAAATGTCAAGACCATACAAGGCATACACCGCAGAGGTGGTCGACCTTGCGAAAGCATCAGAGGAATACAAAGACATTTTCTCATACGGAATCGGAGACACGGTCACGCTTGTGTCAAAGAAAACGAGGACGAGGGAAAAACAGAGGATTGTCAAAATCACAGAATATCCGGAATCACCGGAAAAGAACACGGTTGAGATTTCCAATGCGAGAAAGACATTCGCAGAGATTCAGAAAGAGGAGACGGCAGCAGCCACAGAGGAGGCGGTCTCCATCTCAAACAGGGCGACAAAGAAAGTCCTTGAGAGTTATTCGACTACGGAGGAAATAGAAACCAAAATCACAGCATCAAAAGAGGCTATTGAGGAGGGCGTTTCCTATAAACTGAAAAATTATTATACGTCGGTCGAGATGGATTCGTTGATAAAAGCGACAAAGGATGAAATCTCACAAGAGGTCAAACATGTGGAGGAAAATTCGATGCACAACTATGTTGTGAACGGAGATTTTTCAAACGGGTTTGATAATTGGTACAACAATGACGAGACAAACAACACAGTGATGAATGTGTCCGGATTGGGTACAGTTGCAAAGTTGGTGAAAACATCCTCAAATAGTTCGTATATACGACAGAATTTAGGGAAAATCCCTGCGGGAACATATCGTGTGAGATATAAGGCAGCAACAGCAGCAGGGTACGAAAGCACGGCAAGGGTGCAGGTGGGGGCGTTGGGAAGTTATTCAACGACATCCTCCGGAATGTTAAAGAGCAAAGAGTTCACGACGATTGAACGTGAAATCACGGTATCAGAGGGAACGAAATATATTTACATTTACGCATACACACAGAACGCACCCGTGTATATCACGGATATTGAGGTATTAGGACTGTATTCATTGTATGCGGATGCAAAGATTCAAGTGACTGCGGAGGAAATAACCTCCGAGGTCAACAAAAAAGTGAACAGCGATGATTTCGGAACACTAATCACACAGAACGCATACAATGTCCGAATTGCATTTAATAAAGGCAGTTCGTACATGCAGTTTGATTCGACCGCAATCACAATGTACACCGGAACGATTACGGATAACCAAAAAAGAACACGATTTGACTACAACGGAACTCATTTCTATCGTGACGGATATTATGTCGGAAAAATCGGAACGAACACGATGAAAGACAACGACAGTCAGAGAGGACTTGTTTTTGATATTGAGTACAACACTGCGTATATGTCATGGTCAAATAAAGAATCGCAGAATGCAGATGTGTACACGATGAAATGGTCGTACTGCACACAGCAGTGTGGAAATTACGAGGCGAATATGCTACATGCGGGAGCAGACATCAACATGCATTTCTTCACATTAAGGAATGTAAGTTTTGAGGATGGCTCAATAAGTGGAACGCTCACATTCAAACAACCTTTAGAAGTAGGCAGCGACGGGAAACTGACAAAGTGGTCAACGGCGACGCTTGAGTTCAAAAGAGGAATATTAGTGTCCGGAACATGGAGCAATGGATAAAACAGGAGGAAAAGAAATGCAGATGAATGACGAAAATATTCAGACAGAGGAAGTCAAACGAGCAGCAGAACCAGAGTATAAAATTCCGGAAGATGCTACCGACAACTCAAGACCAAACGAAACAGCAGAGGTTGTGACGAGGGAAACAGCAGAGGAGACAAACACAGAACTCTTGCAGAGTATTGACAAGAAACTTGACATGCTACTTGCAGCACAAACAGCGACACAGGCTGCAAAGGAGGAATAATCATGAATACACCGCTTGCAGTAAGAATTGAATGTGCAAAGGGAGAAATCCTCAACGCTATGGAGACGATACAGAAAAGATATGCATTGCCTCCGTGCATCATGGACGGAGTTTTGTCCTCCGTACTGGCAGAGGTAAGGAGTGAGGCAAAGATTGAACTCATAAACTCAACAAATACAATGATGGCAGAAAAAAACGAGGAACTTGAAAAGGCAAAGAAAGCAGCAAAGAGAGTTTTGAAAACAGAACCGGACAAGGAGCAGCCGGAGCAGGATGAACCGGAGAATCCGGAGGAATAAGAAGTAAACACCGAGAGGAGGTGAGAGCATGGCAGCATTGACGAAACTGACAACGAACATCAATCTTGAAATGTCCGGAGACACTAAAAGATATTTAGTATCTGCAAAGCAGGGAGACAAGGCAACACGATTCATTGTCGCAAGACTGCTCAACAACGGTGAACCGTACACAATCCCGACGGGTGCGAGAGCGGTCATCAACATTACAAAGCCGGACGGAAAGCATGTGTATAACACATGTTCATATTCCGGTTCGGATGTGACGGTCGAATTGACGAATCAAGCACTTGCAGCCTCCGGAACGGCATATTGCGACATTGAAATCCGGACAAGCGATGATTCACAGGTTATCACATCCGCATCATTCACAATGGAGATTGAACCGTCGCAGAGGAACGACAATGCGATTCTATCAGCGAATGAGTTCACAGAACTTGAGAACCGTGTCAAGGGTCATATTGAGAGTATTGACAGCACGAATGAGGCAGTCAAGAAAGCGGAACAGGCAAGAGTGACCGCAGAAAATGCGAGAGTAAAAGCAGAACAGGCAAGGGCGACCGCAGAGAATAATCGACAGCAGAATGAAAACACCCGCATCCAACAGGAGCAGCAGAGGCAGCAGGACACCTCGCAGGCGGTCAAGAATACGAACGATGCAACGGATGAATCCAAGAGGGCAACAACAGCCTGCAAAGAGGTCACAGAGCGGGCAGAGGACGCATTGCAGAATCAAGAGCAGCTTGAGGCGACATTGAACACGGCGACACAGATTCGACAGGATGTGTCACAGATGCAGACAGCAGTTGCAGAGGCAAAGAAACAGGTCGAGCAGGACAAAAAGGATATTGATGACACGATTCAAAATTCACTGCTTGCATCAGCAGAAAAAATCCTTGAGAGTGTGCAGGACTATTTCAACCGTGCAGAGGCGTTATATTCGAGCATGTATCTTGATTGTGACGGAGAAACGCCGTATCTGCGAACGGTGACACCGATATTCATTGACGGAGCAACGCCACAGGTCAGAAATGCGAATGAGGGCGTTGATTTTGACGGAGGAACGCCGACCTCTCGACAATTAGCAGTATAATTCCACGATACTGGAAACAGACGGCGAAACGAACACAAAGGAGTGATTGTGTGATATATTCCATAATCACGGAGCAAAGGAGGTTGAACAATGGCAGCAATCAGACCATGCACCGGAACAACGGCAGACTGGAAAGCAGTTGAGGACACTCTGATTCTCAAGGAAAGAGAAATCGGAGTTGAGATTGACACATCCGGTCATTATCAAATCAGACAGGGAGATGGTAAAAAGAAATTCTTTGACCTGCCGATTATCGTCAACAATGCCCGTTATGAGGAAATACTGACATTGACACAGGGATATATGAACACCGTGAACAATTTCAGCAAGAACATGACAGAGGCGACGAACAGTGCAAACGGTGCAGCAACAACGGCAAACAATGCAGCGTCGACAGCAAGTGCAGCAGCAAAAGCGTGTCAAGGCATTGTGAACGGTCTCAACACTATGGTTGACACCGTCACAAAGAAATCATGTGTCCTCACGGTTGAGGATGGAATTTTGACGATAAGGGAGGCGTAAAAAATGGCAAGTGGAGACTTGATTGTAAAAGTAGCAGACAAAGACACACTCGACCGCACATATGCGAATACAAACGCTATACTGGCAGCAGTCGGGGAAGATGTAAGAATAAAGGGTGTAAAGCGTTACGGAATGAAAATCAACAAAAATGACAGCAATCCGGCGACACGATGCACATATCTTTTCGATGCGGTGGGAATGACACCTGCTGCGATGAATTATTCTGCCGGACGGTTCGATTTTGGAGACTGGGGAAACGTCTTTTTTGTAAAGAACAATTATCCGGCAATGGTCAAATATGACGGTACAGAAGATTATAAACTCGACCCGAACGACCACACAAAGAAAGCAGACGGAAAAACGGCATCCGATGTCTCAAACACGGCATACGGAGGAAATGCAATGAGCGTATTCGATGGCAGCGGTGACAAGGGCAAGATTTGGCTCTCACAGTTTGAGGTCGGAAATTATGAGTACATGATTATTTCAAACGTCCAGTACGATGAATCATACAACGATGACGCATATGTCAGAGAGGACGGCTCACATGCAGACAAACTCTATTTCCCGATGTTCGGCGGTTCGTATGACGGAACACGCATCCGCTCACTTGCAGGACAGGCACTCATGTACAACACAAACGCATCAACAGAGATTGCAAGAGCAAAGGCAAACGGTGCGGGATGGAATATCGGCTCATGGAGCAAACGAAACCTGCTGAATTGTATGCTCAAGATTATGTCAAAGACAGACAATTCACAGACTGCATTCGGACAGGGTCAGACATCCGGATATGTGAACGACGCATCACAGAACTACGGACACCTTGCGACCGGAACATTGACAAACAAAGGACAGTTTTTCGGTTATAAGGACACGACCCATGAGGTCAAAGTGTTCTACATTGAAAAATGGTGGGGCAACCGTTGGGATAGAATCAACGGTCTGTTGATGGTCGGAGGAGAAATTCTTGCGAAAATGACACCTCCGTACAATCTGACAGGAAAGGACTTTGAAAAGGTCGGAATCACATTCGCATCATCCGGAAACGGTTATCAGAAAGGAACAAAGTCAAGCAGATTCGGACGCATTGTCAATTCAATAGGTGGCAGCAGTAGCACATACACATGTGACTATTTTTGGTGGAATGCCGGAATTACTGCGGTCGCCCTTGTCGGCGGGTGCTGTAGCAATGGCGAGAGCTGCGGTGCGGATTGCTTGGATTTGAACTCTTCTGCGGGCAATGCGTACTGGTACATCGGTGCGTCCGTTTTCTTAGAACAGCCTATCGCTGCGTAAGCAGCAGGGGGAGGAACGGAGGGGGAACGCCTCCGCTATTCCCGCCGTTAGGCGGTGTGGTCGTTTTTAGAAAAATGAATATAGGGATATAGGGTGCGGTGTCGGGCGGTGTTCCTGCTCCCTGCGGTCGCCCTTGTCGGCGGTAACTGTAACAATGGCGAGAACTGCGGTGCGGATTACTTGAATTTGAACAATTCTGCGGGCAATGCGAACTGGAACATCGGTGCGTCCAATTTCTTCTCATATCGGAGCGTTTAATCAAATGCAGCCTATATCCCACGCCACAAGGCGAAAATCATTCCGGATATAGGGTCGGTTGAGTAAGCATCCGCACAAAAACCGATAGGAGATAAGAAAATACTATATGAGAAGTTACAACAACCTATATGAACCAATGTTGCAAGACGACTACATAAAACAGCGTTTTATAAATGCATCCAAAAAGAAAAAGAACAGGAATGATGTGCGGGAGGTATTAGAGAATCTCGATGAACACACAGAACTCTTGAAAAAGATGTTGACAGAGGAGTTGTTCATTCCGGACTATCACAAACCGAGCATCATCAACGAGAGCAGCAGCAAGAAAACACGCCGTATATTGAAACCGCATTACAAATATGAGCAGGTTATTCATCATTGTGCAATAGGTCAGTTCAAACCGATTGTGATGAATGGATTGTATGAATTTTCCTGCGGGAGCATACCGGACAGGGGCGTTCATTACGGGAAAAAGTACATGCGGAAATGGCTTGATTCATACGACGGGAAAAAAGTTCTTTGTTCTCAAGATGGATGTACACCATTTCTTTGAATCCATAAACCGGAGAATCCTCAAGAGAAAACTCAAAGCAGTAATTCGGGATAAACGGTTTTATAGATTACTCTGCATACTGATTGAACATGACAAAATAGCACTCGTTGCAAAGATTTTGACGGATGCAGGTGTTGAGATTGATGCAGAACAGACGAAAACGCTTGTCGGATGCATAGCATTTGACGACATCTCCGGAGCGTTGGAGATATTGAGGGAAATCGGCATCACAGAGGAGATGTTCGAGGAACTGAAAGAAATCATTGAGGAGATGCGAAAAGGCGTTCCGTTGGGATATTTCACATCACAATGGTTCGGCAATTTTTTACTTGAAAGCACTCGACCACTACATCAAAGAGGAACTCCATGCAGAACATTACATGCGATATATGGACGACATGGTGATACTGGGAAAGAGCAAAAAGAAACTGCACAAGATGCATAGAGCAATAGAAACATATCTGAATGAGGAACTCGACCTTGAGATAAAAGGTGACTGGCAGGTATTTAGATTTGAATATCCGGTATTTGATAGAGACGGGAATCCGGTGCTTGATAAGAACGGAAAACAGGTCACAAAGGGTCGTATGCTTGATTTTATGGGATTTCAGTTCCACCACGACCGGACGACCATCCGGAAGTCAAACATTGAGAGTGCAAGGCGTAAGGCAAACCACATCTCAAAGCAGGATAAAATCTCATGGTATAACGCATCGGTGATGTTGTCATATATGGGATTGTTCAAACACACGGACACATACAACTATTACATTGATTACATCAAACCTAAAATCAACGTCAAGAAACTCAAGAGGATAGTTTCAAAGCATAGCAGAAAGGAGAATGAACATGACAGACTGGAAAAAGGTGACAGGAACACAGCCGGACAAGCCGGAGGAGGTCGACAGGACATCGTCGCCGTCAACGGTTTACCTGCGTAAGAACATCGAACAGGTGACAAGAGAGGTTGATGGCAGCGACGGAAAGATACAGACAGTGACCGAATGGCAGTACGACGAGAAAGAAATGACAGTTGAGGAATATGAGAACATGGCACTCATGAAGTCAGTCGTTGAGGAGAACACATCCGGAATCGTCGAATCAGTGACACAGTTTCAGAAAGATGCAGTCATAGACGAATACACACAGCAGTTGATTGAGGAGGGGTTGATTTAGTATGAAAATGCTTGTTGAAAGTCTCAAAAGAATGTACAAAAAAGGCACTCTCACAAAGGAACAGATTGCAGAGCGTGTCGCAAAGGGTAGTATTTCAGCGGATGAATATGAATATATCACAGGAGAAAAATTCTCCGGCGGTGATACAGAATGAGTCCGCTTGAAATAATATCACGATTGTGCGATGTGACGGAAAATCTATCGGCAATCGTGAAAAAACAGCAAACAATCATTGAACAGTCGAAAATCGAGGAGGCGGTCAGAGCGGAACTCCGGCAAGAGGTAGAGGAGACAGACAGGGAGATGGATGTTCTCGAATATCACATGCGGAAATACTGCGACACCGACGACATCGAGGCGACAGAGTTCGGAAAGGAGAACGCCGTTGACGATTGAGGTTTCCTTGCTAATCTCCGGAGTGTCGGTTGCATTCGCAATCTTTTTCGGAATCTGCTCAAAGCAGAGGAACGACAAAAAAGACACACAGGAAGAAACGGAGAGACGAGCAGAAAATGACACAATGGTGGTTGTGAAACTTGAGAACATCGCAGACGACATCAAGGACATCAAACGGGAATCAAGAGAGAACCGTGAGGAGATGAAACAGTTGAGAGAGCGTGTTGTCATTGTGGAACAGTCACTCAAGAGTTATCACAAGAGACTGGACGGAGAACAGCATTCCGACCGATAACAGGAGGGCAGGAAACAGGCAAGAATCAACCTCACAGAAAAGAGGCAATACATGAGAATGACAGAACAGGAACGACGCATCAGAATCCGGCATCTGAAAAGAATGTACCGGATAAGGGAGCGAAAAGAGAGACATGACAAAAAGGTGTCCGGTCTGTTCATGAAACGTGTTGTATTCACTTTGATTCTTGCAGCATTTATCTTTACAGTCGTGATGATATTTGTGTTTTTGCGGATGGGTTCAGAACCGTCGACACTGATTGAGAATGTATTCCGTTTTCTATCAGTCGAGGGCGGGGCGATGGCACTCATTAAGTCCGTGAAAACGGTCAAGGGAACAAAGTCAAACGGAGAAATACAACACAATGACGAGCCGGAGCAGAATGACGAGGAGGTACAAGGATGAAATACATCGTCGAGAATTGGTTTGTGATTGTGGGTCTGATTGCGGTATTAACAGCGGGAGGATATGCAGTATATGTTTTCGTGAAAATGCCGTCAGACAAGCAGTTGAACAAAGTTAGAGAATGGCTGCTCTATGCAGTCACAAAAGCAGAAAAGGAACTGGGAGGCGGTACAGGTCAAATCAAACTGCGATATGTATATGATATGTTCGTCGCACGGTTCACATGGCTTGTGAGAGTGATTTCGTTCGAGGCTTTTTCGATGATGGTCGACGAGGCACTTGAGAGAATGAAAAAGATGCTTGAGAGCAACAAAGCGATGCAGACGCTTGTGAGCGGTGAGGCAGGTGAAACGGTTGAAAAGGATATGTGATTTCGCAACCGGAAACGCACACACAATCGTGCTGATATATGCAATCGTCGCTGCCATCGTATGGGTGGCGGTAAATCTGTATTTTTGGAAAATTTCTTTTGATTTAGACAGAGAAATTCGGGAAGAAATGAGAGAATACGGGGATTGCTATTCTGACACGGACGAGGCAAAATTCGGGAAACACATAACAAGGTTGACCGGATTCATCATTTCAATTCCTGCTGCGGTGATGTGGTGGTGTACACCTCTAATCGTGGCGGGATTGATGATATATGACAAGATACAAGAAAAGAATCCGGAATTGTGCGGATTCAAAGCAGACGATTTTGACAAGGAGGAAAACAAATGATTTCAAATTGTGGACATGACGAAAACGGAAGATACTCCGGAGGAAAAGCCGGAGACCAAACAGGTACAGAGTGGCAGGTTATAAATTGGTATAGTAGACCGTGGAAATGCGTTCTCCGTCACCCGAACGCAAAAGTGAGAGCGATGATTGCGAGCATGGCAAAGGCAGCAGCAGTCAATAATAAAATCGGATATTGTCAGTCTCACAGGGGTACATTTTGGACGAATCTTGCAGATTCAAATTTCGACCCTGCACAGATTACAGTTGCATGTGAGGCAGACTGTTCATCCGGTGTCGCTGCAATCGTAAAGGGTGCAGGTTACAGACTGGGGATTGACGCACTGAAAAAGGTGAGTACGGCATGTTATACCGGAAACCTGCGAGCAGCACTCAAGGCAGCAGGATTCGAGGTACTGACAGAAAACAAATATCTGACATCGGATGCGTACTTGCTTGCGGGAGATATTCTGTTGAATGATGGTGCTCACACAGCAACAAACCTCACAGACGGTGCAAAGTCATCCGGAGCGGGAGCATCCAACACAACACCAGTCAAGAGCAACACAAAGGTTGATGTTGCATACGGATTCGACAAGAGCCTTGCAGGAACATACAAGGTGACTGCATCCGGATTGAATCTCCGTGCGGGAGCAGGAACAGGAAAGTCAATCCTTGCGGTGATGGAAAACGGTGAGAAAGTCCAGTGCTATGGATATTATAACGACTGCAACGGTGTGAAATGGTTGTATGTGGTTTATAAGAATATCGTCGGTTATGCATCAAGTAAATATTTGAGCAAATAGGAGGGATAATCATGTTATACTATTTAGGCAAAGGAACGGAGTTCAAAAAAGAGGACTGCAAAGAGTACAAGAAACTTGATGCAGCACTCAAGGCAGCAGCAAAGGACGAGAGCCTCGTCGTTTGGGATGAAACCGGAAAGGTCATCGGTTCACTCACGGATGATATTCCGGAGGGAGCGTTGCAGACAAATCCGGACGGCAGTGTCAACACATACGATGCGGACGGAAACAAGACCGGAACAGTAGACGCAGAGACGCTCAAGGAAATGACAACGGTCAATGACGATGTGAGCAAACTTGCAACCGGAGACAATGAGCAGGGAACACCGCAGGAGAACGCAGAGGATGACGAAAACGCCTCAAACGAGGATAAGGCGACAAATCCACCAACCGAACAGGAAAACGGCGAAAATGGGGCGAATACAGAGCCGGACAAGGCAACAGAGGAACAGCAGGAGGACAAGGTCATCATTCCGCAGGGAAAAATGAGGGTGACAGTCATTTGCGACGGTTCACTCAATATCAGACGTTCGGCAGCGTGGGGCAATGACAACATCTGCGGTCGTGCTATCAGAGGACAGTCATATTATGTGAAAGAGATTCATGTTGTAGACGGAAAGAAGATGGTCAGAACAATCGGCGACCTTTACCTCTCCGGAGAATCCGAGCATGTACAGTTCGAGCAGTTATAAAAAATAAGGACATAAAAAAGAGGACGACACCCATTTCCGGATGTCGTCCTTGTGTTATAATGAATTTATGAATGTGCTTGAAGTTTGGCAATCAATGCATCCTGCAAAACTTTTGAATAATTGATACCGTAATTTTCACATGCAGTATTAAGCCACGCAGGAATGCTCAAAGTTTTCTTGACTGCCTTGTCATTGTATGCACGGGCGTATTCGTCAAGGTTGACACAAATCAAATTGACAAGTGCTGCGTCCTCGTCTTTTTCGACTGCATCAATAGGAGTTGGAGCGGGGAGAACCTCACCATCACGCAAAGATGTGAACAAATACTGACCGCAAGCCTCTTGAGCCATTGCGAAAGCATCCGCAAGATTATCCCCGTATGTTGCTAAATCATTGAGGTCGGGGAATATAACAGAATATTTTCCGTCGTCCTCCGGATAAAAAACAGCAGGATAAATATAATTCATGATAACGCTCCTTTCTTTTAATGGGTGGCAGGTCTCATTTGAGACCCGCCTGTTTGAGTATGGAGTTGACAACCCTTTGAGGAATGTCGCCCCGATGATTTGGGATTGTAACTTTTCCCGTTTTGGTTGGATGCTTGTATTGATGATGTGAACCTCTCACATCTACCAGTTCCCAACCGTCATTGAGGACTATTTTTTCAATTTCTCGAAATCTCATTTGTATTGTTTCCTCCTTACAAGTATATAATAACACGTATAATACGTAATGTCAATAGAAAATACGTATTATACGTGAAAATATTCAAAATTATAAGAGATAAATAATAATAAAACAATGGAAAAGTGTTTGAGAGAATATGCGTAAAAGACGGGTAACTGACAAACAGTCAAAAAATGCCGTAAAATAGGCGTTCGGAGTTATCAAAGAGATAATTACAAAGAATATCAAAAGAACATCAAAACCCTTGGAAATCCAGTATTTTCAAGGGTTTTCTTTATATCTGTATCTAGAGAAAGAAAATATTTAAATACAGAAAACCTTTGATTCCTGTATTAGCGGGTTCAAATCGCTTGTAAAAATACACATATTGTGATAACGTAAGGGCGTATGAATGTCAGAGATTTTTGAAGACAGACATTACAAATAATGAATAAGAGGCAGCAAAATGGATTTTGAAAGCAGAAGACAAAGAATTTTAGACAAGATGGAGGACAATTCTATAGCAATATTGTACTCAGGCATCGAGCACCATGTGAGTGCAGATGAGTATGATTTATTCACAGCACAGGCTAACCGCAATTTCTTCTATCTGACCGGACTTAGACGTGACAACATGGTCCTTGTCCTGGATAAATGTGTAGAGCCTGCTAAGACGATGCTCTTCATAGAGGAGGCAGACCCTACGATGGAGCGCTGGTACGGCAGAAAGGTGACTATGGAGGAAGCCGAGGAAATATCAGGAATTGATGAGATAGAATATATTTATGAGCTTGAGAGCACGCTGGACAGGATAATGACGCGTGAGGATGTATACACAGCATATTTCGACACGTATCGTCATCAGAAAGTGGATTTGCCGGATTACAATGTGGTAAAAGCCAATGAATTTAAGAGTGATTATCCGGGAGTTGCTGTGAAGAATCTTTTCCCGCTTGTGGCAGAGGAGCGTATGCAGAAGGATGAGGATGAGATTGAGCTGACCAAAAAGGCAATCGCTCTCACAAAGGACGGACTCTGCAATGTGATGGCTAATTTAAAGCCTGGCATGAAGGAATATCAGGCACAGGCAGACTTTGAATATATCATAAGACGCGGTGGGGCAGAGTGGACAGCGTTCCCTACAATCGCCGGAAGCGGAATGAATGGAACAATGCTTCATTATGACACAAATCGTGAGACGATGGAGGATGGAACACTGGTTCTTCTTGACCTTGGAGCCAGAATAGATGGCTACAATTCGGATATTACGAGAACATATCCGGTAAATGGCAGGTTTACCGAGCGCCAGAAACAGGTTTATGATATCGTGCTTGCCGCAAACCGAAAGATTGTCGAGGCTGCAAAGCCGGGAATGACTACAAAGGAATTAAATGAAGTATGTAAGGATGTGCTTGCAGACGGGCTTATGAAGCTTGGACTGATAAAGAATTCGGTAGAGATTTCTAAGTATTACATGCATGGCGTGTCACACCATCTGGGAATTGATGTGCATGACGTGACAGTTGACTCAAACAGCAGGCTTCGTCCGGGAGCAATCATCAGTGACGAGCCGGGACTGTATATAGATGAATGGGAAATCGGTATCAGGATTGAGGATGATGTGCTTATCACCGAGGACGGTGCAGTGTGTCTGTCGGAGGATATCATCAGAACCACAGAGGATATAGAGGCCTACATGGCAGAGCACAAAAAGAATTAATCGTGATAAATGATAAATTTTACGGTTTATAATATTTTTATGTGACATAATCTGATTTATGTATTATAGTAGTGCTAGTACATCGAATAATAAGTTTCTGATGCATTGTTATTTCTTATTTGGTGTACTATAGTATAGCAGTTATTTTTTATTGCTGTATAGGTGCAACGAAAATAATTCGTTCGACAGATGGAAGGAGAACAACTATGGTAAAGAAGATTAATAGCAGTGAATTTGAACAGGTTAAAAATAATAAGGCTATCATTGTTGATTTTTCGGCAGAGTGGTGCGGTCCATGCAAGATGCTTGCGCCTGTAATGGAGCAGCTTTCTGATGAAATCACAGATGTGGAGTTTTACAATATTGATGTGGACGAGAATCCAGATCTGGCAAGAGAGTATCGTATAATGAATATTCCGGCAGTTATTGCAATCAAGGGCGGTCAGGTTGCCGGTCAGCAGATTGGTCTTGTGTCTAAGGATGATATGAAGGGCTTTATAGACGGAGTTTTCTAGGACAAAGCGTTTTATGAAGCTTTCTAAGAAGCGAGAAGACATCTGCAATGAGCTTTTTGTGAATATGCAAGGTGTGATGCTTAACAGTTATTATGGATAGTGTAAACCGGGCAGGATATCGTGCCCGGTTTTACATTTTTTACATTTAAATTAGTTCTCTCGGAAGATTTTTCCAAAGATAAATCAATAGGAAGTTGGTACTATAAAAATATGATAATAAAAGATATCGAATTTAAATTAAAAGACGGCAGAACTGCCATTTTGCGAAGTGCAAATGAAAAGGATGCCAAAGCTCTTATAGAGTACATGAAAAAGTCAACCGGTGAAACGGATTTCTTACTGAGGACACCGGAAGAATGTGAGACCCGGACCATCGAGCAGGAGATTGATTTCATAAATAGCTGCAATTTGTCGGATACACATACGCTGCTGGTTTGTGAGGCAGATGGAAAAATTGCCGGAAATTGCATGGTCTGGTGGAATAAACGCGCGAAAACCGGACACAGGGCAAATGTGGCAATCGGTTTGCTGAGCGAATTCTGGAATCAGGGGATCGGAACAAGAATGTTCCGGGAAATGATAAAAATAGCAGAAAGCAATCCGAATATATTGCAGATGGAATTGGATTTTATTGAGGGCAATAGCAGGGCGAGAGCACTTTATGAGAAGATGGGCTTCAGGATAACCGGCATCAAATTTAATTCTATCAGACAAAATGACGGAACCTTGTGCAATGAGTATTCAATGATAAGGGAAATTAGTAGATAAGCAAACTTTTTATAAAAAGCCACAATATGTATTTTAGCGAGTACCAGAGAGTTTATACCTTGTAAACGTTTACTATTATGTTATACTGTAATCATTGCCGGGCATACTAATGTGTGAATGTGAACGGTAAACGGAAAAAGTAATAAGAACAGCAGGAGAAGGATTTTATGCTGTATCATAAATAAAAATGAGGTGAAAATCGTGCTTAAAGCAGAAAATTTAACTTTAAACGTAGATGATGAGGGCGGAAAGAAATGCCTTCTGAACAATATATCATTTCAGGTAGAGGACGGAGAAATGCTTGTCATTACCGGACCAAACGGAGGTGGAAAATCCACTCTGGCAAAGACCCTGATAGGTATTCAGACACCGGACAGCGGAAAGATTATACTTGACGGACAGGATATCACAGAGCTCGACATCAATCATAGGGCAAATGCGGGAATAGGCTTTGCATTCCAGCAGCCACCGAGATTTAAGGGAATGACCGTCATGAAGCTGCTCAAGCTTGCCGCAAAGGATGAGCTTTCAGACAAGGAGTGCTGCGACCTTCTCACCGCGGTAGGACTCTGTGCAAAGGATTACATTTACCGCCAGATTGACGGCACACTCTCAGGTGGAGAGATGAAGCGAATTGAGATTGCATCAGTGCTTGCCAAGGAGCATTCGCTTTGTATATTTGATGAGCCGGAGGCTGGAATCGATCTGTGGAGCTTTTCAATGCTCATACAGAAATTCGAGGAAATCCATACTGAGAAAAAGCAGAGCCTCATAGTGATTTCACATCAGGAGAAAATCATAAATATGGCAGACCGCATCATGATAATTGATGGCGGAGAAATCAAGAAAATCGGCACAAAGGACGAGGTGCTGCCTTATCTCAATGGTGTACAGAAATGTCACAAATGCGTAGAGAGACTGGAGGGAAGAGCATAATATGGTAAAGCTTGACAACGTAACAGAGGGCGTATTGGACGTCATAAATGATAATAAATTCAGTCAGACAGGTGCCTTTAATCTGCGTGAAAACGGCACATCAATCTGCCACGGAGACAGCGAGCATATCAAGATAAAGAAAAAGACGGACAAGCCCGGCATTGATATTTATATTGATGGAAAGACGGACGGAGAGGCTGTCTATATCCCGGTAGTACTCAGCAAATCAGGCATGACAGACCTTGTATACAACGATTTCTATGTGGAGGATGGTGCAGATGTAAGGATTGTGGCAGGCTGCGGAATCCACAACAGCGGCTGCAACGAGAGCAGACACGACGGCATCCATACCTTCCATGTGGGCAAAAATGCGAATGTCAGATATGAGGAAAAGCACTACGGCGAGGGAAACGGAACAGGTGCGAGAGTGCTCAACCCTGTAACAAATATATTTGTGGGTGAGAATTCTGTTTTCACTCTCGATACAGCACAGATAAAGGGTGTTGATTCTACAGTCCGTGAGACCAATGTGGAGCTTGGAAAGGATGCAAAGCTCTATGTCACAGAGCGTCTCATGACAGATGGAGAGCAGAAGGCGGAGTCAAATATCGAGGTACAGTTAAACGGAGAGGACAGCTCTGCACAGATTGTTTCCAGATCCGTAGGAAAAGGAAACTCAGTCCAGACCTTCCATCCGAATGCCATCGGCAACAGCAAATGCCAGGCTCATATCCAGTGTGATTCTATCATCATGGATCATGCAGAGGTCGGTTCAATCCCTGAAATCAGGGCAAAAAATATCGATGCGGCTATCATACATGAGGCTGCAATCGGCAGGATAAACGACGAGCAGCTTCTCAAGCTCCGTACACTCGGACTTACAGAGGAAGAGGCAGAGGATGTTATCATACAGAATTTCTTAAACTAAATCAGGCGTAAATAGAAACCCCGGAGCGAGATATTGATATGCTATCAAAGCATACAATACGCTCCGGGGTTTATTTTATGTTACTGTTCATGCCTGACAGTGTGACCAGTAACTATTTTACAACGGCAACCGGTTACTACAAAAATGCAAATCAGCATAAATGGTTTATACGATGCGAATTAGCATAAATGGTTTATATGATACGAATTATCATTAACTGTAATCTTGACATAAACAGTAAACAACAGTAAAATGAAACCAAAACAGTAAACAACAGTAAAAGACAGTAAAACAAATTCAAAACAGTAAACAACAGTAAAAATGGGAGGCTGATATGCAAAATCCATTCACGCTTACATTTGGAAGAAGTCCACTAGAGTCGGTAGACCGTCCGGTACAGATTAATGAGATAATTGAGAATTTTACAGCGGATACAATAAATCAGCAGATGTTTATAATTACCGGTGTGCGAGGTTCAGGAAAAACAGTAATGATGACAGAAATTTCGCATAGGCTAAGAGAAAATGATGACTGGGTGGTTATAGAACTCAATCCGGCAACAGAGCTGCTGCCTGCAATGCTTTCAAAATTGAATAGTGATAATATATGTGCGGGACTTATAAAATCGGCAAAGCTCGATCTATCATTTTTCGGTTTTGGAGTATCTATAGAGGGGACACAGCCGATTACAGATGCAGAGACAGCTATTATAAAGATTTTGGAAAGGCTTAAAAAGAGTGGTAAGAGACTGCTTATTACGATAGATGAGATGACAAATAGTGAGTACATGAAGGTTTTTGCCGGAGCCTTTCAGATATTTGTAAGACAGGAGCTGCCTGTATTTCTATTAGGAACAGGATTGTATGAAAATATTGAGGAGCTTCAGAATGAGAAGAGCCTTACATTTTTGTACAGAGCACCTAAAATCCAGCTCAAACCATTAAATAACGCGGCAATAATCAATAAGTATAAGACTATTTTTAACATATCTCCGGAGAAAGCAGCACAGATGGCGGGACTGACCAAAGGCTATCCTTTTGCATTTCAGGTTTTAGGGTATCTGACGTGGAACAATGATGGTGACTACAATGGCATTTTGGGCGAGTATGAACAGTATCTGAGCGAATTTGTATATGACAAAATCTGGTCGGAGCTTTCTCAGAAGGATCGCATGGTTGCAAAGGGGATTGCAGATATAAAAAGCGGAAAAATAAAAGAAATCAGGGATGCAATTGGGATGGAGACAAACGAATTCAATCCGTACCGTAAGCGCCTTATAAGAAAGGGAATTGTATCGGGAGAGAAACGGGGATATGTGTATTTTACGCTACCGCTTTTTGAGGAATATGTGATTGAAAATTATTAAAATGAGCACAGGTTCAGCAGATTATAATAAGGAGTCAAAATGAAAGCGTATTATCATCTACCGGGATTGTTTGAATTTCATGAATTATACAAAGAATTTCTCCCACTGTACCGCAAGCACCGGGAATATTTCTATGACTGGTGCGACATAGGCTCAATATACGGTGCACCGGCAGACTGCATATGGGGAGGAGGCCGCGTCGGTTTTGGTGAGCACGATCCGAAGGAAGTGCTTAAGCTGATGCAGGAATATGGGATATCCGCAAGACTTACCTTTAGCAATTCATTGATTACTAAGGAGCATCTTCTTGACAAAAAATGTAACGAACTGTGCAGGATATTTGATATAGGCAGAGATAATGAGCGAAGCAGGGGCTTTGGAAACGGCATAATCATCTACTCAGATATTCTGCTTGATTACATAAAAGAAAACTACCCTGACTTTTATTTTGTGTCTTCAACCACAAAGGTTCTGACGGATTTCAGTGAATTTAAAAATGAGCTAAACAGAGAGGAATTCCGCTATGTAGTACCGGATTTCAGGTTGAACAAATCATTTGATAAACTGAAAGCATTATCACAGCATCAAAAGGAAAAAGTAGAATTTTTGTGCAATGAGTGCTGCTGGTTTGGCTGCACGGACAGGAAGAAATGCTACGAGACGGTTAGCCGCAAAAATCTGGGCGAGGATTGCCCGGAGCACTATTGCACTGCGCCTGATGCGGGGCAGGGATATCTCTTTTCGAAGGCGATGGAAAATCCCGGCTTTATCGGAATAGATGATATAAAAAACACTTATCTGCCGATGGGCTTTAGCAATTTTAAAATAGAGGGCAGAGGGCTTGGAAGTGCCATGGTACTTGAATTTCTGCTTTACTATATGACGAAGCCACAGTATCAGATACATGTCAGAGAGCACATTTATCTCGATAATATGCTGGATTTATTTTGAAATATAAAAACTATACATTAACGACAACAGGAAGGATGATTCTCAAAAATGAATATTAGAAGAGCACACGAAAAAGACATACCAAGACTTATAGAATTGTTAGAGCAGGTGCTTCAGATCCATGCCGATATCAGACCGGATATTTTTATTCCGGGAACGACAAAATATACAAATGAAGAGCTTGCAGAAATGATAAAGGACGATACAAAGCCGATATATGTTGCGGCAGATGATGACGATGTATGCATGGGATATGCATTCTGTCAGATAAGACAGCAGCCGTTTTCCAACAATATGGTGCCGTTTACATCACTTTTCATAGATGATCTGTGTGTAGATGCAAAGACCAGAGGACAGCATATCGGAGAGCAGCTTTTTGAATATGTCAAGAATGAGGCAAAGCATCTCGGCTGCTACGAGGTCACGCTCAATGTATGGAGTGGAAACACATCTGCTGAGAAATTTTATGAGAAGATGGGGCTTAAGACAAAGGAACGCCAGATGGAGTATATTTTAATGTAAAATGTATGTTGACAAACACAAAAAGGAGTGATAAACTTTAAACAAATTTAGCGAGATAAAGCATTAAATCATTAAAGAAGTGAAAACAGTTTAAACTGTTTCGACAATTTAATAAGTTGTAAACCGTTGAAGCGGAGATAACGGCAATGATGCCTTTACAGAGAGCCTGTGGTGCTGAGAATCAGGTGTGAAACAAGTTGTCAAATGGACCGCTGAGGGCGCAGTCAAATGGATTTATCATTCATCCAGATATCCAGAGTATTCTGCGACGTGTGGGCATACGTCATTTGCCCGGGATATGTTGGTATCCTGCCAAGCGCACGAGCTTTATCGTGAATTCAAGGTGGCACCGCGGATAGTTAAGATTATTCGTCCTTGACAGAACTAAAATTCTGTCAAGGGCGTTTTTTAGTGAACAAAGAGGTACAATGGAGTTTGCAAGTCTGCATGCTTGCATGCAAGCTTGCGAACGAACATTGGACTGCACAACATAAAGCGAGAATTGTAGCAGCGCAAGCTGCGGAGAAGCCTTGAAAAGGCGAATTCGAGCTTGTATGTTGGACATTTGTTCACGGTTAAACATTGGACATTTATTCACTACCACACAAAATTTGGAGGCAAGCATATGAAAATTTCACCTACACTGACCGAAGTTAAAGAAATAGCAAAAACCGGGAAGTATGACATTCTCCCTGTAAGCTGTGAGATATTATCAGATTTTATCACACCTATAGAGGCTATGAGGATTCTGCAGAATGTTTCAACACATTGTTATCTGCTTGAATCAGCACAGGCCAATGAAGCCTGGGGAAGATATACATTTTTGGGATATGATCCAAAGCTTGAGATTAACTGCATAGATGGTCACATGAAGCTTGGAAAGCTTTCGGTGGAGACGGAAAATCCTTCAGAGTACATCAGACAGATTCTTTCAGAGTACAAGAGTCCGAAATTTGATTATCTGCCTTCGTTTACAGGTGGCCTTGTAGGTTATTTTTCGTATGATTATCTGGGCTACAAGGAGAAAAGCATCAGAGGAAAAGCAAGAGACACAGAGGATTTCAAGGATGTTGATCTGATGCTTTTTGATAAGGTAATAGCATTTGACAATCTGTGCCAAAAGATAATACTAATCGCAAATATGTCACTTGATGCTCCGGAAACAGGCTACAACAAAGCGATTGTTGAGCTAAAGCAGCTTAGGGAGCTTCTGATGCACGGAGAGAAAAAACAGAATATGGGTGGCAAGCTGCTGGGTGAGGTCACACCGCTTTTTGAAAAGGAGCAGTATTGTGAGATGGTCGAGAAGGCAAAGCACCATATCAAGGAGGGGGATATTTTCCAGATAGTTTTATCAAACAGATTGAGCGCACCGTTTGAGGGAAGCCTTTTTGATACCTACCGCGTGCTTCGAACGATAAATCCTTCGCCGTACATGTTTTATTTTTCGGGAACCGATGTGGAGGTTGCGGGAGCATCTCCGGAGACACTTGTGAAGCTTGAAAATGGAGTGCTTCACACATTCCCGCTGGCAGGCACGAGGCCGAGAGGTGCCACAGCAGAGGAGGACAAAAAGCTTGAGGAAGGGCTGCTTAAGGACGAAAAAGAGCTCGCAGAGCACAATATGCTCGTGGACCTTGGAAGAAATGACCTCGGAAAGGTAAGTAAATTCGGAACTGTAAAAGTTGAAAAGCTTCATTCCATAGAGAGATATTCACATGTGATGCATATAGGCTCGACAGTGCGTGGAGAGATAAGAGAAGAGTATGACGCACTCGATGCAATTGAGGCCGTGCTTCCGGCAGGAACACTTTCAGGAGCGCCAAAAATCAGAGCGTGCCAGCTCATCGGAGAGCTTGAGGACAACAAGCGAGGCATTTACGGTGGCGCGATTGGATATATAGATTTTACAGGAAATATGGACACATGTATTGCAATCCGTATTGCCTACAAGAAAAACGGCAAGGTTTTCGTGAGAAGCGGAGCGGGAATCGTTGCGGATTCAGATCCTGAGAAGGAATTTCAGGAGTGCATAAACAAGGCAAAGGCTTCTCTTAAGGCACTGGAAGTCTCACAGGAGGTGGAAGAATGATTTTACTGATTGATAACTACGACAGCTTTTCTTACAATCTGTATCAGCTGATCGGCGAGATAGAGCCTGATATCAGAGTAATCAGAAATGATGAGATGACAGTTGAAGAGATTAGGGCTTTAAAGCCTGACCGCATCATATTATCACCGGGACCGGGAAGGCCTGAGGATGCGGGAGTTATAATAGCTGTGGCAAAGAAGCTTGGAAAGGAAATCCCAATCCTTGGCGTGTGCCTCGGCCATCAGGCGATATGCGCAGCATACGGTGCGACAGTCACATATGCAAAGGAGCTCATGCACGGAAAGCAATCGGATGCATCGTTTGACATAGAAAGCCTTTTATTCAAGGGTTGCCCGAAAAAAGCAAAGGTAGCACGTTACCATTCACTTGCTGCAGATGCGGACACGATGCCTGATTGCCTAAAGATTACAGCCACTACAGATGATGGTGAGATCATGGCTGTTGAGCACAAGGAATACCCGATATACGGAGTGCAGTTTCACCCGGAGTCAATCATGACACCGGACGGAAAGCAGATGCTTAGTAATTTTATCAAAGCTTAATTGAAAATTGCAGCGTTTAATGAATTTATATATTAGTTGTTGAATTGAAAACAAATAGCAGAACAAAATCATAAACAAAATTATAAACGAAATATTACCGGAATACAGGAGGACATAATCATGATCAAAGAAGCCATAGTAAAAATCGTAAACAAAGAAGACCTCACATATGATGAGGCATATGCAGTGATGAATGAGATCATGGGCGGTGAGACAACACCAACCCAGAATGCAGCTTTTCTTGCAGCTCTTTCCACAAAGAGCGCAAAGGCTGAGACAACAGACGAAATCGCAGGCTGTGCAGCAGCCATGAGAGAGCATGCGGTACAGGTGAAAACAGGTATGGATGTGTTTGAAATCGTAGGAACAGGCGGAGACAATGCACAGAGCTTCAACATTTCAACAACCTCTGCACTTGTTGCGGCAGCAGGTGGCATGAAGGTGGCAAAGCACGGAAACAGGGCAGCCTCTTCATTATGCGGCACAGCAGACTGTCTTGAGGCGCTCGGTGTCAACATAGACCAGAGCCCTGAGAAATGTGTAGAGCTTTTAAATAAAGTCGGCATGTGCTTCTTCTTTGCACAGAAATATCACACATCAATGAAATATGTCGGACCTATCAGAAAAGAGCTTGGTTTTAGAACAGTATTCAATATTTTAGGACCGCTCACAAATCCGGGTTCACCGGCCATGCAGCTTCTGGGAGTGTATGATGAGTACCTTGTAGAGCCGCTTGCACAGGTGCTTGTAAGCCTCGGAGTAAAGCGTGGAATGGTAGTATATGGCATGGATAAGCTCGATGAGATTTCCATGAGCGCACCGACCAAGATATGCGAGATAAAGGACGGATGGTTCAGAACCACAGTAATCTCACCGGAGGATTTCGGCTTTGAGCGCTGTACAAAGGAGGATTTAAAAGGCGGTACACCTGAGGAAAATGCAAAAATTGTACGTGATATCTTAGGTGGACAGAAGGGCCATAAGAGAAATGCAGTACTCATGAACGCAGGCGCATCACTTTATATAGGAGGAAAGGCCGACAGCATGAAAGAGGGTATCGAGCTTGCAGCAGAAATCATTGATTCAGGAAAAGCGTTTGAAACACTCGATAAGCTCATTGAGGTAAGCAACAGCTAGGCACACAAAACAGGAAAGGAAAAGCGATGAATATTTTAGACCAGCTTGCAGAATATTCAAGGCTTCGCGTGGCAGAGGACAAGAAAAAAATAAGCCTTGAGGAAATGAAAAATATCGCGATTCAGACGGAAAACGAAAAGCTTTGTGATTTTGCATTTGAAAAAGCACTCAAAAAGGATGACTTGAGCTTCATATGTGAGTGCAAGAAGGCTTCGCCGTCAAAGGGGCTTATAGAGCCGGATTTCAGATATCTTGAAATTGCAAGGGAATACGAGGCGGCAGGTGCGGATTGCATCTCGGTACTGACAGAGCCGAAGTGGTTTTTAGGCTCGGATGAGTATCTTAAGGAGATTGCAAAAACGGTTTCGATTCCGTGCATCCGAAAGGATTTTACGGTTGATGAATATCAGATATATCAGGCAAAAACACTCGGTGCCGCTGCGGTGCTTTTAATCTGCTCTATACTGTCAGAGGAACAGCTTGGTGAATACATAAAAATCTGCGACAGCCTTGGCATAAGCGCCCTTGTGGAGATACACAATGAAAAAGAAGCAGGGATGGCGGTAAGAGCCGGTGCCAGAATAATAGGTGTCAACAACCGCAATCTGAAGGATTTTACAGTTGATACAGCTAACAGCAGAAAGCTTCGTGACCTGATTCCCGATGACATCATATTTGTATCGGAAAGCGGTGTAAAGAGCACGGACGATATCAGGGCAATACGTGAAATCGGAGCTGACGCAGTGCTTATCGGAGAGACGCTGATGAGAGCGGACGACAAAAAGGCTAAGCTTGATGAATTGCGATTAAGCTAATAGAGATATATAAGTATCTTCATGGTTTTAAGAATATCTGTAACTATTCAGTACAGAAAACAAAATATTTACAAATATACATCAGAAGGGAAAACATCATGACAAATCCAAACGGAAGATTTGGTATTCACGGAGGACAGTACATTCCTGAAACCCTCATGAATGCCGTTAAAGAATTAGAAGAAGCATACAATTATTACAAAAACGATCCTGAATTTAACAGAGAGCTCACAGAGCTTCTCAACGATTATGCAGGAAGACCATCGAGACTGTACTACGCAGAAAAGATGACAAAGGATCTCGGTGGAGCGAAAATATACCTTAAGAGAGAGGATTTAAACCATACAGGAGCCCACAAGATCAACAACGTATTAGGTCAGGCACTTCTTGCAAAGAAAATGGGCAAAACCCGACTGATAGCTGAGACCGGAGCCGGTCAGCACGGCGTGGCAACAGCAACGGCCGCAGCCCTTATGGGTATGGAATGTGTTGTATTCATGGGCGAGGAGGACACAAAACGTCAGGCGCTCAATGTATACCGCATGCGTCTGCTCGGAGCAGAGGTTATCCCGGTTACATCAGGTACAGCTACATTAAAGGATGCCGTATCGGAGGCAATGAGAGAGTGGACCAAGAGAATTTCGGACACACATTACTGCCTGGGCTCAGTTATGGGACCACATCCGTTCCCTACCATCGTAAGAGATTTCCAGGCAGTCATCTCAAAGGAAATCAAGGAGCAGATGCTTGAAAAGGAGCACAGACTGCCTGATGCGGTTATCGCATGTGTGGGTGGCGGCTCAAATGCCATCGGAAGCTTTTACAACTTCATAGAGGATGAGGGTGTAGAGCTCATCGGCTGCGAGGCAGCAGGAAGAGGAATAGATACATTTGAGACTGCAGCCACAGTAAATACAGGCCGCATTGGTATTTTCCACGGCATGAAGTCATATTTCTGTCAGGATAAATACGGACAGATTGCTCCGGTTTATTCTATTTCTGCAGGACTTGACTATCCGGGAGTCGGACCGGAGCACGCATATCTGAACGATATCGGAAGAGCAAAATATGTACCGGTAACAGACGATGAAGCGGTAAATGCTTTTGAATACCTCGCAAAGACAGAGGGAATCATCCCTGCAATCGAGTCATCACATGCAGTGGCATATGCCATGAAGCTGGCGCCTGCAATGGATAAGGACAAGATAATCGTTGTTACTGTTTCAGGCAGAGGCGACAAGGACTGCGCGGCAATAGCAAGATACAGAGGGGAGAATATTTATGAGTAAGATAAGAAGTGCGTTTGAAAACGGCAAGGCATTTATACCATTTATCACCTGTGGTGATCCAAATTTAGAGACAACTGCAAAAATCGTAAGAGAAGCTGTTGCAAACGGCGCAGACCTTATAGAGCTTGGAATTCCATTCTCTGATCCTACAGCAGAGGGACCTGTAATCCAGGGCGCCAACATAAAGGCACTTGCAGCCGGAGTTACAACAGACAAGGTTTTTGACCTTGTGAGAGATTTGAGAAAAGATGTCACAATCCCTATGGTTTTCATGACATATGCAAATGTGGTTTACTCATACGGCGCAGAAAAGTTTATCAGTACATGTAAGGAAATAGGCATTGACGGACTCATTCTGCCGGATATCCCATATGAGGAAAAGGAAGAGTTTTTACCACTCTGCGAGAAATATGATGTGGACCTTATTTCATTTATCGCACCTACATCAAAGGATCGCATTGCGATGATAGCAAAGGAGGCAACCGGCTTCATTTATGTGATTTCAAGCCTCGGAGTCACCGGTACAAGAAGCGAGATTAAGACAGATCTGGCTTCAATAGTCAAGGTAATCAGAGAAAACACAGATGTGCCATGTGCTATCGGTTTTGGCATTTCAACACCCAAGCAGGCAAAGAAGATGGCAGATATCTCGGATGGTGTCATTGTGGGCTCTGCCATCATCAAGATAATCGATGAGTATGGTGAGGCTTCACCAAAGTATGTCGGTGAGTATGTTAAAGCAATGAAGGATGCGCTGTAGAGGCATTGTATTTTTATGTATGTAAAGGAGATTTTCTAAGGAAATTTAAAATAATATTATAAAATCAGAAAAATGACTTTTATACCCATATTTCAAAAATAAAATTTATGAAATATGGGTATAAAACTTGAAAAACGAATATATTAATTATATAATAAGTGCAAATAAGACAGTTCGGAGGGAGGAATATCAGGATGCTGTGTCAATTTTCTTTTAAAAATTTTAAATCATATAAAGAAACAACAACATTCGATTTTCAGGCGACATCTATTCCGGAATTTTCAGAATCGCTGTTAAAAAGCGAGAAAGCAGATGCACTTCTTCCCGTAGGGGTTATATATGGTCCGAATGGTGGGGGAAAAACCAATCTGTTACTAGCTCTTTCATGTTTGATTTCTACAGTGGTTAAGCCGATATATGAATTGGAGAAGGCAAGAGAAAAGATTATTATTCAGCAGAAGATAAGTGCGGCACCATTCTATTTTAATGAAATATCTAGGAAAATGCCGACAGAATTTGAAGTGTATTTCCGACAGGGAAAAAATGAATACAGGTACAACTTATCAATATGCGGGGATGACATTGTTGAAGAATCTCTGTATTGGAAATCCATTGGTGGAAAGAGAACGGGTATGGTTTTTGATAGGGAAGGTGCTGAAATTACATTGGGTGCAAGCATCAATAAAGCGAGTATTAACCGCTCGGTAAATCCCAAGATGCCATATTTATCTTTTCTGGCAATCAACTATGATATACCGGTAATTGTGGAAGTTCAGAAGTGGTTTGAATCATGCATTGTCAAAAACTATGCAAATCCGATTGCAGACAGACAAATAATGTTTTCTGATGATGAATCATATCGAAAGAGAATTGTTCGTGCACTAAATGATGTTGATATTGATGTATCAGGTTATCGGTATGATGAAGAAAATCATGAACTGTATACGCAGCGTATGATAGAGGGAAAAATTTATGAATTAAGTTTTAATGATGAGTCAGATGGAACAAAGAAAATGATTGCGGCATTACCTGTGATTTTGTTAGCACTGCAAGAAGGGCGGCTGGTGATTATTGATGAATTGGATGCAAAATTGCATCCTAAGCTGCTTCGTTATGTAATTTCATTGTTTAAGAATAAGAATGTAAACAAAAAGGGAGCGCAGTTACTTTTTACTTCCCATGATATGACAACAATGAAAAATACAGTTTTCAGACGGGATGAAATTTGGTTCGCGGCAGAAAATGAAAGGCACGAAAGTGAAATATATTCCCTATATGAAATCAGAAGAGAAAACAATGAACGAGTAAATAGTACTGCAGCCTATGATAAACAATATCTGGAAGGGCGTTATGGTGCAGATCCATATCTTACAAATATGCTGGCAGGAGGAGATTGGCAATGAGTTTAAAACCTCCGAAGAAAAGTGATTTAGGAAAGAGTTGGATGAAACCGCGACGAGATAAGAATATATTGATATGTCCAGAGTACCATTTGATAGTAACAGAAGGAACTGAAACAGAACCACAGTATTTCGAAGCAATCAGGACAATCATAAACAGTCAGTATCGAGATAAAATTCAGCTTGACATTCATGGTGCAGGAGACAATACGCTTAGTCTTTTGGATAAGGCAATGAATCTGGTCATGAACAATCCGAATGGATATAAGCATGTCTGGATAGTCTATGATACTGATGATTTTCCGGCAAAACGCATCAATAAAACAAATGAATTATGCATTAATATGTCTACAGAGGAAACACAATATCATGCTATCTGGTCAAATCAGTGTATTGAACTTTGGTTTTTGCTTCATTTCAGTTTTGTTCAGTCAGATATTCATAGAAGTGATTACTGGCCAAAACTATCTGAATGGTTAAAGAATATTGGACAGGGAGAATATTCAAAGGGAAGGGCAGATATGTTCCAAATTCTGAGACCTTTCATGGATTTTGCAATAACAAATGCTGAACGCTTGGATGCAATGAATGAAGGAAAAACTCCTGCAAGTTCAGCTCCAGGCACAAAAGTACATGAATTGATTAAACACTTGAGACCATATTTAAAAATCGGATAGGATAGGAAGAAGGAACAAGTAAAATGATGCAGCAAAAAGAAAGATTAGAAAAACAGCTTGATTTCATCAGAGAAATCGACAAGGAAAAGGAGATATTCCGCCAGACTTATTTAGCTGATGCAAGCCGCAAGGAAAATGATGCGGAGCATGCCTGGCATATGGCTATCATGACCATGCTCTTGAGCGAGTATGCCAATGAGAAGATAGACGTGCTAAAGACAGTAGGAATGCTTTTGATACACGACATAGTAGAGATTGACGCAGGAGACACATATGCCTATGATGAGGCAGGCAAGGCCACACAGCATGAGCGTGAGCAGAAGGCGGCGGAGCGTATATACGGACTCTTGCCAAAGGAACAGGGCGAGCCGCTTTTAGAGCTGTGGGAGGAATTTGAGGCGCAGCAGACACCGGAAGCCAGATTTGCCCGCACCATGGACAATATCCAGCCAATGCTCCTAAACGATGCATCGGACGGGCTTTCATGGCGTGAGCACAGTGTAAAGCTGTCGCAGATACTCGGCAGAAATAAGCGCACAGCACTTGGCTCAGAGAAAATCTGGGATTATGCGTTTAACAATATACTGAAAAAGCATGTTGAGAGCGGAAATATCATAGATGATGAGGGCGTCTTCTCTGCGGAAGCCGGTACGCGTGCAAAAGCCAGCGAGCGTAATGGACGGTAATAATATTTACTGAAAAATCCTTTGAAAATCACACATAATTCTATTGTAGACAGTCGTCTTGTATGATATACTTTACTGGATTAAATCGGTGAACTGAATATCAGGTAACTATTCAAGGCTGCTTAAATAGTTACCTGACAAGTATATTGAGCTTCATCGAAATCCACAGAATAAAACACACGGAGGAATCAAAATGAATATTGTATGCTTAGACCTTGAGGGAGTATTGGTACCTGAAATCTGGATTGCATTTGCAAAGGAGACAGGCATTCCTGAGCTTGAAAAGACAACAAGAGATGAGCCGGATTATGATAAGCTCATGAACTATAGAATAAATATTTTAAAGGAGCATGGACTCGGATTAAAAGAAATCCAGGAGACAATCGCAAAGATAGATCCAATGCCTGGCGCAAAGGAGTTTTTGGATGAGCTTCGTTCAATCACACAGGTAATCATCATCAGTGATACATTTTCACAGTTTGCAGGCCCGCTCATGAAGAAGCTCGGCTGGCCGACAATCTTTTGTAACGAGCTTGAGGTTGCTGAAGATGGCGAGATTACAGGCTTTAGAATGAGATGTGAGCAGTCAAAGCTTACAACTGTAAAGGCACTGCAGTCTATCGGATACGATACCATCGCAAGCGGTGACAGCCACAACGATTTAGGCATGATACAGGCCAGCAAGGCAGGTTTCCTTTTCAGAAGCACAGATGCCATCAAGAAGGACTACCCTGAGCTTCCTGCATATGAGACATATGATGAGCTGCTTGCAGCGATTAAAGCAGCATTATAATTAACCGGATAATTATTTATTCGGCAAGTAATAAATATAGTTGATAAACAGCTTCCCACATGATATTTTGGAGTGGATACATCCACCTGTACATGTGGGAAGTTTCTATATATTTATGTCATGCAAAATCATATGAAAGAAGGTAGAGTGAAGATGTATACGGTAACACACATATATGAGGCTGATTTTGGCTGTGAGGAAAGAGCGGATGGCGCAAAAGCAAAATGCGTGGTTTATCTCGAGGACGAAAACGGCAGACAGCGTCATGTAGAGGTTGAGGATGAATGGCTTACGGCAAATGGGATAGAAGAGGGAAGCAGTTGGAAAGAAAATATCACAGATGAAGCCTGAATCATAAACTATGAGATTAATTATGTGATTAGAGTATGTGAATAAATTTTATGTTTAGATGCACATTGTGTATTGACAACAGTGCAAAAGGTGCTATAATAAAATCAACATATGAACAATCATTCATATGTTCAATGAAAAACGTACAGTAAAATAATAATTCATGAAAATAAGGAGAACACCACTATGAAGAAGACTTACAAAATCGATGTAGACTGCGCTAACTGCGCCAACAAGATGGAGGATGCCGCAAAGAATACAGCAGGTGTAAAGGATGCTACAGTCAATTTCATGACACTCAAGATGAGCGTTGAGTTTGAAGAGGGACAGGATGCAAAGGCGGTTATGCAGGAGGTTCTTAAGAACTGTAAAAAGGTAGAGGACGACTGCGAGATTTTCTTATAAATTGCCGGGCGCAGGAATGACAAATGATATTATTTCAATGCCTGCGCTATAGTAAGGGTGATTATCAAGAGTGATTATCAAGAGATTATAATGAATGGAGCTATGGCGTATGAATAAAAAGCAGAAAAAAGTACTTGCGCGTATCATAATCGCAGCGGTACTCATGATTACATTACATTTCATACCGGTTAAGGGAATTATCAGGTTCCTGCTTTACATGGTGCCTTATCTGGTTATAGGATACGATATCCTGAAAAAAGCATTTAAGGGAATCAAAAACAAGCAGGTATTTGATGAAAACTTCCTGATGGCGGTTGCCACTGTAGGTGCGATAGCGGTTGCACTTTATGAGAATGGTGACTATACAGAGGCTATAGCCGTTATGCTCTTCTACCAGATAGGAGAGCTGTTTCAGAGCTATGCAGTCGGAAAGAGCCGTAAGAATATCAGCGAGCTCATGGATATCAGACCAGACTATGCCAATATTGAGGTGGACGGAAAGCTCACACAGGTTGACCCTGATGAGGTCGCTATCGGCTCAGTAATCGTGGTACAGCCCGGTGAAAAGGTTCCTATCGACGGTGTGATAGTTGAGGGGTCATCTACATTAAACACCAGCGCGCTTACAGGTGAGAGCGTGCCGAGGGATGCAAAATGCGGTGATGAGATAATCAGCGGATGCATCAATATGTCCGGTGTTTTAAAGATTAAAACGACCAAAGAGTTTGGCGAATCAACGGTTTCAAAGATACTTGACCTCGTTGAAAATTCAAGCTCAAAGAAATCAAAATCAGAAAACTTCATATCAAAATTTGCCAAGTATTACACTCCGGCAGTCTGCTACAGTGCACTTGCACTTGCAATACTGCCACCGCTTGTCAGAATACTTTTCATGTCAGCTGAACCACAGTGGGGCATATGGATATACAGGGCACTTACCTTCCTTGTAATAAGCTGCCCGTGCGCTCTGGTCATCAGTATTCCGCTCAGCTTTTTTGCAGGAATCGGCGGAGCCAGCCGCGAGGGGGTTCTTGTAAAGGGCTCAAACTATCTTGAGACCTTGTCACAGACCAGATACGTTGTATTTGACAAGACCGGCACCATGACAGAGGGCGTTTTCGAGGTGGCAGGAGTCTACGACAATACGCTCGATAGAGAAAAGGTGCTCGAGTACGCAGCACTTGCAGAGAGCAGCTCATCGCATCCAATCAGCAGGAGCTTACAGAAGGCATATGGAAAGGGAATCGACAGAACCCGCGTGACAGACGTTGAGGAAATCAGCGGCCACGGAATCACCGCAAAGGTAGATGGCGTATCTGTAGCGGCAGGAAACTACAAGCTTATGAAAAAGCTGGGCTTAAGCTACAGTGAAACTGACAAGGTCGGCACCATAGTCCATATCGCAATAGACGGCAGATATGAGGGCTATATCCTTATTTCAGATAAGATAAAACCAACCTCAGCGGCAGCAATAAAGGCATTGAAAAAAGCCGGAATAAAAGGTACAATAATGCTTACAGGCGATTCGAGGACAGTAGCCGACTCAGTAGCGGCAGAGCTGGGAATTGATGAAGTATACAGTGAGCTATTACCGGGGGATAAGGTGGCAAAGGTGGAGGAACTGCTCGCAAGAAAGGGCAGCAAAGAAAAGCTCGCCTTCGTCGGAGACGGAATCAACGATGCACCGGTGCTCTCAAGAGCAGATATCGGAATTGCAATGGGCGCCATGGGCTCAGATGCAGCAATCGAAGCCGCAGATATCGTCCTCATGGATGATGATCCGCTAAAGATAGCAAAAGCAATAAAAATATCGCGCAAATGCCTGCGAATAGTATATGAAAACACATACTTCGCAATAGGCATCAAGCTGATCTGCCTCGTGCTCGGAGCAGTCGGAATAGCCAATATGTGGCTCGCGATATTTGCAGACGTAGGAGTAATGGTGATAGCAGTGTTAAATGCAATCCGCGCATTATTCGTACACAAGCTCTAAAAAGGTAGAGCTCAAAGAGCAGATATCAAAATGCAGATATCAAAATGCAGATATCAAAATGCAGATATCAAAATGCCATAAAACTACTATATAAAAAATACCGGACAGAATGCACCCAAGAGGTGCACTCTGTCTTTCGCGTATAATAAAAGAAGTTACTGTTCACACGAAAGTGTGACAGTAACAAAAGACAATTAAACGGCAATAGCTAATAAACAAAAGCTAAGTAAATTCCTGCAGTGCCCCCACACGCATCCGGACCAGCCCCGTAACTGCGAAGGCACTGAGCAGTTACGCTCCTGCCAATACGACGCGTCCATACCCTTCAATGAGCCAAAACCAAAGGGTGCTTGCAGAAATTGCATGTGACATCGCGAATATGGAGATATTTAGAGTCTGTTGGAATTATGTCACAACACAGCAATGTCCGTGCATGGACGCACGGACAAGGCGTTAGCGCCACGGACGGCGCTAAAAGCCGGTTGCGTCCTATAGCCAAAACCTGAAATCATAATTCCTACAGAGTCTTAATATCGCAATACTGAGCGAGGGCACATGCAATTTATGCCGAGCACCCGCACCATAGCCAATAAAGTAGAAATAACGCAAAAATAATGAAAAAATAACGCAGAAAGGACACTACACTATGAGCGAAAACATAAATGAACAGATAGAATGCTGCGACTGCAACGAAATCCACGAAGACCTTCTGAAAATAGTAAATGATACAATGCCTGAGGAAACCGAGCTCTACGACCTTGCAGAGCTTTTTAAGGTATTTGGCGACTCCACCCGGATCAGAATCCTCTTTGTGTTGTTTGAAGCGGAGGTATGCGTCTGCGACCTTGCAAAAGTGCTCAACATGACACAGTCCGCCATATCACATCAGCTTAGGATATTAAAGGCAAACAAGCTTGTGAACAGCAGACGTGAGGGCAAATCAGTGTTTTATTCGCTTGCAGACGGACATGTGCGCACAATCATTGCGCAGGGACGCGAGCATATCGAGGAATAATACAGGGAGGAATATACGTGACAGAATTAGAAGAATACTATAACAAATTCAACGAGGAAAAGCGCCTGAACAGCCGCCACGGCAGGGTAGAGTTTATCACCTCCATGAAGTATATACACGATTGTCTTGGCAACCTGATGAATGAGAAGCAGCTTGATCTTCGCTCACAGATTAAAATCCTGGATGTAGGTGCGGGAACGGGCAGATACTCAGTGCCTCTTGCCGAGGAAGGCTATGATGTGACAGCACTCGAGTTAGTTAAGCATAACCTCGGCAGACTGAAGCAAAAGAGCGATAAAGTAAAGGCATACCAGGGCAATGCCACAAAGCTTAAAAAGTTTGGAAACGATGAATTTGACCTCACACTCGTATTCGGACCTATGTATCATCTGAAGTCGGCAGAGGAAAAGCTTGCCGCATTGAATGAGGCAAAAAGGGTGACAAAACCGGGCGGTTACATACTTGTGGCATACATTATGAATGAGTACAGCGTGATAACCTATGCCATAAAGGAGAAGCATATAAAAGAGGGCATAGAGGGTGGAATGCTCGATGAGAGCTTCCATTGTACAGAAAAAGCTAATGATTTGTACAGTTTTGTCCGATTGGAAGATATAGAGGCATTAAATGCACAGGCAGCCCTTACACGTGAAAAGATAATAGCAGCCGATGGAGCGGCAAATTATATCAGGCCATTTTTGAATGATCTTGACGAGGAAGAGTTTGATATGTTTGTACAGTATCATCTTTCAACATGTGAGAGAGCAGACCTGATGGGAGCAAGTGCGCACACGGTTGATATTCTAAGGGTATGATTTTTTGAATAAAGTCTGTTATTATGACGGGGTATGCCGGAATAATAACATAAAAGTATAATATAACATATCAAATACAACACAGTATAAGATTACATATGAGGAAAAATTATGAAAAACAAGGGATTAAAAATTCTATTATGTGTGCTTTTGGTTTTATGCATTATTATGGCGGGAGCGCTCATAGGAAAAGAATATATTGGAGATAATATAAAGGAAGCCTCTAACCGGAATGGCGTTGATGTAGTTAGAGACACATCGGATGCCGGAAAAGCAGAGGATAACGCAGTTGACAGTACGGCAGAAGGTACAGAGAGTACACAGTCTGATGCAACCAAAGCTGAGGCAACAGAAGCGGATAAACAGCAGCCACAGATGTCAACCATAGTGATTACGGCTACAGGAGACTGTACACTCGGCAACAATCAGGAGCAAAGCTATGACGGCAGCTTTAATTCTTATTATGACTCAAAGGGACAGGACTACTTTTTCGGCGGCGTGAGAGATATTTTTGAGGCTGACGATATGACACTCATCAATCTGGAGTGTGTGCTATCGGATGCGACTGAGCGCGTAGAAAAGCGCTGGAACCTCAAGGGAAAGCCTAGCTACATCGGAATTATGACAGGCAGCTCCATCGAGGCCTGCAGTCTTGGAAACAATCACACATATGACTATGGTCAGGCGGGACTGGACGATACGAGAAATGTGCTCGACAATGCCGGGATAGTGTATGGCTTCAATGATCATACCGGTATTTACGAGACTGCTGATGGGACAAGGATTGGAATAGTGTCGGTCAGCCTTTTGTCACAAAACGGTGACCGAGAGGCATATATCCAAAACGGTATAGCGCAGCTTCGTGAACAGGGAGCGGCGATAGTTATCGCATGCTGTCACTGGGGCATAGAGGGTGACCATTACCCTAATGACTATCAGCAGGCGGCAGCACATCGTATCATCGATTGGGGAGCAGACCTGGTAGTCGGAAACCACCCTCATGTACTGCAGGGGATGGAGGTCTATAACGGCAAAATGATATGCTACAGTCTTGGAAATTTCTGCTTCGGAGGCAATAAAAATCCGGCAGACAAGAACACGGCGATTTATCAGCAGGCATTTACTCTGATAAATGGTGAATTGCAGCCGGGCATAGATGCTCAGATTATTCCATGCACCTTAAGCAGCGTAAGCTCATACAATGATTTCAGGCCGACAGTGGCTTCGGGCGAAAAAGCTCAGGAGATATGCAATTTAATGAACACATATTCACAAAATTGTAGTAATATAGAGATTGATGGGCTTGGAAAGCTGCATGTAAATTAACAGTAGGTAACTATTCAGAACCACTGAGAAAAAGAAGGGCTGAATAGTTACAATATCATTTTTTACGAATTAAGATAAAAAGCAGTCATGCAACAAATGGCATGTACCATCATACAAATATAGTAAGGGAGCAAAGAGCAATATGTATATGTGGAGAGAGCGCAGTAAAGAAGAAAAGCATGAGGATGTAGTAAATACAGGCCTGCTGCCGCTTGATGTGGTAGAGGGATTTAAGATACGTCCGGGCTTTTTCAGAATGTACGGAGCGTGCGTGGCATCGAACGGAGTGAGCTTTACCATCAATTCCCATGGAGCAACAAGGTGCACTCTTTTATTGTTCAAGCCACAGGCATCAAAGCCGTATGCGAGGATTCCGTTTCCTGATTCATATAGGATAGGAGATACCTACTCCATGCTTGTTTTTGATATAAAGCCGGATGAATTTGAGTATGCATTTTCGTTTGACGGACCTTATGAGCCGGCAAAGGGACTTTTGTTTAACGAGGAAAATGTCCTTTTAGACCCATATTCCAGAGCGGTCACTGGACAGCGAAAATGGGGAGAAAAGCCGGAGGGAGGCAAGGATTTTGAGTACAGAGCCAGAGTTGTAAAAAGCAGCTTTGACTGGGGCAACATAAAGCAGCTTGAGCAACCCTTTGAGGACCTTGTGATTTATGAGACACATGTGAGGGGCTATACAAAGGATAAGTCCTCTGGAGTCAGCGCACCGGGAACATTTGCCGGTTTGAAGGATAAGATTCCGTATCTTAAGGACCTTGGAATAAATGCAGTGGAGCTCATGCCGATTTTTGAGTTTGATGAGATGGAGAGCGCGAGAGTGGTTGATGGTGTGCAGCTTTACAATTACTGGGGCTACAACACAGTATCATTTTTTGCACCGAATACCAGCTATGCCTTCAACGAGGAGCACAACCACGAGGGAGACGAGCTGAAATCGCTGATAAAGGCTTTAAAGGAAAATGGCATAGAGGTCATTCTTGATGTGGTGTTCAACCATACCGCTGAGGGAAATGAGATGGGACCGTGCTTCTCCTTCAAGGGAATAGACAATAACGTGTACTATATGCTTACACCGGATGCACACTACTACAATTTCAGTGGCTGTGGAAACGTTATGAACTGTAATCATCCTGTTGTGCGCAGCTTTATCATAGACTGTCTGAGACACTGGGCCATTGAGTACAGAGTGGATGGCTTCAGATTTGACCTGGCTTCCATTCTCGGAAGAGACCAAAACGGTGCACCTATGGCCAATCCGCCGATTCTTGAGTCGCTGGCATTCGACCCGGTACTTGGCAAGATGAAGCTCATCGCAGAGGCCTGGGATGCAGGCGGACTGTATCAGGTGGGAAGCTTCCCGTCATGGAACAGATGGGCTGAGTGGAACGGCAGATACAGGGATGACATGAGAAGCTTTTTAAAGGGCGACGACGGTATGGCGGGAAATGCCATCACACGTATCACCGGCTCACGCGACCTTTACAGCCCGGAGAGCAGAGGACACAAGGCATCAGTCAATTTCATGACATGTCATGATGGCTTTACACTGTATGACCTTTACTCATACAATGAAAAGCACAATGAGAAAAACGGCTGGAATAACACAGACGGAGACAACAACGGACATAGCTGGAACTGTGGCGCAGAGGGCGAGACGGATGATCCAAATGTAAACGGACTTAGAAGGCGCCTTATAAAGAATGCATTTGCAGCGCTTTTGTGCAGCCGTGGCCCGGCGATGTTTTTTGCGGGCGATGAGTTCTGTAACACCCAGTTTGGAAACAACAATGCGTATTGTCAGGACAATATCATTTCATGGCTCGACTGGAGCAGGCTTGAGGAATTCAAGGAAATCCATGATTTCGTGCGTCATATGATTCAGTTCAGGAAAGAGCATCCTATACTCAGAAAGATGACAAAGCCTTCATCCTGCCAGTTCCCGGAAATCAGTGTGCACAACGGTACACCGTTCAATGCCTCAACGGATTACAAGACAAAGCTTATCGGCATCATGTATGCCGGAAGAAATGAGGAGGACACGGAGGATGATATTGTATTCTATTGCATGAATGCATATTGGGAGCCGCTTGTAATGCAGCTTCCAGTGCTTCCGAACGGAAAACACTGGCATGTGGACACCAACACCAATGCAGAGTATTTTGACGGAGAGGACTTCACGGCAAAGACAGAGCTTTTGGGTGTCAACACCATAAGAGTTCCTGCGAGAACCACGATAATACTTGTGGCAGAATAACAATAAAATCTGCAGCCCGGCACACATTGTGATATGTGCACCGGGCTGTTTTTTGTTACGGTTTTGGCTTAGACTGTAACATTTCCCCCTTTCATTTTTCAATATATTTTATGTGACATTTGCATCAGTAGCCTGTGATGGTTATGAAGTGATACCGGAAGGCATTGTATATATCACATAATCAGTTGTGAGTTGGACAAATTTCGTCTGTGAATCCAAGAAAATAATTGGGTGTGACACCAAAAATTGTACTTAAATGGCAAATGACAAAAATGTCAGGCACTCTACGGCCTGTCCTGTAGCCTGAAATAGTTGATTCTGCACAGCACATGATTTCAGAAAGAGCAATGTTGGTCAAGTTGTGGAGCCTCATCAGATAATCAAGCCTGTCAGGCACAGTTGTACTAATGGTTGATAGTTGCTTTTCTAATAGAAAGTTATTTATACTATTCATAAGTGAATTGTAACACAATAATTACAAAAATCAACAAATATCTAAAAAATACGAAAATTAAAATTACAATTTTAAATCCAGCCACCATCAAAAGTGATTATCTGTCCTGTGAGGTAATCAGGTGCAGTGATGACGGAGTAAGCCATATCTGCGACCTCACAGGCTGTGGCAAAGCGTCCGGCAGGGATTTCATCGGCCAGCTCAGCGCGTTCTGTCTCATCAAAGCAGCGGTTCATATCGGTATCTATGACACCGCAGGCTATGGCATTTACCGGAATATGCGATGGCGCAAGCTCCTTGCCGAGTGCCTTGGTAAATGCATTTATACCGCCCTTGCAGGCTGAGTATGCCACCTCACAGGAGGCTCCGACATTGCCCCAGACAGATGAAATCTGTAGTATGCGGCCACATTTATCGGCAACCATATAAGGGGTGACGAGCTTTGTAAAGTTGAAAACACCGGTCAGATTTATCGCCACGATATTGTTCCATTCCTCCGGTGTCATGTCGCTCAGTAGCCCGATATGCGATATGCCGGCATTGTTAATGAGCACATCTATATGGCCAAAATGGGAAATGGTATTCGTAACCATATCCTTGGCAAAGAAAAAGTCTCCTACATTTCCGGTGTAGCATAGCACCTCAATTCCGTATGCACAGTGAAGCTCATCAGCCAGTGCCTTTAGCCTGTCAGATGAATTGCGGCAGCAAAGTGAGAGGTTATAGCCACAGGAAGCCAGCTTTTTGGCAATGGCGGCACCGATACCGCGTGAAGCTCCGGTTATTATAGCTGTTTTATTTATGTGATTTATGTGATTTATGTGATTGGTGTGATTTGTCTGATTTGTCATGATATTCTCCTTATAATTTATATACCGTGGTGCTAAGCCGATCGCTGCGCTGTCGGGCCGGCTTCATAGTATAAAGAAAATAATTACGTGATTAAATTACAGTTCTGCCATGGGTATGATACCTCGCTGTGAGGCTGGGCACAATAGTGTAAATTTTTATCATCTTATACAGCATAAATCATACCATAAATATATATTATGGGGTAGACAAAATTTATACATTGTGATATTATTTAATAGTTGCAAAACGAATTGCAGACGGCGTGTGGCTCAGTTTGGTAGAGCGCTACGTTCGGGACGTAGAGGTCGCAAGTTCGAATCTTGTCACGCCGATTTATTTATGTATGTATCTGAATAGTTATCGACTGTATTATTTTGGAGCACGCGCATAGCGTGTTTTTTTGTTACTGTTCAGTGTGAATAGTAACTTTTTTATTTAGTTCTTTGTAAATCAAAACAATATATTGCTTTATTGGTAAAATAACAGTAAAATAGTACTAGGGTATTGGTTTGATTTAGGAAAGGTACAGGAAATAGGGGATATGAATATTGTTTCACAAATGTGTGCCATTGCGGTGATGTTCGTAATAATGTATTTTTATATTTCGCAGAAAAAGATTATATTACATACATCGAAGGCTTTTGCTGAGGTATGGATTGCAGGCCTGTTGTCACTTTTCTTTGATATTTTCGCACTTGTTGCAATTGAAAAAAGAAGCGGATATCCTCATACTGCTACCAATATTATCTGCAAATTATATCTCTGGACGGTTACATGGGTTGCCATGGTGGCCTTCTGGTATATATGCGTGGATATTTTCAGGAAAAAAGAGCTTGAGCGCAAATGGAGAAAGCGGCTGTGGATATTTGGAATCTTAACTGATATTCTGATAATGGTCGTACCGATTAAAATTTATGATTCGGATAATATAGTTTATACATATGGTCCGGCTGTTATTATAACATATGCAGTAACTGTAATTCTGCTGGCGCTTATTCTAATGCTGACAAAAAAATACAGTCAGGCTATAAATCCGAGAAGAAGAAAGAGCATGCAGGTCTGGGTGGCTCTTATGTTTATATCGGCGGTTATTCAGTTTATAGATAAAAAAATATTGATTGTCAGCTTTGCGAGTGTGATAGGTGTGCTTATCCTTTTTATTATGCTTGAAAATCCAATGGCAAATATTGACAGGGATACAGGTTTTTTCAACCTCAATGCCTTTTTTGAATACATGAAGGAGGCATATGGACAGGGGAATGATGTATCGATAGTGTGTATTCGCTATGGAAGCAATGAAAATGATTTTTTCACCCGCGAGATGGAAAAAAGTATTTTTTATGAGGTGGTTTCTTTTATAAATAAGCTGCCTGATAATTATGTTTTTAGAAGCTCGGCAAACGAGTATCTGCTGGTTTTTGAGAATACTGATTGTGCAGAAAAAACAATCGGAATATTGGAACGCAGGTTCGACAAGCCATGGGGCGGTGACAATATGACGATGCTGTTTGGGGAGATATATTATCTAAGGTCTACTGAGCTTGTGCGGAGACCATCGGATATACTGGGGCTTTTTCAATATGCCAAGCGTAACAGAGCTGAGTTTACGGGGCGCGGCGTGATGCTCATAAATAATGAAGTCATTGAGCACATATATGATGAAAATTCGGTTGAGAATGAGATAATAGAGGCATTGCGCGATAACCGTGTTGAGGTATTTTACCAGCCTATTTATAACACTAAAACGCATAAATTCACCTCTGCGGAGGCGCTTGTCAGAATAAGGTCGCGCGAGGGAAATATCATACCTCCGGGCAGGTTTATTGCTGTAGCTGAGAAGCGGGGACTCATTTTAAGGCTTGGAGAGCGCGTGTTTGAGAAAGTGTGCAGATTTATTGTACAGCATGATATACATGCGATGGGAATTGAGTATATTGAATGCAACCTGTCAGTGGTGCAGTGTGCTTATGACCATTTAGCTCAGGATTTTATTGCAATTATGGAGAAATATCATGTGGATGCAAATGATATTGTACTTGAGATTACAGAGTCTGCATCTATCACTGAAAAAAAGATACTGCTTGATAATATGAATGCCCTGCGTAAGGTGGGAGTGAGGTTTGCGCTGGATGATTTTGGCACAGGTCAGTCAAATTTAAGCTATATTGTTGATATGCCGATTGACATTGTGAAGTTTGACAGAGGCATGACAAATGCATATTTTGACAACGGAAAGGGCAAGCCGGTTATGGATGCCGCAATGGGCATGATTCAAAAGCTAAAGCTTGAGATTGTTTCTGAGGGAATCGAGGAGAAGGAGCAGTTTGCAAAGCTGGATGAGCTTGGAATAGATTACATTCAGGGCTACTATTTCTCAAAACCGAGAAATGCTGCTGAGTTTATTTCATTCATAGAAAGCAATAATGCATAGTTTATTTCATTCATAGAAAGCAATAATGCATAGTTTATTTTATTCATACAAGATAATAATGATATGAGGGGCAAAAGGTATTTTGCCCCTCATTTATGATTAATCAGATTGCTACATGCTACGCATTTCCATAATCTGACTACACCTCGAAGTCCGCTAATTTTCTGCGTCCCCGCAGCAAATTGCTACTTTCTCGGTGTGGTGCGTGTCACTAAGGTATACATCGAATTGCATGCAAGCATGCATCGATGATACCTTTTGAACCTTTAATCATAATATTTGGGTAGAAATGTTTCCATATGGCAGGGGCACCTATGAATCTTGAGCAATAATTATTTTTATTTTTTCTGAAAATTCACTTTTTTTGTCTTCTTATTTAGAAAATGCTGGATTTTTCAATTATCATATTCCCCACAAAAACAATTGAATTACTGTTAGAATCACATACATGGCATCACATGATGCAAAGAGTTAGGAGGAAAATAAAATAAGTTCAATAGATAATAGAATCCATTGGTTGGAAAGTGAGATATTAGAGATTCAGGAAAGGCTGGAGACCATCACTGAGGAAGGGACAATCTATCCAACACAAAAGGATGGAAATGTTAAATGGTATGTTTGGAAAAATGGCAGAAGAGAGTATTTATCAAAGAAAAATGATAAAGAAATCAGAAATCTTGTCAATAAAAAATATCTGGAGCTTTATCTGAAGGACACAATAAATGAACTAAGACTACTCGAGACAAACAGGAAGGCCCGGAAAAAATATAAAACCGATTATGCCCAGAAAATGTTGAAGCAAAAACCTTATAGCAGTATACTTTTAGCCGTTGATAAGAAGGAAAATGAAGAGGCAAATGAAGAGGCAAATGAAAAGTCACAGGTTCCAAACCCTGAAGCACTCAAGTTTTATACTAAAATGGGAATTATAGTGCGGTCAAAATCAGAAGTAATTATTGCGACAGCCTTGTATGATAATAATATAAAGTTTGAGTACGAGAAGGCGATTAAAATCTCAGATGTTATTTATTATCCCGATTTTACGGTTGAGAAGAAAAATGGCGATATAATTCTGTGGGAACATCTTGGCTTGATAGACAATTCTGATTATCGAAATAAAGCTTATCGAAAGATATTGAAATATAACGAAAATGGATATTATCAGGGAAAAAATCTTATATTGACATATGAAACAGCGGAAAGTCCATTGGACCCCATGGACGTAGAGCATGAAATAGAAAAAATGTGCAGGTGATAAAATGCTCAAAAAATTACGAAGAAAATTTATAGCCATAGCAATGTTATGAGTTTCAATTGTTCTTATTGCAATTGTAGGCACGATAAACATCGCAAACTATATAAGTACAAACGAGGCGTTGGATGTGCGCCTTAAGCTGATTGTCGGAAACGGAGGAACATTCCCGGATCTTTTAGAACAGAAAACACAAACACAGACATATTCGGCAATACAGCAGATGAAAGAACAAATAAAGGGACTCCCACGCTCAAAGAGCCACCATCCGGCAGAACAGATGTACAGCCACCGGAGGATATGAATTTACAATCGTACTGTAAATTAAAAATATTTTTTTACATGCATTTTACACACTAATGATTTTGCATTTTACATTTCCCCATTACTATATCAGTTGTAACAAACAAAGAAATAAATTCAAGAAAGAAATGAAAGAGGAAATTAAAATGAAAAATCGTATGAAAAAACTTTTAGTTTTAGCAACTGCTGCAACAATGATGACAGCAGCATTTACAGGATGTGGTTCAAGCTCAGACGGAGCAGACAACAATGCAGATACAAGCGCAGATGAAGGTACATCAAATGAGAACTTAAGCGGTTCACTTTCACTTGCGGGAAGTACTTCAATGGAGAAGCTTTGTGAGGCGCTCAAGGAGTCATTCATGGAGAAAAACCCTGGAGTAACAGTAACAGTAGAGTATACAGGCTCTGGTTCAGGAATCGAGTCAGTGACAGCAGGAAGCGTAGATATCGGAGATTCATCAAGAGCACTTACAGATGATGAGAAAGCAAACGGCGTTGAGGAAAACATCGTAGCAATTGACGGAATCGCAGTAATCACAGACAAGGACAACTCAGTAACAGAGCTTACATCAGATGACTTAAAGAAAATCTACACAGGTGAGATTTCAAACTGGAAAGACCTTGGTGGAAAAGATGAGGCAATCGTAGCAATCGGCCGTGAGGCAGCTTCAGGTACAAGAGGAGCCTTTGAGGAGCTTCTTGATGTAAAGGATCAGTGCAAATATGCACAGGAGCTTGACTCAACAGGAGCAGTTCTTGCAAAGGTAGGCTCAACACCGGGAGCAATCGGATATGTTTCACTTGACGTGCTTGATGATACAGTAACAGCAATGAAAATTGACGGAGTAGAGGCAACAGAGGAAAACATTGTAGCAGGCAAATATCTCCTTTCTCGTCCATTCGTAATGGCTACAAAGGGCAAGATTGACGAGCAGAACAATATTGTTAAAGCTTGGTTTGACTATGTAAACTCAGATGAGGGACAGGCAGTTATCAAGAAGGTAGGTCTTATCCTCCCTCAGTAGAAATTATCGGGCATATTAATGATACGAAATACAGACCTCGCTAGTATGTATAAGTATAAAAATAATACAAAATACAGACATCGATGCGAGACGTCACTAGTAAGTATAAGTATAAAAATAATACAAAATACAGACATCGATATTAGACATCAGTATTAATACATATCGATAAGATACATGGTTTCCTCAGGAAATGGCAGGTTTCCTGGGGAACTTTTTGAAACAAGGAGTATCAAATGAAACATAAATCCATAGTAGAGAATGTTGCCAAAATAATATTCACGGTATGTGCGGTTGTGGCAATATTCGCAGTATTATCAATAACAATTTATATGTTCCTTAAAGGTGCACCGGCATTTTTCAAGGTCGGAGTGTTAAACCTCTTATTCGGAACAAAATGGGCGCCGACAGCGGCAGACCCAAGCTACGGAATATTGTACATAATCCTCACATCCATCATAGGAACAGCGGTATCTATACTCATAGGAGTACCGATTGCTCTTCTTACGGCAGTATTTCTCACTGAGGTGTCAAACAAAAAGCTCTCAGCGGTAGTGCAGCCGGCAGTAGAGCTGCTTGCAGCCATTCCATCAGTAATCTATGGACTTTTGGGACTTATGATACTTAATCCGGTATTATACAAGCTGGAGAAACATATTTTTGCAAACTCAGCAACACATCAGTTTACCGGCGGATCAAATTTGCTTGCAGCAATCATAGTGCTTGCAATCATGATTCTTCCTACGGTAATAAACATGAGCGTATCATCAATACAGGCAGTACCGCAGCAGATGAGAGCGGCATCCCTTGCTCTTGGAGCAACAAAGATACAGACAATATTTAAAGTGACGGTTCCTGCAGCAAAGTCAGGAATCATGACAGGAATTGTGCTCGGAATAGGTCGTGCGCTTGGAGAAGCGATGGCTATCAACATGGTAGCCGGTGGAACGGTAAGCTTTCCACTTCCGTTCAACTCAGTGCGTTTCCTTACCACACAGCTCGTCAGCGAGATGGGATACGCCAGCGGACTTCACAGACAGGTGCTTTTCTCAGTAGGTCTTGTGCTTTTTGTGTTTATCATGATAATCAATCTCACCCTTATGAAACTCAAAAAGAAAGGAGCTGTGGAAAATGACTAGTATAAATGGAAAACGCCGTAGAATAGGCGATGATGTAGTATACTTTTTCATATATCTGTGTGCGGCATTATCGGTAGTGCTGCTTGCGGGAATCATCATATATGTATTTGTCAGGGGAATCGGCCAGGTAAACTGGCAGTTTCTGACCAGCGAGACATCTGTATTAAGAGGCACCGTAGGAATAGCGGGAAACCTGCTCAATACACTTTACATCATAATTATCACCATGCTCATAGCAACTCCTGTCGGAGTGGGAGCAGCCGTGTACTTGAATGAGTATGCAAAGCCGGGTAAGCTCGTATCCACAATAGAGTTTGCCACAGAGACACTTGCAGGAATACCGTCAATCATCTTTGGCCTCTTCGGAATGATGTTTTTCGGACAGACAATAGGCTTTGGCTACAGTATCCTGACAGGCTCACTGACACTGACACTCATGGTGCTGCCTCTCATCACAAGAAATACACAGGAGGCGCTTAAAACTGTACCGGACAGCTACAGACACGGAGCAGTCGGACTTGGAGCCGGAAAATGGCACACCATCCGCACCATCCTGCTGCCGTCAGCCATGCCGGGAATCATCACAGGTGTTATCCTTGCAATCGGCCGAATAGTAGGTGAGTCAGCAGCACTCCTCTTTACGGCAGGAAGTGCAGGAATGCTTCCAAAGGTTGCCAGCGGTTATTTCTCAAAGATAATGCAGTCAGGTGGAACACTTACCATAAAGCTCTACCTTGCAGCGACAAGTGAAGGAAAATTTGACCAGGCATTTGGAATTGCGGTTGTGCTTCTCGTAATTGTATTCTTAATCAACATCCTGACAAAGGTGCTGGCAAAGAAATTCCAGGCGAAGTAAGCAAATCAATCGGTTATTATAATGATATGAGGGGCAAAAAGTATTTTACCCTTTAATCATTAAAATAAATTAACGAATATAGTAAATAACAAATATAATGAACTAACTAAGAAAAGAAGCTTCGATTTGATATCAGTAAATCTGAGCTTCTTTTTAGTTTCTTTTTAATATCTTTTTTGATTACTTTTTGATTTCGCTCAAAAATCGTTTTGAGTTTCATTAAGATTATTTCTTAAACAAATCTTAATGTGTTACATAATTGGATTTTAATGTTACAATTGATACAATAAGAACAACATAAAACTTCCGGAGGCAATTATGTATAAAGTATTAGTATGTGATGATGAGAAAGACATTGTATCAGCAATCAGCATTTATTTGACCAGCGATGGCTACGAGGTAATCCCGGCGCGAAACGGGCTGGAGGCGCTCGATATAGTAAAACACAATGATGTGCATCTTGTCCTGATGGATATCATGATGCCAGTCATGGACGGCATAGAGGCGATGGTGGAAATTAGAAAAATCTCTAATGTGCCGGTCATACTGCTCACTGCCAAAAGTGAGGATACTGACAAGGTACTCGGGCTCACGGTCGGAGCAGACGACTATGTGACGAAACCGTTTAACCCGGTAGAGCTGCAGGCAAGGGTGAAGTCGCAGATCAGGAGATACATGCTTCTTGGCGCAGGCAATACAAGCGCAGGAAAGCTGGTAATCGGCGGCATTGAGCTCGATGACAAATCAAAGACGGTGACAGTTGATGGCGAGGCAGCAAATCTCACACGTACAGAGTACGATATTTTGAAGCTTCTCATGGAGCATCCGGGCGAGGTGTATTCGCCGAATCAGATATATGCAAAGGTCTGGAAGGATGAGCCATATGGGACAGAAAACACGGTGGCGGTACATATCCGTCATCTCAGAGAAAAAGTAGAGATAAATCCGGCGGAGCCAAGATACTTAAAGGTTATCTGGGGTCGCGGATACAAAATTGACGCTGAATAGGTGCGTGCTTGATACAGCTTTGTCAGGTGAAGCACTATAAAATGGAAGGTGAATGATATGAAAAAAATATCAAGAAATCTGTGGCTTAAGCTGGCGGCATTTATAGTATGCTCGGTCATGGCGGCAGGGCTTGTTGTAACAACGTTAGTTGCAGTGTACACAAACAATTATGAAAGCACAGCACAGCTAAGGGATGAAATTCATGCGAATATTGCAGGAGCCTATAGCAGACAGATGGTGTACAATTATGAATCCGGTGATGACAATGCATTTTCGCAGATGATGGACGATACAAATCTGCAGGCCGCAGTGGTAAAGAGTAATGAAACATCAGAGGACAAGGTGGATGTGAAATCTGATGCTGTAAAGGTGTATTCAAGTGTGGATGAAATATCAAATCCGGATTTTATTTTTAGCTACAAGGCAAAGAACTTAACGCGGAACAGGCTATCAAATGTGTGGGATGCAATGAGCGGCCGCTATGAGGAGTCAGACGATGCTTCAAGCGATATGAACAGTGAGAAAATCAGCTCAATCATGTATTCAAAGACAAATGGGCTCTTTTATTTGTGCCTGAATGATGGCACAGCTTATGTCATTCCAAAGGTGAGGGTGATGACAGGCTCTAACGATAACAGCTCGCTTGGCTTATATAAGGCAGTTGAGAAAACCGATGAGAATGGAAATAATTACTTTGCCTACGAGGAGATGTTTACAGGCCAGTCACTCGATATTACAGGCTTCACCGAGTGGAAAAATGTAAAGTGCTACGATGAAAAAGGAAATCATATAAAGTGTGGCATGAATCTGAGTGATGACGGCGATTCGCGCTTTGATAGTGACGGCTCTTACTACGATTATGATGAGGATATTTATTATGACCGCTACGAAATTATAAAAGTGGTGGAGCAGGTGAATGAGAGCTATGAGCTTTTACCGGATACATTTAATATATCAGATACCGGATTTGTGTACTATCCATACACCCAAACGGAAGAGCAGCCTGAGTACTATTATGTGTATGCAAAGCTGCCGCAGCAGCTTCAGGAAAAGGGCGATTACTTCAATCAGGCAGACAGCTTACTTGACGCCATGGAATTTACAGAGGCTCATCTAAGTGTATTGTTTGTCATATTTATACTTGGTTTTGTGATTACGGCGGGTTATCTGCTGATGGTTGCCGGAAAACGCGAGGATTCGGAAGAAATTAAATTACGATTATATGACAGGCTGCCGTATGAGGTGATGCTCGGTGTGACAATGCTGGCAGACTTTATGGTATTTCCGGCAGGCTTTTTACTTATAAAGCAGCTTCCGGTGGTGGCACTCATTTGTCTGGCGGCAACTATGGTTTCGCTTGAAGCAATCCTGTCAACATACGTAAGAATCAGGGCACATGAGTTCTGGAAGCATACACTGTGCTACTATGTTGTTAGATTTTTCTTAAAGCCTGTCAAAAAGCTATGCAGGATGGTATTTGCCCCAATCAGATACGGCTTCTCATGGATAGAAAGAAATGTACCGCTGTTTTTGATCAGTATGCTGGCATTCGGTTTCATATGCCTGCTGGAGCTTATAGGATTTGGAATAGGGAGTATTGGATTTATATTCATTATAAAGCTTATAGAGCTTGCTCTGCTTATCGCATTTATCATGCAGTATGACAGGATAAGATGCGCCGCAAAGGCTATAGCAAACGGTGATTTTTCACAGCCGGTTGATACGGCAAGACTCATGCAGTTTTTCAGAAAGCATGGAGAGGATTTGAATAATGTGAGCAATGGAATAGAGGCCGCGGTCTCTGAAAAAATGAAGAGCGAGCGCTTCAGGACGGAGCTCATCACAAATGTGTCGCATGATATCAAGACACCGCTCACCTCCATTATCAATTATGTGGACCTGTTGCAGAAGGAGGACATAGATAACGAGAAGGTACGCGAATATCTTGACGTTCTCGACAGACAGTCATCACGTCTGAAAAAATTAATTCAGGATTTACTTGAGGCTTCAAAGGCATCTACCGGCAGCATAAACGTAGAGCTGGAGGAACTGGATGCGGCTGTTATGCTGTCACAGGTAGCCGGAGAATACAAAGAAAAATTCGAGAAAAATAATCTTGATTTAATTATTAAAAATGACGTTACGCCTGTCATGATTCAGGCAGACGGACGACATCTGTGGAGAGTGTTTGATAACCTGATGAACAATATCAACAAATACGCCCAGCCGTGCACGAGAGTGTACATTGACATCATTCCAAAGGACAGCGGAGCCATCATAACCTTCAAGAATGTATCAGCTACACCGCTTAATATTTCAAGCGATGAGCTTAAGGAGCGTTTTGTCAGAGGAGACAGCTCACGAAATACCGAGGGCAGTGGACTTGGACTGTCTATTGCAGAAAGTCTTATGAAGCTCATGAATGGTACTTTGGAGCTGACTGTGGATGGTGATCTGTTTAAGGTGACTCTGGAGTTTTGAGCTTTTAAAACAATATTATGATACCTATTGACCGTCTAATCATATTATATATTGAACTTATAAGACATAAGAAACAATAAAAGCCGGGGCAGAAGCCCCGGCTTAAAAAATTATTTTTCGCATTCTTTTACAAAATCAACTACTTCCATATTCTTTTTCATTATATTATCGTCTTTTTCCATTTCACTAATTGTCATCCAATAATAGTGTCGGGAGTTAATAGAAAAGTCGTTTTTATTCATTATTTTTGGAATATTTTTAAATTCTACTTCGTACAGCCTATGGTTATACACTCTGTTTTCGTTATGGCTTACGGAATATTTTTCCTGTACTCTGGATGATATATATTTGCATTTGATTTCTTTTTTGGGTATACCTAAGTCATTTGATAAATTACTGATGATAAAGGCTTCATTGTCTTTATCTGCGGTTTTTAAATTGGGAAACAGCTTACAGTCCCATCTTTCATCATAATATGTAAGATATTTTGTTTTTATGCCGGGGGCACTGTTTTTGATTATAATTAATGAATGATTATGCTGTATCATGTCCAATCCTTCTATATCTCTCAATAAGTCTGTGTGAGTGTAATTATTGTTTTTGAAATCAATAATATCATATATTATTTTTATCATGTAAACAATTCCGATAACACAAAATATAGTTTTAAATACAATTCCCGGGATGATCCATATGGTTTCATAGTTTGCTGTCCATACTGATATTAAGAAAGATATACCTGCTATAATTGTATCTATTGTTATCTTTTTGCCTATAAAATCGCGCTTTTTTTCAAGTAAAAGCTCCAATTGTTCCCTACTAATTAAAATTTTCATAACCCCTCCGGATAATAGTGTTGAAACACATGATATATAATTATAAATGATGAAAAATGATATGGCAATAAAAATATAAATAGAAAACAAGAAGGAATGCTATTACAAATTATAATAACATTCCTGAATAATCATATCATCTCCAAAAACCTCTCATGAATCCGTGTATCATCATCAAGCTCCGGATGAAAAGCCAGCCCAATCTGGTTCTTATACTGCACGCCGACAATTTTGCCGTCATACTCGGCGAGTACACGCACATCATTCTTTGCTGAAGCATCAATAGCTTCCACGTAAGGTGCTCTGATAAATGTCATGGTAAAGTCAAAGCTATTGTCAAACCTTGCTGTGGCCTCAAAGCTTCCGAGCTGTCTGCCGTAGGCATTTCTTTTAACAGTGACAGGCAAAGTGCCAAAATATACGTTGTCATCGTTGCTGATATGTGAAGCTAAAAGGATAAGACCGGCGCAGGTTGCAAGCACCGGAAGTCCGTTTGCGATTCTTCCCTTTAGCTCATCAAACATATCAAGCTCACGGAGCAGCTTGCCCTGCACAGTGCTCTCACCTCCAGGCAGCACGAGTCCGTCTAAGTCACAGATATCTGATTTCCGGCGCAGCTCTACACATTCGCACCCAAGAGACTCAAGCATGCGCTTGTGCTCAATAAACGCTCCCTGAACAGCTAAAACACCAATCTTAAGTCCTGATTTCATTTTATTTGCCTCTTTCTTCCATGATGATTTTAATCTCGCTCTCGTTGATTCCGACCATAGCCTCACCGAGATCCTCAGAAAGCTCTGCGATGAGCTTTGCATCAGTAAAGTTTGTCACAGCTTTTACGATAGCGGCAGCTCTCTTGGCAGGATCGCCTGATTTGAAGATACCTGAACCGACGAACACACCCTCAGCACCGAGCTGCATCATAAGAGCCGCATCAGCCGGAGTAGCCACACCACCGGCCGCAAAGTTTACAACCGGAAGCTTGCCGTTGTCATGAACGAATTTGACCAGCTCGAAAGGCACCTGAAGATTTTTAGCTGCCTCGAAAAGCTCATCCTCACGCATGGAAGTAAGTTTTGCAATCTCAGAATTCATCTTTCTCATATGTCTGACAGCCTGCACGATATCACCTGTACCGGGCTCACCCTTTGTACGGATCATGGAAGCTCCCTCGTTGATACGGCGGAGTGCCTCACCGAGATCTCTTGCACCACATACGAAAGGCACCTTGAAATCTCTCTTGTTGATATGGTACACATCATCAGCAGGTGAAAGCACCTCAGATTCATCAATGTAGTCAATCTCGATAGCCTCGAGCACCTGAGCCTCCACGAAGTGACCTATACGGCACTTTGCCATGACGGGGATGCTGACAGCCTCCTGAATGCCCTTAATCATCTTAGGATCGCTCATTCTTGAAACACCGCCTGCGGCTCTGATATCAGCAGGGATTCGCTCAAGCGCCATAACAGCACATGCACCGGCTGCCTCGGCAATCCTGGCCTGCTCCGGAGTCGTGACATCCATGATGACACCGCCCTTTAGCATCTGTGCAAGACCTTTGTTGAGTTCGTATTGAGTATTCTTATTGTTTTCCATTTGTTAAATCTCCTTTTGGTTTTTGCATTTGTATTTTTGCATCAATTTATATGATATGAGGGTCAAAAGGTATTTTGCCCCTTTAATCATTTATATGACGAAAGTAGTCAGGCGTGAGCAAATATGTTTAGGTGGCGCAGGCGGCGTGTACACTCTCGTGAGAGCGCATAGCGGAGCTGCTTAGATACTGTTGAATTATGCTCAAGAAAACCAGAAATGCACCGGCATGGAAGCCGGGGCAAGGAGCTATCGAGCCATGGAAGGCGAGTAGCGACGGTTTCGTCATG
>OGPP01000097.1_pt1 | contig 112142 bp, 106 predicted proteins | sample 1553021 | NCBI WGS metagenome assembly OGPP01 (sample SAMEA2580217, study PRJEB22360) | human gut metagenome | biome: human gut; feature: human-associated habitat; material: faeces | place: Denmark | collected 2008/2010
GTCTTTCATGGGCATCCAGTTCCATCCATTCATCCAGAAGATAATGGCAGGTTCCGTCCTTACGGCTCCGGAACAGCGTGTGGGTAAAACGGACCGGTCCCACTGTCGTCAGCAGCTGGCGTTCATCATGCCTCTGGATGGTATATTTTTCTGCTCTGGAAATATCCTCACACAGCATACGGTCCATGTCGCTGTACAGGGCTGCCATATGCTCCGCCGTTGCCTTTCTCGCAGCCTCCGCAAGCTGTTTCTCGTACAACTCCATATCCTTCATCCCGGATAAGAGAAAAAGTTCATCCGCCTTTTCAAAATCCCTGTACAGCTTTTCCGCTGAGTATGCTATAATGTTTTTCATGAGAGTACCTCCATCGACTGTGTTTTAGATTCTAGTCAAATCCATTATAACAGAGATGTTGGTGCTCTCTCTTTTTCTTTTATTCAACTGACAAAAACTTTACTCTATAATTTCATTACAATTCACATTGAACATCATTAAAATTATTGAATAAAATTCAATCCCTTGACATATAATTATATTATAATTATAATTTAATTATGAAAGGTATTAGTTTTGAATGGGATGATAATAAAGCAGCCATCAACGAGGCAAAACATCACATCACATTTTCAGAAGCCAGCACTGTATTTGCGGATGAAAATGCCATTTTGTTTGACGATCCCAATCATTCACAAGAGGAAGAAAGGTTTATGATGTTGGGGCTAAGCGATCATGCAAAAATGTTAATTGTATGTCATTGTTATCGCGGTATGGATGATGTTATTCGTATTATCTCTGCCAGAAAAGCAACCAAGAATGAAACAACTCAATACTACAAAATTAACGAAAGGTGGTAAGTCAATGGAAAAAGAATACGATATCGAAAAATTAAATCCCAGAAAAAATCCCTATGCAAAGCGTGTAAAAAAGCAGATTACTATTAACATTGATGGTGATACCATTGATTTCTTCAAGGCAAAATCAGAAAAATGTGGTATTCCCTATCAAACACTAATTAATCTGTATTTGTCAGATTGCAAAGAGCAAAACAGAGAATTGGAATTAAAATGGAACTAGCCCAACATTGTACAAGGATGTCAGCAATGCCGACATTCTTGTTTGTTTATATAGGATAAATTCAAAAATAGGAGAAACGCTGTAAAATCAACGTTTCTCCTACTCTTAAATTGATGCTGGTGGCCGGACTTGAACCGGCACGGAGTTGCCCCCGAGGGATTTTAAGTCCCTTGCGTCTGCCTATTCCGCCACACCAGCGGACACATTGCGTTATACTCGACTGCATGGACTTACGCGCTAAGCACTGTTCCATTGAGCTCATCAACGCAAATGGATGGAGGTGGATTCGAACCACCGAAGCAATTTGCAGCAGATTTACAGTCTGTCCCCTTTGGCCACTCGGGAATCCATCCATGTCAGGCAAAGTGCCCTAACAATGTGAAATTGTAGCATATGTTCACACAAATTGCAAGATATTTTTTATTATTTTAGTGTAAAAGTTCAGCCATAGGGTGACAAAAACAACGATTGGGTGCTCGCGCTCATAGCGTGTTAACGCGACTTTGCGAATGACGCAGGCTGAACTGCTTCAATATAGTACAGATAAAAAGGATACTGCGCCAGCTGCATCTGCCCGTAATCAGTCACCCGATATCCATCCTGCCGTAATCCGGCAACAGTCTCATCGCTCATGGCATCTGGTGTAAAGTACCAGAATCTGTCGGATTCTGCCTGGTTGTAATTGCCGTTTACGATCTCATTATCGGGGTAATAATAATACAGTACTGTCCATCCCAGATGTTTCACTCCGTTGGTGACCATCTGCACATCCTCTTCGGGCGTGCCGATCAGATCCAGGGTCTTGTCAGTCTCTACCTTCTGCTGTTCATAACTGTCATAGCATTCCCGGTAATTCTGTATTCCCATGCCAAACATTACAAGCAGTAACAGCACAAACAGCAATCGGGCTAACAGCTCCAAGCCCTTCCAGGACCGGTTCCCCAGCTCCGTCACCTGTTCCAGCAGACGGCTGCTGCCGATGACCAGCATCATGATCGCCACTGCACTTAACGGATACAGATATCTCTGTGCCAGCATCGGTGCCATTACAACACTCAGCAGATACGCAAATGCCAGCGTTCCCAGGATCGTGCAGGCACCTACTACCATGGCATATGTTTTGTCAGACCATCTTTTCGCTGACGGCTTCTGCAGACGAATACCCTCTTCTCCCATGGAAAACAGGGACGAATCCGCCACCAGCGTCACTATCAGCAATACTAACAGCAACGGAAATACGATTACATTCATCCTCCTGCCGCCCATGACGATCTCCAGGCTCTTATCCAGTCCGAGGATCTCCGTCATCCACCAGCCTCCGCTGACGGTCCGAAGACCCGCATAGAGGAAATACAGCCAGGGTGCATAGCCAATGAAAAAAGCTACGATCGCCAGCACACCCTTTTTCCAGGTCTTACCACGATATTTGATCCAGACTGCCACTCCGGTGAAAAACATCATAATTCCCACCGCTACCAGTGCATAATAATGCGAATATGCCGCAGCCAGTGCCCACAGCACCATTCCCACCCAGGTCTTCCTGCTGCCGTCTGCAATAACCCGGTAAGAGCAATAGAAACAGCCCATGACGCATAAAAATGCGAGTGCATACATACGCACTTCCAGATTATATTCCAGGCACGCCTGTCCCAGTCCGGAAATCGTCAGGAAAAATGCAACAGGCAGCATACCAAAACGCTTCCGCACCACAGTCAGCGCCAGCACCAGTCCAATGACAAAAGGCACCAGGGATGCCAGATGGAATACCGGAACGCTGAATCCGAACAGTGTTCCGAACAGTTTCAGCCAGTAATAATACAGCGGCGGATGATTGTCCCAGTAATACATTACCTGAAGGATACCGCCGACGCTCTTATGTGCAGTATTTGCAGAAAAAGCTTCGTCGCCCCACAATACACGGTCGGACATCATGCTGAAATTCAGGTACACCATAAAAGCTGTGGCTGCCAGCATCACTGCCGGAGCTATGTATCTGCAGATGATCTTCCATACTTTGCTGTCCACGATTTTTCCGAACACCTTTCGGATCTTCTCATGTTTGCCGGCTTTCGCCTCTTCCACGAACAGTTCACAGATGGTATATGCCAGCATGATGCAGATCTCCAGGATCAGCACTTTGACTGCATATTCTCTGGATTCGATGAGTTTTCTCCAGATCGTATTGTCATCATTGCCAGTCAGGGAAAGCAGCACCCAGGGTCCAAAAAACATAATCATCAGGCACGATGCATAACGAAGAACATACTCTCCTTTACTGCCGGTTACTGCTTTCCCGCTACTTCCGTTATTTTTTAAAACATATTGCCGCCAGATTCCTAAGGATACCAGCGGCAACAGCAAGGTAATAATGATGGTAAACATCTAAAATCCTCTCTGTCTTTGGTAAATTGTTATTCCTGCACGAATTTCAGGATCGTTGCGGAAGTCTGGGGCATCTCGATCAGGATCTTACCTGCCTTGATCTCATACTCCTCGCCTTCCATACAATATCCGTCATCTCTGGACTGCAGGATCACTTTCATCTTGCCCGTCTTAGTGGCTCCGATCTCCCATACGTGGATCTCCTTGGTAATCGGATGATAATTATTGTTGATCAGGATCGTACACTGTCCCTTGCGGTTAAAACGCCCATAGGAGATGAAGTTATAATCATTCTCCAGCATTTTCAGGGAACCTGTACGCAGTTCCTCGTTCTCACGGCGCAGGCGGATAATATCCTTGTGAAACGCCAACAGCACCTGATCCTCATGTCCCCAGGGATAGGTTCTCCGGTTGTCGGGATCTGTGAATCCGCAGACGCCCGCTTCATCTCCGTAGTAGATTGTCGGTGCGCCCGTCCAGGTCATCTGGATCACAACACCCTCCCGAAACACTGCCTTATTAATGCCCTGCTCTGCAGCCTGGGGGCCTAAAGTATTGGTACGTCCCACCTTATGGTTCGTTCTCGTCAGGAAACGGGAATGATCATGGTTGGACAGTTCATTCATAGCCACCTGCCAGCTGGGCATGGAAAAACTGGAGGTATGATGCCGCATGGTTCCCCAGAAGCTCTCTGCATTACCAAGCAGGTCCTCTCTGTAATCATCGCTGTGCTTCTCCATACCGGTGAGGAACCAGGTCACAGGCTCCATGAACGCATCGTAGTTCATGACAGTATCCCATTCGTTGCCCTGCAGCCAGTCCCTGGTATTGCCGTAATGCTCTGCCAGAATAATAGCCTCCGGATTGGCCTCTTTTACCGCTTTCCGGAATTCCTGCCAGAAATGATGATTGAACTCCTGGCTATGGCCTAAGTCTGCCGCCACATCCAGTCTCCAGCCATCCACATTATAGGGCGGAGATACCCATTTTTTCGCCACATGAAGAACGTAATCCATCAGTTCCTGAGAACCCTCGTAATTCAGCTTCGGCAGGGTATCATGTCCCCACCATCCGTCATAGGAATTGTTATAGGGCCATGCTGCCTGATTGTGGAAATCGAAATAATTCCGGTAAGGGCTGTCTGCGCTGACATAAGCACCCTTGTCATAGCCTTCCGCATTCTCGTAGATACGTTCTCTGTCCATCCATTTATTAAAGGATCCGCAGTGGTTGAACACACCGTCCAATATGACTCTCATGCCTCTGCGGTGCGCCTCGCCCACTACCTGGGCAAACATCTCGTTGCTCGCCTCTAAGTTTGCCTTATTGGTCACACGGTCGATATAGCGGGACGCGAAACGGTTCTCCCGCTGTCCGTCCGGAAGCAGCTCTCCCTCATCACTGACAATCTTACCCAGATGGGGATCAATATAATCATAGTCCTGAATATCGTATTTATGGTTGGATGGGGATACGAACAGAGGGTTAAAATAAATTACCTCAACGCCCAACTCCTGCAGGTAGTCCATCTTGTCCAACACGCCCTGCAGATCTCCGCCGTAGAACTCACGGACATCCATCTGTGCAGGATATCGTCCCCAGTCCTCTACACGGTGCACCGGCTCCCCGATATAGCAGTATTCATTGGTCAGCACATCGTTGGAAGGATCGCCGTTGCAGAAACGATCCGTATAGATCTGGTACATTACCGCACCTTTTGCCCAGTCGGGAGTATGGAAGCCGGGAATGATGATAAAGTCATAATACTCGTTGACCTCCTGCACCAGTCCTCGCATATCAAAAATACCCGTGATCCTGCCGGTCTGTACTTCAAAATAGTAAGATACCTTCTGGTCATCCAGACGCATTACATAGGCATAATAATCAAAATCATTATCGCTCTCCACTCGTACCATAAGGTGCTTCTGCCCACCGCTTACGAGGAATATTCTGTCCACGTTGTTCCTGGCGGTACGGAAACGGATCGTCACCTCGGAATATGGTTCCGGCTCTTCCGGGATCACATACTCCGCACTTGTATCCGTAAAAAGAGCTCTTCTATTAAATACAGGCCTCATGGCAGCAATATACTGCTGATTATATTCTGTTCGACGTAATAGCTCCAGATCCATAGTATCTATCCTTTCTGAGACTAATGTCTTATTATTTATATTATACTCCTGCTATTCTTACCTGTGCAGCACACACATATGTAATTATACCCTTTTTCCTTACATCTGACAACAGCCTGCTTGTTTTTGAACGGTAAAAAGGACAGTCTTGGGAGGACTGTCCTTTTTAGAGAAGGTATTTCTTTCTTATGGGGTATAGCAAAAAACTATATAATGTATTGGGGGGGTTACGAGTATTATAATAGCATGCACTACTATTTTTGACTATTCTCAAAATTCACAAATATTACAAAAGTGCATATTTGTTTTTGTTTATTTTTTACAAAAACAGTTTGTACAATACTACCAAATATACGAAACACCCTCGAAAACCTTTTCCTATACGAAAAGTGCTTCAAACTCTTCTCTGTTGATCTTTTCCTTTTCTAACAGGAGCTTAGCGCAACTGTGAAGTACATTCTCATGTTGCATAATAATGTCTTTTGCCTTGGTATAGCAGTCATCTATGATCCGCTTGACTTCCTTATCGATCTCACCGGAAATCTCCTCACTGTGAGCCTTGGCATGTGCCAGATCTTTACCGATAAAGACCTCATCATCGTCATCATCATAGCAGATGACTCCGATATTATCAGACATTCCGTAACGGGTTACCATACGGCGGGCTGTCTTGGTGGCTTTCTTAATGTCACTGGATGCGCCGGTGGTAATATCTCCGAAGATGATCTCCTCTGCGATACGTCCGCCCAAAGATACCATGATATCCTGGAGCATACGGCTCTTGGTGGCAAACATCTCATCCTTTTCCGGCAGAGGCATGGTGTAACCGGCTGCCCCTACGCCGGTAGGAATAATGGATACGGTGTAGACAGGGCCCACATCCGGCAGCACATGGAACAGGATCGCATGACCTGCTTCATGATATGCCGTAATCTTCTTCTCCTTGTCGGAAATAATGCGGCTCTTCTTCTCCGCACCGATTCCTACTTTGATAAACGCCCTCTTAACATCTTTATTCGCGATAAAGGAACGATTCTTCTTCGCTGCGATGATCGCTGCCTCGTTCAACAGATTCTCCAGATCCGCTCCGGTAAATCCTGCGGTAGTCTGTGCGAGCTGTTGTAGATTTACATCATCTCCCAGGGGCTTATTCTTCGCATGTACCTTCAGTATTTCTTCTCTGCCGCCCACATCCGGAGTCCCTACCGCTACCTTACGGTCAAATCGTCCGGGACGCAGGATCGCAGGATCCAGAATATCCACGCGGTTCGTAGCTGCCATGACAATAATGCCTTCGTTGACACCGAAACCATCCATCTCTACCAGTAACTGGTTCAGGGTCTGCTCTCTCTCATCGTGTCCGCCGCCCATACCGGTACCACGGCGTCTCGCCACGGCATCGATCTCATCGATGAACACGATACAGGGTGCATTGTGCTTCGCTTCTTCAAACAGATCACGCACACGGGATGCACCGACACCGACGAACATTTCCACGAAATCAGAACCTGAGATGCTGAAAAAAGGTACTCCGGCTTCTCCTGCCACAGCTTTCGCCAGCAGTGTCTTACCGGTTCCGGGAGGTCCCTCCAGCAGAACACCCTTGGGTATTCTCGCACCGACACCGGTGTATTTTCCGGGTTCTTTCAGGAAATCAACGATTTCCTCCAGTTCCTCTTTTTCCTCCTTCAGACCGGCTACCTGTGCAAAGGTGACGCTCTTGTCACCCATGGACATTTTGGCCCGGCTCTTGCCAAAGTTCATCATTTTACCGTTACCGCCACCGGCCTGCTGGGCATTCATCATCATGAAAAGGAATACACCCACAGCCAGTACTACCAGCATCGGCAGCATATAAGTAAGGAACCAGTTCTCTCTCTCAATGTCATTCACTACGGGATCAAATCCGTACTCGCGGACCAGTGTCTCCAGCTCGGTGATATCCGTAGCATACAGCTTATGATTCAGTCCGTTCTTCATCTGGATCTCCAGATAGCCGGTAGGGGCTTCTCCATTCGGCTGTATTACGATCTCCGATACATTTCCGGCATCCAGATCCGCGATAAATTCTGCTCTGGTATATTCCTCTTCCCGACCGCTCAACAGATTGAGCCCTACGATCACCATGACCAGAAGTATGATAAATATAAAATATGAGTTAATTGTTCTGCCGTTTTGTTTCAACTTCACGGGCCTCCTGCATCTTCGTATTGCTTAATCGAATTCTACCACACCGATGTAAGGCAGATTACGATATCTCTGATCATAATCCAGACCGTAGCCCACTACGAATTCATCGGGAATATTAAATCCGGTATAATCTACATGAACATCGATGACTCTTCTCTCCGGCTTATCCAACAGGGTGCACAGACGTAAGGAAGCCGGTCCTCTGTCACGAAGCATCTCTAACAGATAGCTTAAGGTTCTGCCACTGTCTACGATATCCTCTACTACGATAACGTCCTTATCCTTCAGGGATTCATCCAGGTCTTTTACGATCTTTACCACACCGCTGGACTTGGTGTCGCTGCCATAGCTGGATACAGACATGAAATCCAGAGATACGGGAACGGTGATACGTTTTGCCAGTTCACACATGAAGAAGCTGCCGCCCTTCAATACGCATACAAGGTGTACCTGCTTACCCGCATAGTCCTTACTGATCTGTTCTCCAATCTCCTGAATTCTCTTATCTACTTCCTCTTCTGTCAACAGTACTCTGATATGTTCTGCCATTTTCTTTTGTCTCTTCGCTCTTAGGCGAACTCCTTTCTTATTAATTGTACCTTTAAAATACGTTTTGTATTCTCCGTAACTTTATAATATTCGCTGATGCGATATCCCATGACCCACAGCACATGATCTTCCTCCGCCAGGATCGGCAGTCTGTCACGTTCCTTGCGTGGAATTTTCTGATCGACAAAATAGCTTTTTAATGATTTACGGATCATTCCTCCTCTGCCGTCTGCAATGGTCAGATAGTCTCCTGTCTGCCTTGTACGTATCGTCGGACATTTTTTTATTTTATCATAATCAAACCATTTCGTATACTGATTTGTGGGAACTTCTTGGTTTTTTTCAGATTCAGGGGGCACCTCACACACAGAATATTCCAGTGTGCCCAGGGCACATTCCACTGTTTTCATCTGTCCGGGAGCCATATCCTTATCCTGCTGCTGCCAGAGCGGCGTCGCAACAGCAGTCTGCATGCCGCTATCCGTTTCTTTCGATGTCTGACTCGTCTGTATCGCCAGGATGACCTGTTCATATTGCCGCCTGCCGCGGATTCCGAAGGGAAGACAGATCGTCCGGTTTCCTTCCTGCGTAAACAATGTCAGAAGTTCCGCAATATGCTGATAGGTGATGTCTTTCTGCCCGGGGGAAAGTCTTTTTACCTCTTCATACAACAGTCTTTTACGGATCACCGGATGCAGCGTCAGAAAAGGTTCCACCGCGATATACACCTCTTGTGCCCGACTGCTCACATCCGGCTGCAGCGCACTGCCTGGAGCCTTTATGCTCCGTATGCATCTGTTCACTGCCTCCGCCGTCTGAAGCTTTAGATATTCTTCCGTCTCCGCCAGCAGCTCCGCGGTCTGGTTCATGTGCGCCACGCAGCCCCGCGCAATATTCTGCTCCGCATAGGGTAAAATATGATGCCGGATCCGGTTCCTGGTGTAATCGTCCTCATCGTTGGTAGCATCCCTACAGTAGAAAATTCCCTGCTGTGTTAAAAAATCCTCAATCTCCCATCTCTCGAGACACAGGATCGGTCGTATGATGTTATCCCGCACCGGCAGTATGCTCGCCAGTCCCCGGATTCCACTGCCCCGAAACAGATGAAACAGCTGGGTCTCGCTGCGGTCGTTGCTGTTGTGCGCCACAGCGATCTTCGTGGCCCCCCAATCCTTCGCTACTTGTTCAAAGGCTTCATACCTCGTTCTGCGTCCGGCTTCCTCCTCGGAGATTTTCTCCCGTCCGGCTCTGTCCCGTACATCCGTCCGGGTCAGGAAATAGGGGATTTTTCTCTCCCCGCAGAGCTTCTCGACATACCGGGCATCCTCTCCTGCCTCGGCACGGATTCCGTGATTCACATGTACCACAGCAATATCGATCGGACATATTTTCTGCCATTCCAGCAACAAAAATAAGAGGCAAACCGAGTCTGCCCCTCCGGAGACGCCTGCCACCACACGATCGTGCGCCTGCAGCATACGGTGTTCTCTGATATATGCAAATACTTTTTCTCGCGTATCCATCCATGTATTCATGTTTTTACTCTATCCTAATTATGCGGAAAAATCAAGGCAGCAATCACGCATTCTCCCACAAGCACAGCACAAACACTGTCATATCATCCCGGATCCTGCCTCCGCAGCTGCATATGGCATAAGAAAGTATCTTCTCTGCGATCTCCTGGGGATTCTGTTCTTCCAGCATATCGATCCTATTCCGCATACGCTCCTCACAGTCATCTTCCAGTGCATCCAGCACGCCGTCCGTCATCATGACTAACATTTCTCCCGGTTTCAGCATCCGCACGTTCCGCTCAGTCTGTGCCTTCTGAAATATACCAAGAGGCAGACTGTCTCCGCCGATGTATTCCGTGCCACTGCTTCCCTTGATAAAAGTAGCCACTCCGCCCACCTTACAGATCTCACATTCTCCGGTATACAGATCCAGACTGCAGATATCCACAGTGGGATGATCCCCCTCTTCATTTTGAGCATACAATGCGGAATTCAACATATTTACAGAAGCTTCCGTATCGAATCCGGCTTCCAGCATTTTCTCCATGAGATCCAATACCCTGCCACTTCCCCGGCCGGCATCTTCCCCGGCGCCGGTGCCGTCCGACAATAGCAGTATCAGCCTGCCCCTCTCCGACTCGAGCATCGTATACTGATCGCCTGAGATTTTCTCCCCCTCTTTCAGTGCCCGGCTCACACCGGTGAGAGCTACATATCCCGGTTCCTCCGTGAACAGGAAGCAATGGGGCTCCTTTTCGATCAGATAGGGACTCCCCGGTGATGGCTGCAGCCGCTTCCCCAACAATACCGTCAGCATATCCGCCGCCTGCGAAGCTTTGCATCCGGATCGTTCCGTGGAAAGTGTCATACTGATGCCTCCCGGTATGCTCTTTTTCCGGACATAACATAATTCCCTTGCCTGGATTCCCTCACTACCAAACGCCTGCGTCAGACTTTTTCTTTTTTTCTCTTCTAACGGAAGGTAGACCAATTCCTCTCCGGCGACTCGTTCCATGATCCTGGCCACGGTCTGTAAATGATCTCCCATGATCTGACGGCTCTGCTGAAGCATGTATTTTTCCAGAATGCTCTGCCTGTCATCCCCGACAATCCCCACTTCCTCACAAAAACTTTTCCCCAATTCTTCAAAGCTTTCCGCATATCCCAATAATCTCTGCCTGCAGAGCATGGACACCTGTGCACACTGTTCCTGTCTCGGATTTCTCTGTTCCTTTTTCCCTATAATCATGATCCTTCCCCTTTCTGCCTTCACGATTATAGGACGGTTGTTGTTTTCTTTTTGTCAAATTTAAGGATTCGGGTACTTCATTTTTTGCGACAAAAAAAGCAGGTCAACTTAAGAAAAAGTCTCCCTGCTTATTTATCCTCCTGAAAAAGGATCTCACCCTCATACACCAGTCCCAGCTTATCCTTGGCTACTTCCACCACATAAGCCTTGGTCTGTGTGTACTTACGATACTCCTCGATCTGTTCCGTCCTGGTATTCTCCGCTTCGATCTGCGCGTTCAGGCCTGCGATCTGCATGTCGTATCCATCAATCTTCCGTTGTAATTCCACACTCCGCACTGCCACGACGACCATGATCATCAATACGACCAGGCTCACTAAGAACATGCTGAACCGGTTCTGGTGTCGTCTCCTGCGGTAGGCTATTCTTCTCTTTGCCATACGCGCATCTCCCTTTATAGAATATATTAAGCATTTTCCACAGGCTCGTCAACTGCTTTTTTAGCCAACTCTTCACCGCCCGCATTTTCCTGCGGATAGGGCTTAAGATGCTGTTAAGCAGTCCGGATACATATTTTACCCAAAGTGGGCTGAAGGTTCTGTGATACAGGTACATTCCCGTCAATGCACCCAGTACGGCGAACCACCGCAGATTCCCATTACTCTCCCGAAACATCAGCAGGAACACTTTCCCTGCACAATAAATCCAGAACGCGATATCCTCCAGTGACACCATGATGCCACTGTGGGCAAAAACTCTCCGCAGGATCCGCAGTATATCATATAGAAAAGTGATCTCCACACCCAGGAGAACGGCATGCAGCAGAAAAACATTCTCATTCATCAGCGGAACAGCCTGGTGAGAAGAGATTCCTGTTTTTCTCCGGATGCTGCGGTATCCGAATATACAAAGCTGTCGATCCTGCCGTCGATATCCACTTCCCCTTTATCCAGAGTCAGGCGGTTCACATGAAGCTCATTTCCGCGGATCATCAGCATCCCCTGCTCCGTCTCCAGCACAATCTCCCGCAGATCAAAAGAAAGCACATCGTTTACCCCGTTCACCGTGCAGGTCCGGCGATTCGTTATCGATATTTTATGCATGCGTCCTGCTGTATTTAAATCTTCCATATGTCCTCCCATCCTTGCCACACCTGTTCCACTGTACGGACTTATATTTCATCTTATGGTACAAAATGGGAATTTATACGTAAATTAAATATAACGGAAAAGTTCTTTTGCTGCTTCTTTTTTCACCGTCTCCTGCACATCCAGGACTTCCACCTTAACCTCTTTATTACCGAAAGAGATGGTGATGATGTCTCCCTCTTTTACGTTGGCAGATGCCTTCGCAGGCTTGTCATTGATCAATACTCTGCCGCTGTCACAGGCTTCATTTGCCACGGTACGCCGCTTGATCAGACGGGATACCTTTAAATATTTATCTAATCTCATGTTCCTATCCTCTTAATTCGTTCACAGATACAAAAGAGACCCGAAAGGTTGTCCTCTCGAGTCTCTGAAAATTCAGCTTCTATTAAGCGTTCAGCATATCCTTTAATGCCTTACCAGCCTTGAACTTAGGAGCCTTGGAAGCAGCGATCTTCATAGGCTTGCCGCTCTGAGGATTTCTACCCTCTCTTGCTGCTCTGCTGGATACTTCGAAAGTACCGAAGCCAACTAACTGAACCTTACCATCCTTCTTTAACTCTTCAGCAACAACATCGGTGAAAGCCTTTAATGCCTTCTCTGCGTCCTTCTTGGAAAGACCAGCCTGATCAGCCATAGCTGCAACTAATTCTGTTTTGTTCATATTGAACTCCTCCTATAATGAGTTTTCGTGATTAAATTTACGCTCGAAAATAGTTCTTTTGAAACGTCTATAAATATATATATCTGTTTTTATCCCTTTTGTCAAGGCATTTCCGCATATTTACGGCATTTCTCACGCCTTTGTAACGCTTACTCCGATGCTGATGTACTTGCCACCAGATCTACGAAGGAATAGGACACATCCTTCTTCTCTTCGTCCACCTGCACGGTATAACTCCTAGTCTCATATCCGGACTTGCGCAGGGTGATCACATGGCTTCCCGAAGTCTTTTTAAAACTGCAGGGCGAGATTCCCACGTAGTTGCCATCGAGATATACTTCCACGTTTTCCGGTGCATCGATATGTACCCGGTAATAAGTCGCTGTAGTATCTGATGTAGCGGAAGTCGCAGTGGACGATGTCGAAGCCGAACTGCCCGTGCTCTCATCGCTATCGCTGTCCGAATTTACCTTGTCCAGCTCCACATCCACGCCTGCTGACTCCTGGGCTACCCGCAGGTACTGGGTCAGAGATTTATAGCCGTCCGCCTTCGCTATGATCTGATGGATGCCATATTCCAGCGTGATGGGCTGGGAGGGATCCGCCTGGCTACCGTCGATATACAGTTCCGCGCCGGAAGGATTCATGGAGAACAGCACCATACCGTACTTCGCCTCGGCGACCTCGAGATCCCCGATGTCCAGCGCGGTCTCTTCATTACGGTTGATCACCACATTTTTCGTGCCGCCTCCGCCGTTATAGCTGATATCCACCTGATAACTGCCCTCAGGCACCGTCACCAGCATGTCCTCCGTGATCCGGACGATCTGCTCCTGCCCGATCTCCAGCCATCCGCCGATAAAATTTTCATCATTTACCAGTCTGAGATACCCATGTCCCTTCTCCACCGTTACGCTGAGTACTGTGGTGTCTATCCCATGAAAAGTCAGGATATCGGAAGGGTTGAGATCCATTTCTTCGATACTGTGTCCCTGGGAAAAATACCGGGTATCCCGGGACAGTTTGAAGACTTCTTCCCCGATGGTCACTTCCCGGCGTACGGTATTCAAATCATAGCGCTCCACATCATCATACTGCCATGCCGACCGGGACAGCTGCAGAGTTGTCAGATGCTTCTTCGTCTTCAGAAAAGTTACATCCACGATATCGCCTTCTCCCAGCTGCTCCAGAGAGATTGCCTTGCCGTATTTGTCCGTATAGCGCGTAGTCCCGTCCATGGACAGGGTATATTGCTTCCCAAGATCCAGATTCAACAATGTGACAGTGTTGTCAACACTGTTGATATCCACCAGTATAGCCGTATCCGCCGAATCATAGCTGTCCGGATTCGTCACCACGAAGCCGGTATCCACTCTGTCGGATTCTTCTGTTGTCTGCAATGTTACTGTATCCTGTACATTTCCTGCAGTAGATGCCTGCCCGCAGCCACTTATTGACAATACTGTCATAAGCAAAATACATGTTATTTTCTTCCTGTATCTTACGTTCATGCCTTTGTTCCTTCCCGGTGCCTTACGGCTCCATGATTCGCAGGAATCGTTTTCTGGCAGTCTCCTGCTCTAAGAGGTGCTCCAGCTTCTCCTGATTTTTCTCCGGTATCCATGCCTTTCCCGAATTATAATAGAAGTTAACAATCTTCCACAGTTTCTCCGGATAAGACAGTCGGTAATACAGATCCCTCTTCTCCGTAAGAGTAAGCGGTCTGACTTTCTCGTAGCTTTCGAGTAGTCCGATTCCCAGACTTCGGTCCCATTCACTTTTTTCCAATAATTTTCGCAGGATATGATATAGATCTCTCACCGGACCGTCTGCCTGGCATTTTTCAAAATTCACCAGGAAAAAGTCTCTGTCCTGCCGCAATATATTATGATACTGATAATCGCCGTGGCAAAAGGTTACGTTTGCTTCGGCATCCTGTGCCGCCACAGTCTCCTCTTCCAGCGCTTTCCACTCGTTACTGACCTTCACCGCTTCCTCTAAAAAAGAATCCAGTACGGCTGCAAGACGAATCTCGAACCAGGTCTTCTGGCTTCGCTGTTTTAAGAATTTCCGGGCGCGTTTCAGTTCTCTGTTATGCTTCTCATAATCTCTGCTGGGAAGATATCTCTCTATTTTAGGTGCCGGTTCGTCCTCCGTCTCCGGAAATACCGGTCGAAATTCCAGATCTCCATGAAGTCTTGCCAACAGCCCCATGGCTTCCATGCATTCTTCCCTGTCACGGATGTTACATTCTCTGCCTTCCCACCAGGTCTTCAGAATATATCTGACACCGTCCCTGTCCGTGACCGACAGTGCACCCTCTCTGGTGGCAAGCAGTCTCTCCGCAGAGATATTCCCACAAGCCTCCAGATGCTTTAGCACCTGTTCCTGCAGACGCAGCTGTTCCTCGCGTCCTGTATATTCCTTGAAGATCAGGCAGCCCTGCTGTGTATCGCACAGAATCGCCCCCCGCCCTTTTCGGGTACGCAATACCTCTATCTCATACTGCTCCAGCAGTGCCACCGCTCTGTCATTCACTTACAACCCCTCCTAAGATATGTACTTAACCGGTTTGACGGTTCCTACGCTATCTTATGAGAGATCTTATAAAAGTATGCTCACTCTTTGCCTGCTGCCAGCTCGCCCGCCTTTTCCAGCAGTTGTTCTCTGGTATTCTGCTCCGGGTGCTCTAAGACCAGTTCCAATAGCTTCTGCAGCATATCGCCCAACTCCCTGCCGGGCTTCATTCCCATAGCAATGAGATCTCTGCCGGTGACAGCCAGCGTTTTCAAGGATACGCACTGCTTTTTCTCCAGCATCTCTTCATATAACTGCTTCCAGAGCTCCAGGTTCTTAAGCTTCTCTGCCCGCAGATAATCGCTCTGTGCCAGGATATCCGCCTGTTTCACCGGGAACAATAGCGGGAAGATGTCTTCCCCGATCTTATTCACAGCCCGGCGCACGATTCGCAGGTCAGGTGTAACATCATTACCATAATCATGATATCTTACCAGACGGGTCACCACTGCCACTGTATCATTATCAAATCTGAGTCTCCTAAGGATCCTGCGTGCCATCTCCTCACCCACTGCGGGATGTCCGTGGAAATGGGTGGTGCCGTTTTCATCCACGGTAAGTGTCTCAGGCTTGCCGATATCATGAAGCAGCATAGCATACCTCAGATTCTTCTCAGGTGCGATCTCTATGAGGGCATGTAAGGTATGCTCTCCCACGTTGTATTTATGGTGCTTATGTTTTTGAGGAGTCTCCATCATGGCATCGAATTCCGGCAGGATCACCTTCGTGACACCCATGTCATAAGCATCTCGCAAGGTGTCAGGATGAGGGGAGATCAGCAGCTTGGTCAATTCCACCTGGATCCGTTCCGCACTGATCTTCTGCAAAGTGGGTGCCAGCTTCCGGATCGCCGCTTCGGTGTCCTCATGAATCTCGTAGCCTAACTGCGCAGAGAAACGGATGGCACGCATGATGCGCAGAGCATCCTCTCCGAAACGTTCCTCCGGATCGCCCACGCAGCGGATCAGCTTTGCCCCGATATCCTGTAAGCCACCGAAGATATCGATCAGACCTTCTGTTTCATTATATGCCATGGCGTTGATGGTGAAATCCCGGCGTTTTAAATCTTCTTCCAGATTCGGGGTAAAAGTGACCTCCCTGGGATGTCGGCTGTCTTCGTATTTTCCATCCACGCGGTAAGTGGTGACCTCGAAGCCCTCTTTGTCCAACATGACTGTCACGGTACCGTGCTGGATCCCGGTGTCAATGGTACGACGGAACAGCGCCTTCACCTGCTCCGGTCTCGCCGAAGTAGTAATGTCCCAGTCCTCCGGGCATCTTCCCAGGATGGAATCCCGCACGCAGCCGCCTACCACATAGGCTTCAAACCCCGCATTTTGTATAGTCTCTATGATATATTTCGCTTTTTCAGGTATTTGTATCTGAATCATATATATCCTCTTTTGCAAAAATCACACACGCTCATTGCTCTGTGATTTTTCGCTTGTTACTGCTTTGTGTCTATTGTTTGTTTCTAAGAAAGGCTATTCCTGCTCCGGTTTCATGATAAATTTATCGATGACCTCCACCAGCCCGTCCTCATCGTTAGTACCGGTGATGTAATCTGCAGCTTCCTTGACTGCCGGCTGGGCATTCCCCATCGCTATGCCGGTTCCCGCATATTCGATCATTGAGATGTCGTTGTAGCCGTCACCGCAGCAGATCGCATTCTCTCTGGTCAGTCCCATACCCTCCAGCATGTGATCAAGAGAAGTCGCTTTATTCACATCCTTGGGCATGATCTCAATGAAATATGGCTCGGAACGGTAGATGCTTGCCACATCGCTGTATTTTTCCTGCAGCTGTTTCTCCAGTTTGGGAGCAATCTCTTCCGGTGCCGTCATCAGACATTTATTGATATCAAAATCTACGTAGGACACAAAATCATCCACCACTTTAATGGGGATCCCGTTAATCCTCGCTTCTAACTGCACATATTTATCCGGCTCAAATGCGGAGATGACTCCCTCTCCCTGATAAGTAATCAATCCGCAGCCATTCACTTTGGCGAATTCATACAATCCGGGCACAATGGACAGGGGCAGAGTTCTCTGATAGACCACTTCTCCCGTTTTACATTCCACGATGCGGGCTCCATTAAAGGACAGAAGATATCCGCCGTATTTTTTCAACTCCAGTTCCTCTTCACATTTCCGCATACCGGGCGTGGGACGTCCGGAAGCCAGGATCACCTTGTGTCCATGCTGTAAAATATTCCAGATTCCCTGTTTGGTAGCTTCTGTAATCTCTTTTTTGGAATTGGTCAGTGTTCCGTCAATATCCAGTACCAGAACCTTTTCCTGCATGTTTATTCATACCTTTCTCAAAGTTATTCTCTGTTCAGCTCACGTAACCGGCAAAGTCACATTATCATGTTTTCCGCCATTTTTCGACTATCTTTGCTCATAATCTAACAGTACCTGTCTCTTCTGCTTGCGCAGTGAAACAGGTACTTGTCTGTTGTCTATGTTCTGTTCCCCGGCAAGCCTTACTGTGCCTGTGTTGCGGTCTCTTCGGTAGCAGCGGTCTGCTCCTCGGTGATCTCCTGAGTCTCTGCCGTTGCAGTCTCAGTCTCAGCAGCTGCAGATTCCTCTGCCTGCACCTTCAGATAATTCAGCTTACCCTTGGGATCCTCTACCGTTACATCTGCGGTAATATCCTGCACATGCTGACTCATTGTATCGGATACCAGCGTATTCTTGATGTTGATCTTCCACTCGGGCTGATCCTGTCCGATGTAGTAAAGTACATAGGTGGTGTCACTGACAGTGATAGCTACGGTATCTCCTGCCTGACGGCTGCTGTCGAAGATCCAGTTGCTCAACTCCTCGGTCATACCGGTCTTGGTTACCTGCTCGAACAGACCGCCGTTCTCTACTGCGGAAGTATCCTGTGTATACTTCTTGCACAATTCTGCGAAGCTGTCCTCGGTAGCTGCACCGTTCTTCCACTCCTCCAGGATCTCTTCACCGGTCTTATCCTCAGTGGGAATGATCACACGTACATCTGCGGAAGGAGTCTCATCCAGATATCTCTTCTCAAATGCCACAACATAGTAGCAATGGCTGTTGTCGTTGGTAATGACGGTGGTGTCTCCTGCCTTTCTGGCATCATCGAACAGCCAGTCGGAGATCATGTAGTTCACGGAAGACTTCTTCTCATTCTCATGTGCTTCGCCGTCTTTTGCCACGGTCTGCTCTGCATCATCAGCCAGCACCTTGGCATCATCCATGGCTTTGGCGATCTCAGCATCGGAAGGCTGATAAGCGGTATCCTGTGTAGTGTCAGTAGCTGTGGTTCCATCGGTGGTGCCTGTGGTATCGGCAGCAGTCTCCTCTACGGGATCTGCCAGTTCGGTAGGCTCGGTGGGCAGATCAGCTTCGATCGTGGTCAGGCGGTAGTCTACGGAATCGTAGGTTGCCTTATTTTCCTCATAATAGCTCTGGATCTCATCATCACTGGGAGCATTGTCCTCCTGCAGCTTCTGATAATAAGCGTTCATTACCATGTCATTCTTCACATATTCTTCGATACGACCCATGGTTGCATAGCTTCCGTAGATGGAACGTACATATTCCTTATCAGATACGCCTGCGGCTGCAGCGGAGGTTTTGATAGTCTCCTTGAAAGTGTTGTACTCATCCGTGGTATCGTAGGTGAAGCCGGCTGCTTTGGCTTCCGCCATCAGCGCCTTATTCTGCTTCAGGCTCTCTACTGCATTCTGCTCAAAATAGTCCTGCCAGGTCAGAGTATCGGAATACATCTGGGTGGACAGATCCTTGCTGGTATCCAGTCCGAAATAGCTTAAATAGCTTCCGTACTGTGTAATGTAGTTGTTCTTGGAGGTGTTGTAGACATAATCAAATTCTACCTTATTCACCTCTTCACCATTGATCACTACATAAGTCTCATGGGTGGCCAGATAGGTCCGGATCGGGAAAGATGCCACTAGGCATACCAGAGCAACGAGGAATACGATCCCGACTGCCGTGCTGATGCGCTCTTCCTTTTTCTCCTTTTCCTTCTCCTCTTTACGCTTCTGTACCTTACGGTCATATTTTGTCATGACCTTCTGTTCTGTTTGTTCTTTTTGTTCCTTATTTTCTGTAACTTTTTCATTCTTAGACATCGCTTACATGTCTCCTTCCTAGCGTCTTAAGTCCAATGACTCCTTATTTTACCGTATTTTAGCGGAAAAAGAAAGCTATTTCACATATTTTTCAAGTTTTTCCACGATATTTTTCACACATCCGGGCTCAAAAGGACTGTCCAGTCCGACTTCTTTGATCATATTGGTGTAGAAATCGCTGGCGGACAGCCTGCACAGCTTCAGATAGCTCTTCCACGCCTCTGTAAAATCAGCATCCATCTTCACCTTGTACTGCAGTGCACAGGTCTGTGCCAGGCAGTAATCGATATAGTACAGAGGGTAGTCGTAAATGTGCAGCTGCTTCTGCCAGAAGCCTCCCTGTCCGAAGAAAGGATCTCCCTCGTAGTCCAGATGGGGCTTGTACTCCCGTTCCAGACGGCTCCATGCCTGTTTCCGCTCTGCCGGGGTCAGCTCCGGGTGCTCATAGACGATATGCTGGAACTCATCCACCATACAGCCGTAAGGGATAAACGCAGCCGCATCCTCCAGATGCATTTCCACGTAATCCTGCGCTCTGTCACCGAAGAACAGGTTCATCCACTTTTCCGTGAAAAATTCCATGGACATGGAATGGATCTCCGCGGTCTCCATACCGATATCCGCATGCTCTCTGATGGGATCCTGTGCAGCGAGATACCCCTGGAACGCATGGCCACACTCATGCGTGATGACGTCCACATCACCGCTGGTACCGTTAAAGTTGGCGAAGATAAAAGGTGCATGGTAGAGGGGCAGATAGGTCATGTAACCGCCTGCCTTCTTCGTCTTGCGTCCCAGGACATCAAATAACTGATTTTCCATCATGAAGTCAAAAAATTCTGCAGTCTCCGGGGACAGCTCACGGTACATCTTCTGTCCGGCTGCCATGATCTCTTCGGGGGTTCCGGTGGGTGCCGGGTTGCCGTCCTTAAAATATACCTGCTCGTCGATATAGCTGAGCTTCTCCAGACCCAGACGCTGTCTTCTACGGTCATGCAGCTTCTCTGCGAAGGGTACGAAATACTCTTTGATCTGCTTACGGAAAGCCTCTACCTCGTTCTTGCCGTAGCAGTTGCGGTTCATCCGGTAATATCCCAGCTCCAGGTAGTTTTCATAGCCCATTGCCCTTGCCTGCGCGGTACGGTTTTTCACCAGTTTGTCGTAGATGCTGTCCAGCTTTTCCTCATTTTCCAGGAAAAAGGCACTCATCTTCTCCCACGCCTGTCTGCGGACATTGCGGTCAGAATTCACCAGATAGGGCCGTAACAAGGACAGATTCAGCTCCCTGCCGTCGAAATCGATCTTCGCACCGGCGATGAGCTTGTCATACTCCATGGTCAGAGAGTTCTCCTCCTGCATCAGCGGGATCAATGCCTCACTCATGGACTTCTGTGCCAGCTCCATATTCTTGAACGCGACCGGACCGATCTTCTCCTCCAGATAAGCTCTGTAGGGAGATTCATATAATTTCTTCTGATAAGCCAGCACCAGATTACTGAATACCGGACCCTGCTCATCGTAGTATTTATGCTCTTCCTCGTAGAATTTATCGGAGGTATCGATATCGAAGCGGATATTCGCAATCGTCATCAGCGTCATGACACGGTCCGTCAGCGCATAATACTTCTTATGCACCTCGAACTGCTCCTCCCCGCTCTTCGCCGCCTCCAGCTCCCGGATCAGCTCTCCCATCTCCTCCTGCACTTTGGCAAAATCTATTCTCTCGTAAGGCATGTCCTGAAATCTCATAATTATAGTAACCCTCTCTTTCTGCGTCCTTAGGAACCTATACTGCTTATCTTACCCCAAAATGCCGGGAAAGTAAAACTTTAGAAGCGTTCTGTAATATTTTTCTGGATTTTTTGTAGCCTTTTTGTCGTAACATTTTTCAGACTTGCCAATAAGGAATCCCTATGGTATGGTGTTATTAGAAGTAATTTTTCTTCTTTCAAAAATTCTTATAGACCCGTCAGTGGTCAAAGTTTCCCTTATTATTTTTTATATGGAAAATATTTGTTTTTTTGTGTCGTTTTATTTTATTTTTACATTTATTTTGCAACAGAAAGGAGATTTATGGAGTTAAAACAAAATAATATGACCAGCAACTATCTTTCGGAGGAGTATCTGATGAATACCGTAGCGCGCTTTTGGAAAAAATTTGTTGCGGAAGAATTTTCATATGGAAATGTGGTAACGGCTGCGCCGGGGAATGTGGCTGTGACAATACCGGCTTCCGGAAAGCGAAATTATAAGGATCTGGTGTTCCGGAAAATATTTCATGACAAGGAGAAGCTGCTCTCGCTGTACAATGCGCTGAATCACTCGCATTATGAAGATCCGGAGCTACTGCATATTACAACTTTGGAAAATGCGGTTTACCTAAGCTTGCAGAACGACCTGTCATTTGTGGTGGATTTTGATCTGTGGTTTTTTGAGCATCAGTCCACCCTGAATCCCAATATGCCGTATCGTTTTTTATTGTATCTGGCAAGTGAATATTCTAAGCTGAACACGGATGACCTGCTTTACTCCAACAAGTTACAGATGCTGGATACTCCGCATTTTGTGGTGTTTTATAATGGAACAGATCCTCTCCCGGAATACAGCACCCTGAAGCTGTCCAGTGCCTACCGGAATAAGGAAGAGGCTCCTCAGCTTGAATTACAGGTACAGGTAATCAATATCAATCTCGGGTTCAACGCCGAGCTGATGGATGCCTGCCAGATTTTAAAGGAGTATGCCCAGTTCGTCGCAGAAGTCCGCAAGCAGGCAAAGGTGTATCCAAATCGACAGGCCATCGCTCAGGCAGTGGATGTGTGTATTAAGAAAGATATTTTGAAGGAATTTTTGCTTGAGAATAAGAAGGAGGTTATTGATATGGTGTTTTTCGAATATGACGCTGAGGCGGAAAAGAGAGTTATTTACAAGGATGGAAAGATTGAGGGAAAAGCCGAGGAAATTGTTCGTTTATGCAAAAAATTTCATGTATCAAAGGAAGATACCATCCGTGAATTAGAAACTGAGCTTTCTATTTCTACACAGGCAGCCATGGATTACTATGATAATTTTTCGAAGGAATTGGAAGGGAAGTCTTTGGATGATCAAAAGGCCTTATAAGAACCCAAAAAGGGCAGCCCGTCATGGACTGCCCTTTGGTTCTTACATAACTCTTACAGATATGGTTCGTTCCTCTTAGGAAACAACCTGATCTCAGCTTAAGCTTACTGTAACAGAGACAGTACGCCCTGGTTGGACTGGTTAGCCTGAGCCAGCATAGCCTGACCTGCCTGAGCCAGGATGTTGTTGTTGGAGTACTTAACCATCTCAGTAGCCATATCGGTATCACGAATCTGGCTCTCTGCGCTGGTGGTATTCTCAACTACGTTGTCGAGGTTATTGATGGTATGCTCCAGACGGTTCTGGACAGCACCAAGTGCGGAACGCTGGGTGGATACCTTCTGGATTGCAGCCTTAATGGTATCGATAGCGCTCAGAGAATTTGTATCATCTGCACCGTCTACCTTGATACCTTTGATGCCAAGAGTAGTTGCATCCATAGCTTCGATTTCCAAGCCAATCTGGTTGTTGCTGGTCGCATCAGCGCCAACATGCAGATTCAGGCTGAGTGCGCCCTTACCTGTCTCAGATTTGCCGATGAATTTGCTCAGCTCATCGTCTTCCTGTAAGGTATTGCCCTTAGTACCAACCGCATTACCGTTAGAATCATACAGACCACCCTTGTAGGTTACCTTTCCGTCATCGTCTGTCTCAAAGTAGCTCTCCAGACCATTCGCTGCGATTGCATTGCCATCTTTATCATACAGATTCGGCTCGGTAATCTTGAAGTCGGTTCCTTCTACTGCTTCATCGCCCAAAGTAACTGCTGTATAGTACTTTGTAGTCAAATCACCATACTGTGCTGTAGTCATTTCAGCACCTTTCTTAAATGCCACCGTACCGTCTCCATTATACAGATCTACTTTTGCAACATTTACTGCCTCTGTTCCTGTTGTCATGTCAGCTACTGTATTACCAGCAGCATTCGTAGCAGTACTATCTGTATACAGTTTTGCAGTGCTCACATCTGTCTTTAAGATATCACCTTTTTTGTATACTTCATGACCATTTGCATCATATAAAGAGGCAGTCAACTTCTTATACTCAGTATCTGATGCTGCAGCTGCTGTAGCTGCTGTAGCGTTTGTAGCGCTCTTATATACCTTTTCGCCTTTTTCAATCATACTCTTTGCAGCAGAAGCGGATAAGTTATTACCACATACGTCCTTCAGGCTGGTAAGTTCATTTCCATCCATATCTGTAACCATAGACTGAGTTCCGCTATAGCTATATACGCTGGAAGTCTTGGTGTTGTCACCCTTTAACAGATAAGTCTCATTGAACTTGGTTGTCTCAGCGACACGGTCAATCTCGGTTACCAACTGATCGATTTCATCCTGAATATAATTTCTGTCATCCTCAGAGTTGGTTCCGTTAGCAGACTTTACAGCCAGTTCATTCATTCTCTGTAACATATCATGAACTTCTGTCAGAGCACCTTCAGCAGTCTGTACTGCACTGATACCATCCTGAGCATTGCTGGAAGCCTGTGTCAGACCTCTGATCTGCTTTCTCATCTTCTCACTGATGGACAGGCCTGCTGCATCATCAGCTGCACGGTTGATCTTGTAACCGGAAGACAGTTTCTCGGTGGACTTTGCCTGAGAAGCGGTGGTTAAGCCTAACATTCTGTTAGAGTTCATAGCTGTAAGATTGTGTTGTACTACCATAATAATTTACCTCCTTGTATTACTGCCCAATTCCTTTTGCGGCAGTGTGCGTATCTGTATTGTTATTGAGAAATCCTTTTCTCCCAGATACTTGTTTTTAGTTTTTATAGTAACCGGAGTAGGAGCTTCCCTGTCGGGCCCTGACAGAACCGCTCTTCCTCCGGTTATTACCATATGAAATTATTTGTCCGCATTTCCCTTTGTGATGATCACGTTGGATTTTTTGCGGTACTTCTCCGGGTGCTCTTCTTCCGCATAATATTTAGGAAGCTTCGCTCTCTCCTCCGGATCTGTGATCTGGTTCTCCAGCACCGTGCTTCGCACGATGTTCACCTCTTTCGGTGCATCAATCATGATACGGAGATGATTCTTGGTTCCTCCCAGGAACACGATCTTGATATTGTCATTGATCATCAGGTATTCTTCCGGACTAACGGTCAGACGCAGCATATCGATAACCTCCCTGTTTTTATTCAGCCTTCCTTGCCTGCTGGTTTGCACTGCTGCAACATTTTATTATGGAATGTTGCATTTTGTCTTGCACTACATATTTCGGCTGACCATAGGAAAACTTTAGCCTTTTTTATAAAAATCGTTAATGCGTTATTTTAATATCACTATAGAAATTACAGAATCCGTATGTCATAGCTGTATGTCACGAAATATGGCATCTTTGTCATCCTGTTCAATTCCAAGATAATGTTTTGTGATCTGAAAAGAAGAATGATTGTAAATCTCCATCAGCAATGCGGGCGGGGTTCCCATTTTCCATGCATGGTAGCCGAAGGTCTTCCGCAGGGAGTGACACCGGATCACATCTTCGATCCCGACGGCTTCGGCAGCTTTGCGGACAATGCGGTAGGCCTGGTATCGGGAGAGCGGGGAACCGGTTTTTCTGGGGCTGGGGAAGAGGTAGTCTGTGTCGGCTATGGAAGGCTGTGTTTTCCGGTAGGACAGTAATGTTTCCTGAAGTTCTCTGTTGATCAGGATTCGGGTCTCTTTTCCTGTTTTCTTTTCTGTGATCAGAAGATGGGTGTAAAAGCGGCTGTGTTCTGTGCAATAGACATCTCCCCAAGTGAGATGAAGAATGTCGTTGATACGGAGAGCAGTGTTCAGACCGATCAGGATGAGAGTGTAATTCCGGAAGTTAGGCTGTTTGATAAGGTAGTAATCTTTGAAATCATGTAAAAGTTGTTTGCTGCGGATAGGTTGTGTCGTGCTCATAATGGCCTCCTTGATAGAATAAATGAATTAGAAAAATGCAACATTCCATAATAGAATGTTGCATTTTCTATTTTAATCTATTCATTTCTGTGGTATTCTTTTAAAGACTGCATATCGCTTTTTTTCGACAAATATTTTTCTTTTATTAAAACATATACAGTCAGAATCAGGAGTACACATGAAAAGCTTTATATGTCAAATGTTCTATAAGCAGCGGGCGGCATTCGAGCAAAGCTGCGCTTCCAGGGGTAAAGAATATCCTCTTCCGGAAGACGTTTTCCTACAATCGGATATTTTCTATGACGAGAAACATGTTCCGGCACATCGTCTGGATGTCTACCGTCCCAGGGGACGGGACGGAGAGATTCTCCCGGTGATCGTCAACGTACATGGCGGAGGCCTCCTCATAGGGAACAAGGAATTCAACCGTCCCTTTTGTGCCTCCCTTTGTGAGGCGGGGTATCTGGTATTCAGCATTGAGTACCGGCTGATACCGGACTGTCTCTTCTATGACCAGCTGGCTGACCTGCATCTGGCACTGGATTTTATCCGGGATCATCTGACGGAATACGGCGGTGACATTTCCCACATATATGCCTGCGGCGACAGCGGCGGTGCCTGTCTGTTGACTTATGGAATCGCCATGCAGCGAAGCACTGCACTGGCACAGGCTGCCGGAGTAACCCCTTCTGACCTGCCAGTCCGGGCACTTGGTCTGGTCAGCGGTATGTTCTATACAAACCGCCTGGATCAGATCGGACTTTTCCTCCCCAGATATCTCTACGGCCGGCATTATAAAAAAAGTGCTTTTGCCCCCTATGTATCTCCGGAGCACCCGGACATCGTGACCAGCCTGCCACCCAGTCTCCTGATCACCAGTGACAACGATAATCTTCAGAGCTATACTCTGAATTTTGAAAAGGCTCTGCGCAGACATCAGATGCCCCATAAACTGATCAACTACCCGAAGGATCCCCGCCTGACCCATGCGTTCAGCGCTTTTTACCCGGAGCTTCCGGAAAGCAGGGAAGTGATCCACCATTTGATTCATTTTTTTGAACATACCGGAGAGAACTGTAAAGGAGGATATGTATCATGACATACGACGAAAATGTTTTCAAAGAAAAAGCTAATCGGAAAGCCCGTAAGATCTGGATCGTTTTTGCTGTTTTACTGAGTGCCAATTATGGCTCCGACGCGTCCGGAGGATTATATCCCACCACTTCTTATCTGATCTTTCTGGCATTATGCTGGCTGCCTCTGATCTTTGGCGAAGTTCTGTTACGTGTAAAAGGCTGGGCAACGGAGCTCTACCGCTACGATCTGGTCATCGGTTACGGCATCTTCTACACTTTTGTCATCTGTACTACTGCTTCCCCGATCGCTTTCACTTACATTCTGCCGGTGACGAGCCTGCTGGTACTATATAAGAACCGAAAATTCATGATCAACTGCGGTATCGCCAATGCCCTGATCATCGTCGGTGCAGCCGTCTATCGCTATATGCTGGGCTTCAACAGCGCTTCCGATATGAAAAATTATCAGCTGCAATTGTCCTGTATCATCCTCTGCTACATCTGCTATGTCATGTCCATCCGTCATCTGAATGAATCCGACGGTGCCATGACCGACAGCATCAGGGCTGACCTGCACAGAGTCGTAACTACTGTAGAACAGGTAAAGTCTTCGAGTAATATCATTCTCGATGGCATCACTGTCGTAAGAGAGCTGGCTTCCGAGAATAAGCATGGCTCCGATATCGTCATGCTGGGTATGAACGAGCTGACTGACAACAACAATATGCTGCAGGATCGTACCACATCATCCACACAGATGACCTCCGATATCCGTGCCCAGGTAGAAAATGTGGTAGCTTTGATCGGAGAAATGATCACGCTCGTCGAAAAAACGCAATCCCATTCCGGCGTCAGCGCGGAAGACCTGAAGAGTCTGGTGAATACCGCTGCTACCATGTCACAGCTGTCCACCGAGCTGGAAAATGTTCTGGAGAATTTCCGTCAGGAATTCGAAATGGTAAAACAGGAGACCGGCACCATAGAGAAGATCACAAACCAGACGAATCTGCTGGCATTAAATGCTTCCATCGAAGCTGCCAGAGCCGGAGAAGCCGGCAAGGGCTTCGCTGTTGTGGCAGATCAGATCCGTACCTTAAGCACCGAGACCCACGCTTCCTCTGAGCAGATCAGGAATGCTCTCTCCCGGCTGGATGCTACCTCCGCGAAGATGACCTCTTCCATTGAAGAGACATTAAAGCTGATCCAGATCACTCTGGAAAAAGTAACGCAGACCGGAGATAACGTAAATCAGATCGCTTCTGATTCCGTGCAGCTGGGCAATCACATTCAGGTTGTAGATAATGCCATTAAAGAAGTAGAGAGCTCTAACACTCAGCTGGTATCCAACATGGAGCAGGTATCTAACATCGTGGATACTATCACAACCTGTATCACGCACTCCAGCCGGACCAGTGAACGGATGCTCAGTAAGTATCAGGAAACAGCAGACAATATCAATACCATCGAAGATGTCATGGAGAACATGATGTGTGATCTGGGTATCGGTGGTTTCATGGGTATTGAAGACGTCAAGCCCGGCATGAAGATCGACTTACAGTTAGCCGATCAGACGGATGACAACTATCTTGGGGAACTGATCGAGCAGATCCCGGAGGGACTGCTGGTATCCTGTCAGAAGAAGCTGACGATTAACGGGTCTGCTTCCTGTATGCTGCAGGTCACCGCAGGTAATATCCTGTACTGTTGGGACAAAGCCACCATTTCTCCTGCTCCCGAAAGCGGTGAACATGCTTTCAAGATTACCATTACTACCAGACCCAGGATCAACAATAGACGCAAATACCCTCGTATGGATCTGAATAATACCTGTACTATTAAGTTCAAAAATTCCGATACGGAATATGCGGCTACCATGGAAAATATCAGTGCCAACGGATTCGCCTTCCTGGCCACAGACAAGATATTCACCCAAAGCAAAAATGCAGAAGTCATTATCACGATTCATGATTTTGCTCTGCCAAATCATAATGAGCTGGAAGGTCGCATCATCCGCTGTTCCGACGATAACGGACTGTATATCGTCGGATGCCAGATGCCGGAAGATAATTTCTATATTCTGGAATATGTAGAAAAGAACTTAAATAAATAGAATTCCTGTGTAAAACCAAGGCACCAAAAATGCCCATTCATATTCAAATGAATGGGCATTTTTAATGTTGTTCTTTACGGTTTCAATAGCCGGGCGATCAGACCCTCGACCTCCTGGAGCTGTTCTTTTGTGCTCTCTTTGTGACTTTCCTTGCGGTATTTTGACGGAGACATGCCCTTCATGGCATGGAACGCCTTGGTAAATACCAGCGCATCACTATACCCACAGGACAGGGCAATGCTCTCGATAGGATAATTCGTAGATTCCAGCAGCTCTCTCGCCTTGGTGATACGGAAGGTAGTGAGGAACTGCTGAGGCGACATTCCCAGATAATTCTGGAACAATGTATATAAATAACTGCGGTTGATACACACATAATCCGCCACATCCGTTACCTTGATAGGGTTACAGTAGTTACTCTGGATAAAAGATACCGCTTTTTTCACATACTGGTTCCCCTTATCCTCTTCCTCTCTGGCTACCACACCGGCGCTGTCCGCGATCACAGACAGGAATACTCCCAGCAGTCCGTTCCGGCGCAGATCATCCGCGATTCCAAAGGTATTGTGTTCCATCATATCACGGACAATAGAATACAGCTCCTCTGATTTATCACAAGAAAAAATAGGATGTCTGTCTGACAGTCCCATGCTCTGTAAATACTCTTCCGCGCGGCTCCCGGCGAATCCCACCCACAGATAACTCCAGGGATCCTTTGCATCCGCCTGATAGAACGCCAGCTCGTTGGGCTGGATCAGAAATCCGTACCCGGCCTCCAGCCGGTATTCCTTGTCATGGAACCGGAAATGCCCCTTGCCGCTTAAGACATAGTGGATCAGGTAGTGCGGCTTGGATGCCGGTCCGAAGCTGTGCAGCGCTTCCGTCTGAGAGCAACCGCAGCAATTCACATACAGACTTCCTGTTTTGTCATTGATAAAGTCCAGCTTAAATGCTTTTTCCATGGCAATTCCTATCCTTTCCTCTATTCCTCATCCGCACATGTCACTATCCACACATCTGCCTCATCATCCGAAAGTTATCAACATCTCCCGGTCAATTCACTATAATCCCGCCGTCCTCATCAAACGCCACACCAAAAGCACTGCTGTATTCGTTCATACGCTGCAGGATCCTCTGCTTATCCTCCCCCGTTGCCGGCGTCGGTCGGAAATCATTCCTTGTTTTGACAGAGCTTACCATACAGGGAATGATCCGGGCGTTCTGATCCTCCACCTTTTCCCCGTTCTCAAAAGTAAAGATCTGCTGGAAGATCATGGTGTCCTTGTCCTCCGGATTCCGGTTGGCTCCGAAGCAGAAATTTGCCAGGCTGTAAATGATATATCTGCCCTTGTATTCCTCGATTCCCTGTAACACATGGGGATGATGACCGATGACCAGATCCACTCCCCAGTCAATGCATTTTCTGCCAAGCTGTTGCTGATAATTTTCCGGATAATTGTCTTTTTCAATACCCCAGTGACAGCAGGCGAGGATCAGATCCACGTTCTGTTCCTGCAAGACTTCGATATTATTCTGAATCAGTTTCTCCGCCTGTGCGCCCCATTCCACTTCATTGACGGAGATAATGCCGATCTTCAGATTCCGCTCTCCGCCGTGGGCTGCCGCACTGTCCGGGATTTCATAGATGCCTACATTTTTATCATAGGCATAGACAATGCCCTCCTGCTCCAATGCCGCCACTGTATCCCGGCTGCCCTGTTCTCCGTAGTCCAGTCGATGATTATTCGCAAAACTGACCGCCTCAATGCTGCCTAAGGTCAGCAGATGGGCATACGCCGGATCTCCCTTGATGCAATAGGTCTGCTCCTCACGCATATGTTCCGATGTGGTCAACGGTCCTTCGAGATTCACGATGGTCATATCATCCGCCTTGAAAATATCTCTCACATTCTCGAAAAAATATCCCTCATCCTCCGCCTGATCGTACACCTGACGGAATGAATAGCTGTAATCCTGTTCCTGATGATTGCCCAAAGTTACATCCCCTGCCGCGGAGATTGTGATCGTGCAGCGTTCACCCGTCAAAGTATCCGAATTCCCGGGCTGTCCCGCTTCCTGCAATGCAGTATTGTCACCGTCCATACTGTCGGTCTTTGATGCCTCCCCGAAATTCTCAACGGTATGACCGTTCTGTGCCCCGGCATTGTAATTGTAACCTCCGATGGGCTGCGCCAGTTCTTCCCGCCCCGGAATACAGACCTGCTGTGTCAGATCATCCCCACAGCCGCTAAGCGCTATTACACTGACCGCACAAGCCAGTGCCACGAATCGCTTTTTTCTCTGCCCCATAAATGTTCTCCCCCTCGATTTACCATATATGACGACAGTGTCATCGTCACATCAGTCTGCAGTCTCTGTTGTCGCAGTGCTGTCTCCCGTTCCATACAGATTCTCCTGCAGGAATTTCTTATTTGCCTCGAAATCCACCTCCAGCACGGACATTTTACGATGGGTCGCATCCTTATACGTGCCTTCAATGGGAATACTGTTCTGTATAATATCGTATGTCAGGATCTTCGGTGCCATAAGACTTAACCGGTAACACTCCGCCTGGGTCAGGTTCGTGGTCAGATTCGGCATCAGACCGTCGATCAGTCCCTTCGGATTCGTGAGTACACCCTTAGGCAGCTTATGAATGACCTCTGTCAGCACCTTTCTCTGTCGCTCGGTTCTACCGAAATCCGTACCGATATAACGATTTCTGCAATAAGCCAGCGCCTGGGGGCCGTTCAGATGCACCATACCTCCGGACAAGTCATCGAAATAGTCCGTTCCCTCCGGTCTGCCCAGCAGGATATTATATTCTACCAGATAGCCGTTCACGTATTCCACTTCCTTGCCGGTCAGCTCCAGATCCACGCCGCCCACGGCATCTACCAGATTCGCAAATGCCTCAAAATTCACCAGCACATATCGGCTGATATGAATGTCAAAATTCTGCTCGATAGTCTGCATCAGCAGCTCCGCGCCGCCGTAGGAATATGCCGCATTCAGACGATTGTCCTTATGTCCCGGTATCTCTACATACATGTCACGGAGCAGAGATGTCATATATATCTTTTTCGTCTTGTTGCTGATAGACAGCAGGATCATGGCATCGGATCTGCCATCCTCCCCGTTCTCACGGGAGTCGTTACCGATCAGGAGAATATTTGTAACTCCTTCTTCCTTCATGGGAGAGCTTGCCACAGATTCGATCTCTTCATAATTCATCTCAGCATAGACCTTACCCACCAGGACATACAGCCCTGCTGCCAGAAATACAAGGATCAGCGCCACTGCGATCAGGAAGCGCTTGAAGCTGGATTTTTTCTTTTTTCTGCCGCTCTCGGCTTCCTTTTTGTTTCCTTTTCTGCTCTTCTTATCTGTTTTCGTGTCTGTCTCCTCACGCTTCCCTGATTTTTTTCCGGAGCGTTTTTTGTCTCTGGGATCTTCGTAATCCTCGTATTCGTCCGCATAGTCTTCCCGTCTGCTACGCCGGGTTCTATCGGATGCCGCCTGTCTGCGACGATCTACATTACTGTTACTGCGACCACCACCATTACGATTCTCTGAAGTCTTACGCGTCGTCTCTCTGCGAGCCGCCTGTCTCTTACGATACGCGGGATCATCCCAGTCCTCGGTGTAATCATCCTCTCTTGTTCGTCTTCCGGATCCGATCACGTCCAGTTCCTCCTCATCCTCGTCATCCTCATTCATGTCAAACATCTGTGGAGCCGGACGCTCTGCTGTCCGCCTTCCGGTCCCGGACTTCCCACTGCCGGAGCCGGATGTCTGCATTTCCTGCAGTTCCTGCTGTAAAAAGGCTTCCAGACCTTTTTGTATATCTTCCATCTCCTGAATGGAGTCTCGCTCTCTGTCACTCATGTTGTACCTCATTTCCACATACCGGCACCGGTACGTTCCTTAAGTCTCTTTCCTATTCGTCTCCTAGGATACCACACTCCTTTGTATTTGTCGCGGCAGAAATCCTTAATATTTGCTTAAATGTTGTCCGGCATTTTTTAAGACACACTTTCTATGGCAATAAAAAGAAACTGTCTACGGCAGCCACAAGATTTTCTCTTGCATGCTTTCCGCAGACAGTCTCTGCATTTTTGTTATCTTATATCATTCTATTTATGAGCGATTCTCGCATCTATGTAGTTCTTCAGAGATTCCACGGTCTCCTCCACACCCAGTCTGCTGCTGTTGATGGACAGATCGTAGTTCCGGGAGTCGCCCCATTTTACCTTACAATGGCTGTTGTGGTAAGATTTTCTGCGACGGTCCTTCTCGATCATACGCTCCTCCGCATGTCTCGCATCCAGCTCATAGATCTGCATAACACGCTCGATCTTGGCTTCTTTGTCTCCTAATACGAAGATGGAGATCAGATTCGGATTGTCCTTCAACACGATCTCAGAACAGCGTCCTACGATCACAAAGGATTCTCCTGCCTCTGCCTTTTTCTTGATATAGTCGAACTGCATTCTCGCCACATTATCTGCCGGAGAGCTGTTCATTCCCATCACGCTTCTGTACAGGAATTTGTTACGTCTCTTTTCATCGAACTCTGCCAGCTCCTTGCTGCTCACATTCATGCTTGCAGCCACCTCGTCTAACAGGTTATGATCGTACATTGGCAGCTTGTAATATTCTGCCAGCTTCTGTGCGATCTCATGTCCGCCGCTGCCGTACTCACGGCTGACGGAGATAATCAGTTGTTCACTCATGGGTCTGCCCTCCTTATAGTCTTACAGATATCTCGCATAGATCATTACCATGGAGATTACTATTACTATTATAGTCGCAGGAGCCATAACTTTGCAATATTTTCCCCACTTGATCATATGACCGGCTTTCGCTGCGGTAGCGATACCCACGACATTCGCAGATGCACCGATGGGAGTTGCGCTTCCGCCGATATCGGTTCCCATTGCTAACGCCCATGCCAGGATAGAGAGATCTACACCCTGGGTCGCGGACAGACTGCTGATGATAGGGATCATCGTCGCCGCAAAAGGAATATTATCCACGAACGCGCTGGCAATTGCGGAGATCCACAAAATAATCGCGATCATCAGCATCAGATTACCGTTACTGATGTCACCGATGAAGTTCGCCATGACTTTCAGGGTACCGGTCTGCTCCAGACCGCCTACCACCATGAACAATCCGATGAAAAACAGCAGTGTCTTATAGTCGATCTGTTTGATCAGCTTCAGCGCATCTCTGCCTGCGGCGATCAGCGTCACGATAGAGATAAATACACCGATGCAGGATACAGTCAGACCGGTCTGTGCATGGGTTACCAGCAATGCTACTGCACACAGGAAAATAACGGTGCTGATGATAAAGCCCTTTTTATCGGTGATCGCCTCGGAAGGATCCGGATAAGTCTGATTGCTGCCGGCTGCTACCGCCTCGCTGGCACGCAGCTCCTTGTGGAATACCAGGTAGAAATACAATACAACTACGACCAGGGAAATACCTGCGATCAGACCGGTATTGGTCAAAAAATCCGTGAAGGAATATCCCAGGGAAGTACCGATGATGATGTTGGGGGGATCTCCACACATGGTAGCAGATCCGCCCAGGTTCGCGCAGAATACCTCTGCCAGGATCATAGGCACCGGATTAAATTTCAACAGCTGTGACAGTTCAATCGTGACTGCTGCCAGGAACAGAATTACGGTGATACTGTCAATGAACATTGCCAGAATACCGGATAATACCATAAAGGTCACGAACAGCGGCACTACTTTATATTTAACCATCTTGGCAAGGCGCATACAGAGCCAGCGGAAAAATCCGACTCTCGCCATTCCCTCTACCATGATCATCATTCCCGCTACGAATACGATAGTCTCCCAGTTAATGCCACTGGAAGTCTCCGCGGACTGTCCCGCCGTATACCAGAAATGACTTGTAAAAAAGCTTCCTAAATTCAGGGTCTCCCACACTGCACCCATACTGTGCATTCCCAGTCCGAATACCAGCACCAGCGTCAGCACACCGCAGCCCAGGGTAATAACGTGTCTCTCCCATACTTCCAGAACGATCAGTATAAACATCGCTACAAATATTACTACTGCAAGTATCTGTGCTATCACTTTTCCTGCCTCCTCGTTAGTTTTTCTAATAAACGTACAAGAGTAGATTGTATCTGAAAAAGCAGGGGAAGTCAATCATTCTTTGGGGCTCTGCACATAAATATTCCGTTAAAGTTTTTTATGTTTATTCATTCCGAATGCTTTCGATATCGTTTTGCCCTACATAACGCAAGAACATCCGGTGCATATCGATACCGCTCTCTCCGAAATATAATTTCATGTATTTCTCGTCGTCCTGACGAATGGGCAGTGTTACAACACGTTCCATGGTCTGACCTTCTGTGCCGTTAAGGGTCACGGTCTGTTGTAACGTATTGTTCAGGAACACTGAGATCGGCAGCTGCGCCAGTTCTCCTAACGTAGAGCTCATCCGAAATACCAGCTCATATCTTCCGATCTTAGGGAAACGCAACTGGTATACCGCACTTGTTCCCTTCTTCGTGGACAGTTTTTCCAACGGAAGTTCTATCTCTTCGCCGGTCTTCGGCTCTGGCATTTCCAGACGTGCCAGAACCTGTCCGCTGTCTCCTGCGCCCTCGGTACTTATCGGATTGTGAAGCTCCGTGCATTCCTCTTCCTCTCTGTCCAGAAGCCGTTCCATAGCAACGGAACGTAACAGGAAACCACAGATATTTGCCGCATTCCGCGTAAGCTGTGCTCTGGTGAGTCTGCCGTCTGCCAACCCTTCCGCGGTATTGTCCCCCGCGGAATTGGATGCCGCATCCGCTACGACCATATAGATATCGTTCTGTGCCCGCACCATGGGAATCGTCTGTCTGCCGGAGCCGGGCTCCCCTTCCTCATTGATCTTCGCCCACCAGTCAGTCATCACAATGCCCTGATATCCCCATTCCTTACGGAGAATGGTCGTCAGGAGATCATAGTTGCCAGCTGTCCACAGTCCGTTTACCGGTCCGTAAGTAGACATGATGCTGTAAGCGCCACCCTGTTTCACCGCGATCTCAAAGCCCCTCAGATAGATCTCTCTCAGTGCTCTCTCGGATACGATGCTGTTGGCATCATGCCGTTTGAATTCCTGATTGTTACATGCAAAATGCTTGATAGTGCCGGTGACACCGTATTTTCCCATGCCGGTCAGCTGTGCTGCTGCCATGATACCGGTGAGATACGGATCTTCCGAAAAATACTCAAAGTTACGACCGTTCAATGGATTCCTGTGGATATTGATGCCGGGTCCTAAGAGAGTGTCGATCTTGTTCTTCCGAAGCTCCATGCCCTCCATTTCATACAGCTCCTCCACCAGTTCCGGATCAAAAGTGCATGCAAGCAATGTGCCGTTAGGCAGGGCATATGCCATGGTGCCGCAGTCCATACGGATACCGGAGGGTCCGTCCGAACAGCAGGCTATGGGAATCCCAAATCTCTTCAGACCTTCTGTCACTCCACCGAAAGCTGCTGCCGTGCCCGGAGTCACTTTCGGGGAACACATGCCCTCTCCGCGGGTCATACAGATCAGATCTTCGTCCGACAGCTGTGTCAGAAACTGTTCTAACGTAATTTTTCCATCCTGCACATCCGACAGCTTCCAGCCATGATCCCCCTCATATTTACTCTGTGTCGGTCTCTCTGTCCGAATGCGCTCCGCCAGGTCTATCGTTCGTAAAGGTACATCTTCCCAGTTTACGATGGCATGATCCTTTTCCTCGAAAAAGAAAGGTTTCAGACGCTTAAACTCCTGTACCGGTGCCATTGCTTCCGTCACCATCCGTACTATCCGAAGCTCTGTCAGGGTCGCCTTGCCAGCCTCTACTGCGCTTCGCACATCGGTTCCTGCATAGAAGATATAGTCTCCCTCTTCCAGTACATAGCAGGATTTATGTCCGGTGACACCACTGTCATCATAGGAAGCATACTCCGTCAGCTCTGTTTTCAGCAGCAGTTCTTCTGTCTCACCCGGCTTCAGTTCTTCTGTCTTCGCAAATGCAGCCAGCTGGCGCAGAGGCTTTCCTAATTTCCCCTGAGGTGCTTCCAGATACAGCTGCACAGTCTCTCTGCCGGATACTCCCCCGACATTGGTTACTTTTGCAACTGCCGTGACTGCCATGCCCTGTACTGAGAATCCCAGGATCTCTGTCTGGAACTTCGTATAAGATAATCCAAATCCGAAAGGATACTTCACCTTATCTTTCGCAAAGGTCTCAAAATAACGATATCCTACATAAATATCCTCGGTATAGAAATTCTCCACCGGATCTCCGAAATTATCCGTGGAAGGATAATCTTCAATATCTTCTGCAATCGTGTCACTTAATTTACCACTAGGATTTACTTTGCCGGTCAGGACATCCACACAGGCCCTGCCGCCCTCCTGGCCTCCCTGCCAGATATAGAGTACTGCCTGCGGCTGATACCGGTCTACCCACTTCATATCTATAATGTTGCCGACATTCAGTACCACGATCGTATGCTCAAAAGCATGACATACATTACGAAGGAGCTCCTCCTCCAAAGCTGTCAGCAGATAGCTTCCCTCCGCCGCACTGTTATCCTTATCTTCCCCGGCAGTACGCCCGATGACCACGATCGCTGCATCCGACTGTCCGGCTGCCTGCGCCGCCAGTTCTTCATCTACGGGCATCTCCTCCTGATTCCAGGGTTCCATGGCCCAGCCTTCTCCCACATCAAAGGGATGCTCCTTCAGCCACTCACGATACTGCTGCTCCAGCGCTTCGTTTACCTGTATGGTTCCATCTTCTTTCAAGCTGTCAATGATATTCGTGACATAGGGCGCATTGACCATGCCGCCGGAGCCGGTGCCGCTCTTGTAATGCTCAAACTGCGTTCTTCCGAATACAGATACTTTCTGTCCCCTGCGTAACGGTAAGGCATCCTCTTCATTCCGCAGCAGCACGCTTCCTTCTGCCGCCACGCGTCTTGCCAGCTCCGCATATTTCTGATAATCCAGTGTATATTTCATTTGTCCAATGACTCCTTCCCACAGACAACCTGTTATTGTTGACATCATTATACCGAAAGAAAGAAGTTTTCTCAATAGAAAAAGACACTGGAGAACGTCTCCAGTGTGCTCAGAAGATAAGCCGGACTACAAATTCCCCGTCTTCCATCCGGAACTGATACTGTCCGTGGAGTTTTTCCACATAATATACGATGCTCCGGACCCCCAGTCCATGTCCGGACCGCTCTGTGACCGGGATTCCATCGGTAAATAGCGGCGGTGTCTGCACCGGATTTTTCACCATAAGTAAGAGATGCCCTGCCTTCTCCGACAGAGACAGTTCAATCCTCCGTCTATTCTCCGGCAGTTCTTGTACCGCATGCATGGCGTTTTCCAGCACATTGGACAGGATCGCGCAGAACATCATTTCCGAACAGGGAAGCTTTTCTCCGATCGTGACCTGTGTATCCCAGGGAATCTTCTGCTCCTCAAATCGGGTATTATATGTAGATAGTACTGAATTCACCATTTCATTCTTACAATATGCCTTGATGACGGTATCATCATAGGTCTGGCTGACCTCATTGAGATATTCCAGAGCCTTTTCGCAATCTCCCTGCTGGAGCAGTGTTCGCAGAACGGCCATGTGATGTCTGGTATCATGCCGCAGGATCGACATCTTTTTCTCGCTTTTCCTTGTATTGTCCATCTCCGCCTGAAAAGAATTCATCTGCATACGGATCAGCTCATTATACTGCTCTGCCTTGCTTTTCATTTCATATTCCCTGAAATATATCAACAAAAAGAACAGATACGACAGACAGATAGCAAATCCGAGGAACTCCGGTACCGCTCTGTTACCGGTATATAGCAGATTGGAAAACTTCGTCGTGGCATAGTCAAAAATATAATACACCAGGGGCAGACTTCCGATGATCAGCAGCTCCCGGTCCGTCTTCGCAAACAACATTGTCGTCGTCTGACACACATAATGGCACAGCACCCAGAATACTACCAGCGTCACCACGATACGGCAGGCATAATAGCACCACTCCTTTCCCGTTATCGACAGTACGAACAGCCCTATCCAGTTACTGCACTGGCAGCACAGATACGCTGTGAATATGGAGCTTAAGGACGGCAATAGTCTGAATTTATAATAGAACACCAGCATCAGCAATAGCGGCACGTGAACGATCAGCGGGTATATCTGATCCACCATCTCCGGACCCAGCAGAGATACGCAGACCATATATAAGCCCCCGGAAATCACTGCCAATAGCAACAGCTTCCATACATTCTTTTTGTCCTTCTTCACACCCAGGAAAAAAGCCGACAGGAAGATGCCGAACAGCATAGTCGTAATATTATGTGTATATGTCAGAATTTCCAGTATCATGGGAGCTCCTCACTTTTATTTCGTAAGTTCATAGATGCTTTTTACAGCTTTACTTTTACAAAATCATGTTCCATGGCGGGAAGCACCTTTTCGATCAGATCCGCCGTCCGCATACGAAGGCTGGAGGTATTGATGCAGGGATGGCACCCGAAATATTCACTATCCAGCACCTCCTCATCGATCAACAGCTTCACCTGATGTTCCTTATCGTTCATCAGACCGAGCACACTGACAGAGCCGGGGGTGATATCCAGGAATTTCTCCATGTATTCCGGCTTTGCAAAAGAAAGTCTTGCCGAGCCGATCTGCGCCGACAGATCCTTGGTGTGGAACACCTTGGTATCCGGGATCATCAGCAGATAGAATGCGGTCTCCTGACGGTTGCACAGAAACAGATTCTTACAAACCATGGATTCCAGGATCTCATCCACTTCCTTGCAGTCCTCCATAGTCATCGCCGGCGCATGATCCACGCGGTCATATTCCACGCCTAAGCCATCCAGCAGATCATAGGTACGTATCTCTTTGTCCAGTCTGCCTGTGGTATCGGCAGGTCTTCCTTTTTGTAATACTAATGTCATTGCCTTTTCCCCTTTGTTGTCTAATAACCGATGGTGTCGTTTACAAGGATCACATGGATCCGGTCCGTATGTCTGGAATATCTCGTGATCAGGAACTGACAGCAGATGGTATCCGGAGACTTACAGTCGAAGCATTTCCCGGTTTCTTTGCAGGGAGTCTTGATGTCGAATCTCTGGGCATTGATAGGTGCAGCCACATTTCGCGCACGCTTCATAGCGCTGTCTAAGTCTGCGCAGACCTTGTTCATGCCGACGATGAAGATTACTTTCCTCGGTCCCTGGGCTATGCAGGAGACACGGTTGGAATTGCCGTCGATATTGACCATGACACCGTCGCTGGTGATGGCATTGGCACTGGAAAGGAAGATATCCGCATCGTAAGCTGCCATAAGTCCTGTTCTGGCATCCATCTTAGAACGGTCGATATAGTGGTAATTACCTGCTTCCAGAGCGGAGATCAGTCCGATCTCTCCGGCGCTCATGCATCCGCCCATAGCGATGGTGCTTCCCTCCGGGATCAACTCCAGTGCCTGCTTTAATGCTGCTTCTTTATCCTCCGCGTAATAACCTGACATGTTACGGGACTGTAATCCCTTGATCACTGTTTTGGCCAACTGTTCATTTCTTTTTCTGATCATTTCATTCATCTCTTAACCTTCCTGCCCTTCCGTAATCTGTTAACTTTATTCCTGAAAACCAGACTCTTTTTGACCCTATTTTATCAAAAAAACAATTTCGTGTATAGCAACCAATAGAAATATTTGACAATACTTTTCGCATATGCTAGGATATTTCCAATATTAGGGAGTAGTTCACATCGGATAACCGATGTTGTGTTGGTCGTCATCACGTTAGTGAAGCCTCAGGCAGTCGCTAACCGGGCAGTACACGTCTACAGAAATGGAACGAGACTTTTATTGTATGTTTATCATGCAGTAAAAGTCTTTTTTTGCGTGATAAACAAAGGATCCGGGTACATTATTTAAAAAAGGAGGACTTGTATATGACACAAAAAAACATCTGGAATATTTCTGTAAAAGAGCTCATGGAAAAATATCAGGTGACAGAACAGGGGCTTACCACTGCCCGCGCGGAGGAGATTCGGCTGGAAAAGGGTGAAAATATCCTGCAGGAGAGCAGGCGCAAAAGTATACCGGAAGTATTTATCAGTCAGTTTGCTGATCTGCTGGTAGTAATCCTGATCATTGCGGCAGCGATCTCCATGTTTTCCGGCAATACGGAGAGTACCATTGTGATCCTGCTGGTACTGGTGATCAATGCCATCCTGGGTACCCTGCAGCATATAAAGGCCCAGCGTTCTCTGGATAGTCTCAGGCAGTTATCTTCGCCCTGTGCAAAAGTCCTAAGAGACGGTGTAAAACGGGAAATTCCATCGAAGGATATTGTGCCGGGAGACATTGTCATATTGGAAGCGGGAGACATGATCGTGGCTGATGGACGTATCCTCCACAGCTATTCGCTGCAGGTCAACGAAAGCTCTCTGACAGGCGAGTCTGCCAATGTAGAGAAAACAGATGCCGTTATAGAGGATGATGTGGCACTTGCTGACCGGGTAAATATGGTGTATTCCGGAAGTCTGGTCACCTATGGACGCGCCGAGATGCTGGTGACTGCTACCGGCATGGAGACGGAGCTGGGTAAGATCGCAGGACTGATGAATGCAGCCAAAGAGCGCAAGACACCGCTGCAGGAGAGCCTGGACAAGTTCAGCAGCAGACTTGCCATACTGATCATGATCATATGTGCTGTCGTATTCTGCCTGTGTATCTATCGCCGGATGACGTTGTTGGACTCTATGATGTTTGCAGTGGCGCTGGCTGTTGCTGCGATCCCTGAGGCACTGAGCTCCATTGTGACCATAGTGCAAGCCTTTGGTACGCAGAAAATGGCTAAGGAAAATGCAATTATCAAGAATCTGAAAGCTGTGGAAAGTCTGGGCTGTGTCTCTGTCATCTGCTCTGATAAGACCGGAACACTGACTCAGAATAAAATGACAGTGCAGCAGATTTATATAGAAGACCGGTTATACGAGCCGGATCAGCTTGACCTTTTGAATCAGACACATCGCTATCTGCTCTACGACGCTGTCCTCAACAATGATTCCAGTATCGTCGATGAAAAAGGCATCGGTGACCCAACAGAATATGCCCTTTTAGAAATGTTTCGAAGGATTGAAGCGGATACATCTTCTATTTTGAAAGAAGCAAATATGCATGAAGATATCCTCAGGCAGAACATGCAACGCCTTGAGGAAGTGCCTTTTGATTCCGACAGAAAGCTGATGAGTACGAAATATATGCTGCATGGTGTACCCACGATCCTCACCAAAGGTGCTGTGGATGTTCTCTTAGACCGCTGTGACTATGTGCGCTGCAGCGACGGTATCCGTCCTATGACGGAAGCTGAAAAAGACAAGATCCGTATGCAGAATCAGCTTTTTTCAGAAAATGGCCTGCGTGTATTATCTTTTGCTTACAAGGAATCCGATGAAAATCTCGACATCCATGCGGAGTATGGCTATACCTTCCTGGGACTGATCTCTATGGTAGATCCTCCCAGAGAGGAATCTGCGGCTGCCGTTGCAGCTTCCAAGAGAGCCGGCATCCGTCCGGTCATGATCACCGGTGATCATAAGGTAACAGCAGTGGCAATTGCCCGCCGGATCGGAATATTCGAAGAAGGAGACCTTGCACTGACAGGTACAGAGCTGGATGCCATGAGCGACAGCGAACTGGAGGAACAGATAACACAAATCTCCGTCTATGCCAGAGTATCTCCCGAGAACAAAATCCGGATTGTAGAGGCATGGCAGCGCAGAGGTAATATTGTCTCCATGACGGGAGACGGTGTGAATGATGCTCCTGCATTGAAAAAGGCAGACATCGGTGTCGCTATGGGAATTACCGGGACAGAGGTGTCCAAGGATGCCGCAGACATGATTCTGTCAGATGATAATTTCGCAACGATCATCAAGGCTGTGGCAAACGGGCGTAATGTATACAGAAATATCAAAAATGCCATTTTGTTCCTGCTGTCCGGCAATACCGCCGGTATCTTAGCAGTATTATACACATCCCTGATGGGCCTTCCTGTGCCTCTTACACCTGTACATCTGCTGTTCATCAACCTGCTGACCGATTCTCTTCCGGCCCTGGCAATCGGCATGGAACCGGCAGATGACGACCTTCTGAAGGAAAAGCCCAGAAATCCACGGGAAGGAATCCTCACCAGAGGCTTTATGATTACGATGATAACACAGGGTCTGCTGATCGCAGCAGCCTCCATGGCAGCTTATCACATCGGACTGACCGTCAGTTCGGCTATGGCCTCCACTATGGCTTTTGCCACACTGACACTGGCCAGATTGTTCCATGGTTTTAACTGCCGTGGCAGCGAATCCATCTTCCGGCTGGGACTGACCTCGAACCGATACAGCCTCTATGCTTTCGCTGCGGGAGTTTCTTTACTGGCACTGGTAATCTTCCTCCCGGGACTGCACAGTGTATTCAGCATAACCGCTCTGCCTACGACAGCACTTGGTCAGATCGTGGGGCTCGCTCTCATGCCGACAGTGATTATACAGATAACGAAAATTATCAGACATAGATAATTGGTTTAATCAATATCTTCCACAGACTGCAATCTTTCCTTTTTTACCTTCAGATATTCTTCCGCATAATGTGTCTCTTCGTTGGTTGTCAGAATTACCTCCTGCCCCTGCGGCATATCAATATCCGTTGCCGCAAGCAGGAGGGAATCCTCCTTCAGCCAGCTTTCCAGCCCTGTGAAAAACTGCGGGTCGTAGTGATCTGCCCCGTTCAGCTCATTATGATATCTGTCAAAGGAATAGTCCACGGGAGACAATACATTATAGTCATAATAGCAGACACCCTGCCCTGTCCAGAAGCTTGTCACTACCAGATAATCGTAGCCGTCTTTTTCTGTAAGGAATATCTGTACGTTCCCGGCATGAGCAATGGCAAATTCCTGCGACCACAGCGGGATGATTCCATATTGTCCGTCTCCTAGATATTCGTAGACCGCTACCGTTCCCCAGTTTCCTGCTTTGTGCAGTGCTTCCGTAAAGTCTTCGTTTTCCTCCTCCAGATAGACCTTCGTTACGACCTTTTCCTTGTAGCCGTTATGGGTCAGGTCATAATATCCGGTATAGACCTCTGTCATATCCGGTTCTTCTTTGTCGATATTCTCCTCTTCCAAATAACGAGAATATGTTTTTTGTACCGAAAAATCTCCCAGAGAAAAATTACCATCTTTTTGCATGGATACCGGTGCCGTTATATTAAAGCCAGTCTCATAAACCAGGTCCGCCATCTCGTTCATATTTATGCCAACCCCTACATTTGCAAAGGGCTGTCCTCCACGAAAATCATACCGGATCTGCGCCCCCACACCGATGTTTTTATAAGTGTATCCTTCCAGTTTCTGCAACAGACGGGTCTGATCCAGATCAATACTCTTCTGAGCATCTATCTTTCCGTTTTTATCCAGAAAATCCACATGAAGTGTATGGAACTGTTCATCCAGCGTATCCGCCGCAAGGATCCGTCTGTCAAAATCTTCAACCACATTTGTATATTCGGAGACCTTCGGGGTTCCTTTCTGTACATCTACATAATACAGTCCTTCCACATAAATACCGGTTCCTGTCCCCTGTATGGTAGAAATGTAGTACTCCTTGTCGCCATCCCCATCATAATCTGCGGCTTCTATCGCAGGTGGTGCCGAATACATGTTTCGCCAGGGGATCTCCACCCGATATTCCTCGTCTCCGTCGTGGATCACCAGACAGTCTTCTGCACCGTTGCCCCAAACACTGACTGTCTCATCATAGGAGTATGACAGCACACCATACTCTCCTTCCGGCAGCTCCCGGGCAGCATCCACCGAGACTTGATCTGCCCGGGTTTTCTCCTGATATAGTCCGGTCTGGTAGGTAAGTTTCTCCGGCTCAGATTCCGTTGTCATCTCCGGGATTGTCTGTGAGGTGGCTGGAGTGGCTGTAGCGGTTTCCTGACTGATTCCTTCTGCCTGAGCAGATTCGGTATCAGAGATTTCCAAAGCGTCCCTACTGCTGCCGCAGCCTGTCAGAGAAAATGCCACGATCAATGCCAATAATCCGCTGCTTATTTCTTTGTGAAGCTTTCTTTTGTACATACGCCCTCCCCCTATAGCCGGTAAATGCATTTTCTATCTTTATCATATCTAACGAATCTGGCAAAGTAAAGCCCAAAAAAGCCCAAAAAGTGCCGACACCATGCTTTTCGGTATCGGCACCTTTTCTTTTTAAAATGCTGAAAATCACTCTGAAGACATTGTAACACCTAAAGCCAGCTTTAGGTCAAGAATTATTGTTTTACATATCTCTGATTTTTACTATTTGGCTTTTCCGGCAATGTCATTTTTATTAGTCCCAACTCTATGGCAGGCTTGATATAATTTTTTCGAAATGTTTCCTTGGATTTCAGATGCAGTGCCTCCATGATCGCATTAGCGGTATAGGGAACGTCGTACTCCATTACTTCCAACATCCGTTTTACATATTCTGACATATTTTCATTTGTCTTATTTACCTGTATAATAACTTCATCTAATACCTGATCTATCATTCTTAACATAAATTCTATAAAAACATCTGAATTTCCATTCACATGGCATTTTGCTATTGTATCATAATATTCTGCCTGGAATCTTTCAATCTGGCTTTCCAACGGAATATATTCAAACACATTTCTCCAACGGTATAGCATTACCGTATGCCATAATCTGGCCATTCTTCCATTTCCGTCTGCAAAAGGATGTATAAACACAAATTCGTAATGAAAAACAGCTGACACAATAAGCGGATGTATTGTCCCTTCACTGTTTTTAACCCATGAAAATAAATCCTTCATCAGTTCATTTACCATATTCGGCGGCGGTGCCACAAAAATACACTGATCTCCGGAAAAGACACCCTCTTCCCCTTTTCTGAATACGCCGGATTCCTCTACTGTTCTATAGGTCATTATTCCATGGATTTTTTTCAGATCTGACATGCTTTTTGGATTTATTTCCGAGATTTTTTCATATGCAGCATATGCATTTTTCACCTCTTGTATTTCCTTTTGATCTCCCAATACAAGATGACCATTGATGACATCTCTCACTTCAGCCAGAGACAAGGAATTTGCTTCTATTTTTAAGGAAGAATGAATGGATCGGATCCGGTTGTTTTTCCTTAAATGCGGTCTTGTTTCCAATTCCCTGTGACTGCTTATTTTACCTACTTTTTCGGATATAGAAGAAACAAGCTCCAACATTTTATTTGAGATTGTATATGGCGGTTCATATTTTCCCATTTATGTCACTCCATCTTGCTTATTATCTTGCTTACTATCTTACTCGTTTTGGATATCATTAGCAATCTTTTTATTTTTCGCTTAAACATTTTCTTTCTCCTTTCCGCATTTTTTTATTCTATTACTTTCCTTGTTTCCGCATTTTTTATACATATACTTTAGCAAATTTCCGCGTTTTTTCAACATATCTTGTAGCAATCGAGAAAAACAGCTATTAAATAAAAATCCTTCTTCATGTATAATTTATGATATACTATTTAAAATGATGTCGGGGTCAAAAGCCTCCGACTTTGATGCCTACGGATTGTTCCGTGCTGCGCACTCCCACTTCTACGTTCCGCTTCGGTCCGTGCTAAACATGTGCCACTGGCACATAGCACCCTGGCATCTTTAAAATTATTATTCTGAGAGAAAGGAATTCCGACTATGGGAATCAGATTAGTCTGCAGTGACCTCGATGGTACACTTTTACAATATGGAAAAAAAGAATTAGAGGGGGAAATTTTTGACCAGATCCGTGCGCTGCATGACAAAGGAATCTTGTTCTGTCCGGCGTCTGGAAGACAGTATACCAGCCTGCGGAAGCTGTTCGCTCCCGTGGCGGATTGCTGTATTTTCTTATGTGAAAACGGTGGCGTGATCTATAAGGACGAGCAGTGTATTGCGAAAAATCCCATGCCTAGAGAGCTGGCAGAGGAGATCGCGGAGGATCTGTGGAACCGGAGTGACGGTCAGGGCGAAATCATGCTCTCCGGACAGAATACGGCGTATCTGATGGAACGTGGGCTGGGAATGCTGGACAGAATCAAGTTTATCGGCAACAACTATCAAGTCATTCAGGATCCCTCCGAAATTCCGGAGGATATCGTAAAGGTCTCTGTATATCTCCATGAAGGCGTAGCGGCTTATGCTGACCGCTTTGTCCCCCGCTGGGAGCAGGCGAACTGTGCGGTGGCGGGACCTTACTGGATCGATACCACCCTTGCCAACAAAGGCATCGGTGTCACCTCTATCTGCAGGATCCTTGGTATTGACCTTGCGGATGTCATGGCATTCGGTGACAATTATAACGACGTATCCATGCTGGATATCGTGGGACATCCTTATATTATGGACGGAGCTGCCGGTCCGTTGAGAGAAAAATATCCACAGCACACTCCCCGACCGGAAGAAGTACTGCGGACTTTCCTGAAATAATTTTATTTTCTATACCTGTGCGGATATTTTCCCAGCAATAATCTCTGTTACTTCTTCCAGCGATTTGTCTGTGGCGGAGGCTATCTGCTCTGCCGACAGACCATTCTAATATATTTTGCCCTCTTTTATTTCCTCCCAGTGCGCTTTTGTCATTACATTTGTATGACCAGTTCTTACTTCCTTCAGTAAAGGCACGGGAACTTCTTCGCAGGTATGATGATACACGAACCCGACCTTTTCCTGCACTCTTTTGGATTTTTGATTTCCCTCATAATATCCGCACCATATGGTATTCATCCCAAGTTCTCCGAATCCATGGCGCAAAATTTCCTTTGCGGCCTCCAGCATGTAGCCTTTTCCCCAAAATGGCTGTCCCAGCCAATAGCCCAGTTCACACTCGTCCTCACGGTCTGTCATATCCGTGTGGCCCTTCAATTTCAGTTCAATGGCACCGATTGCTTTCCCATTCTCTTTTTCACAGATGGCATAGCACTCCGGACCATTGAATACATTTCTGATCACATCGAGGCTTTCCTCTACGGACTTGTGGGGTGGCCATCCTGCGATAGGGCCGACTTCCGGATCTTTTGCATACTCATATAAACTCTCTGCGTCTGCCTCTGTCCATTTTCTTAATACTAATCTTTTTGTTTTCATAAATAATCATTCTCCCATATAAGTGCAACCTCAAACTTCTCTTTTTTCTTGGTCATAGACCTTTTTCGAGTATAATATTGCAATAATCGTTGCTGATAATAAATACACCAATAATAAAATTGTACTGGTTATTCCATTGGCAAATGCAGCCGTAATAATGGTCAATACTCCTGCAACAACAATACTGATGGCTCCAAAACGGTTACTTTTTCTCCATGTATTATCATTATACATACTCCAGGCCGTTCGAAACCCAACTACCGTATTTCGCTTTGCCTTTGTCATATAATTTCCTACTACAACAAAAATAATTCCACATAAGATGCAGGAAATCCTTGCAATATCAACTGTTACCTTTGAACCATTCACATTTTCCTGCACACAAGAGGAATAAAGGATACAATAATTCATAATTCCAAACATGATAGCCTGCGATAGTCCTACCACGCATAGTACCCTTGCGGAGGAATTTGCTTCCATACGTTCTTTATCCGTACTTGCTTTCACGGTCTTTTTTTCGAATGTACCAATTAAAAAGTGCCAAAAGAATGTAACACACAAAATAACTATCGGAAAAATAAAAATTCCGATTTTATGCGGTATCATATCCGGTATCACCTGTAACATCATACTTGCAACCACCACTGGTAGCACCGCAACAATCCACATGATTTTTTTCATCCCTTTGCTCCTCCAAACTGGTTAATCCATAGAATTAATTCATCAAAAACTGTCGTATTGATTTCGTAAAATATAAAGTTTTTTTCCTTATATTCGGATACTAAGTCGGCGCTTTTTAACAGTTTTAAGTGGTAAGACAAAGCAGCCGGTGTGACTTGTAATTTTTCGGCAATCTCCCCGGCATTTAATCGGCCATCTTTTAGCATTATCAGAATCTCTCTCCGTTGTTGATCCGCCAATACTTTAAAAATATTCGTTTCTTTCATAATCTTCTTACCCATTTAAAATTATCTTTAAATAGAATATAGCATACTCCCTTTTGCTTGTCCACAAGTATTTAAAATATTTTTGAAATAGTTGTGTCTTACGAAACATCTTTATTCACAACACATCCAGCGCCAATGAACGTATTACTTCCGACAGAGAAAATTGTTCCCCAAACAGTAGATAAAAGTATATATAAATAGTGAACCATACATAATTGCAAAAATGCAACGAATAATATATAATATTCGTTGCAAAGGAGGCTCGGTTATATGTCCAAAAACTATATGCAGGAAATTAAAAATCGAATCCTGTCTTCCGAAGATGGCTCGGTTTTTTCCACTTCTGATTTTGCGGATATTGCTGATACCAACACGGTTCGTTCAGCATTATATCGCCTTGTTAAGGATAATATTCTCCGCAGAATTATAAATGGGATTTATGAAAAACCAAAATACAGTAAATTACTCGATGAATATGTAGCTGCTGATCCAGCTGCCGTTGCACAGGCATTAGCCCGCAGTTATCATTGGACCATCGCTCCATGTGGGAACACTGCCCTTAATTTACTTGGACTTTCCACTCAGGTAACGGCTGTCTGGTCCTATATCAGTGACGGGCCTTATAAAACCTATGAATGGAATTCTACAAAGCTTGAATTCAAACACCGGACCAATAAAGAAATTACCGGTCTGTCCTATATGACAAGTCTGATAATTCAGGCATTGAAAACCTTAGGGAAAAATAATGTAACCCCGGAAGTTATCCAGACTCTTTCAACAAAACTCTCTTTCTCAGAAAAACAGGCTTGTCTGAAAGAAGCAACGGAATCCACCGACTGGGTTTATGATACAATACGACAAATATGCGGAGGTAATACACTATGAGAAAAATTGCAGGTCTGCCAGATGATGACCGGAGAGAACTCTTCCGAAATACCGCTGATAAAATGGGCTTAAATGATGCTATTGTAGAAAAAGACTTCTGGGTATGCTTTACCCTGGATTATTTGTTTCACCGCTGTCCATGGAAGGACTCCATCACCTTTAAAGGTGGAACAAGCCTTTCAAAAGCATTTAATCTGATCAGCCGTTTTTCAGAAGACATTGATCTGATCCTTGATTGGCGCGTACTGGGCTATGGAAAACTGGAACCCTGGGAAAAACGATCCAACACAAAACAGGATGCATTTAATAAAGAAGCTAATAACCGGGCTGAGATTTTTCTTGAGGAACAGTTCTGTCCTACCATAAAAAAGGAACTGTCATTAGAACTGGGGTGTGACGCTAATATTTACATAGATGAGAATGACAAACAGACTGTTATTTTCGCTTATCCAAATCTGTTCACAAATCCTTCTACCCTACAGGTAATCCGCCTGGAAATCGGTGCATTAGCAGCCTGGACACCTGCTAAAATTGCAAGCATTGAACCGTATACAGCTGTATACTACCCAAAAATCTTTGAGCAGAAAAATACTGAAATTCTTACCGTTTCACCAGAGCGTACCTTTTGGGAAAAGGCAACAATTCTTCATCACGAAGCCAACAGACCGGAACATCTGGATATGCCACAACGATATTCCAGACATTACTATGATCTTTATAGAATGGCCCAGACCCCAGTAAAAGATGTTGCTTTCTCTCACATAGATCTTCTGAAAACAGTTGTTGATTTCAAAATGAAATTTTATCCAAGAGCATGGGCTAAATATCCGGAAGCAATTCCCGGCACCTTAAAGCTGATTCCACCGGAATACCGCTTTCCAGCCCTCATCAATGATTATGAAGCTATGAAAGATATGTTATATGGCGATATTCCAAGCTTCAATACTATTATGGAATCAGTTCACCAATTAGAGAACGAGATCAATTCTCTTTACATAATTACTTTTTATTCCTAACAAGCTTCTTGCTATCTGTGAACTGCTGAATATCCACAATATTTATACAGAATCTATTGGGAAAAATTCTGATAATCCGCAATGATGCCCAGCTTTATTTTCATTTTCAAAATACGCAGAACCGATTCATTGAGGCGTTCCTCGGTAATCTCACCGGTTTCGACCGCCTTAATGACTGCGGGTACCTGTACTTCAAAATCGGTGCAGCACAGCATATCGTTTCCCGCCTGTACCGCCCGCACGGCAATCTCCGCATCCCCGGCGAACTGCCGTACTCCTTCCATGACCAGATCATCGGTAATGATCACGCCGTCAAACCCTAATTCATTACGCAAAATAGTATGTACCGGTAGAGAAATAGATGCCGGTACCTGATCATCCATGCAGGAGACAACATTGTGGGCTACCAGCACCATATCCGCCCCTGCATCGATGCCTGCCTGAAACGGCAGAAAATCAGAATTTACAAACCTCTCTATGGGACGTTCATCATAAGCGATCCCTGTGTGCGTGTCCGAGTTATTGCCATATCCCGGGAAATGCTTTAATACACTTCCCATCTGTTCCTGCGACATGGTCTGCACGACGGTCCTCACATACTCCGTCGTCTGTTCCGCATCCTGCCCGAAACTGCGGGCATAAATAAAATCCTGCGGATCCTGTGATACATCGCATACCGGAGCAAAATTCAGATTAATTCCCAGGCTCTGCAGTAATTGACATTTTTCCTGCGTATCACTTCGGATCATATCCCATCCACCTGCGGTATACAATTCCTGCGGTGATGCAAAGGGTGTCTTCCGCAGATTCGTATTTTTGCTGACACGGTTTACCGTGCCGCCTTCCTCATCTACACCGATCAGCAGAGGTATTTCCGCAGCATTCTGATAGCTTTGAATGGATGCCGTTACTTCCTCTTTTGTTTTACCGGTAAAATCCCGTGCAAATAAGATATATCCGCCGAGATGATACTGTGTCACCTTGGATGCTGCATCCGTCTCCGGACAACGGGCGATGAACATCTGTCCGACTTTTTCCTCTAAGGTCATTCCTGCCAGGAGTTCTTCTGCCTTCTGCTCTACAAGATCCGCCGGTTCACATTCTTCCGTCTCCGGCAATTCCGTAGGATCTACACTGTTCTCTGCGCTGTTGCCGCTCACATCAGAATCCGATACACTCTGTTCCGACATAGGCTCCGGCTGAACTTCCGGTATTATTTCCTGTGCAGACTCCTCTGTACTTCTTAAATTCCACAACAAAAAAACCAGAATTCCAACACATATGACAGATAAAACGATCACTGCGATATTCCGTACCTTTTTCATTTCACATTCTCCATAATATTATTAAGATGCCAGGGTCAAAGGGTCCCACTCTTCGGCTGATACTTCATACTCGATACATTATATACGGTAATAAACGCCTTGGGGTCCAGTTCATTGATGAATTTCATTAATTTCTGGTACTCACTTTTGTCCACAATGGTGATGATCTCGTTGTGTTTTTCAAAATGATAGGCACCGGTGGCTTCATAGATTGTGGCACCGCTGTGCAGATCTCTTGTAATAAACTGGCGCAGTTCTTCCTCTTTCTTCGTAATAATGCAGACACGTCGCTTGATATTATTGTCAAAAATAAAATGATCCAGAATGATTCCGTTGAAATAGGTACCCAGAATACTCAGAACCACAGTCTTCTTATCATATACCAATGCTGCGGACAGCGCCACACACATACCGGAGAGAGACATAGCCTTACCCAGTTCCATATGGAGATATTTATTCATGATCTTCGCCACAATATCCAGTCCTCCGGAAGATGCATTCCGGTTGAACAGAATGCTGAGTCCCACGCTGACCCCCAGAATATAGCACAGTACGTCCAGTTCCTGACTGTCCGTCATGGAACCGAAATTTGGAAACAGCATCTCGAAAAGCCCTAAGAATACCGGCAGCATCACACTGGTATACACCGTCTTTACCCCGAATTCTTTCCCGCAGGTGACAAAACCGATGAGCAGAAGCACTACATTCAGGATCATCGTAATAACCGACAGCGGAAGTGGTATAAAGTTAGACAGCACGATGCCGAGACCGGAAATGCTGCTGACCGACGCGTGACTTGGCACCAAGAAAAAGTAGACTGCTGCCGCGATGATGGCTACCGCCACAGTCAGGATCCCTGTCTCTTTCAGAATTCCTGCATAATTTATTTTTTTCTTCATAATAACATTTTCTCCAGCGATATATTTTAATTTGTTTCTATACTTTTCTCATCTTATTATTCTTAGAGTACTATTACAGCGGCATCAAGTCCCTCTATTTTTCCATCAAAGGGATTCTCTCTAAGTAAATCATATTTTTGCGCATACTCATTAAACATTCTTGCGCTGCTGCTGCAGTTGAAGATCAAAGCGAGTGTCTCTTCTCCATTTTTTCTGGTCAGGACGATCGTCTCTTCCTCGTCCCTTGCAGCTATTTCAATTGGTTCACCCTCTACGATACATGCATGGCTTTTTCGCACCTTCAACAGCTGCTTATACCATTCAAACATCTCTTTATCCTGGTATTCTTCATCCCAGTACATCCCACGTCTGCAATCCGGATCATTTGCTCCGGGCATCGCAAATTCATCTCCGTAATAAATCATAGGCATTCCCGGTAATAACAATTGAAAAGCTGCTGCCAAATGCTGCTTTTTCTTATTATCATTACATAGATGTAAAAATCTTGCTGTATCATGGCTGTCGATCAGATTCCACATTAGAGGATAGCATTTTTTGTTTAAGCGTCCCTTCAAATATCCAAGATTCTGTATAAACTGGCTGACATTGATTTTTTCATCTGCAAGCAAATCTATGAGATTCAGGTAAAACGGATAATTCATGACCGTATCCCATTCATCTCCCTCAAGAAAATCTCCTGCATAATGCCAGATTTCTCCAATGATCAGCAGATCCTTTTTTACTGTCTTAACAGCCTTTCTAAATCGCTTCCAGAAGAAATGACTGATTTCGTCACCTACATCCATTCTCCATCCATCGATATCGCATTCCTTAATCCAATAACATGCAACATCTGTAACGAATTTTTCAACCTCCGGATTTTTCAGATTTAACTTTGGCATTCCATCATAATAACCAAAACATTTGAAGTTAGGAGCTTCTCCTTTTTCACCCTTCAGCGGAAATCTCTCGATAAAATACCAGTCCAGATATCTGGATTTTTCTTCTTTTTCCATGATATCCTTAAATGCAAAAAAATCTCTTCCTGTATGGTTGAATACCGCATCCATCACTACTTTCATTCCACACTCATGCGCTTTTTGCACCAGTTCCTTAAGATCCTCTGTTGTTCCAAAGGAAGGATCGATCTGATAATAATCAGTGGTATCATATTTATGGCAGGAATCCGATTTAAAAATAGGTGTTAAATACATAACATCTATTCCCAGCTTCTGAATATAATCCAAATGATCAATAATTCCTCTGAGATCACCATGCAGATTATCCTTAGATGTAATGGGGGCTTTATACCACAGTTCCTTGTCTATTGGCTGTGACGCTGCAAAGCGAGATGGAAAAATCTGATACACGACCTTGTTTGCTGCCCACTCCGGCACCTCAAACATTTCTTCCTCACGAAGGTTTTGCGGACAATCGAACATTCTGTCCCTGTTTGTAATGCATTCCCGGTTAAACTCATAGTTGCCGTAATATACCTTTTCTCCCTGCATATCCGTAAATTCAAAATAATAGCGGAGGCATATCAAATGCATCTGAAGCTGTGCCTCATAATAGTCATGAAACTGTGATGTTGCAACCTTCTTCATCGGAATCGTCTTTCGCGTATCCTTCCATTCCAATGGTATGTACTTATCCTCATAATGGAGAATGATCTCTTTTATATCATCTTTTTTTACCTGCACACGTATCACGAATAAATCCTTATCGATTGCATAGCAGAATCTTTTATCCATATCATGAAGAATTGCCGAATATTCCATAATTTTTTCCTTCCTTTTATTTAAGGTGCTCAGTTATCACATTCCATCAACATAAAAATTTCTCCATCATTTTACTTGTAATGAAAGAGATATTTTATTAAATACGGACATAGCCGGTAGATGGACCTGCACCAACTTTTGCGATATACCCACTCTTAACCAGATCCGTCAAAGTCCTTTCCACGGTAATTTTGCTTATATCAGGACAAAACTCCATGATTTCTTTCTTTGTAATCTTGCCAACCTTGTTATCAATAACTGCTTTAATTCTATCAGGCTTAGAAAGACTGCGATGCTTCAAATGTTCTACACGACTTTCAAATTCATTATATGCTTTCAGCATGATACCCAGATAATATTTAACAAAAGGCTCATAGCTGTTTTCTCCCTCATGCCAGCCAGTAGAACTTGCTTGAAGGGCTTCATAATATGTTTCTTTTGTCTTTTCAATCAGCATTTCCATACTGACATATTTCCCAACGATGTATCCCGCCTTATAAAAAAGCAGTAAAGTGAGCAACCGACTCATTCTACCATTTCCATCATTGAAAGGATGGATACACAGAAAGTCCAGAATGAACATGGGAATCAAAACCAGTTTATCAATGCGGTCCGCTTCCCACGCTTCAAGGAAGCGAGTGCAAAGTTCTTCCATTGCTTCAGCAGTCTGAAATGCGGGAACCGGAATAAAACGTGCTTTCTGATGACCCTCGGCATCTGTTTCTGCAATTACATTATCGGAGTTCTTATAACTTCCACCGGCAGCCCCCTGTGAATAGGAGTACAGATCTCGATGTAACTGCAAAATAATGTTCGGTCTTGGGTTGATATATTCATAACCTTCGTAAATTGTGGAAAGTACTTCACGATAACCAGCAATTTCCTGCTCAGATCGGTTGCGGGGTTCTGCTTTTTGACTTACCAATTCTTCCAAACGCTTATCGCTTGTAAATATACCTTCGATTCGGTTGGATGCTCCCGTACTCTGAACCAATGCAACTTCTAAGAGTGTTTTCAATTCATCTACATTGGCTTCGAGAAATAATTCCTGTTTGCCTTTATGTTCATGAATGCTGCTAACCATCTGAACAATTTCAGGTGTTAACAATTTTTCAGGACTTACAATAAAATCAAAGTCTCTCATAGGAATCTCCTTCACTTCAGATTTATTTCCATCATTCTATCAACAAATGATGGAGATTTCAATAGATTTGATGGAGATAGAATATCCATATACACAATAAATATCCTCATTTCATCCATATATTATATCGTTTTATGGATTGTTTTTTCATTAAAATTACACTATTTTTTCACTATTTTTCATTACTTCATCGTTTTCGCCAACGAATTGAGCAACGCCCGCCTCTCTGGATTCAGATTCTTTTTCTCATAAAATGCTTCTTTAAAAAGCTCTGCATTTTTCCTTTGGTCATCATCCGGAATTTGAGAGTACGCATCCGTAATCATATTGACCTGTGCATGGCCGGAATCACCCTGTACTGCTTTGATATCAGATAATGGTACACACAAGCACGGAAAACACTTTATGCAAAATCTTCCACAGTAAAATCTATAAATGATCCGCAAAGGCAAAGGAAACCGACAGTTTACCATGTTTGGAATTATGGCAGTTCTTTTAGGAAGTGGAGATGCATTCCATCTGGTTCCCCGTGCAGTAGCGCTTTGTACAACTGGACTTGAGAACTTTACTGTACAGATGGGGTTAGAAAAGTGGATTACCTCTATCACTATGACTATCCTAAAATCATCCCCGCCTCAGAATTTGCAACAAGTTGTTGCAAATTTTCTATATCCTTTTATTTTACAGAAGTACTTATTTTTAACTTTTTTCCTTCAGATTTTTATATTGCAAAAATCATATCACCATCTGCAGTATATCCTCTATATGTTCTGCATAATAATCAGCCCCATTCAGTTCCCCTTTCTCACCATATCCATACAGGCATCCTATAAAAGGGCTTTTGCAGGACCTGGCACATTCCAGATCCTGTCTCCTGTCTCCGACTACCAGATAAGGGCCACTATATTCCCGGATGATTTCCTGCACAATTTCTGTCTTTGGACGGAATCTGTATGATTCACAGTCATAAAAACGATCAAACCATCGTTCCATCCCAAATTCCTTCCAGTGTGCCTCACGATATGAAGCTTTACAGTTACTTAAGATCACAAGGTGATATCCCCGGTTCTTCAAAGCTGTTAGCATCTCCTCTGCTCCCGGATACCACACTGCCTTATGTTTCCTGATCTGTCTTACCATCAGATCTCCTACCATCCTGCTTGCCTGCTCTTTATAGCTCTGATCCAGTTCCGGCAAAAATGTATTCCACATCTCCTTACTGTTAAGTCCCAGCCAGCCGGCAATTTCCACCGAGCCTATCTCCCGTTCTTCGGTAACCTTCTGTTCTGTCAGCCACTGATAGGTTTCACGAAATGCCGGTTCATAGATTCCAAGGGTATGATGGATCGTTCCATCATAATCGAATATGATCGTTTTTGTCATCATTTATTTTCCTGTCTTTTAGAGCTGCTTCATCAGATTGACCATCTCAATCGCAGATAATGCACAATCATAGCCTTTATTTCCCGCTTTGCTTCCTGCACGCGCAATAGCCTGCTCGATATTTTCAGTCGTGATCACTCCGAATAAAACCGGGATTCCTGTTGCAAGTTCAACCTGTGCGATTCCCTTGGCAGATTCATTACACACCAGATCATAATGTGAAGTATCTCCACGGATGACAGCTCCAACGCAGATAATTGCATCATATTTTCCTGACTGTGCCATCTTCTGTGCTGTAATCGGAATCTCAAATGCTCCCGGTACCCATGCTGCAGTAATGTTCTCTTCTTCTACTCCATGTCTTACCAGTCCGTCGACTGCCCCTCCCAATAATTTATTCACAATAATTTCATTGAATCTCGCTGCCACGATACCAACCTTCATTCCCTCCGGTGCTACTACTTTTCCTTCTACTAAATTGATCTGTCTCATTTTTTCTTCCTCCTGATATTTGCTGTTTTTTATAAATTTATTTCTTTAAAAATATGACCCATCTTTTCCTGCTTCGTCTTCATATACTTCCGGTCATACTTTTGTGCCGGAATCTCCAGAGGTACTCTCTCATTGATCTTCAGTCCGAATTCGCCAAGTCCATAGACTTTATCCGGATTATTTGTCAGTAATCTTAATGATTTCACACCAAGGTCTGACAGTATCTGTGCCCCGACCCAGTACTCTCTGAGATCCGGTGCAAACCCTAACTTCACATTAGCCTCCACAGTATCGTATCCCTGCTCCTGAAGCGCATATGCTTTGATCTTATTGATCAGTCCGATTCCTCGGCCTTCTTGTCTCATATACAGAATAATTCCTCGGCCTTCTGCTTCTACCTGGCGCATCGCTGTCTGCAGCTGCAGGCCACAGTCACATCTGAGCGATCCGAATGCATCCCCTGTCAGACACTCCGAATGTACCCGGCAAAGCACATCCTCACCATCTCCCAGATCACCTTTTACCAGTGCCAGATGATGCTCTCCTGTAATATCATTGATATAACCATACATTTTAAAATCACCGTACTGCGTTGGGAGGTTTGCAACGGCTTCCTCCTTTACATGCTTTTCATGTATTCTTATATAATCCTGCAGATCACGGATCGTAATAAATGTAAGGTTATGCTCTTTTGCCATTTCCCATAGCTGTGATGTACGCATCATAGTTCCATCTTCTTTCATAACTTCACAGCACACGCCGCATTCTTTCAGTCCGGCAAGTCTCATAAGATCTGTTGTTGCCTCTGTATGGCCATTTCGTACCAAAACCCCGCCTTTTCTGGAAATAAGCGGAAACACATGTCCCGGTCTTCTGAAATCCTCCGGTTTTGACTGATCATCCACACACTTCATGATAGTATAGGAGCGCTCTTCCGCAGAGATACCTGTGGTTGTATCTGCGTGATCTACTGCCACGGTAAATGCTGTACTGTGATTGTCCGTGTTCTCCGCAACCATCGGCGGAAAGTTCAATCTCGCCGCAATTTCTGCACTCATCGGTGTACAGATAAGACCCTTTGCATAGGTCGCCATGAAATTAATATTTTCCCTGGTCGCAAACTCTGCCGCACATATCAGATCTCCCTCATTTTCTCTGTCCGGATCATCTGTGACCAGAACTATTTTTCCTTCCTTAAGATCCCTAAGTGCTTCTTCAATTGTGTTGTACTGATAATTTTGTGACATAGTGTATATCCTCCTGTTCTAAAACCCGAATTCTTCAAGAAACTCCATCGTAATTCCGGATTCTTTTTTCTCTTCTTCGTTTTTTCTGATGCCAAGCAGTTTTTCTACGTATTTTCCGATCACATCATTTTCCAGATTAACCAGATCCCCCGGCACCTTTTCCAAAAGAGTGGTTTCTTCTCCTGTATGTGGAATGACCGACACCTGAAAACCAGCTTCATCAACCCTTGCAACTGTCAGGCTGATCCCATCAATACAGACGGATCCTTTTTCCACGATCAGATGCAAAATCTGTGGCGATGTCTCAATTGATACCCAGATGGCATTTTCTTCCCGGAGCATGGAACGTATCACGCCAGTCCCATCAATATGGCCGCTTACTATGTGTCCCCCGAACCTGCCGTCTGCAGCCATTGCACGTTCCAGGTTTACCTGGCTTCCGGCCTTGCAGCTGCCAAGACTGCTTCTTCTGATCGTCTCTGCCATCACATCGGCAGTAAATCCGTCCGGCTGAATCGACGTAACTGTCAGACACACACCATTCACAGCGATACTGTCACCGATCCTTGTCCCTTCCAGGACTTTCCGGGCTTTCACTGCCAGGATCCCTGATTCCCCTGTCAGCTGTATATAACGGACTTTTCCTTTCTCTTCTACGATTCCTGTAAACATGATTCCTCCTGTTTTTTATCACACACCTGACATTTTATCCGGATATCCTTACCGATCTGACAGATATCTGTATATTTCAGTTCCACTGCTTCAGACGGCAGTTCAACTCCAATACCCTCTACCGGTGTCTTCCCAGCCACACCGCCAAACAGCTTTGGTGCCACAAAAGCCTGTACTTCCTTTACAATTCCAGCTCGCAGTGCACTGTCATTTAACGTACCTCCTCCCTCCAGGAGGATGCTGTCAATGCCTCTGTTTCCAAGATCTGCCATCAGCTTCTTAAGGTCTATCTGATTCTTTTCGTCGGGACAGTAAATGGTTTCAACTCCCATGGTATGTAATATTTTTATTTTCTCTTTTGCATTTTTCTGTTCTGCATAAGCCACGATCGTCCGGTACTTTTCCGCACTTTTTACAATCTGACTGCCCGGCGGGATCCTGAGCTTACTGTCACACACAATCCTGACAGGACTTTTCCAGCCTTCTACCCGGACGTTTAACATCGGATCATCTGCAAGCACAGTTCCAATGCCTGCCATGATCCCCATGTACTGATGCCGCATATGCTGTACTTCTTTTCGTGCAGATTCTCCGGTGATCCATTTTGATGCTCCTGTTTTCGTTGCGATCTTCCCATCCAGTGTCATGGCATACTTCATTACCACATAAGGAGTCTTCGTAGTAATATAATGGAAAAACACCGGGTTCAGCTGATCACATTCTTCTCTCATAAAATCTTCAACTACTGTTACACCGGCTTCCCTTAACATCTGTACACCTTTTCCTGCCACTTTCGGATTCGGATCTCTGGAACCGATCACCACTTTTCTGATCTTCTGTTCAATGATCGCTTCCGTACATGGAGGTGTTTTACCATGATGACAGCAAGGCTCCAACGTGACATAAATCACCGCACCTTCTGCTGATTCTGTAAGAGAAGCAATTGCATTACGTTCCGCGTGAAGTTCTCCATACTTTTTATGATAGCCTTCCCCGATGATCTTTCCGTCTTTTACGATCACTGCCCCTACCATAGGATTGGGATTCGTCCAGCCTTCTCCTTTTTTGGCCAGTTGAATAGCCCGAAGCATATATTCCTGATCCGTCATTTCTATTCCTTCTTTCTTATTCCTGTTCTTTGCCTGGGCTACGCCGAGGCTTTTAAACATGTGCAATCGGATTCACAGACAAGTGAATGGTATAGTTATTTCGAAAACGATGTACCAGATACAAAAAAGCCTGCAGAAATATCTGCAGGGTGGAATTGATCTGTTACATATGATTGATAAATGAATGTCTGATTTTCCTATATAAAAAGCTCTGAAATGGATCACCATCTCAGAGCTCTGATACTACATTCATTCATACAAAAAATCAACTGTACTATCATCTTCTTCCATCCAGACTGTACTGTCGGCCCCGGAATCTCACCGGATCATGCCTCTCGGCTCGCGGGCTTTACCGCCGGTAGGGAATCTCACCCTGCCCTGAAGATATCTTTTTGTTTATTTTAATACTTTATCTGTTATTTGTAAAGCGAAATTTTTATTTTACTCATTCCATGCGGAATATTAGTTACTGGCAGGCAATCGTCGTATTACTATTCTCAGGCTTTGGTTGACAAACAGGCACGCAGGCAAAGACCGATGGCCAGCACACAGAGCCTGTGCCTTGGAAGATGAATTTTTTTATCTGCAGTTTACTATTGCTTTTTGGGCAGCAGCAAAATCTTTTTCTAGTACATAAATACATGTTGTTTCATTCTTATGATCAATTCCCGATGCAAAAGTATGATAAAAAATCAAGAAAAAAAGATTATTGATAAATGTTCCTTTTTTCAATCTCGTTTCGTAAAGAATATTATTTTCATTCAACGCTTGTGTTAACCGCACGAGATGATCCATATTATCAGTTTCACATAATTTAATTTTTCCATTATCCTGGGTATATTTCATAAAAATCTCCATTCCGCCGCCTTTGGCTGGCGGCACAAATAGTGAGGAATTATAAGCGGAAACAGGCGCAGGCCGTGACATTTAGGCGTTTTAAAAGTATCGATTATCTCTGTCAATTCATGAGCATACTTATTTTGATGTGGCAGGAAGAACCAGAGAATATATTTGACAGAGTGTCCAAGATATTTGGATAAAGAAAACCGATGGCTTTGACTGTTATCAATCTACACCATCGGCTTTCAAGGTTTTTAAATACTTAAATTCAGACTTATTAAAATAATATAATGAAAACTTAAGTTAATGGATTATTTACCCATCTGCTTTGCAACTTCCTCAGCGAAGTTCTCTTCTTTTTTCTCAAGACCATCGCCTGTCTCGTAGCGAACGAAGCCTTTGATCTGGATCTTAGCGCCGTTCTCTTTTGCTACCTGCTCTACGTATTTAGCAACGGACTGTTTTCCGTCCTCTGCTTTTACGTATGTCTGGTCAAGAAGGCAGATCTCTTTGAGCTCTTTCTTGATACGTCCTGTGATCATTCCCTCGATAACCTTAGCCGGTTTCTGGGACTCCTTCGGGTCGTTCTGAATCTGAGCCATAAGGATCTCTTTCTCATGCTCGATATAGTCAGCGCTTACTTCCTTGTCGCTTGTGTACTGCGGTTTCAGAGCTGCGATCTGCATAGCTACGTTCTTAGCCATCTCTTTAACAGCATCGTTAACAACATCTGTCTCAACGTCTACAAGAACGCCGATCTTTCCACCCATATGAGTGTAGGAAGCGATGAATCCGTTCTGCTCCTCAACCTGAGCAAATCTACGGATGTTCATGTTCTCGCCGATTACTGCGATCTGAGCTGCAAGAGCCTCTTTTACAGTCTTGGTTGTATCAAGTGCCCATGCCTCAGCAAGGAAAGCATCGATATCAGCTGCTGTTGTGTTAAGTGCCTGTGCTGCAACATCTGCAACATAGCCCTGGAACTTCTCGTTCTTTGCAACGAAGTCTGTCTCAGCATTAACCTCAACAACGACTGCTTTCTTTCCATCCTCTGTTACCAGAGTTTTGCAAAGACCCTCTGCTGCGATACGGCTTGCTTTCTTCTGTGCTGTAGCAAGACCCTTCTCACGCAGGAACTCAACTGCTTTATCCATATCACCATCTGTAGATGTAAGAGCTTTCTTACAATCCATCATTCCGGCGCCGGTCATCTCTCTTAACTCTTTTACCTGTGCTGCTGTAATAGCCATTGTTCGTTTCCTCCTGAAATATTCTGTTTATACGAATTATTCCTCTGTAGCTGCAAACTCCTCAGACTCAGCCTCGATCTCGCCATCTGCCTCAGCAGTTCCCTGCTTAGCCTCGATAACAGCGTCAGCCATCTTGGAAACGATGAGTTTTACTGCACGGATAGCATCGTCATTTCCCGGGATCACATAGTCAAGCTCTTCCGGATCACAGTTAGTATCGCAGATACCGATAAGCGGGATTCCAAGTGTATGAGCCTCCTGTACGCAGATTCTCTCTTTCTTAGGATCTACGATAAAGATAGCATCCGGGATTCTCTTCATCTCTTTGATTCCGCCAAGGTTCTTCTGAAGCTTAACAAGCTCTTTGCGAAGCTCGATAACTTCTTTCTTAGGAAGTACGTCGAATGTTCCGTCAGCTTCCATTGTCTCGATCTCTTTCAGTCTTGCGATACGGCTCTGGATTGTCTTGAAGTTTGTAAGCATACCACCAAGCCATCTCTCATTTACGAAGAACTCTCCACAACGCTCTGCCTCTGTACGGATAGCATCCTGAGCCTGTTTCTTAGTTCCTACGAAAAGGATGTGTCCACCGTTGGCAACGATATCTGCTACTGCATTGTAAGCATCGTCAACCATTCCTACAGACTGCTGAAGATCAATGATATAGATACCATTTCTCTCTGTGTAGATGTACGGAGCCATTTTAGGGTTCCATCTTCTTGTCTGATGTCCGAAATGAACACCTGCTTCTAAAAGTTGTTTCATTGAAATAACGCTCATGTTTTTTCCTCCAAATTGGTTTTTTACTTCCGTATACTTTCTTTACACTGAGACCGGCTTGTCTTATCGTCAAACTTAGGCACCTTCAGTGATACCACGCATACGTGTTTTTTCGCAACGCTAGTAGTATATCATAGAAAATACTGGATTGCAAGGACTTTCTATGGTATGCTGATGGAAAAGGAAAAGAAAGGATGTACTCTATGAAATTTACATTTGCACACAACAATTTAAATGTACTGGATCTGGATAAATCTCTTGCATTTTACAAAGAAGCTCTGGATCTGACAGAAGTTCGCAGAAAAGACGCTGAGGATGGAAGCTTTACCCTGGTCTACCTTGGAGACGGAACTACTCCACACCTTTTAGAGCTGACCTGGCTGCGCGATATGGATCGCCCTTACAATCTGGGAGATAATGAGATCCATCTTGCGTTTGAAGTGGATGATTTCGATGCAGCTCACAAAAAACACAAAGAAATGGGATGTATCTGCTACGAAAATCCGGGAATGGGAATTTACTTCATCTCTGATCCGGATGGATACTGGCTTGAAATTGTTCCCCAAAAACTGATCTAAGAATCTTAAAGCCCTGATGACACGATGACCATCAGGGCTTTTCTTTTGTACTTTGTATATGTATTTTTCTTTAGTAACGAACGTAAATCATACCGCTCTGAACCGGTCCTTGAATAACACCGATTCCGTAATCTGCTGCATGAATCATCTGACCACCACCAATATAGATACCACAGTGTTCCGCATTTACTGCTACATCACCTGGCTGAGGATCACTCACCTGTGTCCATCCTAAAAATGTATAAGTTGTCCCAAGACGGCTGTAAGCTCCTGTCAAACAATAAGATACGAATCCAGAACAGTCGAATGCTCCCGGACTGCAGGCTCCCCATACGTACTCTGCTTTTCCTACCCAGCTGTATGCACGATCTACAATGGCATTTCCTGTAGATGGATTGTAATTTGGTTCCGGTGTCGGTGTCGGAGTTGGTGTCGGATCCGGAGTTGGTGTCGGTGTCGGTGTCGGATCCGGAGTTGGTGTCGGTGTCGGCTCTGGTGTCGGCGTTACAGTTCCACCGCTATTATCTCCACCGCCTGACGGTGTATTGGTATTTTCATTATTTACCGTGTTGTTCTTTTCCTGTTCCTTTTTCGCAGCTTCTACTGCCGCTCTTGCAGCTTCCTGAATCATTGCATCCAAGTTAGACACTTCTGCTCTCTTGGACTCAATCGTACTTGACAGCTCTGCTGTCTGTGTCTTGTACTCCTCATCCAGATTCTGCAGTTTTGTCATATCTGATTCCAGAGATGTCTTCAGATCTTCTACTTCCTGAACTGTCTCTGCGTATTCCCGCAACTTATCACGGTCATATGCATGTACTTTCTCCACATATTCCGTCTGAGTAAGCATCTCTGAGATACTTCCGGAAGCTACAATACGTTCTAATGCTGAAGTATCGCCTTCCTCATACATGTATTTAATACGAAGCTTCATATCTTCATACTGCTGCTGCTTTTTTTCTTCTGCTGCAACAAGATCTTCCTGAGCCTTGGTAATCTCCTGTCCTTTGTTGATCAGCTGTGTTTCCAGATCATTTGTCTTTGTAAACAATTCATTCAGCTGTGCCTGAAGACCGTTCACTTCATCCTGAGCTGATTCTTTCTGATTCTGAAGACTTGTTGTATCATCTGGTGCCGCCATAACAGGTGTAACTATCATGGAACACGTTAATGCTGCCGCAAGCAGTACACTTCGTACTTTTTTCATTTTCATACTTTCACCTATCCTTAATATTCTTATTTATGTCCCCACATATTCTACATAATACCTGATTTTCCGCACTTTTTCAATACAGTTTGTGGTATTTTGAAAGGATTGTGTGGTATTATCGCCAAGTTTAATCATACAATAAGAATTATATTCGATACGTGATGAAAAAGCAATAACTTTTTAATATTTTTGTAATATTTTTCCTTTTTAATCTGCCTTACTGCCGGTTTTCTCATAAACAGCTTCAAAATCCATATCGCCTTTCGCCTGCACTGTCCCGATATTTTCTTTTGTATATATGGTGTTTTCCAACTGGCCGACTGCTCTCCAGCCTTTCACTTTCTCATCTCCACTTCCATTTTCAACCGGCAGTATTTCCTTGGGCAGCAAAATCCCCTCCGGAACTACCACCTGCTTTACAATACGTTTTTCCTCGCCTTTATTATCTTTGTATGATTTCCAGAATGATATCTTAGAGAAAACCTCTTCTTTTCCTTCTACATCATCCAATATCACAGTTTTTCTGGCAACCGCCTTTCCATTTCCCCATATCTGCCGATAATATTCCGTCACCCGCACATCCAGCAAACCTTTCTGTGAATCTGCTGTCAGTATCTCTACTTCAAATGTCGATTTGCTGGTTGTTCGCATGAGCATATTCTGAATAAAATCTGCTGCCAGCTCTTTTCCTTCCACCTCTTTCCCGATCGAATATGTCGGATTAACTGTCAGAATCTCCATCGATTCTTCCATTGCTGCTCCCAGAATACTGTCCAGCTCATTCTGATGCATCGTCTTTGTCTCCGCCGTATAAATCGATGCTCCTGCAAAAATCAGCATAATTAAAATAAAAAATCCCATCACTGCATGTCTCATCCGTTCCTGGCATACTCTCCTTTCCCCTTTTTTCTATTTTGCATATCCTGTGATCTGATGCTCCAAAAGCATATTCAAAAGTGGAATCGTGTACCGGTATGCCAATGTCACTTTTGCATATTTGCTTCCTGCCGCACTGGTCACAACCTGAATATCCAGATTTTCATATCCGTTTTCCAGCGCTTTCTTTTTACATTTCTCCAGAACCTCTGCATTATAATCACTCGCTTCAATCTCTGTTACAACTGTAGAATGATAAGCCTGTGCCTTCTGTGTATTCAACGATGCGCTGATATAGGCAGTACTCAGCACTGCCATGAAGGCAATCAGTACAACTCCCACCATTGTTTCGATCGCACCTTTCATTTTTCTTTTCCTTTCAACCGCACTTTAATCTACTGTAACCCGACATACCTTTGTTACTTTTCTAATATAAGCCCCCTGATAGTTTTCCTCTGCCTGATAAGTAATCTCATAAACACCTCTCTGCGCTGTCCAAAACGCCTCTGGATTTAGTTCCTTTTCCAGCTGACTTCCATCTGGAGCGATCAGTTTTATCACGCTGACCGGAAGCTCTCTTCCATCCGCGTCCACAGCCCTGGCACTGATTTCTTTTCCATGAAGAAGGTCATATCTTCTTTGATACTTCAGTTTACTGACAGATACCGTCAAGACCGGATCCGGTCTCGGTTTCAGCTGTACAAGAAAATCGGAATTATCGGTTGCTTTTAAAAATGATTTTGGCTCTGCCTTTGAAAGCGCGCCCAGATATCCATGATCAGTACGATTCCAAACAAATGCAAATAATACGGCCAGGATAATTGCCATTGCTGCGATTTTTCCATATTCTCCGATCCAGCTCTTCACATCTGCCCTCCTGACATTTTTATCCCTATCCCGTCAAAAAACAGCTCTGCCAGCCTATGCAGCTGACCTCCTGAAGCAAGCAGCGAATACAAAAGTCCAAGCAGCATGATTCCCAGCATACACGTCACGATCACACCGCCATACTCTTCCATAAATTCTTTCATTCCGCTATTCTCCTTCTCAAACAGAACTTACCTGTATTAAAATTTTCCATAAACCGGACATGACCGCATATCCGATGATTGAAATTACAATGATCGAACCGTATTCTTCCAAAAATTCTTTCATGATATTGCCCTCTTTTCTCTCAAACCTTCTAAATTGTATTTACAACAGACAAAATCCCCAAAATGACCAGTACCAGATCTGCGAGCATTTTTACGACTCCCGTGATCATTGGAAGCAGTACAAGAAACCCAACACCTGCCATCATATCTTCTTCCTTCAAACGCTCTGCCCGATCCATCATAACGGTATTTCTCTGTACCAGCGCATCAATCTGCCCTCCCATATCTCCAATTCCAAATTCTGCCATGGAATACAAGATCTTCATTGCAGAAAGCACATCCGGAATCTGGAACTCTCTCATAAAGCGGAGATAAGGCTGAAGTGCATTCGGCTGCTGTTCGATTTCTTCTACCAGTCGCGTTAAATCCTGTTTTAAGATAAACGGTGCGTCCGGTATTGTCTTCTTTAAAGATACATGCACATTATCCGTCTGAAGCTGCAGGGACAGATTCATCAGCCATTCCGGAAATTGTTTTTCCACCTCACGTAATACACGTTTTCTGGCATGTTTATATTTTCGCTTCTCCTGCGTCAACATCCAGATTGCTGCTGCACCCGCCGCACCTGCTGCTGTCATCCCCACAGTATTCCCCAGTAAGATCGCCGTCACACCGAAGATACATCCAATGATACTATATTTAAGCCTTTCCTTTTCCCGGTTTCCCTTCACAACATACTTATATTTTTCCCGAATTTCCGCTTCATCGACATCTTCATCTGATAAGATCAAACTGCCGGAAAGTTTTTTCTGCGCTGCATACCAGATCAGCATATTGAGAATCACCACTCCTGTCGTAACCGCCTGAGAAATTGGATTCTGTGTGATATCAAACTCTTTGGGCAGCATCAGAATACTCATGGCACAGATCAGAAAAGAGAGTCCGATCCCGATCGTTACCTTGACCTTGATATTCTTTTTTTCTTTCTGCAGACCATAAATCCTCTCAATCCACATTTTTCTGTCATTCAGTAAAATCTCAATCGCTGCATCCGGGCTTCCTCCCGACAGCTCTACCTGCATCAAAAAATCATGGATCTTATACAATCTTTTACATCCATACTCTTTTTCAATTTCTGAAAACGCCTCCTTATAAATGTTTCCCTCACTTTGTGCGGACTGGATATGCTCTACTGCATATTCGATTCCATTGTATAAACGGCTCTCTCCCTGACGGAACAATAATTTTGTATCTTCCAGCGCCGTCAGAATCTTTGCCCTGCGTTTAAACGAATATAAAAGCTGTTCCATATAGGCAGTCAGATCTTCAAACTTCTTTTCTTCATACAGATTTTTATAATTCATTAAAAATCCCGTTGGCACAAATATCGATGCCGCTGCCATTACAATCACTGAAAAGAAAATCTGCAGTTGAAAAAGATAGGCAAATCCTGCAATTCCCAGATAGACCGCCAACAGATATTTCACATAGGACGAAGCACTGAATGTGTATCCGCACCGCTGAATCTCCAGATTCAGCAGTTTCGGATTCCAATAGTGAAACATGTGCCTTTTTCGCCTTTTCTTTTTTTGTTTTACCTGCACACCATTTTCCCCTCGCTTTCTCCCAAAAAGGGGGATCTTATTCCTGCCCATTGAAATTTTTTTCTGATATTCTCAGAAATTTCTCTGGACACTACTTTTCCATTTTCCACGATCAGATACTTTCGGTTTTCTTCTCCGATTCTGTCAAACAGGCAGATCTGATCGACAAACCGAAAGACCTTTCCATTTCCGGTTGCCTTTTTGCAGAGCAATATTCCTACATTCAAAAAACTGTAGATGTCATTTTCCATTCTGGATGCCGCATAAGAATCCTGCATCATATTCTGAATCCGGTCAGGGATCTTCCTCGTATCATCTGTGTGAAGTGTCGTCAGTCCGTGAAGACCTGTCGAAAAGCATTCTAAAAGATACTTCACTTCTGTAGAACGCGCTTCTGACAGAAGCACCCATTGCGGATTTTGCCGAAGTGCAGATTTGATTGCTTTCGTATAGGAGAAAAATTCTTCATCCACTTTCAGTTCCACACAGTTTGCCCCCGGATTAATATCCCGATAATGAATCTCAAGGTTATCTTCAATGGTCATCACCTTTTCGTGCTTCGGTATAAATTGTGTTAAAAATTTCAGCAATTCTGTTTTTCCTGCTCCCGGACACCCGCAAAAGACCATATTCAATTTTGCTTCCATACAATTTCTCAGAAACAGAAGCACCTCTCTGGAACAGTATCCATCGGCCAGCATTTTTTCTTCTGTCATACGCATAACCGCTGGTGTTTTTCGAATAGAGATGGAATACCCTGTATTTGTCACGCTTGGATGAATGATCGAAATCCTGAGAGTGTCCGTCTCCGCTTCCAGAACATTATTAAATTTATTGATTTGTTCACTCACAATATTAGAAATCAGAACGCTAAATCGGCCTGCGAACTCCGGTGTCAGATTCACCGGAGCTTTTCGAATCCCATATTTTAAATGTTCGATCCACACATCAGTCCCGTTATAATTGATGTCTGTAACCTGCTGATCTTTTACATATGGGAGCAGCGGTCCGAAGCACTCCTCTTTCAAAACCCATGCTTCCCTGGATATTTTCATTAGCTGACTCCATTTGCATCTGCAAGTGCGTTCGTCAATTTCTGTACTGCTTCCATAATTCCGCTTTTAATGCTGTCTCCGATTGGTGATGCTGCTACTACAATGATCATGATGACGATTGCTGCTACTACGATTACTCCATATTCTTCCATAAATGCTTTCATACTTTTCTACTCCTTTTGATTCTTTTTCATGATTTTGTTTACTTTTTACCGGATTTTTATAGAATTTCAGCCTTTTTCATCTTTTTCTCTTCTCATCAGACTTCCTCCTTTCTTTTTCTGCACATATATTGCAGATTTTATATTGTTGTATTATTTAAACTTTGAAAGTTTAAATCGATAATTATTTTCTGCATTCCGGAAATCTGTAAGATCGTAAGATAAAAATAGAAATGATTTTCTCAGACAGGAATATCAGAACTGAGCCTGTATCTTCTACAGACTATTGCCATATATGATTCATTATAAAACACTTAAAATAACTGAAATCTGTTAGAAATTAACACTTGATTTCTTGACTGGATCTCATTACGATCCATGGAACTTATAACCTCTGCCGGAAGAACTTCCGTCGATTAAGTTATGTATGAATTATACGTCTCTGACTCCTGAAAGTCAATGTATAAATTCTTAAATATTAATAAACAAAAAAAATTACGATTCACCCCCACCGGCGTAAACCGTAATCTTTTTCCTAAAAGCTTTATTCAACAGGCGGTACTTCCTGCTTCTTCATCCCCCTCAAAAGCACATACATGGAAGAACCGACAAAGGCGCTGACTATAACCGCCCCTCCAAGACGCATGATATCGCCTTGGATCCAGGCTCCCAGTGCACTGTCTGTCAGAAGAATTCCCATCACATTCACTGTAATATGAAGCAGAATCGGCACTTTAATCGTCCCACAAATCTCATAGGAATAGGCAAGCACCATTCCCATTGCTCCGACATAGAGGATTTGCAGCAGATTCCCGTTCATCAATCCGAAAATCAAAGACGAAAGCAGAGCCGCACTAAAGAATGTACTCTTTTCACGGAATCTTTTAAAAACAAGCCCCCTGAACATCAACTCTTCCGCAACCGGCACGATGATCCCCATACAAATCAACTGCACGACCACATTCGTCTGCATATCCACATCGCTGTACGCTAAAGAGGACAACGCCAGGGCAGACAACATCATCAGACAATTTAATCCGATACAAAATGCACTTCCCAGTCCGAAAACGACCAGATACTTCTTGACTCCCGGAACTTTCACTGCCTGTTTATAAAGTATTCGTTCCTTCTTCCGGTCTTTCAAAAACAGCGGTACCGTCAAAAACAACGTACAAAGCGCACTGAACGCAAGAATCGGCATAATATATTTACCCACGATCTCGTACATTCCCTGCACACTGCTCATAATCGCCTCGGTCATCTCTTCTGTCGTAGTGCTCTTTTCCAGTGCGTCATAATCCATAACCTGACCGATATGCGGAATCATCACCGCAAGCTCTGCCACTAACTGGGCAACAAACTGAATCACCCAATACAATAAGAGTGGACCACATACATGCCAGAATTTCACCGGTTCTGAATTTCTATCCATTCATTTTCCTCGCTTTCTCCTGTATCCATGCCCTCATCTCACTCTCATTTCCCTGCACACTGCCCTGGACCATCTCCGATTTTCCGCCGCCTCTGCCATGAAATGTCTCATTCAGTTCTTTTGCAAGCGGTCTCATATCCAATATCCTGCTTCCGATCACATAACGGAAACCATGCTCCTCATCTCCGCCAAATACTGCACAGAGCCGTTTGCCATGATCCAGAACAAGATTCATCAGAATCCTCAGCTCTTCTCCCTCCAGATCATCCGCAAACACAATCACATCCTCCGATTGCCCGGCCAGCCTTTCTGCACGAATGGCAAGCATGTCTCGCTTTAACTGCGCATATCTCTGCTTCCATTCTGTACAGTCATTTTTTAATTTTTCTACCCCCTGCGCCACGTCTTCTTCTTTCACACACAGAGCAGAAGAAATACACCCTGTACTCTCTGCTTTCCTGCGGTAATCCTCCAACGCACGGAATCCACAGAGCATGGTCACACGGACGCCGCCTTTATAACGCTGCACTCCCGTCAGACGGATCTGCCCGATCTCCCCTGTTTGTTTCACATGCGGCGCACAGCACGCACACACATCATATTCCGGGATCGTCACGATCCGTACCTGACCTTCAATCTCAATCTTACTGCGGTATACAAGCGTCTGAAGTACTTTCTGATCCGGATAGGTCACTTCCACTTCCAGATTTCGCACCACTGCCCGATTGGCTTCCCATTCAATCTCGCGAATCTCCTCTTTGGTAATCTCTCCGTTGAAATCCATCGTGCAGTCTTCACTTCCCAGATGGAATCCCACATTCTGATACCCAAACCTTTTATGAACCAACCCGGAAACGATATGCTCTCCGGTATGCTGCTGCATCTTCATAAAACGAAGATCCCAGTCAATCCTTCCCTCTACACAGTCTCCAACCGAAAGAGGCGCATCTGTCCTGTGAAAAATCACACCATCCTTTTCCTGCACATCCAGCACTCGCGCACTGCCAAGTATCCCTGTATCCGCATACTGTCCTCCCCCTTCCGGAAAAAAGGCAGTCCGATCCAGCACGATCTGCCAGTTTTCTCCATCCGGGACACACTGCTCTACCTGCGCAGAAAATCTCTGCAGATGACTGTCCAGATAAAACAATTTTTCCGTCATATCCTACATCCTCTCCGGCGCTTCAAATCCAAGCAGATCGATACAACTCTCCAGAACCTCTTTTGTCAGTTTCAAAAGCGCGATATAACCTTTCTTCTTCTCTGCGTCTTCCTCTGAAAGGATCTTTGTCTCATGATAGAATTTATTAAATGCGTTGGCCAGATCATAAATATATGCACACAGCTTGTGCGGCGCTGTCTCTTCATAAACTGTCTCGATCACATCATTGAATTTTGCACATTCCAGCATCAGTGCTTTTTCAAATTCACTGGATGCCTCTCTGATCACCAGATCCTCCAGACTGTTTTCTTCCTGGTATTTATTCAGGATCGACTTGATCCGGACAATTGTGTACAGAATGTACGGTCCCGTATTTCCTTCAAAGGAAGTAAAGCGGTCTACATCAAAGACATAATCCTTGGATGCCTGATTGGAAAGATCACCATATTTGATCGCAGCAAGTCCTACCATCTGTGCAGTCTTCTTTGCCTCTTCCTCGGAAACCGTACGGTTGTCCATGATCTTCTTGTACATCTCTTCGTTGATTTCACGAATCAGATTTTCCAGACGCATCACGCCGCCTTCTCTTGTCTTAAACGGCTTGCCGTCTTTTCCGTTCATCGTACCGAATCCTAAAAATTCCAGTTCTGTCTCCGGTTTTACGATTCCGGTCTTCTTTGCACAGCGGAATACCTGTACAAAGTGAAGCTCCTGACGCTTATCTACCACATAAATCACTTCGTCCGGCTGGTATAGTTCTTCTCTCTCTACCAGTGTCGCCAGATCTGTCGTGTCATACAATGCAGCCCCGTCTGACTTTAAGATCATACACGGAGGCACTTCTTTTTTGTCTGTCTCTTCCTGTACATCCACTACAAGAGCACCTTCATCATAGTGCGCATATCCTTTTTCTTTGAGCATCTCCACCATATCCGGAATATATTTCTGGGCATCTGCCTCTCCCTTCCAGAGATCGAAAGACACGTTCAGATTTGCATAGTTTTTCTTCAAATCTGCTACAGAAACTGCCATAATGTGATTCCAGATCGCACGGAATCCCGGATGTCCGTTCTGCAAAAGGAACGTCGCCTGCAGTGCTTTTTCACGATACTCTTCATGTTCTTTTGCATAAGCACTGGCTGTCGGGTAGATTTCCTCAAGCTCTCCGATCGTAAACGGCGCCTCTTTCGGATATTCTCCGGTGAAGTTTTCATCAAAATATGGAAGCTCAGGTTTTCTCTTCTGCAATTCTGTAATGATCAGCCCCATCTGATATCCCCAGTCTCCCAGATGAATATCACCGATTACTTTGTTTCCTTTATAACGCAGAATCCGCTTTACACTCTCTCCGATGATCGCAGAACGCAAATGTCCTACATGCAGCGGTTTTGCCACATTCGGTCCGCCGTAATCCACCATGATCGTCTTTGGTGTCTCCATCTCTTCCACTCCCAGCTTTTCACTCGCTGCCATCTCATTGAGAAATGCTGCTGCAAAGGATGGTTTTACTTTCAGATTGATAAATCCCGGATTCACCGCTTCTGCCATTTCAAAACAGTCTTTTTCCTGCAGTCCTGCCACCACGTCATTTGCGATCATGATCGGTGCCTTTTTGTAAGTTTTTGCTGCTGCCATTGCTCCGTTGCACTGGTATTCACACAGATCCGGACGGTTTGACAAGGTCACTTTCGCAAATGCCGCATCATAACCGGCTGCCTCAAAGGCTTCTTTCATTTCTATTGTAATCAGTTCCAACAATGTTTTCACTTCTGTTCCACTCTCCGTTCTATTTTTCTTTCATTTTGCTATTTTATCATGTATAATGCTTTACGGCAAGCTGTTTGTACACGCATCCGAAAGGATTTATATAATAAGGAAAGAAGAGGATATATGTTATGAAATTAGGATCACACGTGGGCATGAGCGGTAAAGAGATGCTGCTTGGTTCCGCAAAAGAAGCCGTTTCCTACGGCGCAAACACATTTATGTTCTATACAGGAGCTCCGCAGAACACACGGCGCAAAGAAATCAGTGAACTGAATATTACGCCTGCCTGGGAATATATGAAAGAACATGGCATTGACGAAATCATCGTACATGCTCCCTATATCATCAATCTGGGAAATTCTGTAAAACCTGAAACATTTGAACTTGCAGTCGAATTCCTGGCAAAGGAGATCGAGCGCACTGCCGCCTGCAAAAGCCATACTCTGGTACTTCACCCGGGTTCTCATGTGGGAGCCGGAACTGACGCCGGAATCCGCCAGATCATCAAAGGACTCAACTCTGTCCTGACAGCAGATACCCCTTGCCATATCGCACTGGAAACCATGGCCGGAAAAGGTTCCGAAATCGGACGCACATTTGAAGAGCTTGCACAGATTTATGACGGTGTTGTATACAATGACAAACTGAGAATCTGCTTTGATACCTGTCATACCAGTGACAGCGGATATGATATCATCCACCATTTCGATGATGTGATCGATGAGTTCGACCGCCTGATCGGAAAAGATCAGATTGCCGTCTTTCACATCAATGACAGTAAAAATATTCCGGGAGCCGCAAAAGACCGGCATGCCAATATCGGTTTCGGACACATCGGATTTGACGCGATACACCATATCGTACACCACAAAGATTTTATGGATATCCCGAAAATTCTGGAAACACCGTACATTCCATCGGCTGTCAAAGAGAAAAAATCCTATGCGCCTTACAAATATGAGATTCGTATGTTAAAGGAAGGAATCTTTCACCCGGAACTGCCTGCCGAAATTCTTGCGGCAAATGAAAAGTAGCTTGACAAATCCGCAACTTCATTATACGATTGTATTACATATATAGTACAGTTAGTTTTTCATAGAAAACGAGGTGATCAAATGCCATGGGAATTGGACAATGACCGTCCCATCTATCTACAGTTGATGGAGCGTATTCAGCAGGATATCGTATCCGGCATCTACAAACCCGGTGACAGACTTCCCTCTGTCCGGGATCTCGCCGTAGAAGCTGCCGTGAATCCGAACACAATGCAAAAAGCACTCTCCGAACTGGAACGGAGCGGACTGGTATATTCTCAGCGAACAAGCGGACGTTTTATTACAGAAGATACCCAGCTGCTGGATGAAATGAAGACCAGTCTCGCATCCGAACATATCCTGCAGTTTCTTGAAAAGATGAAACAGCTCGGCTTTCAGAAAGAAGAAACTGCTGCATTGATACAGAAAGCACTCAAGGAGGTAGACCTATGAACCCCATTCTCGAATGCAAGGGGCTGACCCGAAAATTCAATCACTTTTTTGCACTTTCCAATGTTGATCTGACTCTGGAACGCGGAGAGATCATCGGCCTGCTTGGACCAAACGGAAGCGGAAAGACGACTCTGATCAAACTGATCAACGGGCTTCTTTTACCAACTGACGGACAGATCACAGTAAACGGATCAGTTCCCGGTGTAGAGACGAAGAAAATCGTTTCCTATCTTCCGGAGCGCGGATGTCTGGATGAACGCCGCAGGATTTCAGAGCTGATTTCCTATTACAGTGACTTTTACTCCAATTTTGATGTCTCCCGTGCTCATACGATGTTAAAGGATCTGGATATCGATCCTTCGCTTCGTCTGAAAACACTCTCAAAGGGGACAAAAGAAAAAGTCCAGCTCATCCTTGTCATGAGCCGGGATGCACAGCTTTACGTATTAGATGAACCGATCGGCGGTGTAGATCCTGCAGCCAGAGATTATATTCTCCGGACCATCCTGACAAACTACAACGAAGATGCGTCTGTTTTGATCTCTACCCATTTGATCGCAGATGTAGAAAATGTTCTGGATCGGGTTTTATTTCTGCAAAACGGGCAGATTACGCTCAACGCTTCTGTCGATGAGATCCGCAGGGGACACAAAAAATCGGTAGATGCTTTATTCCGGGAGGTATTTCGATGTTAAAAAAATTGATCAAACATGATTTAAAATATGGAGTACGTATGTTTGCAGTCCTGCATATCATTCTGATCATCGGCTGTCTGATGGCACGCTTCCTTGTAATCGATCATCTTGACTTTTCAGCAGATCCTGAAGAATTTGCTCCTGTTATCGCCCTTTTGATCGTCGTGCTCACAATGCTGTTTTCTGCGATTTCCTTTGGATGCTGTATCATGTACGCCGTCCGATTTTATAAGAACCTATTTACAGATGAAGGATACATCACCTGGACGCTTCCGGCGTCACCGCTGACCCAGCTCTGGGCGAAGATTCTGTCTGCCTCCATCTGGTATGTGCTGGATCTTACAATCTGCTTTGCCGCTGCGTGGTTTTTGATTTCGGGAGACAATATACAGTCTGCTCTGGAAAGGATCAAACCTGACTTTCAGGCTGCACTTGGTATGTCCTTCTCTTCCTTTTGCGGTCTTGTTGTATTTTTTTCATTTGTCGGAATTCTTTCCTGCGTGCTATTTATTTATACAAGTATTGCAATTGGACAGCTGGTTCCCGCACACCGAATCATTGTATCCATTGCTGTATATTTTATTCTGAATCTCATTATTCAGATTGTCACCATAGGAGTATCCATCATCACCAGTGTCTTTCCTGATTATGTTTTTTCTCCTGCACAGACCAGCTTTTCAGAGTATTTCTTTCAGATGCTCCTGATCGGAACCTGTACTACGACAGCACTTGCCATTGTCGGATACTTTATTACTTATCGGATTTTGCAAAGAAACGTGAATTTGATTTAAAAGAAGGGATTGAAGCACATCCGCCCGGATGCCGCTCAATCCCTTTTACTGATTTCTTTTCGATATAAAAAATACACGTCTGGGCGGAGTCGAACCGCCGCACATGCCTCCGGAGGGCATCGCTCTATCCACTGAGCTACAGACGCATAATCTTTTGTGCCCTTTGAATTTCAACCGAACACTTTATATATCCTAGCACAATTTTGCAATCTTGTAAAGAGCATTTCTTTCAATTTTCTCATTCCATCTTTTCTTTCTAAAAGGCCATTTGTATTTTCCCCAATCCTCTTTCATAAAGATATGCATGGTCACTGAGCACTTCTTCTGTGTCTACCTGCGTATGATTGATATCCTGTATCATAGCATCCAGTTCCTCTTTTGCAATTCCTTTTGATTTCGGCAAAATGATCACTTCATGGATACTGCTCGGGAGAATATAAAAATCCTCTTTCAAAATTTCACCGATCATCTCAAGAACATGCGGATAAAACATACAGGCTGCCCCCTGGATCTTGCTGGAATTCGTCAGCACATACATCTGACATTCTCTCTGCATGCCGCGGATTGCCTCCACTTCAATTCCGGTTATCCTGCGGATCATATCGGGAAGTGAGCAGAATTCTGCCGGAAGCAGTCTGACAGCACTTCGCATGGCCATTTCATATAATTCCTCTGTTTCAAGATTCCATTGCCTCATATACTCATTTGTGATCTGCATTGTTGCGCTTCCCTCACATTGTCGGTCTAAAACGACATAAAAGGTCAGCGAAAGATCCAGCACATCCAAATGCGGGATTTTCTCCAGTAATTCCCTGTTTTTCTCCGTTTTTATCACTTTGATCCCCAGCTTATTCTTCCATGATTCCAGATTAAAAAAAGAATCCACATCTATGATATTTTTTGCCTTGATCTTTTGATAAAGCTGGCTGATCTCCGACACAATCTGTTCCAGAGTTTCCCCTTTTTGAAACTTCTCATAATATTCCTCCAGATAGATTGTCGGAAACAGATTGGATCCCGTTTCCTGAAGCAACAGTCCAACACGAATCTTCCCATTGTTTTTTACTGCTCTGTGTTCTCTTGCCTGTATCCCGTTTTTCCCCTCCTTTTGATTCATTGTTTCAATTGCTGCGCACACAAATTCTCTATATTCCATACTGTCTCCTTCCTGATTGTGTGCTCATCTTTTTGAGAAATGCGGCACGAATGTGCCTTTGAAATCTGATGTGAACAATATTATGTTTCTTGATTATATCCGACTCTGATGCAAAATACAACGAACTTTATATGAACTATCTATAAAGATTCTATAAATGAAACAACTCTCCTTGCCAAAAGAAAAAGACGCCCTGAGGCGTCTCCTTCGTATTAAACACGTGAGAGATATTCTCCTGAACGTGTATCAATCTTCAGTACATCTCCCTGTTCTACGAACAATGGTACCATAACAATTGCTCCTGTCTCTACAGTTGCAGGTTTTGTAGCTCCCTGTGCTGTATCTCCCTTGAATCCAGGCTCTGTCTCTGTGATCGCAAGCTCTACGAACAGAGGTGGCTCTACTGAGAATACGTTTCCATTGTGTGAACAGATCTTTACTACTTCGTTCTCTTTTACAAATTTCAGAGAATCTCCTACAACATCTTCGTTCAGAGCGATCTGATCATATGTCTCTACGTCCATAAAGTTGAACAGATCTCCGTCTCTGTAAAGATACTGCATGTCTTTTCTGTCAATATGTGCTTTCGGGAATTTTTCAGTTGGTCTGAAAGTTTTCTCAACAACACCGCCACTGATGATATTTTTTAATTTTGTTCTAACAAATGCTGCACCTTTTCCAGGTTTTACGTGCTGGAATTCTAAGATCTGATAGATATTTCCGTCAATCTCAACGGTAACACCATTTTTAAAATCTCCTGCTGAAATCATCTGTAATCCTCCTTCAAATGCGCACTTTATGCGCTGCCTTTTCTCGACTGTTTATAATTCTATAATAGATTCTGTCTTTTTTCAACCTTTTTTATCCAGTTTCCGCTTCTTTTTATAAAAATGAAGAACAATTTTCTCCAAATAACGCTTCAAAACGATCTGAATCTCCTCTTTTGGATGGATCGGCTTCACCAAAATACTGTGAATCCCGGTTCTCTTTGCCCCCCATACATCGGTAAACAGCTGATCGCCAACAAACAGAGTGCGCTCCTTTGTTGTCCCCATAATCTTCATTGCCTTCTCATAATTCTTGATTGAAGGCTTGTGAGCATTATAGATATAAGCAGTCTGTATCTCCTGATTAAACATCTCCACACGCGGTTTCTGATTATTTGACAGAAGACAGGAGGAAAATCCGATTTTGTTTAAACGCGTAAACAGCTTTTTTGCCCTTTCATCTGCCGGTGCTCCGTGTGGTACCAGTGTATTGTCGATATCAAAGATGACTCCCCGGTATCCCTTCTCATACAGCTCTTCAAAAGGAATCACATAGGTGGATGCCAAGTATTCATCCGGAAAAAATTTATCAAACATCTCTACTATCCATCTCCATCAATTTTGTAATCATCTCTTTGCAGATTTCCTGCACATTCTTCTTATCTGTCTGCACGATCAAATCTGCTGCCGTCTCATATTTCTCCCGGCGCTTTTCCATCAGTTGTGCGATATATTCCACATTCTTATGATTCTTCAGCAGAGGTCTGTCATCATTCTCTTTGACACGTTCCAGAATCGTCTTTGGAGCAGCTGTCAGCAGGACCACATATCCATTTTTTTTCATTTCACTTACATTCTGACTACGCATTGCAGCACCGCCGCCGCAGGAAATAATCGTCCGACTTGCTTTTTGCAGCTCAATCAGAAGATTCGTCTCAAGATTCCGGAAATACTCTTCTCCGTGCTTTTCAAAAATCTCCGGAATACTCATCCCTTGACGTTCTGAGATAAGTTCATCCATTTCCACAATATCCATGTCAAACCATTCTCCCAAAGTTCTTGCCACCGTCGATTTTCCAGCTCCCATAAATCCGATCAGTACGATATTATAATCACATGATTCCCGAAACTTTTTTATCAATTCATTCATATTTTCTCCCTCTGCCCTTTCCCTTCAACTCTTCTGTCCGTTTATTATAACAAGCATTGTTTCAGACCGCAAGAGATATACTTTTTCGTTTCCTTTAATCCGTACCGCCTTTCGCCAGTGCATTCGCCACATCCTCTTTGAAATTCGCCCATGCCTCTTCATTTTCCACAAAGTATTTCGGACAATTTTTTCCGGTCACATCATAATGGCGGATCACTGTATCCGCAGTCAGACTGTACTTTCTGCAAAGCCATGCGGTCAGCTGCACCATCGACTGATAGGTTTCTTCTGTAAACTTTCCTGTTTCGTCCGGATGACAGCATTCGATCGAAATGGTATCCTTATTCCGCTCGTTGGATGCATATGCCACCTCCCATGTGGGCACACACTGAATGATCTCTCCTTCCAGTCCCACGACAAAATTACTACTTGCTGATGTCTCATGGGTGTCCTTAAGTCCTTCAAAATAATCTCTGTTCTCCTGTGCAGTAGAGCCCGGATTCGCCGTATAATGAATCACGATTCCTGTGATCCCGTCTGACTCGATTCCCGGTCTGGAGTACTCATTGATATCCAGAAGCTGTACATCAATCTCCGGTCTGGACGCATCCACATCCGCCCGCATCTCTCCTTGCTTTTTTGAGATGCATGACCTTAAGATCAGCACTATTGTCAATAACAGCAACGCTGCCAGTCCGGCTCTTGCATAGAATACTTTCCTGTCACTTCTTCCCCGTCCATATCTTCTTCTTTTTCTTCTGTTGGATCTTATTTTCATCTGAACTCCTGATTTCAAAAATGCCGGAACAGTTTCCTGCTCCGGCACTCCTTCACTTTATTCATCTACACTGTAGTTAGGTGCTTCTTTTGTAATATGAATGTCATGTGGATGACTTTCTTTCAAGGATGCAGCTGAAATCTTAACAAACTGTCCGTTCTCTTTCAGTGCCTCAATATTTGCAGTTCCGCAGTATCCCATTCCTGCACGGAGGCCTCCCATGAGCTGGAATACGGTATCTTCTACTGTTCCTTTGTATGCAACACGTCCTTCCACACCTTCCGGAACTAATTTCTTTGCATCTGCCTGGAAGTAACGATCCTTGCTTCCGTTTTCCATAGCTGCGATAGATCCCATACCACGGTATACTTTGTATTTTCTTCCCTGGTATAATTCAAATGTTCCCGGGCTCTCGTCACATCCAGCAAAGATACTTCCCATCATACAAACATTCGCTCCTGCTGCAATCGCCTTTGTCATATCTCCGGAATACTTGATACCACCGTCTGCGATAACCGGAATTCCGTACTCTTTTGCCACTGCATAGCAGTCCATAACAGCTGTTACCTGTGGTACACCGATACCTGCAACCACACGAGTCGTACAGATTGATCCAGGTCCGATACCAACTTTTACGGCATCCACACCGGCTTCGATCAAGGCTCTTGTCGCCTCCCCTGTAGCAACATTTCCTGCAATGACCGGAAGATTTGGATATTTTTCTTTGACCATACGCACTGTGCGCAGAACATTCTCAGAATGTCCATGTGCAGAGTCCATCACGATCACGTCTACCTTCGCATTCACCAGCGCCTCTACACGCTCCAGACAGTTTGCTGTGATTCCGATCGCCGCTCCGCAGAGAAGTCTTCCCTGACCGTCTTTCGCTGACAGTGGATATTTGATCTGTTTCTCAATGTCTTTGATCGTGATCAGACCTTTTAAATTTCCATCTTTGTCCACGATCGGAAGTTTTTCTTTTCTTGCCTTTGCAAGGATCTTCTTTGCATCTTCCAGTGTGATTCCTTCCGGTGCTGTGATCAGCCCTTCTGAAGTCATGGATTCTTTTATTTTCTTAGAGAAATCTTCCTCAAATTTCAAATCACGGTTTGTAATAATTCCAACCAGCTTTTTCCCTTCTGTGATCGGCACTCCGGAAATTCTGAATTTTGCCATCAGATCATTGGCGTCTGCCAGTGTATGATCCGGAGAAAGTGAAAATGGATCTGTGATAACACCATTCTCTGATCTCTTTACTTTATCTACCTCTTCTGCCTGCTGCTCGATCGTCATGTTTTTATGAATGATACCGATTCCTCCCTGACGTGCCATGGCGATTGCCATGCGGTGCTCAGTAACTGTATCCATACCAGCACTCATCATCGGAATGTTCAATTTAATCGTCTTTGTCAGATATGTGGATAAGTCCACCTGATTTGGAATGACCTGTGAATATGCCGGTACTAACAGGACATCGTCAAATGTAATACCTTCTCCGATTATTTTTCCCATGATTTATTTCCTCTCTTTCTCTAATATGTATGTCCATAGATTATCTGTTATGGTACAAAAATTCCCACCACTTGTCAAGCCTATTCCCACTTACAATTTATTTTTATCCTGATTTATTTTAACTCCCATTATTAAGCAATACTTATAGATAATGTCTCATTCATAATTTTTACATAATTTCTCAGTTTTTCTATAATTCTTTTGTCTATTACTGCCGAAATCCCGAAAATAAAAAAAGAGCCCCGGATATCTGTATCAAAACAGATATCCGGGAACCCTCTTATTATTACATCATTCCCATTCCGCCAGGTGCTGCCGGCATTGCCGGTGTCTCTTCTTTAATCGTAGAAACAACAGATTCTGTTGTCAGCAGAGTAGATGCAACACTGTTTGCATTCTGCAGTGCGCTTCTTGTCACTTTGGCAGGATCCAGAATTCCTTCACTTACCATATCTACATATTCTTCTTTGTAAGCATCAAATCCGACTCCCGGTTCTGATTCTCTTACTTTATTGATGATCACTGCACCTTCCAGACCTGCATTTGTTGCAATATGGAACAATGGAGCCTCCAGAGCTTTCAGGATGATATTCGCACCTGTCTTCTCATCACCTTCCAGAGTCTCTGCAAGTTTTGCAACTTCTTTAGAAGCATGGATATATGCAGATCCACCGCCTGCGATGATACCTTCCTCTACTGCTGCTCTTGTCGCATTGAGTGCATCTTCCATACGCAGTTTTGCTTCTTTCATCTCAGTTTCTGTCGCTGCTCCCACACGAATCACTGCAACACCGCCTGCCAGTTTTGCAAGTCTTTCCTGTAATTTTTCTCTGTCAAATTCAGATGTTGTCTCCTCGATCTGTTTTTTGATCTGAGCCACTCTGTCTTCGATTGCTTTCTTATCTCCGCATCCGTCAACAATGACTGTGTTCTCTTTCTGAACTTTTACAGATTTTGCACGTCCGAGCAGATCCATTGTTGCTTCTTTCAGATCCATTCCAAGTTCATCGGAAATTACCTGTCCGCCTGTCAGGATTGCAATATCATTGAGCATTTCTTTTCTTCTGTCTCCGTATCCAGGAGCTTTTACTGCAACAACATTAAATGTTCCGCGCAGTTTGTTTACGATCAGAGTTGTAAGAGCTTCTCCTTCAATATCCTCTGCAATGATCAGAAGTCTTGCTCCTGACTGTACGATCTGCTCCAGCAATGGAAGGAGATCCTGAATATTGGAAATCTTCTTGTCTGTGATCAGGATGTACGGATCATCCAGAACTGCTTCCATCTTCTCCATATCTGTCGCCATATATGCAGAAATATATCCGCGGTCAAACTGCATACCTTCTACCAGATCCAGCTCTGTCTGCATTGTCTTGGATTCTTCGATCGTGATAACACCATCTTTGGAAACTTTCTCCATTGCATCTGCAACCATATTTCCAACCGCTTCATCACCGGAAGATACTGCTGCAACTTTTGCGATCTGGTCTTTTCCTGTTACCTGACGGCTCATATTTGCAATTGCTTCCACTGCTGCATCTGTCGCTTTTTTCATACCTTTACGCAGTACGATCGGGTTTGCTCCTGCTGCAAGGTTCTTCATTCCTTCATTTACCATTGCCTGTGCCAGAACAGTCGCTGTTGTTGTTCCGTCTCCGGCTACATCGTTTGTCTTCGCTGCTACTTCACGGATGAGCTGTGCTCCCATATTTTCAAATCCGTCTTCCAGTTCGATCTCTTTTGCGATCGTCACACCGTCATTTGTGATCAATGGTGTTCCGAACGATTTATCCAGAACAACGTTTCTTCCTTTTGGTCCCAAAGTTACTCTTACAGTATCTGCAAGCTGGTTTACACCTTTTTCCAGAGCGGCTCTTGCCTCTGCTCCATATTTAATTTCCTTTGCCATTTTCATTCACACTCCTGTTATACTTCGTCTGTTGACTGTTTCCAAAAAATTGTCTCTTTCTTCTATTTTACAACTGCAAGGATATCATTCTGTTTTACGATAATGTACTCTTCTCCATCCAGCTCTACATCTGTTCCTGCATATTTGGAATAGATTACTTTATCTCCTACAGCTACCTGCATTGTCACTTCTTTCCCGTCTACCATTCCACCAGGTCCGACTGCAATTACCTCTGCTTCCTGTGGTTTTTCTTTTGCCTGACCAGGCAAAACGATTCCTGACTTTGTTGTCTCTTCTGCTTCTAATTGCTTTAATACGATTTTATCACCTAATGGTACTAATTTCATGGTAACTCCTCCTTATTTTATACGTTATTAGCACTCATTCATATTGAGTGCTAAACCTCATGAATATAAAATAGCACTCTGTTTTCTATTTGTCAACAGAGATTCAAAAATTTTATATTTAGTTTATTTTCTTTTTACAGGTCCTTTCATATCCGAAATTGTATAGAATCCATTCTCAATATGAAAGACCAAAATTTTCCCATGTTCACACTGGTATCGCTCCTGTACCACGCCTGTGCAGAACAAAAGCTCTGTCCTTGTAGAAATATAGCACTGATACTTTGCATCCAGCGAGATTGCTGTCAGATCGTCCTCCTTTAATTGTAAGTATATGTAATCCTCTTCCATATCATAACGAAAAACCTGACAGTGATGTGTCTCATCATCCAGGATCGCATCTGCCGCGATCACTTTCTCCATCTGAAGATCTACTGCATTGCCTTCATACATGTTCTTTTCCTCCTGCTTTTCTTACCTGTAATCAGAGAAAGGGCATCAGCTTGCTGATACCCTTTTATCTTCTGTACGACTTTTACAAACGTTCTTTTTTAATCTTTTCCAATTCGGTAAAGACATAGTCATTCAACACTTTGATGTATGTTCCCTTCATCCCGGAGGAACGGGATTCGATCACTCCGGCACTCTCAAATTTTCGAAGTGCATTGACGATCACGGATCTTGTGATTCCTACACGGTCTGCAATCTTGCTTGCCACCAGAATTCCCTCTGTTCCATCCAACTCTTCAAAAATATGGATGATCGCCTCCAGTTCAGAGAATGAAAGTGTGCTGATTGCTGACTGTACGATATGTTCCTTTCTCGTCTCCTCTGCGCTCTCCTCATTCACAGACCGGAGCATTTCCAGTCCGACAACTGCTGTTCCATATTCACTTAAGATGATATCATCAATGGAATACAACTCATTCTGCTTATAAATAAAGAGTGTTCCAAGGCGTTCTCCCGCAATATCAATTGGAACAATAATTGCCTGATATCCTTGCACTTTTTCCGATGAAAAACCAAGTGTCTCCAAATTCACGTTCTCTTTGGTAGAAAGTACATTGAGCAGACGCTCATTGAGCATCTCATCGATATGCGCTCCCACAGACTCTACGATCAGTTCATTGATTGCATCTACATGCGCACTTTTGCTGACTCCGAGAATCTTTCCTTTTTTACTGACTACCAGGACATTGGAGTTCAGGATCTCTGTGAGGACAGCACAAATATCATTAAACACCACTTTGCTGGAATTATTATTATGCAATAATTTATTTATTTTTCTTGTCTTATCTAATAACTGTACGCTCATCCGTCTCCTCCAGACTCAATTGTATATACAACTCGTTCCTATTCAATAGACACCCTCATGTTATCATACAATTCACGAATTTTCAATGAAATTGTTGCAATTTCCTCTTGTTTTTATTCGAAATCCTTCTAATTTCCCTTCAAATTTCGGACATATCCACACTGTTCATCTGCACAGACCAGTTTATTCCCTTTTTCCACCATATATCCGCCACATTCCGGACATTTTTCTTTGGACGGTTTCTGCCATGACATAAAATCACATTCCGGATTATTTTCACATCCGTAATACTTTCTTCCCTTCTTCGTCTTGCGGATCACAACTTCTTTTCCACAGACCGGACAGGCAACACCAATCTTCTCCAGGTACGGTTTTGTGTTGCGGCAATCCGGAAATCCCGGACAGGCAAGGAATTTTCCGTGAGGACCGTATTTGATCACCATGTTTCTTCCACACTCTTCACAGATTACATCCGTTACTTCATCCTCGATCTTCACGCTCTCTAATTCTTTCTCCGCAGTTTTCACTGCTTCATCCAGATCCGGATAGAAGTTACTTACGACAACTTTCCACTGCACTTTTCCTTCTTCCACCATATCCAGAAGCCCTTCCATGTTGGCCGTAAAGTTGACATCCACAATACTAGGAAACGACTGCTTCATAATATTGTTGACTACTTCTCCGATCTCTGTGATATACAGATTCTTGGCTTCTTTGGTAATATAACGTCTTCCGAGAATTGTGGAGATTGTTGGTGCATAGGTACTCGGACGTCCGATTCCAAGCTCCTCCAGTGCCTTTACAAGTGTTGCCTCTGTATAGTGTGCCGGAGGCTGTGTGAAATGCTGTTTGGTATCAAACTCTTCTTTCGTCAGTTCCGAATCCATGCTCAATCCGTTGACAAGAACATTGCTTACTTCTTTTTCTTCATCTGCTTCTGTATAAACCGTACGAAATCCTTCAAACGCCACTTTTGAAGTTGCCACTGTAAAACGGTATTCCCCGGCACCAATCTTGACAGATGTGGTCTCATATTTTGCAGGCTGCATCCGGCTTGCGGCAAACCGTTTCCAGATTAGCTGATACAGACGGAACTGATCTCTGGAAAGAGACTCTTTCAACGAAGCCGGTGTCATGGAAATGTCCGTCGGTCGGATTGCCTCATGCGCGTCCTGTATCTTCTTCTCAGTCTTTTTATTTGCTTCTCCTGCTGCTGCATACTCTGCGCCGTAATTCTCTGTGATGTACGCTCTCGCCGCTGCATCTGCTTCCTCTGAAATACGGGTAGAATCCGTACGCAGATACGTGATCACACCAATCGTACCGCTGCCCTTTACGTCAATTCCTTCATACAGCTGCTGTGCGATACGCATCGTCTTCTGTGTACCGAAGTTGAGCACCTTTGCTGCCTCCTGCTGCAAAGTGCTGGTTGTAAACGGAAGCGGCGCTCTTCGAATACGCTCTCCCTTTTTGATATCTTTTACTTCGTATGTTTCTTTTTCCAAAGCCTGTAAGATCTCATCCATCTCCTCTTTGGAATGGATCGTCATCTTCTTTTTCTCGGTTCCATAGAACTTGGCAGTGAGCGGTCTTTTCTCTCCTTTCACCTTTAAGATTGCATCCAGACTCCAGTATTCTTCCGGAATAAATGCATTGATTTCTTCTTCCCGGTCCGCAATGATACGGAGTGCTACAGACTGCACGCGTCCGGCGCTCAATCCCCGTTTTACTTTTGCCCACAAAAGCGGACTGATCCGATATCCTACCATTCTGTCCAGAACACGTCTTGCCTGCTGTGCGTCCACCAGATCCATATCAATATCTCTTGGTGTTTTTAATGACGCCTTGACTGCATTCTTTGTGATCTCGTTGAATGTAATACGGCGCATTTTTTTCTCATCCAATTTCAGCGCTGCTGCAAGATGCCATGAAATTGCCTCTCCTTCACGGTCGGGGTCGGTTGCCAGATATACTTTGTCGGCTTTCTTGGCTTCCTTTCTCAGGTTTGCGAGAATCTCCCCTTTTCCCCGAATGGTAATATATTTGGGCTCAAAGTCATGCTCCACATCGATTCCGAGCTGACTTTTCGGCAAATCTCTGACATGCCCGTTTGATGCCGCTACTGTATAGTTCTTTCCAAGAAATTTTTTGATCGTCTTCACTTTCGCCGGTGACTCCACAATTACCAGATAATGTGCCATTGAAACATTTCCTCCATCCGGCGCCCTCACGCCGTCATTTCACTTTTATATAATAATTTTTTGAGATTTCTCTGATATATCCCTGTAATTCCAAAGACACTAAAAGCTTTAAAACTTCCTCCGGGCGCAGCTTTGTTTCTTCTGTCAGCTGCCCCACGCTCTTTGGATACAGACCGACACAACTATACACCATATATTCAGGACTTTCAAGCATTTTTTCATTTTTGTCTGATTTTTCACATTCCCCGCTGTATGCAATGCCCATCTCATCCAGCAGATTTTCCGGGCTTAAAAGAATTCCGGCCCCCTGAAAGATCAGGCGGTTACACCCTTGACTTAAGCTGCTGTTAACAGGCCCCGGCAGCGCATAGACATCCTTTCCCTGCTCCAGTGCCAGATCTGCTGTGATCAGTGATCCACTCCTCTCTCTTGCCTCCATAACGAGCACAATATCTGACAGCGCGCTGATGATCCGGTTTCGCCTCGGAAAATGCTGCGGAAGCGGCGGTGTGCCGGGCGGGAGTTCTGAAAGGATCCCGCCTTCCTGCTCCAGGATATCCAGATATAATCCCATATGGTTTTTCGGATAACAGACATCTACCCCGCTCCCCAAAACAGCAAAGGTCTTTCCACCTCCCAGCAGAGCACCTCTCTGTCCGATCCCGTCTACGCCGCGCGCAAGTCCGCTGATCACCTGAATTCCACATTCCGCCAGTTTTTTCCCATATTCCAGCGCATATTTTTCTCCATAGGGAGTACAACTTCTCGCTCCCACAATGGCTGCCGCACGCGCAGTATTATCCGGCAGCTTTCCTTTCACATACAACGCATACGGCGGATCATAGATTTCTTTTAAACGACCTGGATATTCCTTTTCTCCCCACGGGATCACCGAGATTCCTTTTTGTCTCATTGCTTCATAATTTCTGTCCAGCTCCTCTTTCTTTTTCGCCTCCAGCAGCTTCCAAATTTCCTGTTCCTTGAGCAGCTGCATCTTTCTGAGTGCAGTTTCTTCTATATAATAAATGGCTTCTGCTGTCCCTGCTTTTTCTTTTAATTTTATTTTTGTCCGATCCGGAATATTTCGGATTCCGGAAAACCAGTATTCATACTTCATGCGCTCTTCCTCCTATCGTTTCCAGTACTTCTTATCCGGCGTCCGATAGCCGATTGCCTCACACAAATGCTGCTTTAGAATTTCCTGACTTCCGTCCAGATCTGCGATCGTTCTCGCCACCTTTAACACTTTATGATAAGTACGTGCTGTAAATCCAAAGGCAGCAAATGCCTGCTTCATCACTTCGTTTTCCGGCTCTCCCAGACGGCAGAATTCTTCTGTCTCCCGGCTGTCCAGTCTTGCATTTACCTTTGTTCCTCCATAACGCATTCTCTGCAGATTTCGCACTTCACATACTCTCTGCCGGATTGCTTCCGAAGATTCCTGTGCTTTCTTCTCCACCAGTGAGTCATATTCCACCCGGGGCGCCTCTACACACAGATCGATTCGATCCAGAAACGGCTGACTGATCCTTCCTAAATAATTCTGAATCTGCACAGGCGTACAGGTACATTTCTGCATATCCGGATAGCATCCGCAGGGACATGGATTCATCGCCGCGATCAAAATAAAATCCGCTGGAAATACATAATTTCCGTGTGTTCTCGCAATCCGCATCTGGTGCTCTTCAAGCGGCTGTCTCAGTACCTCGATCACACTTTTCGAAAACTCCGGCAATTCATCCAAAAACAAAACACCGCCGTGTGCGAGTGTGATCTCTCCCGGCGTCGGGATCATCCCGCCTCCAGCCAGTGCTGCCCTTGTGACCGTATGGTGTACACTGCGAAAAGGCCGGCTCTGGATCAGCGGTTCTTTCTCATCAAGCAGTCCCATAATACTGTATATTTTTGTAATCTCCATGCTCTCTTCTAATGTCAGAGGCGGCAGAATTCCGGCAATCCGTTCCGCTGCCATGGTCTTTCCGCTTCCCGGCGGTCCGATCAAAAGAAGATTATGTCCGCCTGCCACTGCAATCTCCGCTGCACGCTTGACGGCTGCCTGGCCCTGCATTTCAGAAAAATCCGGCTGCGGATTTTTTACCGTCTGCTTTTTTGCTTGATTCCTTGTTTTTTCTTTTTTTCTCTCTCCTGAAAGAATCTTTGTAATCTGCTTAAGATGCTTTACCCCAATGATCTCGATTCCTTTCACAAGTGCGCCTTCCGCCTCATTTGCTTCTGGTACAATGCAGCGTTTCACTCCCGCCTTTTTTGCCTCCAGAACGATCGGCAGAACACCAGGTACTTCCAGCACACTGCCATCCAGTCCCAGTTCTCCTATAAAAAGCGTATGCCTTATCCCCTCTGAAATCTGACATCCCAATGCAATCATCACTGCCACTGCAATGGGAAGATCAAACGACGCTCCTCTCTTTCTTACATTTGCCGGCGCCAGATTGACGATCGTCCGTTTGGCTGGAAACGAAACTCCACTGTTTCGGATTGCTGTGCGCACACGCTCTGCAGCCTCCTTCACTTCAGAAGAAAGGTATCCCACCATATGAAATACCGGAAGCCCGTTGCTGACGTCAGCTTCCACATGAATAAATTCTACCCGCAGCCCGATCACTGCTGCAGATAATACTGAGCAAAAACTCATCACACACTCCTTTTCCAAGAGCCTGTACGTTCAGTCCCCACATAACTGATCTTCTAATAAATTTGTAACTTGAAAACGCTGGCCGATACGGCCTTTTGAATCAATAGATCTTATACTCTCCAGAGCGGATCGCTCCGGGAATGTAGTCTTACTATATCTCTCCTGCCCGCTGTTTGTCAACCACTTTTTTCTGCCCGTCCTCTTTTCAAGTGGAAAAGCACAAATCATGCCTTCTTTACATACACTGTTATCAAATGTGCTTTGAGGTGCTGTCTTGAAATCATTTCCAAATCCCCTCACCCCTTCCGAAGAAAAAGAATATATTCAAAAATATACTGAGGGTGACCTGCAGGCAAAACACATTCTGATTGAACGGAATCTGCGGCTCGTTGCACATGTGATCAAAAAATATCAGTATGTGGACGAAGATCCCGAAGATCTGATCTCAATCGGAACCATCGGTTTGATCAAAGCCATTGTCACCTTTAATCCAAGCAAAGGAAACCGGCTGGCAGCTTATGCCTCCAAGTGTGTGGAAAACGAAATCCTGATGCATTTGCGCGCACGGAAAAAGACGTCAAAAGAGATTTCTTTATATGAACCCATCGGTACGGACCGGGAAGGAAACGAGATCAAATTATACGATATTATCGAAACGGATGAAGACGACATCCCGGAACGGGTATGCCTGAAAGAAAATATCCAGAAGCTGTATGAAAAAGTAGAAAACGAGCTCTCCCAGCGGGAAAAACTCGTTTTAAAAATGCGGTATGGACTTTATGGCGGCGAGGAATACACGCAGAGGGAAGTCGCCAAACAACTGGGGATCTCCCGTTCTTATGTATCCCGGATAGAAAAGAGCGCGGTCGAAAAGCTACGCGTCTTTTTCTGCTCTTCGTAAGATATCATATTTGTCCGCCTTCTGATCCAGCGCCACATATAACACCTGTTTTGAGTGAGGAGCACTCTCCTGCTCCTCTCCTTCTTCATTGAGGATACGCTCTACTTTCGCTTCCACATTTTCCCCGTTCGGCTTCATGATCTCAATGATCTCACCCACAGAAAACTTGTTGCGCTGTTCGATCCGGCACAGACCGTCCCTGACCTCTCCGATAATTCCGAGATAGGTATACTCTTTCACATACGTATTGCTGTCATAGATCTGTGTTGTCTCATCCGGTTTTCCAAAGAAGAATCCTGTCGTAAACTGGCGGTACGTACAATTGGAGATCTGCTCCAGATACCACGGCATATTCTTTTTATATAATTCCGGATCCTTCTGATAGTCATCGATCGCCTTTCTGTAGGTTCTTGCAACTGTTGCCACATAGAGCGCGGTTTTCATACGTCCTTCGATTTTCAGACTGTCAATACCCGCGTCCAGAATCTCCGGGATATACTGGATCATGCACAGATCCTTGGAGTTGAAAATATAAGTTCCTCTTTCATTCTCATAAACCGGCAGATACTCTCCCGGTCTCTTCTCCTCCACAACCGCATATTTCCAGCGGCACGGGTGGGTACATGCCCCCCTGTTTGCATCTCTGCCTGTGAAATAGTTGCTCAGAAGGCATCTTCCGGAATAAGAAATACACATCGCTCCATGTACAAATGTCTCGATTTCCAGATCCTCCGGAATATTCGCGCGCAGCTCTTTGATTTCTTCCAGAGACAGCTCTCTGGCGGAAACCACGCGGCTCGCGCCTTGTTTATACCAGAAATTATAGGTTCCATAGTTTGTATTGTTTGCCTGAGTACTGATGTGTCTCTCAATCTCAGGGCACACTTCTTTTGCGATCTCAAACACTCCCGGATCCGCAATAATAAGAGCATCCGGCTTGATTTCCTTGAGTTCCTCAAAATATTTACGCACTCCCGGCAGATCCTCATTGTGTGCCAGGATATTGGCTGTTACATACACTTTCACATCATGTTCATGCGCAAATGCGATTCCTTCTTTCATGTCCTCCATGGAAAAGTTCTTCGCTTTTGCACGGAGTCCAAATGCCTCTCCTCCGATATAAACCGCATCTGCTCCAAAAATGACTGCTGTCTTTAATACTTCCAGGCTGCTTGCCGGTATCAAAAGTTCAGGATGTCTTGCCATTTTATTCTCCTTCCTGTTTCTTCACACTGACAGCCACTCCATCCCCAAGCGGAATAATGGACGTTGTCAGCAGTTCATGGTGTTTTAATTCGTACAGATACTCCCGCATTCTGGAATGAATCGTTCGGTTTCTCCGTTCCACCGCAAAACGGGATTCGATAATATCCCCATCCTGCAGTACATTATCTGTCACAAGAGTTCCGCCCGGACGAAGCAAACGCAGCACCTGGGGCATATACCGGATATACTGTCCCTTTGCAGCATCCATAAAAATAAAATCAAAGCTGCCCTCCAGTGTTTTCAGCACATCCATAGCATCTCCCTCTATGAGCGTGATCTGCTCTTCTTTCCCTGCCCGTCTGAAATTCTCCCTGGCGATCGGAATTCTCTTTTCGTAATTTTCAATTGTTGTGATCCTGCACCCTTCTGGTGCCGCTTCACTCATCAATAACGCAGAGAAACCTACTGCGGTCCCTACTTCCAGGATGCACATAGGTTTTTGTATCATCAGAAGCACTTTCAGGAAACTCTGCATTTCTTTTCGTATGATCGGCACATATGTGCTCAGAGCTTCCTGTTCCACTGCTTCGAGTATTTCACTGTTCTCTGTCTCTAAGGAATTGATGAATGTCACGATACGTTCATCTACTATCATATCTTACACATCCATAATAATCGGAATGACCATTGGTCTTCTCTTTGTCTTCTTCCAGATAAAATCGTTCATTGTGTCACGGATCGTCATCTTGATCTTATTCCAGTCCGCATGTCTTCCGGAAAGACATTTATCCAGACTGTCTGTCACAACCTTTCTGGCTTCTTCCATCAGTCCTTCGGATTCTCTTACATAGACAAATCCTCTGGATACGATATCCGGTCCTGCCAGCAGATTGTTGCTGCCTTTTTCCAGTGTCAGAACAACGATCAGAATTCCGTCCTCTGCCAGATGCTGTCTGTCTCGCAATACGATATTTCCGACATCACCGACACCCAGACCATCTACCAGAATCGCTCCTGTATGGACTTTATCCACTATTTTTGCTTCTGCATCACTCAGCTCGATCACATCTCCGCTCTGGATGATAAAGATATTCTCTTTCGGAATTCCCAGAGACTGCGCGATCTCCGCATTTGCTTTTAAGTGGCGGTACTCACCATGCACCGGAATGGCATACTTTGGTTTTACCAGCGAATAGATCAGCTTTAACTCTTCCTGACAGGCATGTCCGGAAACATGCGCATCCTGGAATATCACGTTCGCACCCTTTGCAGAAAGCTCATTGATCACACGGGATACTGCCTTCTCATTTCCAGGAATCGGATTCGAACTGAAAATGATCGTGTCATTCGGCTGAATCGTCACTTTACGGTGTACATCCCCTGCCATTCTGGAAAGTGCAGCCATGGATTCTCCCTGGCTTCCTGTTGTGATCAGAACGGTCTTCTCCGGTGGATAGTTCTTCAACTGATCGATCTCGATCAGTGTATTCTCCGGAACATTCAGATACCCAAGCTCAGATGCTGTCGTAATGATATTTACCATGCTGCGTCCTTCTACCACAACTTTTCTTCCGTACTTATACGCAGAGTTGATGATCTGCTGCACACGGTCTACGTTCGATGCAAATGTCGCGATGATGATTCTTGTGTTCTGATGCTCTGCAAAAATATGATCAAACGTAATTCCCACCGTACGCTCTGACTGGGTAAATCCTTTCCGCTCTGCATTCGTGCTGTCTGACATCAGAGCCAGCACACCTTTCTTTCCGATCTCCGCAAAACGCTGCAGATCAATGGCATCTCCGAATACCGGTGTATAATCCACCTTGAAGTCTCCGGTATGCACAACAGTTCCTGCCGGTGAATAGATCGCCAGTGCGGAAGCATCCTGAATACTGTGGTTCGTCTTGATAAATTCAATTCGGAACTGTCCAAGATTGATGGACTGTCCATGACGCACCACTTTTCTCTTTGTCGTACGGAGCAGATTATGCTCTTTTAACTTGTTCTCGATGATTCCCATTGTCAGCTTTGTAGTATAGATTGGAAGATTGATCTCCTTAAGTACATACGGCAAAGCTCCGATATGATCTTCATGACCATGGGTGATCACAAATCCTTTTACTTTGGATATATTATCCTTCAGATAAGTCACATCCGGAATGACCAGATCGATTCCGAGCATGTCATCCTCCGGGAATGCAAGCCCGCAGTCTACCACAATGATACTGTCTTCATATTCGAAAGCAGTAATATTCATACCGATCTGCTCAAGACCTCCCAAAGGAATGATTTTTAATTTTCCACGATTTTCTTTTTTCAAAAATATACACCTCCATGAGTTTTTTATGTATTCTCTTTCCGCATGGAAGCTTCGGCACATTCCTTACACTGACCATAAAATTTCAGTTCATGATCCAACACATGAAAACCGGTATCGGCTTCGATCTGTGCCTCCAGATCCTCCAGAAAATCATCTTCAAACGGCATCACACGCCCACATGTTCTGCAGATCAGATGATGATGACTGTGTTTGGAGTCTCCGTCAAATATATGACCGATCTCATACCGGATACATCCATCATTGAAATGAATCCGGTCGATCAGCTGAATCTCATACAAAAGCTGCAGCGTACGGTACACGGTCGCAAGCCCCATTTCCGGATATTCATCCTTCATCAGCTCAAAAATATCTTCCGCCGCCAGATGCTGCCCTTTATGTTCTGCCAGGGTCTGCAAAATAGAAAGTCTCTGTCTGGTCACTTTCCAGCCTTTTTCTCTGAGCTTTTCCTTGAGCATCCCCTGTACTTTTTCCTGTTCTACTGTCATCCTCCACGTCCCCTGCGGTAAAGTAATATTCTAAGTTACATTTCAATCTCTACATCTTCCAGCAGTTCCTCAAATACTTTGGAAACCGCCTGTAATTCTACGTCGTCCTCTACGATCTCATAGACACTCTCTTTCGCGTCCTGAGATTCACCTTCTTTTAAGATCAGACACTGGGCGTCATCCTCCTGTGAATCTGTCACAAGAATATAGGATGCCCCGTTGATCTTTGTCTGTTCCAGTACAAAAAATTCAACGCTGTCTCCCGACTCGTCAAAACAAAACTTAATCTTTTCCATGCGTTCTTCCTCCTGTGGGCAGCTTCTAGTTTTCCTCTTCGGCTTTCTTTTTCAAATAAATCGAATCCAGATATCCCTGCAGGATAAAAACAGCTGCGATCTTGTCAATATACTGCTTTCTGTTCTCGCGCCGCACCTGACTCTCGATCAATGTACGCTCTGCCTCCACGGTAGTAAGCCGCTCGTCCCACATCACCACATCAAGTCCTGTCCTGCGCACCAGCATCTCTTTGAATTCCAGAGACTTTTTTGCACGTTCACCCACATCGTTATTCATATGCTTCGGAAAACCAAGCACGATCGTATCCACTTCATATTCCCTTACCAGCTCTTCAATCCGGGCGAGTGTACGGCGCAGCTTGTTTTCCTCTTTTCTCTGAATGGTCTCTATCCCCTGCGCAGTCAGACCAAGAGCGTCGCTGATCGCAACCCCTACAGTCTTCGTGCCATAATCCAGTCCCATGATCCGCATAGTCGATTATTCCCATGAATTATGCTCGATATACGCTTTTAACAGTTCTTCGACCAATTCATCCCTTTCCACCTTCATAATCAGGCTTCTTGCTCCATTATAGCTGGTAATGTAAGTAGGATCTCCTGACATAATGTATCCCACGATCTGGTTAACCGGGTTGTATCCTTTTTCTTTCAGTGCCTTATACACGATTTCCAGAATATCTTTTGCAGAAATCTGTGGTCCCGGTTCTACCTGAAAGAACTGTGTATTACTCAAATCGCTCATCGTATCTCCTCCATTTTTCTTTTATTCACGCGCAGATCTGATTCCCCGGAATCAGCATAATTGCGTTAGTATCCTACTTATCATTCTAATATAATCTATTTTAAAATTCAATGAATAATTTCCCGGCCATCTTTAATTTGCACGTTTAGAATACAATTCTGAAGATTTTTCTCTGACTCTAGTGCAATTTTCATATACTCTTTTGTGTGCCCTGTCCACATTTCTTTTCCGTTCACATCCGATTTTTCTTCCACCAGCACTTCCACTGTTTTTCCAAGGAACGATTCTTCATATGCTCTGCGGTTTTTCTCCCCCAGTTCGATCAGTCTGGCGCTTCTTTTTGCCTTGATCTGCTCCGGGATCTGTCCCTGCATCACTGCCGCTTTCGTGCCTTCTCGTTTGGAATATTTGAAAATATGAGTCTCATAGAAGCAGATCTTTTTCAGAAATTCATACGTTGTTTCAAATTCTTCCTCTGTTTCCTGCGGAAATCCCACGATCACATCTGTTGTCAGCGCCGGTTTTTCAAAATACTTTCTTAATATCTCACACTTTTCATAAAACTCTTCACTTGTATATCTGCGGTTCATCCTCTTTAAGGTTTCATTGCAGCCACTCTGCAATGACAGATGGAAGTGCGGGCACATCTTCGGAAGCGCTGCGATCGCCTGTACAAACTCTTCTGTGATGATCCTTGGTTCCAGAGATCCCAGACGAATCCTTTTGATTCCTTCAATCTCATGCACTGCACGAATCAGACTGAGCAGATTGTCTTCATTTTCAAAATCAATGCCATAGGAGCTCAGATGAATTCCCGTCAGCACGACTTCCTGGTATCCGTTTTTCGCCAGATCTGTCACTTCTGCTACTACATCTTCTTTTGCCCTGCTTCTGACTCTTCCTCTCGCATACGGGATAATACAGTAAGAACAAAACTGGTTGCAGCCATCCTGCACCTTGATATATGCTCTCGTATGCTCCCCCTGTTTTGTCAGATGCAGATTCTCATATTCTTTTGTATGATTGATATCGATCACTTCCCGCAAATCACCGTGTGCTTCTTCATATGCCTGCAGCGCTGTCAGAAGATCCTGCTTTTTATTGTTTCCGAGTACAATATCAATACATGGATCGATCACCTGCTTTTCAGCCTGTGCCTGCACATAACAGCCGGCTGCGACCACAACAGCATCCGGATTCATCTTTCTTGCCCGATGCAGCATCTGTCTTGATTTGCGGTCCGCAATATTGGTCACTGTGCATGTATTGATCACATAAATGTCCGCTCCTTCCTGAAACGGAACGATCTCATATCCGGCATGTTCCAGCATTTCCTGCATGGCTTCTGTCTCATATGCATTTACCTTACATCCCAGATTGTGTAACGCGACTTTTTTCATAAAAATATTCTCCTGGTTTTCCTTGTTTTTCCTGTTTGTTCCTTGACTTTTGCAGTTACTTCTCGTAGAATATACCTAGAGTACAGATACTCGAAGCATTGTATATCAAGGAGGGACTTTTATAATGAAAACAGTACAGATTTCTTTAAACTCAATCGACAAAGTAAAATCATTTGTAAACGAAATCACAAAATATGACAACGATTTTGATTTAGTGTCCGGAAGATATGTGATAGATGCCAAATCAATTATGGGAATTTTCAGTTTGGATCTTTCTAAACCGATCGATCTGAATATCCACGCTGATTCTAATCTGGATGACATCTTAGCTGCACTGGATTCTTACATCATCAAATAATGGAATCATTTATTTTTAGGCTGTCTCTTTATGAGGCAGCCTTTTTATTGTCCTATTTTACCATGATCGTTTCAACCGTATCGATTGCTGTCTGCATCAGCTCATCAATCTTCTCATCCAGATTTCTCTCGGATTTCTCAATACGCTCCAGATTCGGTTTTGTCACCGGATGCTTGGCAACAAAAATCGTACAGCAGTCTTCATACGGCTGGATCGATGTCTCGTACGTATCAATCTTTTCAGAAATATCCACGATTTCTTTTTTATCAAATCCAATCAGCGGACGGTAGACCGGAAGCGTACATGCTGCATTGGTTGCCATAAGGCTCTGCATCGTCTGGCTCGCAACCTGTCCGATACTTTCTCCGGTGATCAGTCCCAGGCAGCCATCCTGTTTTGCAAAATGCTCCGCGATCTTCATCATGTATCTTCGCATAATAATCGTCAGTTCTTCATGCGGACACTTCTCATAGATATACAGCTGAATGTCTGTAAAGTTGACTACGTTGAGCTTGATCGGGCCGGAATACCTGGAAACCAGTCTTGCCAGATCCACCACTTTTTCTTTTGCACGTTCACTCGTATACGGTGGTGCATGGAAATACGTTGCTTCCAGAGCGACACCGCGTTTTGCGATCATATATCCGGCAACCGGGCTGTCGATACCACCGGAGAGCAGGAGCATGGCACTTCCGTTAGTTCCTACCGGCATTCCGCCCGGCCCCGGAATAATCTCTGAGTACAGATAAATCTCTTCCCGTACTTCCACATTCAGACGAATCTGCGGATTGTGTACGTCTACTTTCATCTCCGGGTACGCATCCAGGATCACACCGCCCAACTCACAGTTCAATTCCATAGAATTCAACGGATAAGACTTTCTGCTTCTTCTTGCTTCAATCTTAAATGTCTGGTTTTTCTCAGGGTACACTTCTCCGATATATTTTTCCACATCTTTTTTCAGCTGTTCAAATCCATTGTCCTGCAGACGCACAACCGGGCAGATTCCTACGATACCAAACACTCGTTTCAAACTTTCCACAGTCTCTTCGTAATCGTATTCGCCTTCACAGTCCACATACACTCTCCCCTGTGCTTTGTGTACATTAAATTCTCCGTCCACATCCTTCAATGCAAAACGGATCTGACGCACCAGAGCGTCTTCAAACAGATACCGGTTCTTTCCTTTGATCCCGATTTCTCCGTATTTAATCAAAAATGAATGAAATCTCATGATATTCTCCTTTATTTATCCTTTTCTTTTGGACTCTTTATCAAGCATCAATGTCTTGTATATCTTCTCAGCATCGGTACACAATTATATAGCGTTTCCAATGTATAGTCAATTTCTTCTCTGGTTGTAAATTCAGACATGCTGAAACGGATCGTCGCATCCAGATACTCTTTTCCGGCTCCGATGCCCTTTAACACCCCGCTGATTGCCGGATGGTTGGACGCACATGCAGAACCTGAGGATACGTAAATTCCTTTCTCTTCCAGCGTATGCAGAAGCACTTCACTTCGAATCCCTGCAAATCCCACACTGATGATATGCGGTGCACTGTTTTCATCGGTCATCCCGTGAACGGTTGTATTTTCAATCTTCGCGATTCCTTCAATAAAATACTCTTTGAGTTCCCGCATCAGTGCAGTCTTCATATCCAGATCATGGTAGATCATCTTTGCCGCTAACCCGAGTCCTGCAATCCCCGGAACGTTCTCTGTACCGGAACGGACATTTTTCTGCTGTTCTCCGCCAAACACGATTGGTTTGATCTTAACTTTCTCACTGACATATAAAAATCCAGTTCCTTTCGGTCCGTGGATCTTATGTCCGCTTCCTGTCAGCAGATCGATCTTCTGACGCTTCGGATAAATCTTATACTTTCCGAATCCCTGTACGGCATCCGAATGGAACAGAATATCCGGATTATATTCCTTCACGATCCGGACAGCTTCATCGATCGGCTGCACTGCTCCTACTTCGTTATTCACATACATGACGGAAACCAGAATTGTCTCGTCACACAACGCCTCTTTCAGAGCTTCCAGCTTGATGCGTCCCATGCTGTCCACCGGAAGATAGGTCACACGAAAGCCTTCTTCCTCTTCCAGATAACGCATCGTATTCAAAATCGCCGGATGCTCAATAGATGATGTGATCAGATGATTTCCTCTTCTTTTGTTTGCTTTTGCTGTTCCAATGATCGCCAGATTGTCACTTTCTGTACCGCCGGACGTAAAATAAATTTCTTTTGCATTGACCTTCAGAATTTTTGCCAGAATTTCTTTTGCATCCTTGATATAATGCTCCGCATCCACACCTTTACGGTGCATGGAAGACGGATTTCCATAGTCCTGACACATCACTTTATATACCAGTTCTCCCACCTCTGTGTAACATCTGGTAGTCGCCGAATTGTCCAAATATACTTCCATGATACCTTCCTTTTCACTTCTTCTCAATATTAAACTATGTTACTCTCTTTCCAGATGATACATCAGAATTGACAGGATCGTCATTCCGGCCGTCTCTGTTCGTAAGATCCTTTTTCCCAGAGTCACCGGAACTGCCCCAATCTCTTTTGCAGCTTCCACTTCTGCCTCTTCAAAGCCGCCTTCCGGACCGATAAAAATCCCGACTGACTGTCCAAAAGAAACAGAACCGATCAGCTGCTTTGTCGCGTTTATCCCTGCTGCCTTCTCATAAGGGATCATCTTAACATCCAGCTGACGCGCGTATTCCAGCGCCTCCTTCCATTTCATCACCGGAAGTACTTCCGGAACGATCCCTCTTCCGGACTGCTTCGCCGCACTCTCTGCGATGGCATTCCATCTGTTCACTTTTTTCTGCGCCTTCTTCTCGTCCAGCTTTACAACCGCCCGCTTCGTCGCGACCGGCACGATTGCATGTACGCCAAGCTCTACACACTTCTGAATGATCCATTCCATCTTATCTCCCTTTGGAAGACCCTGGAACAGATAGATCGGGCAGGAAAGTTCCGTGTCCGATTCCTGCTGCTCCACAATAGAAAGCACCACTCTTTCTTCCAGCAGTTTCTCGATCCGGCACAGGTATTTCCGGTTCACATCATCGTGTACACTGACTTCCTCTCCAACCTTCATACGAAGAACATGTACGATGTGGTTTACATCGGTTCCCTCTATATAAATGTTTTCCCCCTGCACCTGAGAGTCATATACAAAAAAATTCTGCATGGATCTTAATCCTTCCTTATCCGTTCTTTCTCGCCGTCACAGAAACCCACTCGCCCTGATACGTCACTTCCAGGACTTCCAGACCTGCTGCTTTAACTGCCTCTACCACTGTCTCTTCTTTGTCATCAATAATTCCGCTGGTGATGTAGATTCCACCGTCTTTGAGCTGATCCACGATCACCGGTGTCAGTGCGACCAAAACATCTGCCAGAATATTTGCAACGACAATGTCATATTTTCCATAACCAACTTTGTCCTGCACGTCTTTGTCATCAATGATATTTCCGATCATCACTTCGTACATCTCTTTACTGATTCCGTTGACTTCCATGTTCTCATAAGTTGCCTCGATTGCACATGGATCCAGATCTGTTCCGACGGAATATTTTGCGCCGAATTTCAAAGCCAGCATTCCCAGAATACCGCTTCCGCATCCCACATCAAGGATTGTTGTCTCCGGCGTTGTATATTTGCGGATCTGCCGGATACAAAGCTGGGTTGTCTCATGCATTCCTGTTCCGAATGCAGTCCCCGGATCAATATGGATCACCATTTTATCACTGTCTTCCGGCTTTACTTCCTCCCAGGATGGGATGATCAGAATGTCATCCACATAGAACTGATGAAAATACTGCTTCCAGTTATTTACCCAGTCCACATCCTCTGTCTGAGACTCTTCGATCGTACACGCACCCACGTTCAAATAGGATGCCATATCCTGTAATTCTGCACGCACATCAGCAAGTACCTTCTCTTTATCTTCATCCTCCTCCAGATAAAAACTCAGGTATGCCACACCGTCATCTGCCTCTGTCTCCGGCAGGATATCAACGAACATCTGCTCTTTATCCGACTGTGTCAGCGGAACTTTATCTTCAATCTCGACCCCCTGGATTCCCAGATCCATAAGCATACTGCTGACAATATCCTCCGCCTCTGTTGTTGTTGTCAGACGAAATTTATTCCATTTCATGTTTGTTCCTCCGTTTACTTTTGCTTTTTACACTATATTACGTTTCCTTTATTTCTGCAAGAAAATCTTCTCTCACTTCATATCGAAATGGTTACTGCTCACCTTGACCCAACATGTACATCTCATCCCCGCAGGAAATCCGTCCGCCGTGGATGACCCTTGCAAATACACCTTCCCTTGGCATGATACAGTCTCCCATCTTCTGAAAAATCTCACATCCGTGATGACATTCCTTTCCAATCTGTGTCATCTCTAAAATAACTTCGTTGCACTGAAACCTAGTTCCCACCGGAAGATTTTTAAAGTCAAATCCCTCTACCACCAGATTTTCTCCAAATGCACCATCTGCAACCTCTGCTCCTCTTGCCCGAAACGCCTCGATCTTTTCATAGGAAAGAAGACTGATCTGACGATGCCACTTTCCCGCATGGGCATCCTCTTTGATTCCAAAATCTTCTATAAATTCCGCACTTTTCACGTTCGTCTTCTGCGTTCCCTTTGCCGGGCTCGTACACACTGCTCTTACAATTCCCATTTCAACCTATCCTCCGATTTTTGACATCTCACGCTGTTCGAGACTTTCGTCCGCTTTTTCTGTTTCAAACTGATGGCAGCGCGGCTTTTCATAAATCAACTGCTCGAATACCTGCTTCAGTTCTTCATCATCCGTCTGCCCTCTTAAAAGGGATCTCATATCCACTCCCTGTGCGAACTGCAGACAGGGCTTCACAAAACCTTCAGCCGTCATCCGAATCCGGTTGCAGTCTTTGCAGAACTTATGGGAGATCGCACTGATAAATCCAATCTTTCCCTGAAACCCAGGAAACTCCCAGTATACTGCCGGACCATTTCCACGCACTGCCCCTGAATCCGGCTTTGCTGCACCATATATGTTTTCCAGGTTCTTCTGTATCACTTCCTGCATACTTCCCTGATAAGCTTTTCCAAGACCGATCGGCATCATTTCAATAAAACGCACATCCAGCGGATACTCTTTTGCCAATGCTGCAAGCTTTCCCCACTGAAACTCATTACATTCATTCAGCGCCACGCAGTTTATTTTCACACGCATCCCCTGCTCCAGTGCCGCCCGAATGCCTTCCGTTACCTGCAACAAACAGTCCTTTCCTGTCAATTCCTGGTACTGCGCTCTGTCCATCGTATCGAGACTGATGTTAACCGCAGAAATTCCAGCCTTTTTGAGTGCAGGCAATTTGTCTTTTAACAGGATTCCGTTTGTCGTCAGCGTCACCTGCTCGATTCCCGGAATCCGGCAGATCATCTCTGCAAGATCTTCAATCCCCTTTCGCACCAGCGGTTCGCCGCCTGTCAGCTTGATCCTGGAAATCCCAAGTTCTGCCCCGATCCGGCACACCCTTGCGATCTCATCAAACGTAAGGATCTCATCGTGAGAAATCTGCTGAACGCCATCTTTTGGCATGCAATACACGCAGCGCAGATTACATCGGTCTGTGACAGACACTCTCATATAATTTATGTTTCTTTCAAACTGATCCCGCATTCTCCTGTCACTCCTTTTAAAATTTCCAGTCCATGTGACAGTGTAGGCAAAATATACTCCAGATTTTCTTTCACCGCTTTCGGACTGCCCGGAAGGTTAATGATCAGTGTCTGATTTCGAATCACCGATGCCCCGCGGCTCAACATCGCTCTGGGGGTAATAGCCAGTGACGCATACCGCATTGCTTCTGCAATCCCCGGCGCATTTCTGGTAGCTACATTCAGCGTTGCTTCCGGTGTACAGTCTCTTTGCGAAAACCCGGTTCCTCCTGTCGTGAGGATCAGATCCATCTCTTTCTCATCACTCAACTCTTTTAATACCGTCTCAATCTGCGCCTGCTCATCCGGAAGTAACCTGTATTCCGCCACTTCATATCCGGCTTCTTTCAACATCATCTGTACCAGCTCTCCGCTTTTATCTTCCCGTTCGTTTCGGAATCCCCTGTCGCTCAATGTCACAACTGCTGCCTTCATCTTCCCTCTTCTCCTCTGTCTTCCATTCTCGGATTTACGATTTCTCCGCTCTTTCCTCCGGTCTTTTTACAAAGATAAATATCCTGTATCTCCATAAATTTATCCAAAGCCTTACACATATCATAAATCGTCAGAAGCACCACACTGACACCTGTCAGCGCCTCCATCTCCACTCCGGTCTTTCCGGTCACTTTTACCGTACAAAAACAGGTGATCTCCAGATTTTTTGGATCCTTTTCAAAACGGATCTTACAGTTCGTGATCGGCAGGATATGACACATCGGAATCAGATCCGCCGTCCGTTTCACACCCATGATCCCGGCTGTGGTCGCTACAGAAAGCACATCGCCTTTTCCGACCGTTCCGGCTTCAATCGCATCATACACGTCCCGACTGACTTTGATCTTTCCGGTTGCTGTTGCTTCTCTTACCGTCTCTTTTTTCTCTGTCACGTCTACCATGCGGGCTTTTCCCTCCGCATCAAAATGTGTCAACGGCATACTCTTTTGCCCCCTTTTTTGTCATATTTTTTAGTATAACATATTTTTTCACGAAACACAAAACCGACAGGAAAGTCTCCTCTCCTGCCGGTTCTTATATTATGCCACCTCCGTTGTTTTCTCAAACTGTGAGTTATACAGATCCGCATAGAATCCGCCTTTTGCCAGAAGTTCTTCGTGATTTCCCTGCTCTACGATATCTCCGTCTTTCATAACAAGGATCATATCTGCATCCCGGATCGTTGACAGACGATGAGCGATTACAAAGCTGGTACGTCCCTTCATCAGGTTATCCATGGCCTTCTGGATCAATACCTCTGTCCTTGTATCTACAGAACTTGTCGCCTCATCCAGAATCAGGATCTTCGGATCTGCCAGAATTGCCCTCGCGATCGTCAACAGCTGTTTCTGTCCCTGAGACACATTGTTTGCTTCTTCATTCAGTTCCATATCATATCCGCCCGGAAGTGTCTTCACAAACTGATGCACATGAGCTGCCTTGGCTGCCTGGATCACTTCTTCATCCGTTGCATCCAGTTTTCCGTATTTGATATTGTCCCGGATACTTCCATTGAACAGCCAGGTATCCTGCAGCACCATTCCGAACATCTCACGCAGTTCACTTCTGTTGAAATCCCTGACGTCATGTCCGTCGATCTTGATGGCACCGCTGTTCACATCGTAGAACCGCATCAGAAGCTTGATCATCGTCGTCTTTCCTGCTCCGGTCGGCCCTACAATTGCAATTTTCTGCCCCTCTTTTACTTCTGCTGAGAAGTCATTGACAATGATCTTATCCGCATTGTATCCAAAATGAACATGATCAAAGCTTACATTTCCTTCCAGATTTTCTACCGATACCGGATGCTCCACAGTCTGATCTTCCTCTTCTTCCTCCAGGAATTCAAACACTCTCTCGGACGCCGCCGCCGTCATCTGCAGCATGTTCGCAACCTGTGCGATCTGCTGGATCGGCTGTGTAAAACGTTTCACATACTGAATAAAAGACTGAATATCTCCTACTTCAATTGTCTTTCTGATCGCCAGAAATCCTCCCAGAATCGCAACCACCACATATCCGAGATTTCCGATAAACTGCATGATCGGCATCATCATCCCGGAAAAAAACTGAGAACGCCATGCGGAATCATAAAGCCTGTCATTGGTTGTATCAAACTCACGAATCACATCTTCCTCTTTATTGAAGGCTTTGATGATATTATGTCCACTGTAGATTTCTTCCACCTGCCCATTCACATTTCCCAGATATTCCTGCTGTCCGCGGAAATATTTCTGTGAATGCTTCATCACAAATGAAATCAGGATCATAGAGACCGGCAGGATTACCAGCGTCGCCAATGTCATCAACGGGCTGATGGAAAGCATCATTGCCAGTACTCCGATCAATGTTGTCACGGACGTGATCATCTGTGTCGCACTCTGGTTCAGACTCTGTCCCAGCGTATCAATATCATTGGTCACTCTGGAGAGTACTTCTCCGACCGGCTTTGTATCAAAATAATTCATCGGCATCCGATTGATCTTCTCGGAAATCTCCTTACGCAAACGGTATGTTGTTTTCTGGGAAACTCCCGTCATCAGATAGCCCTGGATAAACGAACACAATGCGCTGATCAGATATAATCCCAATGTCATCAGAAGAATCTGCCCAATTCTCCCAAAGTCCATTCCACTGCCGCCTGACACTTTACTGACCAGACCATTATAAATCTCTGTTGTGGCCTTTCCTAAAATCTTCGGTCCTACAATATCAAAAACGGTTCCACAGATTGCAAAAATCACAATAAATGCCATCTGTACTTTAAAGACACTCATATAATGAAGAAGCTTTTTCAGCGTTCCCTTAAAGTCTTTTGCTTTCTCATTGGCGCCGCCCGGCCCCATATGTCCATGTCTAGGCATTTGCCTCTGCCCCCTTTCCGTTCAAATCTAACTCTTCCTCAGAAAGCTGTGAAGCCGCAATCTGACGATACACTTCACACGAATCCAAAAGTTCTCTATGCGTTCCGATTCCGGCGATCTTTCCTTCATCTAATACAATAATCTGCTCTGCATGAAGGATTGTGCTGATACGCTGTGCTACGATCAGCACCGTGCTCTGTGCAGTCTTTTTCTTCAACGCTTTTCTAAGTGCAACATCTGTCTTATAGTCAAGCGCCGAAAAGCTGTCATCAAAAATAAACAATTCTGGACGTTTTGCAATTGCTCTTGCAATGGAAAGCCTCTGCTTCTGTCCTCCTGATACATTCGAACCGCCCTGTGCTATATGACTGTGATATTTCTCTGATTTTGCTTCGATAAACTCTTCCGCCTGTGCGATCTGTGCTGCTTCCTTCATCACAGCTTCTCCTCCATCCGGATTTCCAAACAAAATATTGGAAGCAATATCTCCGGAAAACAGAACACCTTTCTGCGGAACATATCCAATCTTATCACGCAGCGTATGCTGGGATACTTCTCTGATATCCACACCATCCAGGGTGATCGTTCCTTCCGTCACATCATAAAATCGCGGGATCAGATTGACCAGTGTGGATTTTCCGCTTCCGGTACTTCCGATAATCGCTGTCGTCTCTCCCGGCCTTGCCGTAAAATGAATATCATGGAGTACATCTTCGTCTGCTCCCGGATAACGGAATGACACATGATCAAACTTCAGGACACCTGCTTCTTCTTTACAGAATGCCTTTGCTTCTTTCGGATCATCGATCACCGTCTCACTTGTCAGAATTTCCTGAATACGATCTGCAGACACTCCCGCTCTTGGAAGCATGATCGAAATCATACAGATCATCAGGAATCCCATAATAATCTGCATCGTATACTGAATAAATGCCATCATATCTCCAACCTGCATCTGACCGTCACTGATTCCATGTGCCCCGTTCCATACGATCAGAACAGAAACACCATTCATGATCAGAATCATCGTCGGCATCATAAATGTCATCGCACGGTTAACAAACAAATTCGTTCTCGTCAGGTTTTTGTTAGCTGTGTCGAACCGCTCTTCTTCATGCTTTTCTGTACTGAATGCTCGAATCACTGAAAGCCCGGTCAGAATTTCTCTTGTCACCAGATTCAGCCTGTCTACCAGTTTCTGCAATGTTTTGAACTTTGGCATTGCCGCAACAAACAGCACCAACACCACACAAAAGATCAAAATCACCGCAAGTGCAATGATCCAGGACATTGAAACATTGGTCTGAAATACCTTATAAACACCGCCCAACGCGAGAATCGGTGCATACAATACCATTCGCAGAACCATAACTGCCAAAAACTGTACCTGCTGAATATCATTGGTACTCCTTGTAATCAATGATGCAGTCGAAAAATGATCAAATTCGTTGTTGGAAAATCCAACTACCTTTCGGAACACTCTTCCTCTGAGATCCCGTCCGACTCTTGCTCCCACCCGTGAAGCCAGATAACAGACTAAAACACTGGCTGCCATTCCAAGAAACGCAAGTGCGATCATCTTACCGCCCGTAGTAAACAGATAGTGATACTGCATCTGATCTACATCCATACCCAGATCCTGATATGCATTCCTTGCATAACTTACTGCTGCCTGCTCCAGAATCATATCCGGCATGTCTTTCATTTCTTTTTTGATCTCTTTTACCAGTTCCTCTCTGGATTCCTGCGGCATCATCTGTAAAATATCAAACACCGTAGTATCTTCTGTGAGCATCTCCTTTGGAATCTGTTTTTTCAGTTCCTTCTCCATTTTCTGAGTCTGCTTGCTTCCGGACTCAAAACCGGAAGTTACCATCATCGGAAGCGCTAAAACATCTTCTACTTTCTTCAGCGCTGTCTCATCTTCCTTGACGAAATCCTTCAAAACGAAGGCGGTCTTATCATAAGAACTCTCGTCTTTTTCATATGCATCCTTCACCGTGTCCTGGTCCTTTTGTGATACAAACAACATCACCTTATTCCACTCTTCTTCTGAAATCGCAGCCGGCACTTTATCTTCAATTCCGCCCTGCTGGATTCCCACGTTGACAATATCGGATGTATAAGCTGGAAGTGACAGGTCACAATAAGCCTGTACTGCCAGTATCGCAACAATCGCGATGACCGCTTTCCAGTAATGTCCGATAAATTTAAATAGATTTTTCATACGCTCTCCTTTCCTGCCTTATCTCTCTGTTTTGCTTTCTCCCGATGTATGAAACCTTGGTTCTTCTTTTAAGTTGTCAAAAATCTGAATCATAATTCTTCGCAAAAGAAGCTTCTCTTCCTGACTGATGCCGCGGAACATGATTTCATCCATCTGCATGGCCACTTCCTTTACATGTTCAATGCAGGCCTTTCCCTTTTCATCCAGATACAGACGCATGATCCTTTGATCCTTTTCATCCGGCTGTCGTTTGATAAATCCAGCCTTCTCCATCTTCTGAATCGCAGATGTAATAGACGGCGCCGTCACATTCAGCTTTTTTGCCAGCTCCTTCTGAGAAAGAGGCTTTTGAGAAACAGCTTCCTCATGATGCAGCATAAACAGGATGCCTGCCTGACTCTTATTCAGCCCATACTTGTCAAACATCTTCTGTGCCCGCAGTCCGCCCTGATGAACCACCATCCCAAAGAGTCCGACACTTGGAACCTTATCCAGATCACAGCGCATTGCTATACCTCCTTTTTAATTAGTTAGATATCTAATCGATATATTAGTATTATCTTCCAAAAAAATCAAGCATTAATATAATTTTTCACATTTTTTTAATATTTATGCCAATAAACTAGTTAGATATTTAATTATTTTCATTTCGTAAAAAAGCAGTCTCTGATCAACATCTGAGACCGCCAGATAAAAATCCCGTTATGTTCTATTTTATTCCTCTTCTTCTGTGCTTTTTTTGCGCTTCAGAGTCCTTACATTTACTCCATTAACTTCAATATGATCATCTACAGCAATGACCAGACACTGCCTTCCATCTATCACTCTCGTTTCGATCAGATCCGCCCGTTCCGGATTGACTTTAATCACAATATCCGGCGTTTCAATCTGAAACTTTTTTGTCTCCGTAATATTGGTTGCAAGAAGAGAAGTCTTTTCCCCTGCTGTCTCTTCATAATTTTGATCAAAACACTCCATTTTTTCCGAAGAAACGCCGCTCTTTTCAAATACCTTGCGTACATCGGTCTTATCCAACTGCAGCGGTTCCGGTTCTTCTTTATGTTCCTCAATCATGTCATTCAAAGTATCATGGATATTGCGGATCGTCTCATAATCTCCGTCTTCTCCCAGAGTATCCTCGATCAGCATCTGAAATGTCTCCTTCTGCGTGTTGGCTGACATCGGCATCTTTGCTCCCAGCAGCTGCTCAATCAACTCCGGCTGCAAATCCTCTGATTTCTTCGTATAATAGAGTACTCCATGAATATCCGTGCTTCTGTCATTAAAAGCCGGAAACAAAAATCCCTTGTCCGGCATATCTACCACCCAGTCCCGGATACGATCCTGAATACAATTGCTCTCTGCATTGTAACTTAATCCTGCCTTTGACAACGAAACCGGACAGATACTGCACACCAAATACTCATACACTTCATCGGATGCGTCAAACATCTCCATATTGTCAGACGATCTGCCCGGCACATCATACATTGCATGGATTAAAATAATATAATAATTCTCCGCATACTCATATGTAGCGATTACTTTGTCATAAAATTCTTCCAGGAGCATGTCATCTTCCAGCTTACTGGCTTTTAGTTTCATTAAAAATTCCTGTGTCCCGCCTGGCATCTCCTGGTCGATCGGGAATTCCATATTCAACATATTTTTCCCCATCGTCCCGGAAAGTGTCTTTTTAAAAATGTCAAAATATTTAAACGCCTCTTCCTCAGGCAAAGATAAAAATGCCGATTTTGATTCCATCTTTTTATTTTTCTCATGATCCACATAGCAGCCGGCAATTCTTGTGATCGCGCAATTTGCCGGTGTAAACTGCTTACGGATTTCTAATACTTCTTTTTTATTCATAATAAATTTCTCCCTCCAGAATATAAGAAAGGGTCCTGCAACAACCAGAACCCTTTGATACAACTGCTAATTATATTATATGGACAGCCTGTATGGATGTCAATATTGTTTTCTATTTACCATGCTCCTATTACTCCATTCTGTTACTGTTTCATTATTTTATTAGCTCTTCTTATATCAATAA
>OGPP01000113.1_pt1 | contig 101159 bp, 117 predicted proteins | sample 1553021 | NCBI WGS metagenome assembly OGPP01 (sample SAMEA2580217, study PRJEB22360) | human gut metagenome | biome: human gut; feature: human-associated habitat; material: faeces | place: Denmark | collected 2008/2010
AATTTGCTATTACTCACCACCTGAAGAGGTGGGAGTCTTCTCGACTGAGATAAATATTTATACCTGCTTTTATAATTTTTATATCTAAAATACTGAATACTCATACTTGATTTTATATATCTAAAATTATGATTCCAAATCCAGTTATAGCTAGAAATACCTTAAGACTCCGAGAGTGCATTTATTATTTTTTATCCGTAAATCTCTTCTGTAATCTTATCTGCGATTTCTTCCAGACGGCCGTTATCCTTTGCGAACTGCATGATGGAGTAACGAGGACGTACTGTGTATCCCTTCAGTAAGCTGTCGTGGAACAGTTCTTTGCTGATACCGATATCCTTTGGACTTGTTGGTGCACCGCCTTTTGCTAAAAGTGCCTCAATCTCTTCGTGAGGAGGGCAAAGTGCTCCAGTTCCTTCTGGAAGGATATCTGCTAATTCTTCAAAGAAACGCGCAATAATTGGAGTTGCAACACCAACCTGAATACCATGGTGATTTGGATTTAAGCCGCGTGCAATGTAGTCCATCTCCCAGAAATGAGACAACATATGCTCTGCTCCTGATGCTGGACGGGAAATATTAACTAATGCCATAGCAACACCTGTTAATGTTAATGCCTCTAATAAAGCTCCAAGTGATTCTGGATCTCTGTCCTTTAATCCTTCTGCTTTTGCAAAACATTTGTCCAATGCTCTGTTAACTAATGTAACACAGGTATCACAGCGATAATCGTTATTTGCCTTAACTGCTAAATCCCAGTCAGCGATTGCAGTAATCTTACCAACAACATCACCGTAACCTGCCTGAATTAAATCCTGTGGTGCAGTCTTTAAAATATCTGTATCTCCAACAAGTCCGTATGTAAGATGTGCTACTGGAGAATACTTATATCCCTGTGAAAAGATTGGTGCGCCATCTGCAACATATCCATCCATAGATGGAGCTGTTGCAACAATGATATAAGGAAGTCCGGAACGGGAAGTTACGAACTTAACGGAGTCATTGATAACACCAGAACCAACTGCTACCATAAGGCTTGTATCTAAATCCTGCTCCTGTACTATTCTTCCAAGAGTCTTCTCGTCTGGAATTAAAATGTCATCTCCTGTGTCAAATAACAGTTCCTTAACATTAAAGCCATTCTCTTTTAACAGTTCTACCGCTCTCTTACCTGCTACTTTATAAGTATGGTTATCAAATACTACAAGAATCTTACCATCTTTAAATGGCTCTGCCATCTTAGGTAAATCTTCAATCGCTCCTTTACGGATTGACATATCATGTACACTAAAGTTGTGGTGCTTTCCACAAGAACAATCAAACTCAGTTTGTGGCATCTCGTTAATTGACAGGTTAAGAATTTCATCCATGACATTTACCCCCTTGATTAAAAACATGAATTAAATATAACTAAAATATATTCATATGAGTTCTGAAACAAATCCGTCTCATCCTCATATCTTATTCAGATATCAGTGCCTCCGCACATTGGATATCTGTAATTAACGTGTTAATATAATGACCATTAATCGCTCCTCTGATAGCTCGGAGCTTCTCAATACCTCCGGCAATACCAATGGAGCGTGGAACGGTACGAAGCTTACTTATATCCATTCCAATTACATTATTATCATCTTCATATGGAGAAGTATCTCCCTTAATATCATAAAACTGCATACACAGTTCTCCTGCAACCTTACGGTTAATCAGAGAATCAATCTCATTCTCCTTGAAATATCCCGTTGCCATGATTGCTGACTTCTCATTCGGATAACCGATACCAACTACAGCAATATCAAGTTTCTGTGTCAAACGTATCGCCGGTAATAAAGTCTCTTCTTTCAAAAGCTCCTCTCGAATATTCCTGCTTGAAACACGCGCGGGTGCATGTAGTGGTACAAACTTTCCATCATATATACGGGACAATGATTCTGCCAGGCTATTCGCATGAAGTTCCATACGAACTCTTCCGACACCACCAACTATAGGAACAAAAGTAACTCTCTTCGCTTCCGGATGCATCACATGGGAAATAACTTCATATAAGGTAGAACCCATAGAAACTCCCACGGTATTCCCGTCCTTAATTGTATACTCCAGATATCTGGCTGCTGCCTCTCCCAATGCTTCCTTCATCTTATCCTCGGAAGAATTCTCCCCAACGATAATCACTTCCTGAAGTCCATACTCTTTCTCAAGCTTACGCTCAAGTTCCCAATGTTCCACTGCATCTACATTCGAAATGCTAATCTTTACAATGCCTTGTTCTCTGGCAAGTGCCAGTACCCTCGACACCGTAGGTCTGGACAAATTCAAGTCTTTGGCAATCTGCTGCTGGCTGATACCCTGATTATAATATAAATCGCATACCCGAACCATAAGGCGTGGGTCATCAATTACCTTTCTCATAATTTATCCCTCCCGTAACTATTTTCTATTATAAATTCTCCCTTTTAGATTGTCAATAAAAATATGGCTTATATTTTTACATTCTTTCAATTTATCCAAATATTTTGGTGAATTTTTAGGCATAATTTTGACTTTATTTTTACTTTTGTAAATATATTTGCTTGTAACCCGAAATTTCTATATACACTATGGCAAATTCTGGCCTGCCGCAGGCAAGGAGACGCCCCCAAAGAGAGAAGGAATATAACGATGGAATTTTTAGATATAAGAGATAAAAATGGGAATCCCACAGGTGAAGTAAAAGAACGTTCCTTAGTTCATGCCGATGGAGATATTCATGGAACTTCTCATGTATGGATTGTGCGGAAAAATGAAAAAGGCAGTTATGATTTGCTGTTACAGAAACGTAGTGAAAATAAAGATGCATTTCCAGGATGCTATGATATTTCTTCTGCAGGACATTTACCAGCAGGTCAGGATTATCTTTCTTCTGCATTAAGGGAACTGGAAGAAGAACTTGGAATTAAGGCAAAGCCGGAGCAGCTTCATTTTATGGGACTCCATGAGGGATGTTGCGAGGAAACATTTTATGGCAAGCCTTTTAAAAATCACGAAATCAGTCATGTTTATTTGTATCAGGAACCTGTTAATATAGAGGATTTAACCTTACAGAAAGAAGAAGTTCAAGAAGTATGCTGGCTTGATTTTAAGGAATGCTGCAAAAAAGTAAAAGATGGAGATAAAAAGTATTGTCTGTTTCCAGAGGAACTTTTGATGATAAAAAAATATTTACAATTCTATTTAAAATAAAAAAAACGCATCGACGTCATCAATATGACTCGATACGCACCATATAAAATCTGCAAAGCAGTTAAAGGGGAAAATTAAGATTTATATTTAAGGTCTCACCGCAATGGCTCAACTCTTCTTTTCAACGTTTCTTATTATATAATATTTTTCTTTTTTAACACATCAAGCATGTATTCAAACGCAGCCTCACGGCTGCCTGATTTATCCAGCTCGACAAAATCAACATCCTTCTCACGTCTGAACCAGGTTAGCTGGCGCTTGGCGAAATGCCTTGTGTCACGCTTAAGAATATATATAGCTTCATCAAGGCTTATCTCCCCTGCAAGGTATGAAGCAATCTCCTTGTAGCCCAGCCCCTGCATTGCTACACTCCTCCTGTCAACACCCTCGTCAAGCAGAGCCTGCACCTCAGCTATCAGTCCTGCCTCAACCATCTTATCGATACGCTTATCAATACGCTCATAGAGAACAGCCCTGTCATCACTTAAAACAAAATACTCAAAATTGTATGGAGATGTGCGCTCCCTCTGCTCCGTGTTGTGCTCAGACAGCTTGTGCCCTGTCTGCCTGTAGAATTCTATCGCACGGATAACCTTTTTTACATTGTTCTCATGTACCTCCGCCGCATACTCCGGATCTGCCTTGGCAAGCATATCGTGAAGAAAAGCTGCGCCATGTTCCTCATACAGCTTATTTAACTCATCCCTTATTCCGTCATTCTCATCGCTCTTTACAAACTCAATATCGTACAAAAGGGTCTGTATATAAAAGCCTGTACCACCTACAATAATCGGTATACAGCCCCTTTCCCATATCTCATTTGCCGCCTTTAGTGCATATTCCTTGAATAAAAATGCATTGAAGCTCTCCGTCGGCTCTAATATATCAATAAGATGGTGACGCACACCGTCCATCTCCTCAGGTCTTATCTTCGCAGTTCCTATATCCATTCTTCTGTATACCTGCATTGAATCGGCACTTATTATTTCACCGCCGACTGTCCTGGCAAGCCTTATGGATAAATCCGTCTTACCCACGGCAGTCGGTCCTGTGAGAATTATCAGCTTTTTTTTCATACAATCTCCATTCCAGGGTTTAGACTATTCTTTTAAACTTCTTTTCAAGCTCATATTTGGACATTGATATCATGGTAGGTCTTCCATGAGGGCAGTTATACGGATTGTCAAGGGTCATAAGCTCAGTCACAAGCTCCCTAACCTCCGCAGGCTGTAATCTGTTGTTTCCCTTCACGGCAGCCTTGCATGCCATGGTCGCTATGCGCGACTTTACCGTCTCATTGGAGACCCTGCCCGGATTCTCCATGAGATCATCTATTATCTCCATAATCATATCCTTGCCCGACGCACCATACAGCTCCACCGGAACCGCTCGTATTGCGTACTCATTGCCGCCGAAGCTCTCTATCTCAAAGCCCATATTGGCAATTATATCCATATTGTCCTTCAGCACCTGTCCTGCCGCAAGGGTAAGTGTGATTATCTGCGGCGGCATCAGCTGCTGTGAAGCCGGAGCCCCCTCCGATACTCTCTTCATAAAGTGTTCATAGAGAACCTTCTCATGTGCCGCATGCTGATCCATTATGAACAGCTTCTGGTCAAACTCTATAAGCCAGTAGGTATCAAACAACTGTCCTATTATCTTATGGTCTGCAAGATTTTTCTCATCAAGAAGCTTCCTGTCCTCACTGAAAAGGCTCAACTGTTCAGGGACAGCCATCGGAACAGGTTCTATATGCTCTGTTCTGTTTTCCTTCCCGGACTCCTGCCCTGCTTCAATACTCTCTGCAGGCTTATGCGCAGAGCTGTCCTTTCCTGACATGTCCACTGCCGCTGTGTTTGTTTCCGTGGCTTTTATTTCTTCTGCTCTTGTTTCTTCTGTCCTTGTTTCAACTGTTTTTAATTCTTCTGTTTTTACTTCCCCGGCTTTTATTCCTGTTCCGGCTTCTGCTGTTTTAAATCCTGCCGGACTGATTTTTATTTCATTCAGCATATATTGCTGATTTTCTTCCTGCTTCCTGTCAGATGGTTTATACTCCGTCCTGTGTTCATTTAATATCGCTCCGCCAGCCAAAGCGCTGTACTGCTTCTTCCCGGCACCAGCCATTCTGTTAAGCTCAAAAGGCTCCGGAAGCTTATTCTCCCTGACCTTCTGTATAGCCGCGCCCGATGTATTTCCGGTAATATTGCCCGATGCCGCCTCCGATGATTTCTTCCTGCTGTCCGAATCGAAATTCACCTGCGGAATGACCTCCCTCTGCATGACAGCCTCATGCACTGCCTGATATAGCTCCTTGTATACTCTCTCTCCCTCCGAAAAACGCAGCTCCATCTTAGTCGGGTGCACATTGATATCTATTGTGTCCGGGTCGATATGAAAATGCAGTGATGTAAACGGATATTTCTTAGGCATGGAATAGCCCGCATAGGCGTCCTCGATAGCCTTGGAAATGATACTGCTCTTAATGTAACGTCCGTTTATATAATAATTCTCCAGAGCACGGTTGCCCCTGTTCATCGCCGGCTTTCCTATAAAGCCATCCACCTTGAACAGCTCACACTCATACTGAAGCGGTATCAGCCCAGCTGTAATCTCCCTGCCGTACACTCCGTATATAACGTCCTTGAGCGTACCATTTCCTGATGTATACAGCTTATTCTGCCCTCCGCTTATGAATCTGAACGAAATCTCCGGGTGGGACAGGGCAAGCTTTTCGACAAGATCACTTATATAGTTTCCCTCTGTAATGCCTGTCTTTAGAAATTTTCTTCTCGCCGGTGTATTGTAGAAAAGGTTTCTCACCAGAAATGTTGTTCCGTTAGGCGCTCCTATCTCCTCAATGCTCTTTTCCTTTCCGCCGTCTATAAGGTATCTGCTTCCGGTAAGGCTCTCCGCTGTCTTGGTTATAAGCTCAACCTGTGCCACTGCAGCAATACTCGACAGTGCCTCACCTCTGAAACCAAGTGACGAGATGGTCAGTAAATCCTCCACCGACTTAATCTTGCTGGTTGAATGGCGCAAAAAGGCCAGTTGTATCTGATCCTTCGGAATACCGCTCCCATTGTCGGTTATCCTTATAAACGAACAGCCGCCGTCCTTTATCTCTATGGTCACGGCTGAGGCTCCCGCATCAATGGCATTCTCAACAAGCTCTTTAACTACCGATGAAGGTCTTTCAATAACCTCGCCTGCCGCTATTTTATTGATTGTACTCTGGTCTAATACCTTTATCTGCGCCATATTATTCCTCTCTTAAATTTACTGTTAAATTGTTCCCAAGCTCTTTTAATTTCACTATCTACAGTCAATTTATATTTCCAGACCTCTTAAAAGCTCCAGCGGTTCTTGACTTTATTCTGAAGCTTATACAATGTGTTAAGCGCCTCAATAGGAGTGAGATTTCCAAGGTCGATGTTCTTCAGCTCCTCGATAATGTCATCATCCTTCACAGCGTCAAAAAGAGTCATCTGCTCAAGGTCGACATCATCAGGCTTCTGCATTTTTTTCTTTGATTTGGTATTTGAAGTGCCAAGTCTGGCAATCTCCTTAGCCTTCGCGGATATATCGGCATCCACAAGGTCTGCTAAGATTTCCTTTGCCCGGTTAATAACGCTGTCCGGCACTCCGGCAAGCTTCGCTACCTGTATTCCATAGCTCTTGTCCGCCCCTCCGGCGACAATCTTTCGAAGGAACACAATGTCATCACCCTGTTCCTTGACAGCTATGCAATAGTTGTTGACGGAATCTATCGTCCCCTCAAGCTCCGTCAGCTCATGGTAATGTGTCGCGAACAATGTCTTAGCTCCAAGAAGCTTCGGATTGCTTATATGCTCCACAACCGACCATGCTATGCTCAGTCCGTCAAAGGTGCTTGTCCCTCGCCCTATCTCGTCAAGTACAAGCAGGCTGTCAGCAGTGGCATTTCTTAGAATATTCGCAACCTCATTCATCTCAACCATGAATGTACTCTGCCCGCTCGCAAGGTCATCTGAGGCGCCCACACGCGTAAATATCCTGTCGACAACCCCTATATCCGCCGATCTTGCCGGAACAAAGGAGCCAATCTGAGCCATGAGCACAATGAGTGCTGCCTGTCTCATATATGTTGACTTACCGGCCATATTCGGACCGGTTATGATTGATACCCTGTTTTTGTTATTGTCAAGATATGTGTCATTCGGTATGAACATATTGTTGGGAATCATTTTCTCCACAACAGGGTGCCTTCCGTCCTTTATGTCAATAATTCCCTTATTGTTAATCTTCGGGCAGACATAGTTATTCTGGTCTGCAACCGTTGCAAGTGAGGCAAACACATCAAGCTGCGCAATGGCACCGGCAGTTCTCTGAATCCTTACAACCTCGGCGGAGATTTTTTCCCTCACATCGGCGAACACATCATATTCAAGTGAGAAAAGCTTATCCTCCGCATTCAATATGATGTCCTCCAACTCCTTGAGCTTAGGTGTCGAATATCTTTCCGCATTGGTGAGAGTCTGCTTTCTTACATAGTCCTCCGGCACATTGCCCTTGAAGGAATTGAGCACCTCTATATAGTATCCAAAAACCTTATTGTACTTGATTCTGAGATTCTTGATGCCTGTCCTCTCCCGCTCATCCGATTCAAGCTGTGCAAGCCAGCTCTTTCCCTCTGTATTTGCCGTTCTGAGCCTGTCAATCTCATCATTGAAGCCTTCCTTTATAAGTCCGCCATCCTTTACCGCAATAGGCGGTTCATCAACTATCGCTTTTTCAATAAGGGTGCACACATCCTCAAGCTCATCAATCTCATCATGTAATTCATGCAGAAGCTCAACGCTGCATTCTCTTATAAGATACTTGATATGTGGTAGCATTGACAGTGAGCTCTTAAGTGCAATCAGATCCCTCGGTCCTGCGGACCTGGTGCTTATTCTTCCTATCAGACGCTCAAGGTCATAGACCGGGTTTAGGTACTCCCTCAGCTCCTCCCTTGTGATGACCTCATCCTTCAGGTAAGCCACCGCCTGCTGTCGTGTCACGATATCCCCGCCCACAACAAGAGGCTGCTCAAGCATCTGTCTGAGCCTTCTGGCTCCCATTGCGGTCTTGGTCTTGTCAAGCACCCACAGGAGTGACCCCTTTTTCTGTTTTTCCCTAAGTGTCTCTGTAAGCTCAAGATTCCGCCTCGTTGAACTGTCGACAATCATATATTTACCCACAGCATACGGCGTGATATGCGTAAGGTGTGGAAGGGAGCTCTTCTGTGTCTCGTACAGATATTGTAAAAGTGCTCCTGCGGCAACTGAGCCAATCGAATAATCCGCAAGCCCAAGTCCCATCATGTCTGCCGCCTTGAAATGCTCAAGCAGCAGCCTTTTTGACAGCTCATCGTCGAAATAGTACGGTTCCAACGATGACACAGTGATATTAAGCCTGTCCTTAATGCTATCAAGGGATATTCCGCTCATCATAAACGCTTCATTGCATATTATCTCAGACGGCGAAAACTTATTTATCTCATCGAACAGCTCTCGCGCTGAGCGGACCTCCGTGACAAGATACTCACCTGTCGTGATGTCCGAGACTGAGATTCCAAGCATATTGCTCATATACACAACACACATTATGTAGTTATTTTTTCCCTCCTCAAGTGCGGAAGGGTTAAAATTTGTACCCGGCGTTACAATACGGATAACTTCTCTCTTTACAAGCCCCTTTGCCAGCTTCGGATCCTCGACCTGCTCGCAGATTGCCACCTTATGCCCATTAGATACAAGTCTGTTTATATAATTTTCCGCTGCATGGTATGGGATGCCGCACATCGGAGCGCGCTCCTCCTGTCCGCAGTCCTTGCCCGTAAGCGTAAGTTCAAGCTCCTTTGACACCATAAGTGCATCGTCAAAGAACATCTCATAAAAATCTCCTAATCTGTAAAAAAGTACACAGTCCTTATACTGCTCCTTGGTCTCTAAGTACTTCTGCATCATAGGTGAATATGTCGGCATTTTTTCTCCAATCCGTAAAAAGCTGAACGCTTCTTACATTTTCCCTGTTTCTGTTTATTTTAAATATTTTTGGTGATTTAATTTAATTATTAAAGTGCGGTAATGGAATACGCAATGCCGCACCTTAGTTTTATCTCTAAGTAATATAAAATCTGAGTTTATTTAGTCTATTTATTGAGTCTGTTTTAATCTCAATATGTTTACTTCGATATATTTACGTTTATTTATGTTTGTTTATCTATTTGTTTGGTTTTATAATCTTGTCCCCATATAGTAGAAGCCCTTAGACTCGTCAAGATGCACCTTTACGATCTGTCCGATAAGTGATTCGTCACCCGGGAAATGCACAAGCATATTGTTACCCATTCTTCCTGTTAAGAGTGTGCTGTCATGGTCATTCACGCCCTCGACAAGCACATCCATATCCCTGCCCTCAAATCTATAGGAAAGCTTATGGGAAATCTCATTGACCGTCGCAAGCAGCCTGTCAAACCTGTCCTTGACAACAGCCTCATCAATCTGGTCATCCATGGAGGCAGCAGGCGTGCCGGTTCTCTTAGAATATATGAAGGTATACGCACTGTCATAGCCGGATTTGCGGACCACATCAAGTGTCTCAAGGAAATCCTCCTCCGTCTCCCCTGGGAATCCAACAATTATATCTGTTGTGATGGAGATATCCGGCATGGCTGTCTTAAGCTTGTCAACAAGCGACAGATACCGCTCCTTTGTATAGTGGCGGTTCATCACCTTCAATATCCTGTCACTTCCCGACTGTAATGGCAAGTGGAAATGCCTGCAAATCTTGTCAGAGTGTGCCATTACGTCTATGAGCTCATCCGACAGATCCTTCGGGTGTGAGGTCATAAAGCGGATACGCTCTAAGCCGTCGATATCTTCAACCATCTTCAACAGCTCAGCAAATGACACCGGATTCTCAAGATTCTTTCCGTAGGAGTTGACATTCTGTCCAAGAAGCATGACCTCCTTAACTCCGTCTGCCACAAGCTTCTCTATCTCACAGATAATGTCCTTCGGCTCCCTGCTCTTTTCCCTTCCTCTCACATAAGGTACGATACAATAGCTGCAGAAATTATTGCAGCCGAACATGATATTTACACCGGATTTAAAGGAATACTTTCTGTCAACCGGAAGCTCCTCAACTATCTGTGAGCTGTCCTTTAACACCTCGACAACCATCCTGCCGCTCTCAATACGGTTGTAGATCAGCTCCGCAAGCCTGTAAAGGTTATGTGTTCCGAATATAATATCTATAAATCTGTAAGACTCCTTGAGCTTTTCGACCACCTGCGGCTCCTGCATCATGCAGCCACAGAGTGCTATCATCATATTAGGGTTCTTCTTTTTATAATTTCCAAGCACTCCAAGATGTCCGTACACCTTGTTATTCGCATTCTCACGGACAGTACATGTATTATATATAACAAAATCGGCGTTCTCCGATTCCGTTTCCACAAAGCCAATCTCCTTTAAAATACCGGAAAGCTTCTCTGAGTCGCGGGCATTCATCTGGCAGCCGAATGTTATTGTAGCACAGAAAAGAGGGCGACCTAATTTTTCCGATAAAGCCTTGAAATACTCACGGCATTTTCCCATGAAATAATACTGGCGTGCTACTTCATAGTTCGGCTCACTCTTCATCTTCTCTAATAATTCATAATCTATTCCTGACATTCTTATCTCCTTTATATTCACAATCGTTTTAATATACACCTATTTACTAAGGCTTGTCAAACCTACTATATAGATTATTTCAATATCAGATATGTTGTCAACATGTTTTTAAGCAAAAAAAAATGGGGAGAAATCAACATTATGACCTCTCCCCATTTTCATATTTATTATAATTATATCAGTTTACCAGTTTCAACCCAGAAGCTCACCTGTCCAGGTACGCCCACCCTTGCAGGACTGTTAGTCATACGAACCCTCCCATTACGGATTGTGTTGTCCCATGTGTAATACGTGCCGCTTCTCCTGCCGATACTTGGTCCTTTTTCAGTGCCATACACAGGCACATTATTAAGTGTATACCTATCACCTGCTGTCGGCGTCTTGACGCTAGTATCAGTGCTAAGTCCGATATCAGCCAGTGATACCCAGAAGCTCACCTGCCCCGGCACACCGACTTTACCAGCGGCATTCGTGAGCCTGATACGTCCGTTCTTCGGGTTGCCGTCCCATGTGTAATATGTGCCACTTCTCAAGCTGTATGAGCCTAGTGAAGCTTCAGAGGCATACGCCTGAACATTTCTGAGCTCGACTTTAATTCCTGCCTGAACGCTTGTTGTTGACTGTTCCGGCTTCGACTTATCTTCCTCAAATTCCACTCCTGCATACACAAAACCGACAAGCGGTCTATTCGCAGCATACATATATCCTGAAGCTTTCGTAATGGTTGACATATAAAATTCCTGTCCGCCATAAGCGCTCTGTGACACCACAATGTCGCCGTTCGCCTTGATTTCCTCTACAATGGCAACATGTCCGGCGCCGTCGGCACTGTTATGTGTATTACCGGCACGCCACACTACCACGGCACCAAGTTTAGGGGTGTTGCCTACCTGTAAACCATTCGCCTTCGCTTTATCATACCAGTCCTCTGCGTTGCAGGCCGGAAGCTTCCAGTTAATTTTATTTTCACCGCGAAGCTCAAGAAGGCGCCCCTGAGCATAGCCTACGCAGTTCGGAAGTACATAACCCGTCTGCTGATCAATCGCTATACATGTGTTATATCCGCCTCTGGCATAATTGATAAAATGCTTGTCTGCCTTTGATGGGGCTACTGTTCTTTTATTGAATTTCATAATTATTCACCCTCCTCACTATCGCTATTATGTGCTGAATCTGTCAGTCCTTCACCGATTATGTATGCCACAACGGAGGCTCCTGCCATTATGAGAGCCGTTACCTGTGTAGCCGTGTTGTCTGTGCCACCTGTCGCAAGAATCATCATCGATACGAAACTTGCAACTGCTGTCCACAGCTTTCTGCTTGTCAACTTTTTTACCCAATTAATATTTCTCATTATCTTTTCCTCCTGATATTTGCTAAATTTTACATTCCGATTTGTTTAAACACAAATCCAATTGCGATGCCTATCACGGCGGTAATAACATACCCCACAACCTTGCGCCACATTTCTCCATCCTTGCTCTCTAGTGATACAAGCCGCTTGCCCTGCGTCTCCTGTTCCTTTACCATTGATTCAACACTCTGAGCCAGCTTCTCTATAGAAACAGTAAGCGCATTGATCTGCTTTGTGCTCTCTTCCAAGTCACTGATACGCTCATTTTGTCGGTGATTTTCATCTTCCATTCTCCGACAAAATTCTTTATACTCATCTCTTGACACTGTTCCTGTTCCGTCCATTATCTTTCTCACCTCCCTTCTAAATTACAAACAGCCGACATTCAGCCGGCTGTAATGCTTACATACATTAAATTTTCAACTTTATAATTCCCCCCTTCCGTCTATTTTCTTTTCGAGTTCAGCGACCTTACTGCTCAACTCCTGTATTGCCTTAACAAGATACGGAATTAAATGTGTATCCTGCACCTGCAGCAGTTCGTCATAGCCCATCTGTTCCTTGTCCTGAGGCACCGCTACAACACATTCAGGTATCACCTTCTGAAGTTGCTGTGCGATATAGCCCAGCTCGCTATGTGCACCATATTTTCTATCAATAAAATCAAAACTACACATTTCAATTTCATTGAGACTCTCAAGCGCGTTGACTTTACTGCCCTTAATATTTTCCTTGAGCCGCGCATCCGAATAAGCCGATATCCCTACTATGTAATTTCCTTTATCACCACCGAATAACACATTGTTTGAATCCTTAAATGTCAACACTTCATATACCGGATAAAATATATCACTGGAGTATGTTTTCATCATATATCCAATAAAAGAGCCATCTATATAATGACATAGATGTGCACCATCCCATGTCATTTTTAATCTAGCTGACGACAATCTATCTCTTATATCTGCAATATAGCCCTCGGAAGTTGCTATTCTATTATTGATATTCTGTGCTCCCTTAATGGTTAAATAGTCGCTATGAGTATGTGATTTATCGGCTGCATATTCAGTATAATTTGCAGATGTTAACAATTCCGCAACCTGACTCCAGGAGCTAGTGTTTCCACCATTTGCAATCCAAGCTCTAACTCCGCCATTTCCTTTTTTTATTCCAAGTGCTGTTGCATAAGGCACATCATTCCAGAAATATGCATTCATCATCAATACATCCATATATCCATTTAAATTCGGAGTGTTCAGACCTTCAAAACCATTCATCATATTACATTTTACAGCGTTGGCACCAACATAGGATGGCGGCACACACCCTCCATGACCTGTGTATTGCCCAACAATAGTTGTGTGTGCATGAACTTTTTCCGCTTTTCCTTCAAAATGGTTTCGAATCTCGGTAGCTGTCCAACTATTAGCACCATCATCAATGCCACCATGTGTATGTGCCGCCGGGTTAAATGTACTTGGAATATTGTTTAAATCATTGTATGACCCACTAAATGCAACCGTCTTCAAGTCCGCCAGCCATTTAACAATTTTTCCCACAATCGTCGAAAGTTTCTCCCCTGACGTAGGTTTTACGCGGGTGGATTCTGTAAATGTCACAGTTGTATTCGACGCATCGCCGGTCTTCGATACTGAGCCGTTCCACTTCTCACGTTCCTGTGAAGTGATATGTATTGTGCTGTTATCTACATGGGTATCAAGCTCTGACTGGTTTGCTTTCTTACCCACTGCCGCATCAAGCGCATCCATCACGGACTCATTTTCTTTTATCGCGTCCGCCACCTCTTTGAGTGTGTCCAGCGATTCAGGAGCACCACCTATAAGGTCTGCCACTTTTTTATCAGCATAAGCAGTCGCCTGACGGTACATTCCGTCTGCATAGGTTTTTGACGCACTCAATGAATTATCCCAAGCCTCTATCTTATCATCTGTGACAAACCGATGGTTCGCATCCGATGTTATCATTCCGGCCGGGTGCGTATCCGGATGAACATAGTTGTTCGCATGCTCCTCTATTCCAGCCAGCTTGTCCTTATCAGCCTTCGTTGTGTGAATCACCGCATCTGCTTTATGATTGAAGAACTGCCTGATAACTTTATATATTTTACTTAAGATTGTTCTGAGGCTTTCCCCGCTTGCGATATTATCAGTTGCATCACCGGCAGTCTCATCAAGCGTGGCTACCGTATCTGATATATCACCGCCTGATATATCGACTTTCTTTCGCTCCAGCTCATCAAGCTTCTGATCATGAGCAAGTATAGCTTCATCCATGTGGTTCAAATTATCAGCATTAATAGGTGTCCCAGGTTCATCGACCTCTCCCGGAGCGGGGGTGAGATACACAAGACCTGCCGACTCAGCCTGTGACATCTCATACCTGTGTTTATGTTCGACAGCGCGGTTTTTCCAATTTATCGGATTATACACAATCTTAACCTCCTTTATTTAACCGTTTGCGAAAATGAAATTATGTAGCGATATAATACATCACCGGCGGACGCTTCTTTATCAATTGTCTCATTACCGGCGGCAAAAATCTCATTTTGCTGGTTATAAAACTCTATCCTGTCAATATGCTCCGGTGTGCTGCTGTCAAACAAAATATAAATAGCAATGCGCCCATCAGGAAGGATATTGATTTTATCTATGTTGATTTCTGTCCATACACCGTTGGCATAATACCTAGCGTGAGCAACCCTATTACATAAGTATGTTTTTAAATTATCTATTTCATTTTGGCTTATCTCCATCGCATCCTCCTAACTCCTAATTCACATAATCTGGATAAGTTCCACAAATACTATCACCGCACGCCTCGTATGCAATCTGAAAAAGCTTGCTGCTATTTTCTATGCTGATTACATCGTCACTCTGCAATACAAGATAGTCCATTATAGAGCGTGCATTCTTGACCTCGTTAATATATTTTAAGAACTCAGCAAGTTCCACCGTTGTTACCTTTGATGAAGTTCCTATTCTGAAATGAAAAGGGTTGCCCGCGTATGTATACCACTCTTCAACAGTGGTATCATTGTATGAGAAAACAATATTTATCATTTCCTCCATCGCGGATGAGGTTCCAAGTCGCATATACCAGTACTGACTATTTGCAATCAGTTTTCGCTTAACATCAGCACTGAGAGACGAATTGTAAAACAATGCCCTGCAATCTGCCGCCAGATAATCAAGGTACTTTTCATCTACGTTTTCGATGGCGCACCATACCATAGTTTTTTTTGACCGTTCAAGCAGCTTTGCTATCTGCCTGTCGCACGCATACATAAACGCCTTGGTCTTCGCATCGCGCAGATTGACCGGAGTAGACTGATATAAGCCACCGACATCTGTTATGTTAATCATTTTCAAGCCCTCCGTATGAGGCTGTAATGCTCTGAGCCACAGCGATCTGTGTATCGCTTATCGCTGTATAGCCCGGAGAACGGATTACAACTCTCTTAACCCCTGCCACCCGCAGGTATTCAATTAACACATCTGTATTGATATCAGTTCCTATGTGTGTCCTTTGCCATATAGCCCACTCATTCGCTGCTTCCTGTGCTGAAGCTTGAATTGCCTCGACATTCTCCTTGTTGCTTCGCCCAATATAGTATGTGAAGTCCAGATTATATTGAATGACGTCCGGAGCTGACACAACAATCTTGTCTGTAAGCGGCTTGATTCCGGATGATATTAAATAATTCGTAAGTCCATCAAGGAATGCCTTTCCGGGTATCTCTCCTTTTGCAAGAACAATCCTTATGTCAACTGTAGAATCTTCTTCCGTTTTCACTTTTACATCTTCTATCGCTGCCGAATTATACTGTCTCACCCAGTATATATATGCGTCTTCTGTTCCGGCTGTGGAGTATGCAGATGGAGCCAGATATATCCTCTCACGAAAATCAGTATCACTCTCCTCATTACTACCACCGGACGATTCACTCACATTAACCACCCCTGTTACATAAGGGATTTTATCTGCAAGCGCATTGATTTGACCGGCGATATATTTATTGCCAACAGCCCCAGCCTGAGTACATGTTGCGGCAACGTCAACTGATACTTCTCCCGCCTGTATCTCCGCGTAATCATTTGTCGCGAAGAATACATTATCTCCCGCAGTAGCACGTTTCCCTTTCGGAATAGCTGTCACCTGAGAGCGCGGCTCCTGCAACGAAAAACGTAAGACCGTGACCGCAGGACGCGCTTCCTGCTTGTATATCTTCTTATTTGCACCAAGCTGCTTAAGGTAATCGCCTGAAGCATACTTGAGGAAATTCATTCTAAAACCATTGTCAATGCATTGATATGCCTGATACAGCTTATTTGCAACAACATTCAGTTTTAACCTGTCTCTGTCTGCCGGATATAACGTAATGGATTCACCTGTCTCTTCTTTATAGGCAGCCTCATAGTCTCTGACCATCTCGTTTTTCATAGCCTCGATATCAATATCATCAATAACCGATATATCCGGCAGATTATATAGATTCTGAATATCAGCCGACATACGTCATCACCACCTTTGGAATAATTTTACTTTCTGACACATCAAAAGAGATTTCCGACACGGATAACCTCGGTTCGTATTTCTCCAACTGCTCAATTGCCTGAATCGAATATGCGCACTTGGCTTTATTGACATTCTGACCCAGAATGTCGCTTGAAACCAACCCCATTGCCCTATCCTGCGGGTTTGTTCCTTTGAATGTTGTTAAAATCAATGAAGCATTGTTTATGAGCTCTTCCTGTAACGCGGAGCTTATATCGGAATTGGACTTTAACTCCAATTTAACATCATCAATTGATACCATCCTCGTCCCTCCTATGAATACTCTTCAAGTGTCACGGATGCCGACGCTTTTATCAATTTACCATCACTCATAATCTGATTCCATGAGGATGATACCTTGGTCAACCGCCATCTATCGCCTATTTTCTTGTTCCCAATAACAAGTGGGCTTACAAGCCCATTCTCGGCATACCCGGTAAGTATATCAAGCATATCACCCGGATTTACACCATAAGAGGCATTCAGCTCAATCGTAAAAGAAACCGTCTTTGCAGACGGTCCAAGAAATTCATATTCGGATTTTTTCCCATTACGCTTGTGTTCTCCCCAGCTTCCGGATGCATTCATCTTGAAATCGTGAAAGCTTAGGATTTTCCGGTCTGATACACTGAAAATCACAACTCCAAAATACCCTATCATGAAGCACTCTCCTTTCCGGCCGGAAAGTTGCCCAATGCTTCGCCAGTCACATTAAGATTTACAATCTTTGCTGTATCTGCCTCTATTTTCTCCGCCTTCAATGTCTTTGTTGATATGTCCTCCGCAATTAATTTTTTCTTAACAGTCACATTATCTGCAATAAGTGACTGAAACCTGACATTGGGTGCCGATATCTCCATCGCCTTGGTCTTGGAATTGTATTTTATATACGTTCCATCCGGAAACTCTTTATAAAACACTCCTGCGGTGCCGCCAGACGGCTTTTTCTTAATGCTCCAAGGTACTCCAAGAATAAAGCCCTTGGAGGTTGAGTTCGGAAGCAAAAGAACCACAACCATATCATCTACCTGTGGCATATCATAAGCAGCGCTGAAAAATGGGAACTGAGGTGATGGCTGATTGTTGCGGTCGCTATACATCACACTTGCTGTTCCATTTTCGTAATCAATTGTATGTATTCTGCCTATTCTTATAATGTCCAGCATTTACTCCTCCTACTCTGCCGGAATCTTAAGCACCTGTCCAGGATATATAAGACTCGGATCCTTAATTATGTCCCTGTTCGCATTGAAAATAATTGTGTATTTAGCTCCGCTGCCATAAAATCCGCGCGCTATGCTCCACAGGCAATCACCGGTTTTTACTATGTACGTTGTCCCTGATAATGTATCTGTCTCAGCGCCTGCCTGCGCATCTGAGAATGTTGTATGTGTCACACATGCATGCAGTTTAAGTCTGCATGTATATGTCCCCTGCGCATTCTTGGAATGTATGACACTGTCAACAAAATATATCCCATCAAGCTTTCCTAAGCCTGTTATATTGACATTGCGCCCTGCCATGTGTTTTGTATCACCCTTAACTGTCACAGATAATGATATCGCACCTCTTATATTCTCTAAGAGCCTTGATTTCGCCCTTATCTCTGCTTCCCGGTATGTTTCTACCTGTTCGTTGATAAAAAGCTTTCTCTTGCCCTCTGTGCCGGGCACAGTGTATGAATATGTCAATGTCTCATCGCTATCGGGATTCGTATACTGAATTTCAACGCCATCATATAGCTGTGATTTCATGCCGGTATATGAGTATTTCTGCATTTCTGATGAATCAATAGAATACGCTGCCGGCTTCTTCTCATAATCTGTCTGGTCATATACAACAAGCTTGTTGTTATATATTTTCATTGCAAGATTGTAATTCTGGCAAATTTCAAAAGCAAAAGACATATCAGTCTGCGCGGACTGTTCCGTTTCCTCAATGCTATGATCAGCAGCCTCATAAACCAGCTCAATTCCGGCGTCAACACAGATTCCGGATAAAATACCTTTTACAGTGGTATTGCTGAAATTCTTGTTCTTGGTTGTGACATTGAAATTACTTCTTATCGGGATTGAAATACCATTGAGGCTTGCTACGGACGGATAGCCGGAAGCCTTAAAACTGTCAAGTTCAAACTGTCCGCATGCAACACTGCGATTATCGCCATCACCGTTCCAGTTCTCAATACAGATGTGAGCCTCCACATAATCACCATCCTGCGGCATGTAGCTGTTAAACCACTTCCCTGTCTGATTATTAACCGTAAGTGAAATAGTATCTGCTTCACCGGACGCTGAATCTGTATACTCGAACGATTCCGAATAAAATTCCTCCGTCGCATCCACACCATTATAATTCAGTTTTAAATACGCTTTTCTCGGTAATCCCAGTTCACCCATAATTATCTCCATACCGGCTTGTCGGCTTCTTCTTCAATATCCACATCAGGTATTGACAGCGTTGTTCCGGCGCTAAATATAAAAATATTGAGAAGCCGGGGATTGCTCTTCATAAGCAAACCCACATGCTTCTCAGTTCCGTAAACTTTATAGGAAATAGAATCCCACATATCACCCTGTATTGTTGTGTACGTCTTCATAAACACCTCATTGGAAAGATACTCTGCTTCGCTCAGCCAAGTACTCTTCTATCATGTCTCTGAACTGCTCCATTGATAATGACAGCGCGCTGTCGATATTCTCACGGCTCGCATTTCCCTCTATCGTAATCTTTGGAGCAAACACGAACTGCTTAGAATCAGTTGATTCATCAGTTGAATTGTTCACTGTCTCATAGCTTGCAACGCCCTCCGCAAGTATCTCGCCTCTGCTTCTGGTCATGCCACCATCAAGCACCCCCAACAGCTTACCGACTTTACTCCAAAGAGCAATCGCGTTAGAGCTCCCGTCAAGCGGAATCGCCGCCTCCGGTCCTTCCTCTGCGAACCATGCCACATGCGGCTGTGTGAAAATTCCTCCATCCGCGTGACCTATTAACCCAACCTTTGCACCAAAGCCGGTAATACCTTTTGTGTTCATGGGGTTCTCTGTAAAAACCTCATGCCGTCTATCAGCCAATACCGAATTATACACATCCGTCTCCATTGAACGGCTTAACCCTGTATAAACAGGCTTTAAATCAATATTTACATCTGCTGATACATCAATTCCTTTAGAAAAAACATTTTGCAGGTAATCGCTGCTATAAGCATACAGCCCCTCAAATGCATCCGGAATAGAATCCTCTGCGCTTTTAACTATTCTATCCGGCAGAGCCATTCCCTTTTCGCGCATGGCAGCTTCCATGTCGGCGAACTCATTATTATTAACTATCTGCTGCAGAATATCACTGTACAGTGCTTCTTTATCTCCCGACTGCCCCCCTATTCTCTGATATACCGTCATTGCTCCATAATTATTTGTTCGTGCAAGCGCATCGGACACCTCAGCAGGAGCCTCCATTCCAGCCTCTTCCCACTGTTTTTTTAATGTTTCAAGCTCATCTGTTGAGCTTTGCATTGTGTCAAGCAATGATTGCATTGCCTGTTTTGTATCTTTCGGGATATCATTATCCCATGCATCCTGCATAACAGAGTACATAAGATGTTCCGGATTGCTCTCCCATGCTTCTTCGAAGTTCTCGCCTTGATATTTTTCAAGAACCGCCTGCATGTGTGAATTGTAATCCGCAATTTCATCACCATAGGTATCAGCAATTGTATTTAATTGGAAATTATGAGCCTTAACTTCTACAGCGGTAACATTATCAAGATAATCCTTGTACAGTTCGGATGCCATTGTATCGTACTCATCCTGAGTAATTGAGCCATAGTTTAACGCTGACTTGGCTGTTGACAGATTATGCAGCCATGCTTCTTCGAAGCCCTTTTTTGCTTCTTCAACCTGTTCTTCAACCTCTTGTTGAAATGCCTGAAAAGAGTCTGCATCCCAATCTTTCCCTGAATACTGCGACCCCATAATATCAAGCTTCGCATCAAACTCACTCGTTGCAAGGCTGTTCATAATTCTTGCCATTGACTCCTGCGCCTGCGCAATAGCCTTGGATTCATCAATATCAAGAAAGTTGTCCTCAAAGGCAGCATTGACAATATTACTCAGTCTATTTCCGGCGCCCTGCAATTCGGTATATACATCCGCATAAAACGAATCCAACTGGCTAACCAGATTCTGCCGCTCAATATTTCCATCAGCGAACGCTGATAAGCTGATATTCGCCGCGTATCTCTCCTGGATGAGGTACTCGTTAGCCTCGCTTATATAATTCTGAATATCATTAAGGTACGCGTCCTTGTCTGACTGCGTGAGCTCCATACCGATTGAGACTTTCCAGTTCGACTTGTTTATTGCCTTGAGGCTCTTTTCCATGCTCTCGCGGATACCATCAAGCTCACCGAAAGCAGATAATGATTCCTGCACCTTTGAAAGGCTGTCATTCATCACAATGTAGTCTGCAACCTGTGATACATCCTCAAGCGAAAGGGCAATATTACCGAAATGTTGTTCAAGATTACTCTGTGCCGCCTGCTCCTCTGCTTTTTTGACTGCGGCTGTTATGCCTGCGATAGCTGTTGCTGCCGCGGTAATTGAAAATATAACAGGATTGGACACTGCCATCATTTTGATTGCATTTCCGAAGCCATACACTGCATTTGTGCCCTTTATGAGTAAATTGATAACCTTGTAGCTCACAAAAGCTGTTCCGACACCCATAACTACTGTTTCTATTGTGTCGAAATTCTCAATAAAACCACTTCCAAGACCGGACATGACCTCCCAAGCCTTGGCTGCGTCCTTCTGAAGTGTATTAAAAACCTTGGAAACCTTGAGCTGTGACTTATCCGCATACTTGATAAAACTATCAGTAACAGTTGGTATAAATTCCGCTAAGTCGAGTACAGCGTCTTTCAAATTATCTCCGAATGCGTCAACCAAGTGAATTTGTGCATCCTCGGTTGCGGAATTGAGAATCTGGAAGGACGTGCTGAGTGTATCTGTCACGGTCGCTGCCATTTTCTCCAATGCCCCATCAGAATTTTCTAATGAGCTTGAGAGCGCGTCCCATGCTGTTGCTGTCCCATCAGCATTCTTTTTAACTGAATTAAGCAGATAGCTCATTTCCGTGTAATAATTGGTACCAGCGATAGAAGACATATAAGCTGTCTGCTGTTCGGTTGTAAGATTGGACATCGCATCGCTGAGCTGTACCAATACATTGTTAAGACCTATGAACTCACCGGATGTATCGAAAACCGACACTCCTAGTTCTTTCATTGCGTTGATTGCTACATCCTTACTGGACATTCGCACAAGCATGGAATTAAGTGCCGTTCCTGCTTCCGTTCCCTTAGTTCCGTTATTTGCAAGAACACCAAGAGCCGTTGCCATATCTATCATATCAGCACCAACCGTCTTGGCTGCACCACCGCACCCTATGAATGCCTCCATAAGTGCCCCAGCCGTAGTATTGGCATTATTATTAGCCGCTGTACATATATCAAGATACTCACCAAGTTCATCTACAGATAACCCCAGTGCTGACATGGAATCCGTAGTAAGGTCCGAACACCTCGCCAGATCCATCTGCGTAGCCTCTGAAAGCCGCAGGACAGGTTCAAGAGCAGATATTGATTGGTCTACATTCCAGCCTGCAAGCGCCATATATCCAAGTGCCTCGGAAGCTGCCGTCGCGGTCTTTGTGGTGGCTTTTCCCATAGCAAGAGCCGCCTGCTCAAGGCGCTCATACTCTACCTGCGAAGCATTGGCTGTAGCTGCCGTTGTTGCCATAGCCTGCTCAAATGATGAATATTTACTCACTGCATTGCCAACAAACTGTCCCACTTTCACCGCGGCAAATGCTGATGTAATTGCCGCTGCTGCTGTATGAGCCATATTGTTGAGGGAATCAATTCCCTGCTCTGCGTTTTTTATACTGTTACCAAAGGAAGCCTGGACCTTACCTCCTACCATTAGAGCTATTTCGTATTCTGTTCTCTTTGCCATATTCTATCACTTCCTCCGCAATAGCCAGGAACTCCTCAACAGGAAGTCCCATATAGAAATCAAGCCCTGTTTTCGTCAACAACGAAAGACGGACAGCCATCTTTCTGAGATTCTGTCCGTCACACGCCCTTATTCCTATTTGTAGAAAAAATTTACTATCCTGTTCCTGATCTTGTATATCTCCTTGATTGGAAGCTGCTGGAAGAACTCAATAGGCAGCCCTGTCACCTTCTGCGCCACAATCTGGGCGTATGAAGCTGTATTCTCCGGAGAAAAACATGAGATTCCAAGCTGATAATACTTTCTTTCGATCTCATTTATATCCTTTGTCTTAAGATTACTAAGACCGCTCAGGTCTATTCCCTCGTACACATCGTCCTCGAACTTATATGGAGTACTGAACCTGAAATACATATCAAGCTCCTCATCATTCTCATGTGTTACCTGCTCCTCCGGTGTAGTTTTTACCTCATTTTCATCGATTCTACTCATACTGGTTAACCCTCCTAAATCTGACTTCTAACCTTGGCAAGCATATCCTCCCCGCCAAGAATGAAAATTGAATTGAGCTTATCAAGCTCAAGCTGTGTCTCATTGTTAATCACTATTTTCATGTAAGTGATTTCCTTGGTGATCTTAGGTTCACCCTTGCCACCCTTCTTAAATGAGCCGGGATTGATGTTCAAGGTACGCCCCTTAACCGTGATGACAATAGGAACTGAATCCTTCGCCTGTGTCTGCGTATTAAAAACCTCCTGTGAACCACGTATTACCACAGGCTCTGTACTTGCCGCAAAAGCAAATAAATCAGCGCACATATTTACGAATGCAATCTCAAGCTTCATTGAGCCGTATGACCCGATTACCTCACTTTCAATCTCACCTGCCATACCTGCTACATTAAGTGTGTCGGTCTGCGGGTCTAAAGATGGCAAAGTAATTTCTGACGCCACGCCTGTGAGCTTGTACTTGCCATCATACACATTAAAATTATTAAGCTTATCCGGCAATTCATAAGCATTGTTTCTACTCATTAATTATTCCCTCCTTCCATCGCCGCCTCTAACAGAGTAGGGTCAAACTCAAATGTACTCTCGATATCTTCCATTGGCGGGTAAAGTGCAATACGCACCCTGAATACAATTTTGCCGGCAAGAATCTGTGATGTAGGGTTATCTTCCCTGCTGAAAGATATCTCTCCTCCTGCGATATCGCCTCTACCTCTTAAACCATTAAGTACAAGATTCTCTGAAAGAACAACATCCTCAATCTGGCGGTAATCTGCCTTGTTTGAAATCTTGTTGAAAAAGTTCCTCTTGAGGTCATTCTCTATGTAGTCGAACATCATTACTGACGTCACCCATCTGTCGATTACATCTGTCGAGTGTGGATATACAGAAGTGTTATTGCCCCACCCAAGGAAACCATCAACATTGACCGCCGTAATCACTCCGTTCGCATTACAGTAGTCATTAGCCTCGTCCATATCAAAGCTGACCTCTGAACCATCCTCAATTACAAGACCGCTTATCTTAAGCCCCTTGTTGTCACACGAATCTGATGGAACACCATTGTTATCAGCGGCAAGCCTCTGCAGGAGAGCTGCTAACTGAGCCGAAAAATAGTACTCATAACCATCAGCCTTTACCTTTGGCCATACTGCAAAGGTGCGGCGGTCTGAGTATGCATTATTATTCTTCCAGTCCTTCACTTTGCCGATTGAATCGGCACCTGAAGAGGAACAATCAATATCGCTGATGACTTTACATGAAAACATACTGTAAATCAGCTCAGACTTCGCTGTCATAGCTGTATTAACCGCCGGATACTGTGAGAAACCCGGTGCGATAATTGTTCCGGGAACAATTCCAAGCTTCGGATAAATATCAGCTATGACCTCAAGTCCTTTCTTAGTCCGCTCTGACACATTGTATCCTCCGATAATATCCTCAAATGTTACTCCCTCCGGCTTAAGCTTGGTGTACGCCACCTTGACACTAACCCCTGCCTTTACAGCACCTTCATCTGTAAAACCAATTATTACTGTGCCATCATCAGCAAATGATGATACATAATCCGCATCCTTGCTAAGCGGTGTTCCCTCCGTGGTTGTAATTTCAATCGTATCAAGTAAAATCCCCTCTACGTTGATTGTTGCTTTCTTATTCGCCACGTCATAGGCTGTGGCAATCACAGCAGTAATATGTTTCTCATTGCTTGGGTCAAGCACATTAATCATTACCAGCGGAGCGACAGCGAACACATTGAATGCCGCATATATGCTTTGACATATTGTGTAACCCTTGAAGTTCTCACTCCAACCCATCTTCTTAATTGCATCCGCCTTTGTATATGCGACCATAGGCACATTTGCCGCCTTATACGGATTCTCACACATATTTACCGGAGCGGTACCGATGACAACTGTTACGTTGGCAGTTGATGTAACCGGTGATGTCATAGCAGTTGCCTTTCTGCTTGTGCTTATGCCATGTTTATATATTGACATTAGTTTTTCTCTCCCTTCTTATAATCCAGAATCTGATGATAGGAAACATTCTCAACGCTTCCCTGCTCAGATAGTGCCTGTTTTGCCCTAGTGAGCCTGTCAATAGGCACAATTAAATTCTTAACGCAGGGAAGCTCCGCGGTAAGTTTATTAAGCCTAGCCGGGAGCTCCCCTATAAATATTGTGCTGGTTTTTATCACGCCTGATATTGACGGTCCGATATACATACACTGTTTCATGCTCATATATACTTGTCCTCCTCTTCTATAACCTGAATCTCCCACACACTTGAAATTCCCCCTATATAATACGGATGAGTGTCATCCTGCTGTAACACAATCTTAAATGGGTATGACGGTCTGAAAGCTTTGGCAATAACTCCCTTCCTGAATATGTGCTGATAGATAAGATTTGCAATCTGCAATACATCCCTGTATCCCTGCTTATCATCTTCCTTATCAATGATACCGATTAAAAAAAATACAGCTACATTCATAGGTGATGTCTTTTCCTCAATTTCTTCATTGTCAAAACCTATCAATACATAGGGATACTGCCGTTCATCACCCTTCTCCCTTTTGAGCGGAAGATTTTGCGGATAAATGTTAATAGGTACAATATTCTCTTTTGCGGAACGCAGCCGAAAATCCTTAAGAGCTACCTTGACTTCCTCTACCAGACCATCAATTAAATCAAGCTCCGTCATTCTTAGCCGCCCCCTTTGATAAAATATAATTGATTTCAGCATCAATTCGCTTATGAAGCGTACTCTCTGCCTTGTCCCTTATAGTGGCAATTACTTCTTGTTTTTTAATCATGTGTGGGACTGATGGTCCAAAGCGTTGTTCAAACAATTCTTTACCGTTTCTACCCTTTTTCCCTGTACGCTCAAATATGCCACCATGACCATTCGGCATAACCGCAGCGAAAGCCTTGGGGTTGTGATCCAATGGAGTTAATCCATGCCCTTTAAATACTGCGGCAGAATAATGTGATGGGTTCGGTTCCCCATAATCGTTATATGTAACCGTCCTCATTGGTGACACATTAAATTTAATCAATGGAATTACCGCTCCTGTTGACTTCACATATCCCTGTAACTCCTTCGGAGTTGCTTTCCTATCTACCAAAGTAGTACTCACATCCCTTTGAGTTATTCTATATTGCTTGGCTGCTTCTCTTTTAAGCTCCGTCTTAATGGACGCCACTGTTCGATTGATGGCTCTTGATAAAACATTGGGTGTCTGGCTTCTAAATTCACCTAATCTCTGTTTTATTTCCCTTACATCCGACCTGTCTATCTCAATTTCCGCTTCGATCATGCCTCATTCACCCCCAGAACAATGGTATAACTCTCATCGTCCGTCTTAACGTCCGTGATTTTATAGCCATCACCATCATAGTTTATATACTGTCCCGGAACAGGTTCAAAGCCTAAGTCACACTTGCGGACATAGAACATAATGGAATCTGTGAATATCTGTTCCGTATGTATCTGTCGCTGTATAAACAACTCAGCAAGTGCATCGTTATCCACAACGATATCCACATTTTCCCCATTAATACAATGCCTCTCAGCAAATTCATCCGGATTAAAAAAAACGGCATCCAAGTCCTCTATGAGCTGTTCCTTGAATCCCATAGTATCACCTACCCAGCTGCTTGCTCCTCAACATGATTGAGGATTGCTTCTATGAGCTCGCCCTTGAGCATTGATTCATCAAGCTCAAGACCAAGTTTCGCAGCATACTCGACAAGCTCATCTTTCTTAAGCTTCTGAAGTGCTGTCTCGTCCATATACTCAAGACCGGCATCCTGCTGCCCATCTTCGCCATATCCGAATCCGTCAAAGCCATCCTCACTGTCTGATGGCTCCTCCGTATTCAGCAGTTCATCCTCAACCGTAATGAATTTATGCTTTCTAAGATAAGCCATATCAGCCGGACTAAGCTTCTCCTTAATTATATCTCCCGGCTTATACTCAGCCTTGGACGTATTTATATTAACATTTGCTCTTATCATAGCGCCTCCTTACTCTCCCTGACCGTTCGGATATATTACAGACCAGCTCGCGATGTCATCCGGCTTAGGAAGCGGTCTTGATGTAAGACGCAGGGTCTTTACCTCAGATGTTTCATTGCAATAGATTTTCGGTACCTGCTTTGCTTCATAGGACTGGAACTTCTTGTCCTCAATCTGCGTAATCAGCCCGAACTCAAGACCTCCTATTCCCTTTGAGCTTGCCATAAGGCAGGCGCCTGATGGAATAATGTCCTCTTCTCCGCCCTCATCGTTAATGAAGCTCTCATTATAGGAGTAGATATCAAACCCAAGAGAAGCAATTCTGCCGTAAAATGTCAGAGCTTCATCTATAATTTTTGGCTTAATCTCAATATTCTGCATATTCCTGATGTTCATAGCTTCCTTGATGAATGGATTATCTATGAATGTATCAATCGTATCTTCGGCAAACAGAAGCATATCAGGAGCAACTCCTGATTCCTTAATAATTCTTCTTCTCTCCTTTTTGAGAAGAGGCATCGGATTAACCGTCGATAAACTCCAATACTTATCTGATGTGAGCACCGTGATATTCTTAAAACCATAGTCGATCTGGAAATCAACGCCGGCTTCCTTGTCAACAACATCAAGTTTTCCCTCAAAAATGACCTGACGGCACATCCATTCAACTCTGCGCTGAATGGAATCATCAAGCTCCTTTAAATCATCCACAAGAAGCTCATCCTCTCTCTCTGAAGGTGTTTTTTTACTATACACATTTTCACCCAGAGTTCGCTTTGAGATATCGTCAATTGTCATAACACGCTCAGGTGCAATTCTCGGTGTTGTAAACTCATTTGTCTGGAATCCCTGCCTTGTTATTACCTTACCACCTATTCTAGGCGATACAAACGGCGCCATTACACGCTTACCCTTCTTAACATCAACCTCAATTTTCTCTGCCACATGTGTACGTTCACGCGGGAAAAAAGTTCTTGTTAAAAAATTTCTCACAGGTGGTGCAAGCTCGATAGCCTCTACCATCTCTCTTGTTGTATATTCTGCCATCTTTTCAATCTCCCTTCTAATATTCCTGTACAGGCTTGATGTATAGTCCAAGCTTGCGAAGTTCCTGAGCATGTGTGTCAATACTCTTCTCTTCCGGAAGAATAATTGCAGCCGCATTATACTCACCTGTTATATAGCCTGTTGTGGTGACATCATTGCTGGTTGCGTCAACGTCCTCACACAGGATACAATCAGCCCCGATTGTATCAGTCTGTGACCCGCTTGTACCCTCATAAGTTTCCGTTGTGTCCGTCTTCTTATGTGTATTATCATGTGCAACTCCAAGGAGAGTGCCTCTAACAAGTACACCCTGCCCCTTGGCTACTGTAATTCCTTTTGCAGTAATCGGAATCGCATTGCCGGCAATAAGCTTGTCCGGTGTAAATTCTCCTACTTTCTTATAAAGATTTTCTCCCATCTGACTCACCTCTGCTTTCTCTTTAACATATTGGCAAGATTCTGCACCTTGTCATCGCTGTTCAGTTTTGAATCCCCATCTGCCATCCCTGCATTGGCATCGGAGCCGACACCCGCCGTTCCGGAATCCTTTACATCCTGTTTAAGACTGTTAAATGTTTCGTTCGCTAAAACCGCGTTGCGTCTGAAGGCATTGAATGCAAGTGTCTCAGCTGTCATCCTGTTCTTGCCATACTTAGCCTCATTAACCATCTCGTCTGAAATCTGAGCTGCAATATCATCTATTGCCTTTAAGCGCTCGTTCTCTGCATTTGTAGCTTCTGCTACAGCGGCAGCTCTTATCTGCTGAACAAGATCAGGATAATTTGCCACAAGCTCCTCAACTGTAGAAATGTTACTGTTCTGTGATTTGTCCATTTCCTCTTTTCCCTCTGCTTTCATATTTTTTATTAAAACACTGTCCGCAGCTATATGCTCCGGTGTGGTGTTTATACCATTATCCGAAAGTTTTAACATTTCCCTTGTCCTCTCAATCGTCTCACGATCAAGAATCTGTGTACTGTTATATATCGCAATCGGATTTTTGCCATTAAAAAAACCAATCTTCTGATTGGCTGTCTTATTATCCTGGTTTTCAATTATGGAATCCACGAATCCATAGGCAACAGCCTCATCCGCTGTAAGCCACGTCTCCTTGTCCATAAGTTCAAGGATTTTCTCCTGATTCATGGATGTTTTTTCCGCATACGCCGCTGTTATCGCTCGATTAACTGTCTGTAAAATCTCCGACCCTTTGTCAAGCGCATGATAATCACCGGAGGCGCTTCCGGAAGCATTATGTATCATATAAAGCCCGACCGGTGTGATAACACATTTTCGCGCTGTAGCAATGTATGAAGCTGCGGACGCCGCCATTCCAACAATCACACATGTCACATTCCCTTTATACATCCTTAGTGCCGTATAAATCTCATTGCCGGCGATTACATCCCCGCCGCCTGAATTGATTTCAACATCAAGGTCTGCTCCCGCCGCCTCACTTATTGCAGCATGTACATCAGCCGGACAGGTTGAATTAAGTCCAAAATAATCATATATCCATTTGTCATCATCCGAAACGATCGCGCCTTTAATATTGATTTTCGCCATTCTCATCCTCCTCATTATTGCTTTGTGCGTCATCTGTATTATTTAACAAACTATTTATCTCGCCCATGTGTACCGCTTCGTGTTTTAACTGAGCTGCGTTGTCATCAAAATTCCCGCCGTTCATCTCCATCGTCTCAATCTCTCTCGTTGATACTCCAAGGTCAACACGCCCCTTCGCCGCCTTTATCTCTTTTAACGGGTCTAACATACCCTGTGCCGGTCCATTCCATGCACATTTACACCAGGCTTCCCTTATTGAGGCATCGAGATAAAAACCCGGAGCCTTGATTCTTCCTTTGGCAATTGCCTCCGTAAGCCATATCTCGTATATAGGTTTGCAGAAATCATCAATCAGCCATGCACGCCTCATCTTAAAAGCCTTCCATGCTTCTTCAAGTGCCGCCTTGGACGCTGAATAGCTTGCTCCGAACTGTTTGAGCAACAGCTCCGATGGAATCTCAAGGGCTGCACCTATATATTTTGCATACGCGGTTGTGAATGCGTCAAAATTCGAATTAGGATGTGAAGGATCCGCCATCTTGATATCTTCACCCGGAGCAAGCACATTTATCATTCCCGGCCCCAAGCCATAGCTGTTGTCCGTATCATATTCGTCCTCATCATCACCCGCGATTCCTGTAAAAGGCATCTCAGACGGACTCTTTTCGGATGTTATAAATACTGTAAAAAATCCGTTTATAACTGCTGCCATTATCTCAGCCTCGCTGTACCGTGTGAGCTGTTTTAATGCTTCGATGACCGGCGCAAGATACGGAACCCCCCTATACTGTTCGGCGCGTTCGCTCTCGAAAATCATAAGGACATTCGGCATTCCTGTTCTATCCCCAAATGCTTTTACTCTCGTCCACTTTTTCTGTGTGACAAGTGCAGAATTGGGATATGTATTGCATATATGATATGCAACAACGCCGCCCTTTGAATCAATCTCCACACCATTGTATATCCTGTTACCATTATCAGGATTAGTCTCCCAGAGATTCACATAAGCTCCTGTAGATTGTGGATTACATACCTTATCCGACTCTATCAGGTGGATTCGTAACTCATACGGCATAAAAGCCCTTTCCTCATCACAATATTCGATAAGACCAACAGCGTCTCCGTTGGTAAGCCATGACATGCATACAATCTGCTGCATTTCATAGAAATTATTTACCTTGGTTGCATCACACTGTTTCGATTTCGCCCACAGTTCAAACTCCCTCTGTGTTTTCTTCTCCCAACGCTTAGCCTCTTCATCCGACATTCCTAATACCTCGCGGTCTATTGTTGGTCTAAGCCTCAGCCCCATTCCAACTATATTAGTTCTGTTAGTTTTGATTGCAGATACCGCGATCGGCGCCGACATCATCAGGCTCCTGCTTCGCTGCCTGAGCGTATCAAGGTTCCTGTCTATATCCTCCTGCGGTGACTTACTTGATGCCCTCCACCCGCGCATTGAGTTCTTATCATGTGAGGCACCTCCCTCGTCATAACCGCTATTGTAAAATTTCTGTATTATACCTAAGCGGCACCGCGCTTTCTCGCGCTCTAATGCTCTTACAGGATTGATTACAGCCACCATTTTATCAATTACATTCATTTTAACCTCCTAGATATCAAGCGGTACTGCGCGGACTGCCCTGTTCTTTCCTCCGCTATTCAATGCCTTAACATCCTTCTCAAGTTTTGAAATCATTGCCTGAACGTCCGATAAATCTGCTCTTCTCAGCTTCTTGGAGCCGATTGTATATTCCTGACCGGTGAGAATCGCCTCCTCCGCCTTATAATATAACTCAAGCCTTCTTCTTGCTCTCTCTAATGCTTCATTTGCCATTTTCTTCACCGCCTCTCACACCTGTATTCCGCTGTTTACAACGCCTTTTCGTTTCTGCCGCTCTTTAGGCGGCCGCTTTTTCATATAATTTATTCCCTGCCGGATTTTCTTTTCAAGGACGTCCCAATCAGGTCTTAATATCTCGGCTGCTGCCGTTGAGTAATTTCTAAGGTCAAGGGGTTCATTCCTTGTACCCGACTTCTTAACCCATTTAAGTGTTGCTCTGTTATCCTTAACAGACACAACTCTCTGTTCGCTTGTCAAGCCCTTGATATACGTCTCATCATAGCCTCTGTCGGCATTGATTGGAAAATGACAGTAACCCGGTCCTTCATCAACCGTCTTAAGTCGTGTCATCAGGATTTCCTTTCCTGAATCAACTCCAAGCAAGAAAATCCGGACCTTTTCAACATTGTTAGTTGATATCTTGTTTATGAGTGGGATTCCTTCACCGCCCATACCCTTAATACCAAAGATTTTTTTCTGCTTCCGCTCCATTTTTTTTAGAAACTTGTATGCTTCCGAAGTAAAATGACCACCTGTATCAATGCAGGTGGCAGCAATCAGCAACGAATTTCCATTTTCAAAATAAAGCTCTGTATCGAGGAACTGTTCAAGCTTATCCCATGCCTCTTCCTGTTCGAGATTGCATTTTATCTTTTTGTACAAAATGCCCCAGCTCTCATAGCCTTTACCCCATCCTGTAATCTCCACCTCAAAACGGTCATCCTGAACATCAACTCCGGCAGTCACAAGGAGCACTCCATCCGGAAGGTCTGCGTTGTACCTCTCTCTCCTTGATAGAAGTACATTATCATCTGCAGCTTCCCCTCTTTCTTCCCAAGGCTCTCCCAGTGCTGTGTTAACAAAAGTCTTAAGCTTCTCGATATCTCCTTGTTTTCTATCCCTGTCGGCTTCCTTGAAGTCCTCAATAATCTCCTCCCAGTGCTTCCACGGCGAAGCCAGCTCATTGAGATGGAATCCTCTTTTTTTATTATTTTCTTTTGCAGCAACCCATTTCCCCGGATTGCTTTTCCAGTCTCTCTCGCTTATATGTTCCAAGCAAAACTTACATTCCATCGTCACATCGGAGAAGTGTATTCTCCCCCACTCATAAGGCTGATACTTTCCACAACACGGACAGGGTACATTCCATTCTTCCATAGACGATGTTAAGAACTCCTTCTCAATCGGAGACCGTCCTTTAATGGTCGGTGTTGAGACTTTTATTTTTTTTCGGTTCCAGAAAGTTGTTGTACGCTTTTCAGCAAGCTTAATCGGGTCGCCCTCTGTTCCGGCTGATGCCGGGTATCGGTCAACCTCATCCATAAGCACAACCTTAATAGGTCGTGAAGCAAGACCTGCTGCCGAATTGGCTCCAACCATCGTTATGTGTCCACCCGGAAATGTCTTATGCAGAATAGTATTTCCCGAATCCCTTGACCGGGCATCCTTGACCTTCCCCTTGAGTGCAGGTGTATCGCGGAGCATCGGAGCAAGTCTGTCCTTTGAAAATGTCTGTGCCATCTCAAGAGTTGGCTGTAGCGCTAATATCGGAGATGGGTCGTAATCTATATAATAGCCTATTATGTTAAGGATAAGCTCTGTCTTTCCGACCTGTGCCGAAGACATTATGATAATATCTTCGCACCTCGCATCATTAACTGCATCCATGATAGCTCTCTGGTATGGAGCTCTGTCGGTGTTCCATCGCCCCGGCTCAGCCGATGCCTCAGGTGATAATCTCCTGTATTCGTCCGCCCATTGACTTACCGTCAACACAGGTGGCGGTGATAATATCGTTGCAATTTTCTTAAAAAGTCGCACCGTTTTCCTGTCAACCTTCTTCATCGATGTCCTCATCATCGTCTCCCTTGTCTACATACTCATCATCATAGAAATCCTTGGGGTTGTAATCTTTGAGTTCATTGAGTATTTCAAGCACCTCCGAATTGATAGTCCTTTTTACAAAATCGATGTCGCCTCTTGAAACAAGTATCGGTGCAAGCTTGGAGGGCATTGAAAGCAGCTTTGTCTTAATGGACACAAGCATATCTGTCATGACACGCTCTACATCCTCAGACTTGTGAAGTTCGCCCTGCATGGTCAGCAGCTTAAGTTCCGAGATGTGCCGCTTGACACGCTCGTGTATCGCCTTCTCCTCCTCAAGGTCAAGCTCTCCATCCGCTGACTGGGTATTGCCTGCTTCCAGTGATACCTTGAGTGTAAGAATATAATTGCTTATGCTCTCCATAAGCTTATAACGCCCCTTGGCAGCTCTAATTATGATGTTCTCCTCGGCAAGCTGTCTTATCCTTCGATCTGATAGCTGAAGAATCTTCTCAAGTGTTGCGGAGTTTACCGTGATGGCACTGATATCCGTTGTCTTAAAACTGTCTATTACAACCTCTGAATTATCGTTTGTCTTATTCGTCATATCATATTACCTCCCTCAAACGGAAACGGCAGTTTCCATTAAAAAATTTCTGTGCCTAGAAAAATTTCGGGCTCGCCGAACCCGCAACTCTATTTCCGGCGCAGAAGAACCTATGTTCTTTTCGGGGATTTTTCTCGAACATTCGTTCTTGTAATGTGTCTACAATCGTCATAAAATGTGTTGACATATCTAGTATTCTGTCAAGTACTCCTTATTTCATTTTCTACCTATAGGATGTCACGAAAAAATCGTACCCACCATTTGACAAGTGCTAAATATGTCAAGTCATAGGCAAAATAAAAAAGACCTGCCGTTTTCCAGTCTCATTTTGGCATAAAAAAATAGCCTATCTCTTAAAAGACAGACCATTATAAGCCTTGTTCTTACAGTCCTGATTGACGCCTATGTATCTTAATGTATAATGAATATCACAGTGATTAAGAATGTCCATTATGAGAGCTGCGTCACCTGTCTGTTTATACATGTGATATCCGAACGTCTTGCGAAGCGTGTGCGTCCCAATGCTGTCAAGCCCGAACTGCTTCCCCGCAGAGCTTAATATGTTATATGCCTGCTGTCTGGTTATTGGCTGGTTGGGCTTACCCGGTGACTTAAAAAGGAACTCAAAGTCTCTCTTATCTGTAATGTAATCAGCTATAATTGCTTTTAGCTCTTTGTTAATTGGGAATCTCTTTTCCTTTTTTGTTTTCTTTTCCCTCTGGCATATAAAATCCTTGTCCCGCACATCACGGACACGAAACTGTAATATGTCCGATATCCTCAGTCCGGAATATATTCCGAACATGAACATTACATAATCCCTTTTATTCCTGACCTTAAGATAATCTGCAATGTCCAGTACAGTCTCAAGGTCACGGATTGGCTCAACTGTGTTCATCCTTCACCTCTCTGTCCCAAAGAAAAAAGCAACCCATCATCAGGATTGCTTCACACACTTTTGACTATACTCATTATATCACAACAAACGCGACAAAAACACGACATATTTTACGACAAAAACACGACATAAAACACGACATGATTTTCAAAAATCAAATTGCCGTCCAAGCCTTGATTTTACTGAGTTTTTGCCTGATTCATGTTATCATAAAAGCTATCATTTTTTTGAACCAAAACGTGAATCAAAATTTTGCACTTTTCACATCACAGTGAGAATACATCGGAGTTTGTTTTCATATCTTTTTCGACACGTTGTAGTTGTCTTGTGGACACACCGATTGTTTCCGCCGCGGTTTCCTGTGTCATTGCATATAGAACGCGATACACAAAAACCTGCTGTTCGATTCCGTCAAGAAATTGGGCTGCCTTAATCAAACTGCGCCGTCTCTTCTGCAGAGCTCTTATCCGATTTCTTTCATGTTCGATATGTGCGCTGTCATTCGCTATCGCTTCCAGCGCATCCGGAAGAGCCATTCCATGCATACTGCCACCACCCGGCTGGCCTGAATAGTTCATTGCTTTCACACCCGAAGGTCCATTCAAGCCAGCCATCTTCTTAATCTTGGCTATAGACTTCTCGTGATTTCTTATTTTCTCTCTGCTCATAAGAATCTGAAAATCAATCTCCTTAAGCAGCTTCCCCTCCTGTAAATCCGGTATTCTTGGTGCTGACATAGACAGCCCCCTTGATTTATAACAGATATCTGTTATAATTATTAAAGATTCTAATAAATATAGGAATTGGAACGGTTGGCAGACCGTTCCTTTTCATTTTATCAGCTTTGTTATGCTAGTCAATATGTAATTGTCTCTTCTCCTCTTTATTTTTTAGCCATTTCTCTGTATGCTCAACTTCCCCATACTCATCAGCACAAACGTCCTGATTTGGTCGTAAAAACATACACGCTCCATCTGTTATGCTGCATCTCCAGCCATGATACTCATCTGTTGCAGTCGCACATATACATCCCATTTTTCTTGCCTCCTATTATCATATCTTTTCAAGCCAACCATACCTCCTGTGGCAGCGCATCCGCATATTGCTCGAATTCTCTCCACTCCTTCGAGTACTCAGCCATATATCCTTGTTGCTCTTGCGCTTTTTGATAAAGCCTTTCGATTTCCCTCACAACCTGAAGATATCCTGTGTTCTGCTCCCTTAAAATATCTATTGCAGCCTTAAGGCTATCATATCTATTGCGTAGTCCAATGTAAGCGGAGTAAATCCGAAAACATTGTCTTACAGCAGCAATCAGCTCATCTTTTGTCATTTGTTTTAATTTTTTCTTGGCTTCATCTTCCGCGAAGGCTTCTGAGCATCCGATTCCGAAATAATCCTGCTCATAGGAGTCGAATCCTAACAACCCGCCGTATGTTTCTCCTGCACCTGCTGTCACAAATAAAATATCAAAGCAGTCAGGAACCCACTCTTCTTGCATATCGTCAAACATTCTCTCACACTCAGCACATAGGTCTGCAAATGCCATTTTAAACTCATACGCTTCATCTTCATCCCCTGATAAGGCATTTATTAAAGTTTCGCTGCCATCATCGGAATCTGTAAACCAATGTACTTCTTCGCAAGACTCTTGTATGTCCCATAAATCCTGCTGTATTGTCTCGAGATTTAGGTTTTTAACAATAGGTTTTTTATACCGCAGTTTCTTTGCTTTGTTTTTCTTCATCTCTTCTGCGTCCATCTGTTTTACCTCCGTATCTCCACCTCGATTCTTTACTGCCTATACCAGCGTTTTGTTCCATTGGAAAACTCCACCTCAATTTTAGACGGAAGTTTAAAATGTGCAATGTATCTAGTATCTGTGATTTTAACACATTTGATGTGGTCCTTTTCGCATTGCAAAGCTTCTTCTTTGCTGTGATAATCAGTATGGCAAAGGTCACATACATATAATTCTTTCCTAGTCATTTTCTCCACCTCTCAATTCTTTCAGTTTTGCTTCTGCTTCGGATTTTGTGAAGAATACTGTTTTACCAATTTTATCAACTGAAAATCCATCTAAATTCGGATATATGCCAGCGTTAAGCATCCAATGAAAAAAAGTATTATTCTTAGAAATAGTAATGTGAGCAATCCTAAGTTCCGAAATAAAATCTCTCGTAGGCACATATACTGTATCTCCCACCTTACAAGGCAACTTGATAAGTCTGCCCTGTTCCTCTAGCTGCTTGTATTCCTCCCATTTGTCAACAGCTTCGTCCGTAAGAAGCCGTGACTTCAATGCGTTGTTTGCCATATTAATGCATGGGTGCTTCTCAAGCATTTCTACTACGCTCATCAGTAAGCCGTCGCAATCTCCATATACCTTGTTAAGCCGTTCCTCTAAGTCCTCGTAGCGTTTTAACTTCTCTATTGCCTTTATATACCATTTGCAAGGTATTATTTTCATACAACTATCATTGCACTCATTCTCAGAGTGTTTGCAAATCACTATTTCTTCTCCATTTGAAAGTTTGCACTTATTTTTCTCTGTTAATCGTTCCATTCCTGCTCCTTTCTCACATGGTAATGTGCAGTTTTCATCCTCCCACGTCTGCCACATGCAGTCCTCTTCAACTGTTTCAGGCGCGTCTGACGCTTTCCCGAAATATGCACATTGTTTACATCTGCTCTTTTTATCATGGTCTCCCATTCTCTCTGTTGTTTTCTGATAAGTTATTACGTTCATTAAAACACCTTTCCCATTCACAGTTTTAAATACTTATTCTGTGTTGTACCTTTCTATCAGTTCTATGGCCGGTAAATTCTCAATCTGAACTCCCTTCAACCTTTCAACAGCCAGCTTCATTGTTTCAGGAAGTTCGTTCCATGCTCTGGCTGGATTTGGAGATTTTGTCTGCTGACCTGATTTAAAACCGTTCTGATACAAATTTCCACACCCAAATCCCATCCAACACTTAACAGCAAAGCGCCTCGCTCTCTCTAAATCATCATGAGATGATTCATAAGATGCCTTGTACTCCGATCGAGAAAATGGTGTAAAATATATCGCGTGTTCCAGTTCATCACTCCGATCTCTCAATATGCGAAAAAAATTTACTATTTCTTCATCGATATCATTAACTGTCTCAATATGACTACGTTGCTTATTAAAAAGCACCGCCAAGCTCCCTGCAAAGGGTTCTAAATAAACATCATGTTTCGGTATGTATTCACATATCCAAGGTGCAAGACGATTTTTTGCTCCTGGATATTTCAAAATGCTTTTCAACCCAACACCTTCTCTACTATTCTTTTTAGCCTTTTCGACAACCACTAATTATACCTCTCTCTTAAAATCTGCCCTATAATTATCATGCAAACCTCAACTGCCCCGTCTGCTCCTGCACGATACTCATATTAGGCATCCGGGCTGCAACACACAGCTCCGGCAGGTTAGCTCTGACAAGTGCTGCCGGAATTGGTGGACAGACTGCATTTCCACATCTGCGCACCTGTTCGCTCCTCGGATATGCCTTGCCATCGCAATCACGGTCAATAATATAATCCTCCGGAAATCCCTGACAGCCATACAACTCTCTAGGCTCCAGCATCCTCAATCCGATGTCAACAATCTGATAATCTACACCTGATATTGTAACAAGACCAAACCTGTCCTGCGCTGTGACTGTATCAAGCGGATTCTTGATATTCTGACCTGTCCCCTGTCCATAGTACTTGATTAAAAACACTCGTACTTCGGCGAAATGTCCGTCTCCCGCCGTAATCGTCGGAAGCGGTTGTGTGATATCGCGGCCGTCACAATGATTGTTCATCTGTATCAGGTTCGCCGTCACAATGCTGTTGTGATCCTGCGCCGTTATTGTCGGAAGCGGATTGTTAAGTGTGTCACCTGCTCCTCTATAAAATCCGTTATAATGTTTACACAGAAATGTTGTTACAAGAGCATATCTGTTAGAGCCATCAACTGTCATAAGTGGTTTATCAACGCCTTGTCCCCTTACATTTTCTGAGGTCTCAGCATGATATTGAATTAAAACTGGCTCAACAATTCCATATCCATGCCTGCTTGTTATTGTCGGCAGCGGCTCAGTCATCTCCAGCGGTCTGCGTTCTCCGCCGTGATTCACCTGAATGATAAATGGCTCTGGATTGTCAAGCACGAACTTTTTCATCCCTCGTGCAATTTTCTCCATTGTCTTGGGTGCTAAAGGACGCACTGCCCGGATGCCATACTTTTCTTTTATTTCCTCCGCAGTGTCGAAGATGCTCGGACATGGCAAACTGAAATCTATCTGTGTGTATGCTCCTACATACGGCTTAAGCAGTCCTGCCTTGACTGCCTTGCAGTCTGCCGGAGCATGTGTCGGCAGCGGCCACACAATCGGCTCGCCATCGCGCCGTGCAATCATAAAAAAACGCTTCCGCGTTGTAGGAGCTCCGTAATCAGCAGCTATGAGTTCTCTGAACTGTACCGCATAGCCAAGACCTTCCAGCTGTTCTACGAACTTTCTGAAGGTCTCCCCTATCTTGGCTTTAATCGGATGGTGTCCTCTGTTAAGTGGACCCCACGTCTTAAATTCTTCGACATTCTCCAGCATTATTACCCTTGGGCGTACCTTCGCTGCCCATCGCAGTGCCACCCATGCAAGCCCTCTTATTTTCTTGTCCTTCGGCTTACCGCCTTTAGCCTTGGAGAAATGTTTACAGTCAGGCGAAAACCACGCAAGTGCGACCGGATGTCCATTGCATACCTTGACCGGGTCGATGTCCCATACACTCTCGCAGTAATGCCGGGTGCCTGGGTGATTTACTTTATGCATCCTGATAGCTTCCGGGTCATGGTTGATTGCAATGTCAACACTGTGGCCTGTTGCAATTTCAATGCCCGTCGATGTGCCTCCTCCGCCGGCGAAGTTGTCAACCAGCAGCTCTCCATTAATCACTACTCATTCCTCCAATTCATCAATATGTGCTTTTGCAAACTCTTTAGAATACTTTTTAGACATTTTCACAACAAATAGAATCGCCCCAATATACGTTCTGCACTTTTTAGTTTCTAACTTTCTTCCGTCACGTTTTGTGCAAATAACTACGTTGTATACCCATCGTTTTTTCATGGCGCAATCACCTTCTCCCTCGCTGTGTCGGATTCCGACACAGTCTTTCTATGATTTTACTCCTGTAACAATTACACGGTCCTTGGCACTTATGATTTCAATTACCATTTCTTCTAACACTTTATACTCATCATCGCTTATATAGCCGATGTCATTACAGCATTCCATGTAACCGCACAGCCTGATTCCGATTCCGATTGCAGTTTTTTCCTCATCTACACGTTGCAGCATTTCCACCGTATGCACTATTTTTTTCATGCACAATTCTTTCTTGGTTCCGCTTTCAGCCGTAAGGCTTATTGTTTTTATATTCATTTTCCGTTCCTCCTACTTTCTACTCTCGCTCTCTAATGCGTAACCGTCCCAATCGCGGTCATATTTTTTATTTCTCAGGCCGTATTTCCTGATACGGTCATATATATTTGACTTTGTTAATCCCATCAGGTCTGCTATTTCTTTGACAGTCCTGCCTTCTGTCACATAGAGCCTTCTCAGAAGCTTCTCCTCTTCTTCCGGCGGAAGGGTGCTCTTGCACGCTTTTGGGCTTTTCTGCGCTGCTGCCTCCAAGTCCTCCGATATTTCCACACTTTCATGAATATCCTGCGTGGCTGTCTCATGTGCTGCTGCCTCCGCTTTCCCTGTTTCCCCGGTATTCTTATCCCCGAACAACTCCATTGTCAGTTTCTCCAGCTTTCCCTGCTTTTCCGGTGTATCATCACAAGGCTGCTCTGGAACACTCCTGCCTGTGTCCACACAGACCGGCAGCGCTTCAATCTGCTCCTGTAACGAATTTATATTAGCAATATCTTTCTCCCTGGGATAACTGCACAGCATATTAAGCTCACCTGCTGCCTTTTCAATCTGCGTCTTAATTGTTGTATGTATATATGCCATGATGTCAGCTATCTGGTCATCATTAAGTGCAGAGTGAAGGTCAAGTATCTCTGTCCTGTTCTTGCCTATATAGACCTCTGCTCCGTCCAGAGCCTTGAGAGCCGCCTCACAGCTCTCAATCATTCCCATCTTCTCATAAATGTCCTGAACAGTCTCGTTCGCTTTTGCAATAATCTCACCTGTTTCCATTAGAACTCCTCCTTCTCCTGCATATATTCATCACTCATGACGGTTAAACCTACGTTCTTCTGTATCCTCTCGCTGTCCTCGATATACTTTTCAGAATGCAGCCTGTACTCAACAATTTTTCGGTTAAACTCACGAAGGTATGTTTTCATGACGCTTGGCGGAAGCTTAAGCACCTCACTGAGTGTCACTGCTGAGGCAGTGGCAACATACATCAGCTCGTCCTTGCAGCGTCCTCTTGTCACTGCCACAAGCTCATTATAATTAACATTCAGGACGCAGTTATTAGCCCCGCGAAACTCAACCTCCTTTGCAAGTGCCTCGATTCCCTGTTCCTTTGCTATCTTATAAGCAAAAGCTATACCTTCAAGATATATCCTCTGCTCCTTAGTTTTCGCCATTCTTATCATCCTCCTGTACCATTGCCCCATGTACAAGCTGTAATGTCTGCACCGACACCTTATACGTTGTACGTGTTTCACCCATTTCGCCCATCAGCCTTATAAACGAACACCTTTTTTCCTCTCGAATGTTTAAGCAGCCGGCTTCTTATCCTCTCCGCCTGGTCTTCACTAGCTCTTATGATGGCTCTGTCGCTGCCCTCGACAAGAATAAAATACTTGTCCTTAATTTTTGAAAAAGTCATAAACTACCTCATAAGCAGCCAGGAGAAAGTCCCGGCCGCACATTACTATGATAAAAAAGTTGCTACGACAAAATCACAATGCTCTCATCAGCAAGCTCATTCTTAAGATACTCGGCTATCTCATGTACCGCTGTACCCTTCCACATGCCGCCATCCGCCTCAAATAATGCACAGTTGACGCCATTTGAACCATTTCTCATCCTGAAAATAAACGGAACAGATAACTGCCCGATTTCAAAAAATGTCCTATAAGGCATCAGTACTACCGGATTCGGTACAATTACATCCTCAACATTCGCAAGACCGCTCTTGATTGTAGCCTTCTGCGTCACACCATCATCACCGTACTGAGCAACGGTCTTGTCCTCAACATTTCCGGCAACCTTAAGCACAATCTGCTTATCCTCATTGTCCACAAACATTGACTGTGTCTGAATAATAAAATTTTCCTGATTCATAAAATCATTGAGCACAATCTTAGGCAGTCTCGCCTTAACACTGACTACCGCATAACGCCCCATGTCATCATTAAGCTCTGTTATTAAGCGGACTTCCGTCTCTGAAACAACATGAATCACCATGCGGTCGGACTTGAAGCTGTTTTTATCAAGCCCCTGCTTGATGTACTCAATCAGACTGGTAAGTGTTGAGAGCTGCAATGTCTCGCACTTGTGGCACTTATTAACCAAATAAGGCACACCATCCTGAAAATAAAAATACTTGCCATCGATATTCTCAACCCTTTTCTGGCTGAGTTCAATTACGTACTGCAATGCGTCTTTAATCATGATATCCTCCTTAAGCTTTTAATCTTCTTGGCATTTTTGTTACTGTGGCTTCGGGCTGTTCAAGCTCTACGTCATCAAATGACATCTGTCCCGGTATCTGCTTGCCATACTCACGGACTTCAACCTCTCCACTTTCAAGGTCTTTACCCATTGCGAAGCTTGTTGAAGCGTTAATCACACCTGCAAGCTTGGAAGTCACAGCAATATCAACCTTCGCATCGTCTCTTTCTTCTCCCTGCCTGAAAGTAATCTTGATATTGATACTTCTCGCTGTGGAATATGGTGTGTTCGGATCCTGCATGTTCTCAATCACCTTGGTGATTTCGCGGTTGAACTTCTCCTGTAAAGCTCCTCCTGCCATTTTGCTTAAATCAATTTTTAACATCTGAGCTGCTCCTTTCTCTTAAAAATCAATCTATGAAAAATTAGATTGTTCCTCATTCACCGCCTCAAAAGGCTGTTATAAAAATTTTTATTCTCGGCCGACGCCAGAACCGAACGCACCGACTCCTCCGGGAACGGTACCGGCAGTGCCATCTTCTGGATGCGATTGATAATTCTCTCATCAAACGCCAACTGCTCAATCACGCAGTTGCTGGTAAAAATGGTTATCTGCTTCTGAATCATGCGCCCATTGAGTATGCTGTAAAACTTCTCATTTACCCATGGACTCATCTTCTCTACACCTATATCATCAAGCACCAGCACCGGGACATCTATTATCTCCTGAAGGAGGTTCTGCTCCGAACCGCCCTCAGGCTTATCACTCCATGTTTTTTTAATTTCGTCCAGAATTTGTATTGTGGTTGCAAACTTTGCTGATATCCTGTAGCCTGTAATAATGTCATTGGCAATTGATACAGCCATTCTTGTCTTGCCACTGCCCTTGACGCGCGAATACAGGTAAAGCCCTTTGCCTGATTCCCTGATATTCAAAAAATCCTTCACGTAATTCGTACACAACAGTTTTGCCATGTCTGCTTTCTCCTGTGCGTCGGCAGATTTATACAAGGTCAAGTCAAACGAATCTACCGTGTAACCGCTGAACTCCCTCGGAATACTCGCCATTTGAAGCTTGTTCTCCATAAGCTTCAAGTTCCTACATTCACAAGGCTTGTAGACCTCGTTGCCACATTTGTCAATATATGCTAACACGAAGCCATCACCACCACACTTAGGACATATCTCCTTGACCGGTTCTTCCTGCCCGGAATGCTGCAAGGGCTTCGTTCTCAGATTCGCTCGTATATGCTTCATCTGCGTTTGAAGCACCTGTCTGATTGACTGCTCCTCCATACCTTTCCCCCTTGTTTTTATAATTCCCCTCAATGACTTTGATTGCATTTTTTGTTTGTATCAACCAGTCAAAACTGCACCAGCCGTTAGACGATTCTCTACCGGACAGGAAATCACTTTCATTAGCCCGGTCAAATATGTACTGCAGTTTTTCATAGTCATCAAGCTCGGTTAACAGCTTGGCTCTGTTTAAATTACCAAGCAGGGTTCTAATTTTGCGTCTGCGCTCATCGGATAGCCCCCTCACCTTTGGCAGGTCTTTGCATGTTGAATTATACATGTCAACTATCCGTTCATAGTCCAACCGTGCCTGTCCTGTTGCCTGCTCCTCAAAATTCTCTGATTTTGGGGTAATATTATTAATATTAATATAATTAATATCAGTCTTATTAATATCAATATAACTTGGGTCGGTTTTCTCAACCTCTTGAAGTCGGTTTTCCCGACCTCTGAGGTCTGATTTTCCGACCTCAGAGGTCTGATTTTCCGACTTCTGCAAGTCGGCTTCTTTATCGTCTGGGTAACTGTCTATGTTTTCGCTGCTATCTGTGCCGGAAAATAGTTTTTTAACATATATGATGTCCGACTTTCCCAGCCCTCTGCGCACCCTTTCTATCAAGCCGATTCCTTTTGTTGAATCTAACTCAGCTAGCACTTTGATAGCTCTCTCTTTACCGCAAGCTAAATCTGCAATAACATCATTAACTGGATAAATTATGTATGCTTTATTTTCTTCATCAAGCCATGCATTCTTAATAGACAGAGACATTCTATCAAGCATTAAGCCATAGAGGAGCTTGGCATCACTGCTAAGACCGCGGAATCTTTCGTCCTTAATCAATAACCGCGGAATGCGATAAAAAGTAAACTGCTCCGCTTCAAGGCCATAGTAATAGTCAAAATCATTCATAATCAGCACTCCTATCCCATGTATTTTTTCATCAAGTCCCGCCTTGATGTCTTAGGCTTTGGCGAATCAGTGGCAGACTTTTTCATAACAGCAAGGAAATTTACATCCTTGTGCATTTCATTTGCAGATGTCGCCTGCAGATTTTTTATAATCTGCTCCTGGTGTGCTGTTGCCAACTGATATACCCTGTCAAGGCGCGCCTTGGGGTAATTAAGACCGCTGAGACAACATATTGTGCAGTTATCGTTGTACGTCTGAAAGACGTCTAACGGAATACCCACTTCCTTCTCAATCGCCTCAAGGTCAACATCCCCTGTACTCGTCATAGTTATGTACTTAATGACGCGGTCTGGTTCTATTGGCGCAAATATGCTGGTTTTAAATGATTCAATTACCGCGGCAGTGCTGCTCTCCTTTGCTGAAAGCTTCGTTACCATGAGCATTCCCTTAGCGGCAAGCGTCTCTTTAATCTCTGCGCGGTCAATATTGCCGCGCTCGTCATTGTCTCTGGAAGGAATCGCTATGAGATTATCGAAGGCATTAACCATGTTGCGGTTGAGCTGTAGCTTGTCCCCCTCGGAGTTGTCAATTACAAGGGTGCTGGCTATGTTCTCTATGCTTGTTAATTCTTCAAAACATTCATAACAATTTATCTGTGCCTTGATACTCTCGTTCTCCGCCGGAATGATAGTTACCGCGCCAACAGCTTCAACACTGCTTGCACCTGATGTAATATCATCCAGCAACAGGTCTATAAGCATTGGTCCGCACCCGCTTCCGGTACCGCCGCCGGATGAGAAAACCACATAGATGATTGACACATCCAGCTTCGCATATATCTCCCTGCTGATATTGTCGAAATCATCGATAACAAGTTGTTTTGCCCTGTTCCTGTCCTTGTTGCAGCCCTCGCCTCCTGTAATGTGATACGCATACTTGACACCCTTAAGTGTCTCTAAATCTTCTCTGGAAGTATTCAGATAGAGCACCTTGAATCCCTTCGCCTCGAATAACTTTCCTATGTTGCCGCCTGCCTGACCGACAGCGACGAATCCTATCCTGTCTCTCATTACCTTGACCTCTCTTCCCTTAACAGATTTCTGCCCTTTTCAGTTATGAAAAAAGTCTTTTGCTTGCCATCCTTGTAGCCGGTATAAGCATACCCACCAGCTACAAGCTCACTCACTTTCTTGAAAATCGTATTGTCTTTATAGCCAAGATTCTCAACATCGGCAATTTCCCTGACGCTCATGGCTGATGTTCTGTCATGGGCGTCGCCCTTCTCCAAGAATGATAAAATCAGAAATCCCAATCTGTTCAAGATAGCACCGCCTTTCCCTGATTTCCTCGGATTTCCTCGGATTTATTCTGATTTTCTCTGATAAACTCTGATTTACTCTGATTTACTCTGATTTTCTCTGATAAACTCTGATTTTCTCTGATTTAGACGCTCCAGTTCTTTATCAGCTTTACCATCATCAAAATCATAAAATACATCCGTACTGCCACATTTAGAGCAGACAATGTCTACTGTCACGCTCCAGAACTTGTGGAGACAATTACGGCATACACATTTATAAAACGGGTCTGTGTATTTTGTGACGCCATCGGGATAGTAACCCGGTTTTACAGCCATCTTTAACCTTTCTCTTGCAAAATATGTATTTTCAAGATATAATTATTAAAGAATCGTGCCCACCGGTACTATTCCGAATGGCTTGTGTATGAGCGCCAACTCTTATTTTTTACACAAGCCTTATTTTTTTATGAAGCACTGCGCTTAGTCGCAGTCTCATTTCCTGCCATGCTTCCGGCAACCATTACGCCGAGGCTGAATGTGGACTTTTTCAATGCCGCGTCCAGCTCCTTCTCATTCGTGATTCCGTATTTCTTAAGTTCTTCCTTCACAAGCGCTATGTCCATAACATCACCTCCTGTAATATTCTCGATGAATCAAGCACTGATACATAATCAAGCGCCTTGCTCCCGGCGTCATCCTTCGCTCATACATATAAAAGAACTCCGGTAAATCATTCTCCGGAAGCACATTGCCGCACATCAATGCTTCAAGCTCTTCCAATGTACCTATCTGCCCTATCCAACCCATTTACAATGCCTCCTGTTTAACCAACATACTTCTTATGTCCCTGTTCCAATTCCCTTTCAGAAATATCAAGGTATATCTGCGTGGTCTCTATGCTCTCATGCCCTAACAGTTTTGATACCTGCTCAATAGGCATTCCCCTTCTGAGTGCAAATGTGGCTCCTGTTCGCCTGAACCTGTGAGGGTGTGTATGTTCAACACCTGCCTTTTTGCCTAATTCTCTAATTGCAGATCCGACTACGCTTTTATCGGCAGGCTCATTACTTATAAGTTCAGGCACTTTCCACCACATATACGGTTTTACTTTTGCGTGTTTACATGCTTCTGCAAAGCAGATTCCCCCCTCTGCCACTTTAATTGCGCATTTAGGAAACAGCCAATCACTGTTGTCCTTTCTCTCCGCAAGGTATTTAACCAAAAATAAATGTGCCTTGGCATTTATGTAGCAGATTCGGTCTTTCTGTCCCTTTCCATGGACTATGACTGAGTTCCTATCTTCTGAAATGTCACTTATCTTCATGTTGGTCAATTCGGATATACGGCACCATGTTGACAGCAGCATTTCAAAGATCAGCTTCAATCTGATATCTTCATCACGGATTGTCATTCTCAACTGCTCAATCTGCATTTCTGTAAAGGCGGTTTTCTGGGTCTTTGGCTGTTTAATATTATCAACCTTGTTCATGGGGTTTCGGCTTATATGCTCTTCCCTCATCATCCATGCGTAAAATGAACTTATCGGTCTTAGTAAATTGCCAAGATAGCATTTACTTGCCCCATCCCTCACCTCTTTAACTGCCAAAAATAACTTAATATCGTCCCCGGTCACCTCTGTCGGGAGCTTATTACACTCCCTGAAGAACATGCGCAATGCGAGGTTATACAAATTCAGTGTTCTGTCGGTCCGCCCGGCAACACGCTTGTTTAACAGGAACAACTTTATGTATTTGTCTGCCGATTCATCATTGGTAACCGCCACCTCCGTTGTTCTGGCGGTTATCTCATACGGCTCCATGATTAAAAACAGCTTTGCCTTTACTTCATCAACCGGAATATCATATAACATCATCAGGTTGATAATTTTTGTCATCAGCTCATCTCTCATATCAATAACCCTCTTCGTCTCGGAGTCTCAAGAATACACTCCTTGGGTGCGTTAATCATCTGCAGGCTGTCACCCTGAATACATACTGCGTTAAGTCCATTAAGGCTCAGTTGGACATAAGCCATGTATACTGAGTTCCAGTCCAGATCCTGAGCAACTATGTCCATCTGCAGCTGTGCGTCTCCTCCTGCCTCGTTTATTCTCTTTGCAGCGGCAAGTATCATCCCTCCGCCGCCACAGCTTGGCTCATTTATTATTATTTTTTCACCGGCTTTAATCTTATCTACCGCCAGATCAGCCACCAGCGATGATACATGGTACGGTGTGAAGAACTGCCCTGTTCCCTTATTACCACATCCGGAAGCCATGTAAATCTCCCCCAGTGCATCATAAGGACCCGCAGCCTCATACAGCTCTACAAGCATTGCCGACAGCTCCGCGAACCTCTTCAACTGCTCAGGCGTGTATTTAGAAGCTATGTCCAGATATGCCCTCTCGCGCTTCTTCCAGACCTCATTCTTATGCAGTTCAAGCATGTCACTGATTGAGATCGCATACATTTTTACCCAATCAGAGAAGATTACATAAGGTGAGAAGCTTCCCGACATGGCAGCTACAGCCTCGGCAATCCTTGTGACAGCATTTTTAACTGATATCTCGCTTGACATGTTCCATACCTCCATAAATCTCCATAGTCTGCTGCCTTCGCCTTGCAGTGCACAGTTGATAATATTTACTCATCTACTTATCACAAGTAAATATTGTGAATTTATCACAGCGCATTCTTTTTTCAGAAGGCGCAACACGCTCATAACCCGGAACAGGACACATTGCCGCGATTTTCTCTGGATATGCCTGTGCTGCGATTATTGAACCGACTATTACAAGTCGGTCTGGACAGCCCGTTTCTTTGTAGGCATCCTCTATGTTCTGAATAATCTCTGCCCCATCCGATGTTCCGATAAATACTGTCTCTACATAGAGAGAATCAACCTGTCTCTCCTTTGAATCGGCATTCACAAGAACACTCGTCGGAACAGTTATAATGTCCCCTTCCACATCCTGAATCGTAATCGGATGTGGTGTAGTATTAACTATGCTCACACCATTCGAAAATCTGGCTGCTGTTACTCCATTGAGATTTAACATTTCCATAATTTTTACCTCCAAAAATAATCATATTGTTAAGTTTTCCCCCGGGTGGCTCACAGTTCCGCCCGAAGTAATCTCTTGTTACCTCTTATCCCTAATTTTTATTTTCCCTATCATCCTCATATAGCGCCGCGCCTCTGATTGCCTCAGCAATACACCGTCCTTCGGTCTTATTTTTTAATACTTTCCCTATTCTCTCAGCGTTGTAATATACATCGCCAAAATGCTCGTGGCTGGACAATTCACAGCCGACACCCCGTGCAGGAATACAACAAAACCCTCCATTTACGTGAGTGCCAAAAATTACAAGATAACTGTAGCCATTCACGGCAACGCTTATCTCACTGATACACTCAGCCTTGAATATATTTTCTATTTCATACTGCGCCATATATTACCTCCTATTACTTTTTGCCGATGGTTACACTAACCCCCAATGCGTTGAAAACCTTATCCGCACTTTCAATGCTCATGTGCTTCTCCCCACGTTCCCAATAATAAATTGCTCTCACAGTTACACCAGCCTTTTCAGCCAGTTCCTGTATTGACAACTCTTTATTAATTCGCTCTTTTTTTAAAATTGCACCAAAATCCACTTGTTTTCTCCTTATAAATAACTATAATAGTAATTATGCACTACTGTTCATCTGATTATAGAAAAGAAAGGAGGTACCCCCTAATGTCCTTAGATGTATACCATGTTGACCTTTCGGCGCTTTCCGCCAATGAAAGAGCCTCTGTAATGGAATGTATAGAACACAATTCTTTTAACGGATTACACTTGTATTCGGATTTTAAATCGGGTATATTTGAAGTTAATAAGGGCTTCGACATTAAACAGTTGAATCTTCCTGTAGCGTGTCATGTAACGCTTCGCCAGTAGGTGTGTAAATGCAGAAATCTGTCTTCAGCTCTTCCGCATTGTATTTAATTTCAATGCGGAACTGCTTGTTGGCTGCCATCGCCATTGCCGTCATATCTGCCCAACGCTTTAAGGCAACAACGGTCTTTTCAAATCCGTCTGTCATAAGCCTATTAAAATTCGATTCCTTGAAACTCTCACCTGTCTGTGCTGCTTCCTGAGCTTCCAACATTGCAAGTTCGTATGGTCTGTAAACCAACTCACCAGAAAGCACCCTATTAATGCTCTCATTAGCCAATTCAACTGTTTTGATTACTCTCGTAGCAGTTTCTATATCTATATTGGTGACAGAAACATCAATCTGCACCCTACCATCATCCTTTGCGGTTTCAAATGTCCGCTTATAGCTTAGCTGTTCTGTTAATTTTTTTTCGTTCTCATTGCACATTCTTTAATTCTCCTCCTCCCTAGCCTCTCTCCGGGCGGCTCGCAGTTCCGCCCGAAGTAATCTCTTGCTACCTCTTATCCCTATGTCTGAACCGGGAATATCCGATAAACCGTCCTATGCTGGCTTCTTCGGTTCATCCAGCTCTCTATGGAACTGCTGTACTGCCGCCATGTACCCCATGATAAATGACTTGCTGTTCTGAGGTAACTGTACAAAGCCTCTTGCCGCCCGTTCCATAAGGTTATCCTTATTCTTGCAAGGATTTATATTATCCTTCTCCATCACCATATCAACAGCCATATCAACACAACCTCCTTTCTTCCGAATGGCATCAAGATGCCTTCTTTTTATCTTTTTTTACAACATCAACTAACTGGACTTTCACTCCATCGCCCCTGCTTGAAAGTATTAAGGCAATGGATTCAAATGCCCTGCGCGCATTTTCATCGCTCATTTCACTCACTTGCCTTTCACCCATTCCGTGCCTCCTACTTATTTTTCTTCATATACTTAAGTACGCTTACAATTAAAACCACATCTACTATAATGTTGACCGCCCCGAACAGCTCGCAGTTCCGTCCGGAGCAACACTTCTGATACATCTCTTATCCCTATTGTCTGAGTCGAGATATACGATAAACCGCCCTAAGCTGACCTCTTTTCTCTTAAGTCCATAACCATCACCACAATCATCAACTCAAAAGATTTACCTTTATTAAAGTGAACCATATACTTTTATCTCCTACTTATCACTTGTTCATTTGTTTGCATTATGCTATATTTTTTTTTACAGGCTCCAGCCAAAGCCGAGTAAATAATTAAGGAGAAAATTATGCCAAGTGAACATTTTGACCCAAATAATCACACGTCATTAGACATGCCTATTTTTGTATTACGTGACAATCTCGGAAGTCTTGCAGTACAAGTTCTTGCAGCCAAATGTGATTTATCGCAAATGTCATATGACGATATGCTTACTGAGCTTCTTGAAATAATAAAAGAACTTCACCTTGCATATGATCGCATGAATTAAAATGAATTAGGTTCTTTTGCAATCTCCTGAATAGTCGTATTACTCAGGAGATTGTTCACTTTTCTTCTGAAATAAGTCTCTCTTAACTTATCAACTGCGTACTGTGCCTCTTCAAGTGTGCATGTCTCCGATAATAAAGACGCTTCAAGGCGTTCATATATTCGCTGTGTTTTGCTTTTATCCAATATCCCACCTCCCTACTTCTTGAACTTATCCCTTAAGTCCATAACAATCAGCACAATGAGCACTACATCCGCCACTATTCTGGCAATGCATAATACTGTCTCCAACATACGTCTTGCCTCCTTTCAATGATTTTTTATATTGACAATGCGACCGCGTCCGTTTATTATTCCTAGTAAGGGGAGTTTCTACCTCCCCAGTTTACTAGTTGAGTAATGCCATAATGGCATTTACCAGCTCTAGGATGATGGTGATAAGTGCGATTATTTCAAGGGTGGCACTTATCACCTTTTTAATTTTCTTCCTGAGCTTTTTATGACGCTTACTCATTGTTTTGTCCTCCCTTCTTTTTAATTATCAATGCAATTTTGTAATTCCTTTGCCTTGATGAAATCATTATATATCGTGTTATTGCCTTTGTCAATGCATTTTTGAAATTTTTTTGATATTTTTGCATTGACAAAGGCAATTTAAGGTTATATAATCGGTTTATAAATATAGAGAAAGGAGGAATTATAATGGAAGTTTACGAAAGAATACGGATTCTGAGAAAAAATTATTTAAAAATGTCTCAAACGGTATTCGGTGAACGACTTGGAGTAAGCCGTTCCGTTATTAATAATATTGAACTGAATACTTTGGCAAAGCCGGAGCAGAAGCTTTCTCTCATTAAGTTAATATGTAAAGAATTTAATGTGAATGAGTCTTGGATTATGGACGGCGAAGGCGACATGTTCATCTCATCCGATGATGCGAACATTGAGAAATTGGAACGCATATTAAAAGGAGAAAACAGTTTAGCTAAAAATTTGTTTAAAACTTTCATCGCTTTTGATGAAGAAGATTGGGAAGCGCTGAATCGAATGATAGAGAAGTTCAATTCGATAGATGCTGAAGCATTAACATTATTCGACAGCATTCCTGCCAGTCCGGAAGAACTTGAAAAGAAGTTTCCGCCGGTCGAACCAAAGAATCATAAAAATACTGCCGGATAATTCCGAAGGGACACCCGGCAAACCTCATTATCTTATAAGAATAATCAATGCCGTACTTTTGACTGTTTTGAAATTCAGGTTATAATACAGTGTCTTGTTGCTCATGTAATACATGGCATATATAGAGCTGTTGTTATAATATATGTACTTTCTTTTCAGTTCATCCACGTCCTTTCGTATGTAGGGACCGGGTGCGATGTATTATTATAAGTTATTTTTGGCTATTTTACTAATAAGATGTATATCATTAAATATCACAGCTTACTTTATGTGGCAGATTGGAGTTCTTATGAATAAAGAAGAAATCTGGAATAAATGGAGTTCAGATGTGCATGAAACTCTCGATGCTAAAAAAAGAATTGTATCAGCTCAAAAAGCTGATTTAACCCCTATCCTTCTAGATAACGATGATTGTATGGCATATTTTCAAGGTGGTCATGGGAGATACGAAACATTCTTAGACTATTGTCCATGCGGTGATTTTCACCGAAGAAAGCTACCTTGCAAACATATATATAGATTAGCCATGGAACTTGGTCTTATAGAAGGCAACCCTATTAATGACCCCACCAGAATTAAAATACCAATGGTTAAAGATGCTCTTGGATTAAGTGCCGCTCTTGATATCATAGAAAAATGTTCTGAAGATGCACAGATACTAGCTTTAGATATTTTCTCCAATGCAGTATCAGGCACATATAAAAATTTTAAAGAAAACTCAACAGAAGCTCAAGAGCTTCTTGATTCAAAAATCGTTCACACGGTTCAAGATAATGATAATTCTTTAAAAAATGATTATTTCTCAAACACATCTGGCAATGATTTTTCAAATATTGTTATTTTAGAAATTGAAGATAATTTTTCAAATGTAAAGAAAAATATTTTTAGGTATCTGAAGCGCAAATATGACCCTCAAAAGGGATATGATGAAAACATGGACATAGTCGCATATTATCCTGATGATGAAATAACCGCTCTACTTATAAGTCGCGGTTTCTTGAAAGAAATTGGTTAGTTACTCAAACTATCCTATAACCTACTTCATATTTTAATTTAAAAATATTTTTTACCACATTGACATCAAAAAGGACAAATGGTATCATGGTTTCAAGATAAATGGTCGTTTTCGAGATGACTAGTGAAAACCCTCTTACCGTTTGGTAAGGGGGGTTTTTCTTTAATATGTCACAAATATACTATGGAACAGAGAACATGAATGTTATATTTCATTCAATTGAGATAAGTCCCATCCCCCCTCCATCTTATAGATAGTTTATAGAATGTTGGAAAATCCAACACTCTTGTTGCAAAATCCGTCGATATATGCTATAGTGAATGTGCAGGTATGCCTAGAAGGAGGATAACAATGCAAACATTAAATGAAAGAATCAAGAAAGCGCGTGTGGCTTTACATTTATCACAGGATTACGTTGCAAAGTTTTTAGGTGTAAGCCGCACTGCCATAGTTGAAATAGAATCCAACAGGAGGAAGGTTTCCGCTGATGAACTCGGTAAATTAAGTGCACTGTTCCAGATTCCCGCTGATGAACTTCTGAACGGCAGGAATGTAGAAGCTCCCGTGCAGATGTTCGCACGAAGATTCGGTTCACTTGATGAATCAGACCAGCAGGAGATTCTAAATCTAATAGAATTTAAGCGAATGATGAAGAAAGGTGATACACATTGACAGTAGATTTTGAACAACTAGCAAAAACTGGCATGCCTGCAGGAGAATTAGCCCTTTCATTTCTTCGCGAATATTCTAAAATGAAGGGAAAAAAATTATCATTTCCTATCAATCCATTTCAAATGCTAAAAGACTTGGGAATTTTATTTAATTTTAGGCCATTTAAAAACTATGATGGTGTATATATACCCGCTTCTGGTGAGAATGATTCCCCTGTTGTGGGTATCAATCTTAAAAGACCTATTACAAGGCAACGATTCAGTGCTGCACATGAATTATGTCACCATTTAAAAGACGCCAACAATGCATATACTTGTGAACCTAATTCTAAATCTGAAATAGAAACCTACGCCGAAGATTTTGCGGCAGAATTACTTATGCCAAGTATCAAGCTTAAACAAAAAGTTGATGAACGTGCGAAAAATGGTTATGTAAATTTCGATGATGTCCTATATATTGCAGATTTTTTTGGCGTAAGTTTTACAGCATGTTTATATCAGGTAGCTTATCGACTTCATAAAATTAAGGGAAATGTTTCTTGGAAATTTCTAACTAAAGAAATTAATAAATATAAACCTATGAACAGAAGAAAAGAGCTTGGAATGTATGATACAGTCTTATATGAACAGCTATTTGATGCCATAGGTGATTGTTTTAAAATCATCCCAAACCCACATATATGCCAAAAGTTCAAGTCCGAATACATTTACCACGATAGCAGACTTGAAGGCATTGACATTGACCAAGAAACAGCCGCAGCCATTGTTTCTGATTTGAGATTATATAAACAAAATAGTCCTTATTGTAAAGAAACAAATAAAAATATAATTGAAGTTGCCGGTTTAACTTTGGCATACGATTATGTATTTGAGGAAGTCCAAAATGAACTATCCATATATGATGCAAAACACTTAAATGAAAAACTGTTTTCTACATCGGAATATCCTGAATATGGTGGTCGATACAGGGAAACAAACACATTGGTTCTGGGTGCAAAATTTGAAACGATAGATTATCGTAAAATACCTGAAGAAATGTATTTCCTTGATAAAGATATCAAGCAATTAATGGAGGAATATACCAATCTTTCCTTCAGTTGTTTTGTGGAGCAGGTTATCCGTATTCATCATAGATTGACAGTAATTCATGCCTTTAGAGATGGAAATGGTAGAACGTCAAGAGCTTTTGCAAACATGATGCTATTAAAAAGAGATATTCCGCCAGTATTTTTTAAGAATACAGAAAAGGAAGAGTATAAGGATGCACTAGGATTAGTGGATAAAACCAATCAGTTTGATGCATTATATGAAAGATTTTTTAAGTCTATATTGAACTCTTATTCTGCTTTGACTAATTTTAGGGTTTGAACAAGATTGTAATTAATATTAAAAACCGCCCTTGCTGCGAACAAGGACGGTTTATCGGATATACCGTTGACAGGAAATCCTGTGATACGATACGACCCAGACAACCGTATTGTATCACAAGAACCTGAAAAAATCAAAGGGTTCTTTTTTTGTACCCTTTTTCAGAAAGGATTGTGATTAATATGGCTTACAGAAGCACCATTACTACCCCATCTGCTGCTTCACGCAAGGTGAAGGCAGCTCTCTACATCAGAGTTTCAACACTCTATCAGATTGACAAGGATAGCCTGCCATTTCAGCGCCAGGAGCTAATCAATCTTGCCAAATATATGCTCGGTACAGATGATTATGAAGTATTTGAGGATGCCGGCTACTCCGGCAAGAACACCGACAGACCCTCTTATCAGCGTATGATGACACGTATTCGCCAAAAGGAGTTCTCTCACCTATGCGTATGGAAGATAGATAGAATCTCCCGAAATCTACTTGACTTTGCAGCGATGTATGATGAATTGAAAAAATATAATGTTACCTTCGTTTCCAAGAACGAACAGTTTGACACCAGCTCCGCGATGGGTGAAGCAATGCTCAAGATAATCCTTGTCTTTGCCGAACTGGAACGGAAGCTCACCTCAGAGCGTGTCATGGGTGTTATGCTTGACCGTGCAAGCAAAGGACTGTGGAACGGTGCCAGAATGCCTCTGGGCTATAAATGGGATACCAATGCGAAATTTCCTGTAATCGACGCGGACGAAGCTGTTACAATCCGTTTTATCTTCGATAAATACGAAGAAGTCAAATCGACATTGCAGATATCAAGAATCCTCAACAGGAACCATATAAAGACCAAGCGCGGCGGTGAGTGGACATCCAAGACCGTCAATGACATTGTACGGAATCCTTTTTATAAAGGGACTTACCGATACAATTACAGGGAATCAGCGCGTGGAGCTATTAAAAATGAAGAAGAATGGATCATTGTACCTAACGCCCTCCCTGCCATACTCACCGAAGAACAGTGGACGCGCTGTAATGCATTGATGGATTCTCACCACGAAACCAAGGATACATCAAGCTTTCGTGTATGCCACACACATATTTTTGCAGGTATCTTAAAATGCTGTGACTGTGGCGGCGGCTTCTCATCCAACCGTGACAGACCACGCTTATCCGGATGGCGTCCTTCAACCTACCGTTGCACACGCTCCGCCAAGATGCAGGACTGTCCTACCTTTGGAATATCGGATGTAGTGTTAGGTCCGTTCATTTTCAATTACATAGCCAACTTCGTCCGCTTACAGCGAAAAGGCATCAATTACACTGTAGAATCTATTGAAAAGGCATTGCTATCCGGGAAGCCATTTGAAAACATAGCCGGCATAGATTCCGCAAGCCTCGAAGAGACATTACTGGCTCTCAAGCAATATAATTCATCATCTAATGCGGCAAACTACTCTCCTGATCTGCTTGAAGAATTGCCGAATCAGTCCGATAATGGCAGCAACATAGATATTGAGCTATTGCGGCAGGAAGAAAATAAATATAAAACCGCCCTGCAGCGTCTCCTCGACTTATACCTATTCGACCCGACAGCAATGCCACAGAAGGACTACCTGCTCCGCAAGGAAGAACTGGAAAGGAAGCTTCAGGAGGTTCAAGCCTCCATTAAAAGAAACTCTGCCTCAACCCCCGAAGCAGCCGGTGCCACGGATATATCCTTTATCAAAAAAGCCTCCGCTTTTATCATTTCACAGCGAATCCTGAGCAAGCAGGATATTGACTTTGAAGATTTAATTCAGAAATGTACTCCTGAACTGCTTAAGGATTTAGTTAATTCTACTATTAAGGAGATTGGAATCAGAGGGAAACGCGTGGAGTATATTGAGTTTCAGAGCGGGTTGAGGCATACGTTTATATATAAAGACTGAAAATATAAGAAACAAGAAATATGTATCAATTGACATTTTTTCAATTGTAAAATGGCAACAGCCGGAGAACTACTTCCCCGGCTGCTACCTTATCCAATATACTTAATGTAATATGGATTGCTCACATACATTTAAATGTGAGGTACTAAAACTTTAATAACAGAATCTTACCTAACCAAAATAAGATTTAAATCATCCGACATGGATTTTTTTACTATGTTTTCTTTTGCTCTTGCCTAAAATTTTTTATCTTGCCAATTTATATAATACTAACTGATTAAGGCTTACACCCTCATTATTTGCTTCTATTGCCAATCTCTGATGTAATGTTTTCGGTAATCTCACATTAAATTTTCCACTGAAATCCTCCGTTCTCTCAGGTAACGGAATTGAAATATTATTCTCAAGTTTAACTTCTATATATCCTTCCATAGCTTCATTAAGATTTTCATACAGCTCCTCAACTGTATCGCCTGTACTTTGGCATCCGTCAAGCTCCAATATTCTTCCGTAGAAGTAATGCCCGCTCTCGTCATTCATTTCTGTTACAATCCGTGTATACGGTAACTTTAAATAATCTTTGACCTCCATTTTAGTTCTCCTCCTTGATTTTCCGTTTGCTTATGCTTTTATTTTGGTCTTTATTTATTATATACAGGTCAGGGGTTTTTAAGCCCCTATCCTGTTAAGAATGTCTACTACATACGCCTTTTTTAATGGATTCTCCTGCTTGACTGTTACTACATCGCCTGTAGCTCTATTCAAGTACTGCTTGTGGCTGCCTTTCTGTCTTGCCGGCTCATAGCCATAAGCTCCGAGAACCTTGTCCGCCTCTTCAGGGCGTATTCCGTTCGGCTGTCGCTTCATCTTTTCGATGATTTTTTCTACTTGACCCATCCCTCTGCCTCCTTTCTATGTATTTATAGTACTATATTTGGTACTATATGTCAAGTGTTATTTTAAATAAAATTAAAAAATAAGCCAGTAAACCTTTTATGGTACACACCATAAACATTACTGACTTATCTTATAATTAAAAACATTTACATTATGTCTTTTCAAATATAACGCTAACATACCGAAGGAGTTATGTCAATCATCTTATTTTTAAATTGTCTCTAAGCCTTTATTTATATGGCTTTCACGAAATCTGTGTTACATAAACCATTGGACAGCCGAATGTGACCGAACACATAGTCAATTCTCTTCCAAGCTTCTCTGACAATTCTTTAACGTACTCACGGCACTTCCCAATGAAGTAATACTGGCGCGCGACCTCATAGTTCGGCTCATTTTTCATCTTCTCCAATAATTCTGAATCTATCTCTGACATTCTTTTCTCCTTTATATTTACAATCATTTTAATATACACCTTATCCGTTAGGCTTGTCAAATACACTCTTTAAGATTATTTCAATATTGAATAGGTTGTCAACTGATTTTCTTATCGTAATTTCCATATCAAAACATCACATAAAAATATCCCCATATCAGTAAATAATGCCTTTAAGGCCATCTGCTGCTATAGGGATACTCATAATACTTTTTTATCCTCTTATCTGCCCATCGCCATATATAATGTACTTCGTAGTAGTTAGCTCATTTATACCCATAGGTCCTCTGGCGTGGAGCTTCTGTGTGCTTATTCCAATCTCCGCACCGAAGCCGAACTCATTTCCATCTGTAAACCTTGTGGACGCATTCACATATACACACGCGGCATCAATCTCATCCAGAAATCTCTGCGAATTTTCATAATTATTCGTAATTATGGATTCAGAGTGCCCTGTATTGTTGGCATTGATATGCTCTATCGCCTCATCAAGCGAATCCACGGTCTTGACGGAAATTATGTAGTCAAGATACTCTGTGGCATAGTCCTCCTCCGCAGCAGGAACTATATATGGGTCAATGCCCTGCGAATATTCATCGCCCCTTATCTCGACATTGTGCTCTCTTAACATTTCGACAAGCTTTGGAATAAAATTCCTTGCAATACTCTTATGTATGACAAGCGACTCACACGCATTGCACACTCCTACCCTCTGCGTTTTGGCATTCTCGATAATCCTGAGTGCCATGTCGAAATCAGCGCTCTCATCAACATAGACATGACAGTTGCCTGTTCCTGTCTCAATGACAGGTACGGTGGCGTTCTTTACAACGAACTGTATAAGCCCCTTGCCACCTCGCGGTATAATCACATCGACATACTCATTCATCGTGAGAAGCTCTTTTACGCACTCCCTATCAGTTGATTCGATAAGCTGCAGGGCATTCTCGTCTATACCATTCGTTTTAAGCGCTTCCCTTATAACATTCGCTATGGCTATGTTGGAATTGATCGCATCGCTTCCTCCCTTTAATATGACGGCATTTCCTGTCTTAAAGCACAGTCCGAAGGTATCTAAGGTAACATTCGGTCTTGATTCGTAAATGACAGCTATCACGCCGAAGGGAACACGCTTTTTTCCGATCAGCAGCCCATTCGGACGTTTCTTCATGGAGAGAACCTCCCCTACAGGGTCATCCAGGCCTGCCACCTGATTTACGCCATCAGCCATGCCGTCAATCCTCGCCTTTGTGAGCGTAAGCCTGTCTAACAGTCCGCTCTTCATGCCATCGGCTTTCCCCTGCTCCACATCCTTATGATTCTCCCCTAAGATATAGTCGGCATTGGCTCTTATGGCTTCGGCAACTGCAAGCAGCACTTCATTTTTTTTGTTGGTTCCAAGCTTTCCAAGACTTCTTGACGCTGTGCGGGCATTCTTACCCATTGTGAGTATATCTGTCATCATATCAATCTCTATCTCCATTCCGCCTTACGGCTATACAATTGGCAATACAAATCACAGTTAATTTACTTTCTGGATATTTTATTTTCCGGTTCAAACCTGGGCATACTTAATCTGCGAACTTAATAGTCCAGTTTACGATATATGCTTTCTTCGGTGACAATCATATCCGGTCTGACATCCCCATCCTGTGCAGGTATGCTCTCCAAAAGCTGTGCCTCATACGCGAGCGCTGCCTTATATAGCTTGTTTTCCACGGACAGATACCTGTCATAAAAACCACCGCCATAGCCTATGCGGTTATAGCTCCTATCGAAAGCAAGCCCGGGCATACACATAAAGCCTGTTCTTGAATAGTCCGGCTCCTTGCCGTTGATATCAGGCTCATATATTCCCATGTAACCCGGACTAAGCTCTGATATGTCACTTATCTCATAAAATTCCATATCCTTGCCGGAAACCCTTGGGACAAAGACACGCTTTTCAATGCTTAAGCTGTAATCGATAAGCATTATTGTGTCTATCTCATTATCCATGCTCACATAGGTATATATCCTGTCCGCTCGTTTGAACTCCGGAACAGTTATAAGCTTCTCAAAAATCTGCATGGATTTTTCAAACCTTTCCGTGCGTGTCATGTCCGCACGCAGCTGCTTCATCTGCTTTCTTATGAGATTTTTCTCATCCCTTTTCCCAAATGTCTCATCTGCCATGTAAACCTCCCCTTCTCATCATGCCTGCGGCTGTTCCCATTTTTCCGTTTCAGCCATCAATGAATTTTAATATCCGAAATCACCTGTGAGAGAGTCATCATCATCAATCCAGTCCTTAGTGTCAATCACGCGGAAGTTCTCACTGTCATCGCGGATTATAACCGTGGATATACCCGCATTGAGAATCATTCTCTTGCACATGGAGCAGCAGTTGCCGTTCTCAACATAGCCGCCCTTTTCCATATCAATACCAACAAGATATATCGTACTTCCAAGCATTGATTCCCTTGAGGCGCTTATTATCGCATTAGCCTCCGCATGTACGCTCCTGCACATCTCATAGCGCTCTCCTCGTGGAATTGCAAGCTTTTGTCTTATACAATAATTAAGATCCGAACAATTCTTCCGCCCTCTCGGTGCCCCCACATAGCCTGTCGAAATAATCTCATCATTCTTTACGATAACTGCGCCGTAATGCTTTCTAAGACAGGTTCCCCTCTGCGAGACAGCCTCCGCAATGTCCAGATAATAATTATTCTTATCTCTTCTGTCCATGCCTTCACTCCTTATGCCCTGTATTTCCTGCAGTCTGTTTTACATTAATTTAAGATAAAAAATCTCCCTGTCACTGTTTTTGCAGTGACTCAAATAGTAATGAAAAATATGTTCTTAGAATATATTATACCAAATATTGCTTCCCATTTTTACAAAATATTTTTGATGTTGGAATCAAAACATGTGCTGTAAACTTAGTGTATTTTGACCTCAACATCATATTTTGGAAATTATAACATATTTTCTCTGAAAGTACATTATTTTTATTTTGAATAATGACATATAGCAATTTTTTTCTACTATATGCCAAAAATCGCCATTCATTAAAATTCAATTATACATTTGTCACTATCGCTTCGTATACCTTTATTCCATCCACCGCCGCGGAGGTAATACCGCCAGCGTAGCCTGCACCTTCTCCGCACGGATAAAGTCCGCTTATGCCCAATGCCTGCAGCTTATCATCCCTGTTTATGCGCACAGGCGATGAGGTCCGTGACTCAACCCCGGCAAACATCGCATCCGGATTCGCATATCCGGGTATCTGTCTGTCGAAGCTTGTCACACCCTCTATAAGTGCGTCACACAGTTCAGCCGGAAGAAGCTCCCTCAGATTAGCCGCTGTATACCCACCCTTAATACAAGGCTTAACCGTATTACTGCTCAATGCGCTTTCCGTTGTAGTCCTATTTTCCCTGAAATCCCCAAAGCGCTGAACCGGAACCCTTCCACCTCCAAGCTCATACGCCTTCTTCTCGAGCCTCCTCTGAAATTCGATTCCGGCAAGGACATCCTCCGAACCAAAATCTCTGTTATCGACCGTGACAATAAGTGCGGAATTGGCATTCTTGCTGTCACGCTTTGAATAGCTCATTCCGTTGACCGCAAGCATGCCATCCTCCGAGGAAGCATTCACAACATAGCCGCCCGGACACATACAGAAGGAATAGACACCACGCCCGTTAGAAGCCTTATGCGTGAGCTTATAGCTCGCCGGCATATAGTTCTTATATTTTCCATCGCCAAACTCATGTATATTTATAAGCTTCTGCCTATGTTCTATTCTAAGACCTACAGCGAATGCCTTCTGCTCCATGGTGAGCTTATCCTTCAGCATATAAAATGTATCCCTTGCGCTATGTCCTATCGCAAGCACAAGACAGTCACATGGAATATACTCTCTATTCCCTGAGTTCTCAACCGTGATACCTTTGACTCTTCTGTCTGTCCCTTTCTCATCCGAAAGCACACCGGGCGTGAGCTTTTCAAGGTCTATATCGACAAGCCTCGTGTTAAAGCGTACTTCCCCGCCAAGACTCTCAATCTCTTTCCTGATACTCTGCACAATATATACAAGGCGATCTGTGCCAATATGCGGCTTCGCTTCGTAGGTTATACTCTCATCAGCCCCATGCTCCACAAAGATTTCCAGTACCTTGCTGATACGCCCATATACCTCCTTAACCTGGGTGTTAAGCTTTCCGTCTGAGAAGGTTCCCGCACCTCCCTCGCCGAACTGTGCATTGGATTCCGGGTTGAGCCTGCCGCCATTCCAGAATGAATCAACCGACTTCATTCTATCCTCAACAGCCTCACCGCGCTCAACAACTACCGGTCTGTAGCCGGCGCGCGCGAGCATAAGCGCACAGAACATTCCGGCAGGGCCAAAGCCTGCTATCACCGGTCTGCTGCCCATCCTGTCTCTTGCCGGCTTCGGCTCCTTATATCTTACAGTTTTACTTAACATAATATTGTTATCGTTAACTTTTTTGATTATTTTTTCCTCTGCACCGGAATCTAAAGCTTTCCTGTCCGCACCATATACCGTGACATCCACCGAGTACACAATAAATATATCCGGCTTATGCCTTGAATCAATCGATTTCTTTACTATTTTATATGAAAAATTATCTCCCTTAAGCCGCAGTGCCTTTGAAATCTTTCCCTTGAGCGCGGTATCAAGCTGCCCTGCACTCAGCGAAACCTCCGGGGTAATTTTTAGCTGGTTAATTCTTATCACAGGCTTATCCTTCCATTATCTATGCTGATTTTAATACAATACTACATTTTTTCGGGGATATGCAAGTCTTACAATAACATTTTTTCTGACCTGTTTATGCCGTTACACTACATTTTTTCCGACCCATTTGCATTATTTCTTAACACTTTTTCGGAGCATATTCGTGTGAAATGCTACACTTTTCCGACCTATATCCCGCTTACCTTCATAAAAGGCTGGAAATCCTCCGTGTCCGAACCGATTTTTCCTCCGAATTTAGAAATCAATGTTTCCATAACCTTGCGAAGAATCCCATTATCGCTCAGATAATAGTCGACCGCATACACCTTTTTCATCCCCATACCAGCAAGAGTCCCAAAGTCTTCCTCGCCCAGATTATCCCTCATGTCCTCGAACGTGATTGTCCCCTCGTCCGCTGTCACCTCAAGAAGGTTAAGCTCCGTCCATACTTCAAGCTGCTTTGCCTCTAAGAAGTCAAGTCCATCGTGGAGCTGCTTTGCACTTATCTCCTCCGGAAGCAGATACAGGAAGCTTCCCTCCTTCGGCTTAGCCGGCTTAACTGGCTTTGACTTAGAAGCCTGCTTAGCTCCCTTATCCTTCTTTGCGTATTTTTCGTAACCCTTTGAATGGTAGTTTATTGTTTGTTTACTGCTTGTTTTATTCATCCTATCCCTGCATGACAATAAGAAAACCCATTATCACACATTCCTCCATTTCCGCTTAATCTGCAAGCCCTTTCATAATATGTCATCCATTATATCATCTTCCACACACAAAAACTACACATATTTATTTCAGAATCCCCATCTCGTCAAGCGACACTGCCCCCTCATCAAGCCGTACCTCCGTAGCGTCCCATAGTCTCGCATTGACACCCATGTAGGTATAAGTGTCCATCCGCACAGGAAAATAAGCTTGAGCTTACATCTGACCGGAATGAACTGTTCCAGAAAGCCGGACAGCCATCTGCGTCTGCCGTCATTACACTCCACAGTAGTAAGAAGCGACATATCATACGGATTTTCGCCGTACAGCGCATCCGATACCTGCTTGTCCGTCTTGTTCATATTATCTGCTATCTGTCTGCGCTCAATTATGACCGGCTTTTCCCCCAGCAGTATCTCTCCGATTCGTTCAAGCACATATCTGGTTCCCCTGTATCTTTTAAGCTCAAATGCCTCTGCCGCAAGCTTTCTTATCATCCCATCATCCACATATTCACGCGAAATATCTATTCCAAGCCAGCTTAAATACTCAATGAGAAACTCACACGAAGTGTTCTCTATATCAAAGCGCTCCGGCAGCCTATCAATCTGCGCCTGAAAATCATTATATATACTTGAATAAATCGACATATATCTGTGAAAGAATCTGTTTCGCTCCCTGTATACCTGTGGAAATGTCATCATAAAATTGTCCCCTGTCATATCCACCTTCATATCTGAGAACGAAAAACTGCCCTCACCCTGTATTTCAATATATATCCACAGATACCGCCCTTTGAGACTATATAATAGAATATCCCTGCAGTTCACGGAACGCACCTCTCCTGCGTTCTTAAAAAACAGATTTTTCTTCTCCTGCTCAACGTCGAAATCTGACAAATACTTATCCACACTTATATCACCATCATTTCCGGCAACAAGCTGTTCGTTGGGTGCGATTATATGGACTATATATACAACGGAGAGCTCCGCAGACATATCCATTGACAATCTGCCCCATGTGCAGTTATCTTCTGCTCCGTCGATGGCAGGCAGAAGAAAAAAAGCATTCTTTAAATAATTCTCTGGAAATCCAGCGCGAACAATATAAGAATCTTTCCGATTCAATAGATACGGTAAGAGAACTGAAACATAATTTTAAGTATGATTTGCTCTATATTGCAGAAAAAATACATGACAATGAATCACAGCAAGCCCTGTCAAAAATCCATGAGTACATAAGCGACCTCGACAACACCGGACTGATCCGGTTCAGCCGGAATAAAGCAATAGATGCCGTAATCGGCTATTACAACCAGCTCGGAAGAAACTCAGGCATCAATATGCTGATCAACATTACTGACTTTGACAGCGGCTCAATTGATTCATCGGATCTCGCCGTTCTGCTCGGCAATCTCTTAGATAATGCCGTAACTGCCGCCGCAGCACAACCTAAGGAGCCGTTTGTAAAGCTCAACATGGCTGTCTCAGGCAATATGCTCGCCATAACCTTGGACAACAGCTACTCCGGTGAGCTTAAGCCTAATGGAAATGAATACCCTTCTACCAAAAAGAATCACACCGCCATAGGCTTAAAAAGCATTGCTGAGATTGCTCATAAATATAACGGTGACTCAGTGTTTTCGCATGATGGCAAAGCATTTCACGCCTCCGTTTTACTCCATCTGCAATAACAGCATTGTAACATCACGATTCTTTTACAAGCTTGCCAGTCATATGCTCAACAACAAGCTCAAGGCAGCACACCCTGCTGCCTGAGCGGCTTATCTCCTGCTCTATGTACTCCTTATCGTCCGTAAATTTAAGACAAATGTTGGTGCATATCTCCAGAATCTTGTCCCTGTCATCGACAACTTTCATTCTGCCGAACACAATAACACTGTTAATGTTGAGCGCCCACTCTCCGTCTTTTCTGTATCCCCCATCGTACACGCAAAAGGAAGTCTTATCGCATTTCTTAACAGCGTCCATCTTATGACCCTCACCGGCTCCGTGAAAGTACAGCTTATTGTCATCCTCGCTGTACCAGTAATCAATCGGAACGCCATAAGGATAACCGTCATCCCCTATGAGCGACAGAACGCCGCGCGGCTGTTCCTTAAGTATTCTCACGCACTCCTCATGGCTTAATTCCTGCTTAAATCTTCTCATGTTTCTGAACATTTTTTTGTGCTCCGTTTCTATATGTTATTTGTCCGATATAACCCAATAGCCTGTTTTTGGCGAACCACATCTCAATAAAATGCCCTGTTCCTTCAGCTTTTTTAGATTAACCTCAATATTTCTGCTTGCAACGCCAATTTCACCTGCCAGCTTTGAAGCAGAAAGCTTATTATTCTCAGTTAATAATTCTATTATCTTCCTTTGTGTATCATTTAGGGTATATTTTTTCTTCCTCTGATGTAGTTCTCCGATGTTCTCCGATGGTTCTCCGATGTTCTCCGATGGTTCTCCGATGTTCCCCGATGACTTATCAATGTTTTTTAATATATCGTCATCGGTTCCTGTCATCCGCTTCACCGAATCCCCTCCGCGAAACAATTCCACCCTGAACATATTGTCGAATTCCTTTACCTTAGGCTGTGGCAGTCCATATTCTTCGGCGGCGCTGAATATTCTCTTAATTCCACTGCCCCATGCCTCCACAAGCCCCATTTGACCGAATACATTGGCAATGCCCTTGTTGCGTATTTTAGAGTGACCACTCATCACCTCCGCGTATGTCAGACCGTTGTACAGACCTCCGGGGGAAGTCACCTCAAGGCGGTCATCATATATCGCCACCTGTATGCAGGATTCATCCAACAGATTCCTATGGCAGTGAGCATTGATAATCATTTCTCTTATAGCCTCCGGCGGGAGCTCATACCTTTCCCTGCGCACCAGACCATCAATTGTCGCGCCAAGTCTTATATTTCTCAAGACAAAATCAACCGCTTCTTCAATCTGGGTATAAATCGGACCTGTAAATTCCCTTTTATCCAAGAATACCGCTCTGTCCCTTCCCCTAAATACCGCACATTGTGTTTTTGAAAAAGGAAAATAATCTGATGTCAGCAAAACGTAAGCATTCGTTGCCAGCAACTGTCCCTCACTCTGTTTCAAAATCTTCCAGTTGATAAGCTGCTCCTTTTTCACGGTATGTTCCGTCATCCCTGCCTTTTTCCTGAACGCCTCGATATCCTTACATAATTTCTCTGTCGCTTCGTCCGTGACATTATATCCTACGCAGGTTAACTCATCCCATGAGATACGCGCTCCTTCCATCTCAAGCTCTTTAATCTTTTCGCGATATGCAAGCCTTGATGTTCCCGCCACTCTGATATATGTCCCTGCTTCCTTGCCCTTTGATTTTAAGTAATATGGGCGATTCTTCCCAGCCTCCACCGTCACAACGATAATATTTTTTCCGTCCACCGTCTGCGGTTCAATATCCGGAATAATCTGCGGCTCGCAGGAATCCGAAACAGCGTTTGCAATACTGTCCATAATCTGAAAAAGATTTACACTATCCACACCAACAATCTCGTGTGTCTTGTCGTCAATTCCTATGAGCAGCCTGCCTCCCTGCGTGTTGGCAAAAGCCACTATTGTCTTCATATATTTTTCGCTTTTGTCCGGTACAGATACCTTGTATTCGATATTCTTTGATTCGCCGGAAAATATTGTCTCTTCTGCCACTGCAAGACCTCCCACTCATTTCACTACTAAAACAAACACATCAAACTATCAACATACAAAATATTATACCATCCATTCATCAAAAAATCCATGACAACTACTACCTTTAACTGTAAGACTTTTAAAAACAAAAGGCGGTTCGTGCTTTTCATAAAACACAACCGCCTACATCATACACATACCTATGAAAACTATACAAAATTCTATATTTTTATGTTTCCTTCATAACTGATTATCTGTTTCTTTTCCGGTTGACAATCCATACCACCCAGTCCCCCAACAGCAAAACCGCAAACACCGGCATACCCATAAACATTATGAGTGCGCCCAAAAGTCCTGCAAACCATCCTGTGTCCGTCCTTATATCGTATACCGCATATCCCCCGGCCAGCACAGCCAACACTATATCCGCGATGGCAAACACCTTATACAGTGATATCTGTGAATTTATTTTCCGCGCGATACAGCATACCACAAGACATATCGATATAATGGAAAACACGATGGCTGCAATCGCAAGTACCATTTCAAGCCCCGGTGGGTTGAATACCAGTCCGGCGAACCACACTGCCGCTGCCAGTACAACAGACAGGGCTGTTGCCTTTAGAAGCCCGGATATTTTCTTTTTATCTGCCATGTAAGCCTCCTCGAAATTGAAATTATATTTTAATCAACGGTGTTGCATAAATAATCATTCATTTATAGGCCAAGGCTCATCGCCCCCGCAACACACCCACTGCTCCATGCCCACTGTAAATTATACCCTCCACAGCAGCCGTCCACATCAAGCACCTCGCCGCAGAAGTACAAGCCATGACACAGCTTGGATTCCATAGTTTCAGTATCGACTTCATCAAGCCGCACACCACCACGACATACCTGTGCGGAGATGATGCCCTTTGAATTGATAACGGTCACCTTAAAGTGCTTGATAATCCCGACAAGCGATTCCGTCTGCCCGCCCGAAAGCTTTACAAACAGATTCATAAGCTTCTTATTTACAAGCCCCGTGAGTATATCCGCAAGGCTTGGCATACTGCCTTTCTTTATCATTTCACAGCTTTTTCCCGTATTACACATATCAGCTTTAATCTTATCTATGTATTCAATAAGCTCTTTTTCGCCATATTCCGGCATGAAATCAAGCTCCGCCTGAACCCTGCCCTTTCCGGCATCAAGTGCCGCCACAGCATAGCGGCTCACCTGAAACACCGGTATTCCGGATATGCCGTTGTCGGTGAGCTGGAGCTCTCCGATATCTGAAGCCACGCACCTGCCATCTATCAGAAGCCGTATTTCTCCCTTGGCGCGGACTCCTGAGATTTCCTTAAAAAAGCTCTCCTCACACCCTAGCGCCACAAGCGCCGGCAGAGGCTTTATGATGTGGTGTCCGAAGCTACGTGCAATATCGTATCCAAGCACTGAGTTGGATTTATCGTTGCCCTGCTTGTTCCCTGCCTGTTTTCCTGCCGTGCAGGCGCCCTGATCACACACGCCTCCGGCAGCAGAGCCGGTGGCCACAATAAGCCTTCCCGCCGTGCAGGATAACCTGACAGTCTGCGCCACATCGCGCTCCTTGTCACAGGCAACCTTCTTCGCCTTATCGTTCCTGTCACCTCCGGCTTTTTTGCCGTCCTTCTTACCGCCGTTCTTTTTCGCCTCAGCCCTGCGGTTCTCCGCCTCAATGTCCCTTATATTTCCGGAAACAATAAAGTCATCACCATTCTTCCTGACAGAAGTTATCTCACAGCCGCATATAAGCTCGACACCATACTTTACAAGGCACTGCCTTAGGCAGTCAAGCACCGAGGCAGCCTGCTCACTGTATGGATACACATATCCATCCCTGTCGCGCACAAGCATGCCTTCATCGCGGAAAAAACCGGTAACCGCCTTACAATCGAAGCGTTTTATCACGTCCATAATATCTGTAACGCTGCCACTGTCTGTGTGATAACAGCTATCATCAAGCTTATAATTGGTAAGGTTACACTTGCCGTTTCCGGTTGCAAGTATCTTTTTTCCGGGTCTTGCTAGAACCTCCAGAAGTGCAACCCTTATACACCCGCCTGTTCCTTCTTCACTGCCTTTTTTTGCCGCCTGTATTGCCGCCATCATACCGGAAGCTCCGGCTCCAATCACAACAACATCATATTTCATGAAGTGTGGTCCTCCAAAAATTCGTATAATTCTTCCAAATCCTTAATCTGCATCCCGACATATATCTCGCGCTGCAGCTCAATAGGTAAATCCGTTACCTTTATATCAGTGTAATCATATATCGTGACAAAATCCTCATAATACACCACAACCCGTCCATCAAGCGCATAAAGAATAAAATTCTGCGTTGCACTGTAGGTAGGTGCATCATAGCTCTTCCTTACCACAATTCTGTCTGCCGAGAACTCGACAAGATTTATAGAACTCAGCCCCCTGTCCACATCTTCCTTATCAGGTTTTTCCATGTACCTTCTCAGGTAGTCTGTATATGCCTCCCTGTCAAGCCCAAGAATATCTATCGAGGGAATGACTGTTGTCTGTGCCGATATATGATTATTTATATTGTACTCCTCTATTATCAGTTCGGTATCGCGTCTGATGACGCTCTCATCCGCAGCAGCCGCAGCGCGCATCTCATAATAATCGTTCGCCGGCTGTTCCACCCTGTTTTTCTTTGTAACCGCATAATAGCCTATGCAATAACAGGTCACAAATAATGTTGTAAGAGTAACAAAGCAGATAATATACAATTTCCGCATTCTGCACATCCTTTCTGCAAATTGCATTTATTGAATATTGTCTGCTTTTTTTAATTATTTTATTCTATCACCTGTAAAAAAATATGGTATCGAGTCAAAGAATGGCATTGAAAGCTCTCCTTCATTCTTATCCTCCAGGTAAAGCATTCCATCCCTATCCATAAACTCACCGACGAACTGACGGCATATTCCGCAAGGGTACGCATACTCTCCTGTAGAGCACACAACCGCTATCGCCTTGAAATGCCTGGCACCTTCGGAAACTGCCTTGACCGCCGCCGTTCTCTCCGCACATATTGCAGCACCATAAGATGAATTTTCTATATTGCAGCCGCCGAAAACTCTCCCATCATCCGTCAGAATTGCCGCTCCCACATTAAACCTTGAATACGGAGCGTACGCATTGTTCATGTATTCTTTAGCCTTATTTATAAGTAATTCTCTTTCCGTCATATCAGCCTCCAAAAATATTTACTTTAATTAAATCAAAAATCTGTACAGTGACATGCAATATGCACCATATCATTCAACATTCTAACCGCGTGTAATTCCTATAGCTGCAAGGATTTCCTCCTGCCCCTTCTCCATCACTGCTGCCTCCTCCGGTGTCATGTGGTCATAGCCGAACAGATGAAGCATGCTGTGTGCAGTGAGGAAAGCAAGCTCACGCTTAGGCGAATGTCCATACTTATCCGCCTGCTCATATACCTTTTCAACCGAAATAACAATATCCCCTAACATAAGCTCTCCGCTCTCAGGATTGAAGCAGTCATCTCTATCCTCTAAGAAATCAAACTGCCCTGCCTCCTCATATTCAACGAGAGGGAATGAGAGCACATCCGTAGGATTATCAATATTTCTGAATTCCTTATTGATGGCATGGATTGAATCGTTATCCGTGAGCGTGACGCTGACCTCTGCCTCATATGGACAATTTTTATAATCCATAGCCTGATTTATTACAGCTTCAATAACCCTCTTATAATCGAAATCAAAATCAACCTTTGTCTCCTCTTCTATGGCAATTGTCATACTTAAAACCTCTTTTCATATATCTTTATTGTAGTATCCAGCAGCATTTACACAGCTATTTTTTCTGCTTGTCCGCCTTTGTCCGCTTTATTTTCGCCGGACCTCCTGATTTATCAGCACTCACTGTCTTATTTCCGCCGTCTGTGAGCTTTCGATTCTCATATTCATCATAGGCCTTTACAATCTTCTGCACAAGAGGGTGGCGCACAACATCAGAGCTTGTCAGCCGGCATATTCCAATCTCTTCCACATTCCTGAGAACCTTAAGTGCCGTATCCAGGCCACTTGCCTGATCATGCGGGAGATCCTTCTGTGTAAGATCGCCTGTTATTACAACCTTCGAACCGAAACCTATTCTTGTTAAAAACATCTTCATCTGTGCCGGTGTTGTATTCTGTGCTTCATCAAGGATAATGAAAGAATTGTCAAGCGTTCTTCCTCTCATATATGCAAGCGGAGCAACCTCAATCAAGCCCTTTTCCATATTGTGCTGGAAGCTCTCAGCGCCCATAATCTGATACAGCGCATCATAAAGTGGTCTGAGGTATGGGTCTACCTTACTCTGCATATCTCCCGGAAGGAAGCCTAACTTCCCCCCCGCCTCTATGGCAGGTCTTGTCAAAATAATCCTGTTCACCTCATTATTCTTAAAGGCATTTATCGCCATGGCCATGGCAAGATACGTCTTACCTGTTCCCGCAGGACCCACTCCAAAGACAATCATTCTCTTTTTGATGGCATCAATGTACTCCTTCTGGCCTATGGTCTTAGGCTTAATCGGCTTTCCAAGCACTGTCCTTGCTATGACATCCGCATCAAGCTCCGACAACGCCTCCGCCTTATCCTCAAATGAAAGGCTCAGGGCATAGTCAACATTCTGCTCTGTGATGGTATTTCCTCTTTTTGACAGCTCAAGAAGCTGTGCAAATACAGAAGCCGCGCGCTTTACCGCACCCTCAGCCCCCACAAGCTTAAGCTCACTGTCACGCGCTATGATTGTGACCTTGAGGGTTCTCTCTATCTTCTTGACATAGGCATCACAGCTTCCGAAAATGTTACTGCTGTGTTCTGCCGGTATATCCAAAACATTCTCAATTATACTCAATCCCAACATCCTCCCTGCCGCATTCGGACTCTATGACAAAAACAGTGCCCGACATCTGCGCTTGATCATCGTTAATTGTTATTGTAACATTATTTTCTATAATTTGAATACCCTTTTCTTGTAATTTTTCTAAATAATGTGAAAATTTTTCGTTTAAAGTTTCTTCTAACTCCTCATCCGAGTAGACCGCCTCCGACATGGTGTACTCGCGATGATATGTCGTGTCCACACCGAACGGAAGATAGAAATTCTGATAAACACATAAATTGCTGCTGCTTGTTACAATATCACTATAGACATATTCTTCCCTGTACACATCCAAATCCAGCGTTCTGTTGAAGGCGCGCAGCCTTACACTTTTATAACTATTCCCTGTATATTCTTTCTTTATGTATTCTCGCGAAAGCCTGTCATCGTATGCAAGCTCCACGAGAAGCTTAACCTCGCCATCCGCATACACGGCTTCCTTTTTTACCGGCTCAGATGACTCATTATATGTCGTTACTATTCCGCTTATAAGCACATCACCCTTCTTTACGATGTCTGAGGCTTTCACAACCGGAGTGCCGTTTCTTGCCACTATGCTGTACACAATTCCATCATACTTAGATACTATATCCGATGGCATACCGGCGGGAACCTCTATAACCTCATCCGTATTTTCCCTTATATCTATGTCGAGTGACGTTCCATGTATCGCCGCAGATACCCATATTATGTCATCATAATCCCTTCTTATCTGTGCCTCAAGCTCCTCACAGTCGATATCTCTTATCCGCGTTCCATAGGTAATTCCGTTCTCCCTTAGATAGGCATACAGTGTGTCGTCTGAGTTCATATAATTCCCTTCAAGCCTTATATTCCATATAAAGCGCCCAAGTATAAAAAGCATCATCGCAAACAGAATCACCCCCGCAATAAAGAACTGATGGCTGAGCATTCTTCTAAAAACAAATGGAAAACCCACTTTTTTTACCAGACGTATATGTGGCTTTGTCTTTCTTACAACAGGCTTTAATCTGTAATAATCCTTAACTGATGTGGCAAATATGCATTTATCCTTATCAGGGTACAACCTGTGTATCAGTATCCCCCTATTGGTGCACAGATTAAAAAAACGCTCTGCGCAGAGCGAATCCACCTCCAGCACAGTATATCCGTTAAACCACAATGCTCCCATAGTCTCCCCGCTTTTCTGATTTATATTAACTGTATAGCTTTAAGCTGTCCACGAACCATTATTTCCCCATCGCCATAATATTCCACATGCAATTTTTCACCTGTCACGACAAGGAATCCTTTCCTCACCCTGAGTTTTATAAGCTCAGTACTTAACTCTTTCACAGCCTCAACACCTTCGACAAACAACTGGCTGTTTCCAACCATGGTAAGACTATACTCTTTACAAACCGCATCACCGGGAATAAACATTGCTTCTAAGAGCTTTTCTTTACTTCGCATACTCACCTCATGCGGCATAATCCTCACAAATATAATATGATGTGTAAGGCAAAAGTATGAGACAAAAAAATATGACAGACGCATAACACGTCTGTCATAAAATACACTTGTACTTCATCAACAATACTATTGACTCAATATACAATTATTAGTTGAACTTACGCTTTCTAGCAGCCTCTGACTTCTTCTTACGCTTAACGCTAGGCTTCTCGTAATGCTCTCTCTTGCGAATCTCCTGCTGGATACCTGCCTTAGCACAGTTTCTCTTGAATCTGCGTAATGCACTATCTAAAGACTCATTCTCTTTAACGATTACATTTGACATAGCTCACACCTGACCTCCCTCCAGTTGTAAATTGTGCTTCAACTGTTTGGGTTTTTACGCACATTAGATATTATATCATAAATTTTCTGTACGTCAACCACTTTTTTTATTTTTGTAAATATTTTTTAGAGCTGCTCCTCCAAGGTCTTCTTAGCCTGCTCTAAAGCGGCATCAATTCCTGCAGGATTCTTACCGCCTGCCTGTGCCATATTAGGACGTCCGCCACCGCCGCCGCCTACCATTGCAGCACATGCCTTTATGATATTGCCTGCGTGAACGCCCTTCTTTACAGCGTCATCTGTAGCTGTGACAATGAGGTTGACCTTGTCTGCGCCCTGTGACGAAGCAAGGACGACAACACCTGTTCCAAGCTTCTCCTTGAGGGAATCGCCAAGGTTACGAAGCTCATTCATATCTACGTCTGCAACCTTAACACCGAGGAACTTCATTCCCTTAACTTCGGCAACATTGTCCATTACATTTCCAAGTGCATCGTTGGCAGCCTTAGCCTTCAAAGACTCATTCTCAGAAGTGAGTGCCTTAACCTCTGCCTGAAGATGTGCAATCTTGTCATTGACAGCGGCAGGTGTACACTTAAGAAGCTTAGCTGCCTCCTCAAGCTGCTTCTCAATATCCTTATAGTATGCGAAAAGTCCATCCCCAGTGAGAGCCTCTATTCTTCTCACACCTGCAGCTATACCGGACTCAGATAAAATCTTAAATGCTGTGATAACGCCTGTGTTGGCAACATGTGTACCACCGCAGAATTCCTTTGAGAAATCTCCCATGGAAACCACGCGGACTGTATCGCCATACTTTTCACCGAAAAGAGCCTTAGCTCCGGTCTTTTTAGCGTCCTCAATGTTCATAACCTGTGTTACAACGTCAAGGTTCTCAGCTATCTTCTCATTTACAATAGCCTCAACCCTGTCAAGCTCCTCCTTAGTCATCGCTGAGAAATGTGTAAAGTCAAAACGAAGTCTGTCAGGAGTAACAAGGGAGCCTGCCTGCTCTACATGTGTTCCAAGCACAACACGGAGTGCCTCCTGTAAAAGATGTGTTGCACTGTGGTTCTTAGCTGTAGCTGCTCTCTTAGCCTCATCAACCTTGAGTGTAACCTTGCCGCCAACACGGAAGGTTCCGCACTCAACAACACCGACATGTCCGATTCTTCCACCCTTGAGCTTAATGGTATCAACTACGTTAAAGCTTGCTCCATCAGCGGTGGTTATTGCTCCGACATCCGCTGTCTGTCCACCCATTGCAGCATAGAAAGGTGTCTCATCTACGATGATTGTTCCCTCTGTACCCTCAACAAGCTCATCGACAAGCATTGTATCTGTTGTAAGCACTGATATGACAGAATCATGCACAAGTCTGTCATAACCTACGAACTTGGATGTGATTGCTGTATTGATAAGGTCATATACAGTTGCGTCAGCTCCCATATAGTTAGTCTCGGTTCTCGCATTTCTTGCTGTCTGCTTCTGAACCTCCATAGCCTTCTTAAAGCCCTCCTCATCGACTGAGAAGCCCTTCTCCTCAAGAATCTCTGTGGTCAGGTCTACAGGGAATCCATAAGTATCGTAAAGCTTGAATACATTCTCACCGGATAAGGTCTTAGAGCCGGACTTAACAAGCTCATCCTCCATATCTGCAAGGATTGCAAGTCCCTGGTCAATAGTCTTATTGAACTTCTCCTCCTCTGTTGTGATAACCTTGAGGATGTACTCCTCCTTCTCGGCAAGCTCAGGATAGCCGTCCTTGGACTCATCGATAACAGTCTTTGCAAGCTTCGCAAGGAAAAGTCCCTCTATTCCTAAGAGTCTGCCGTGTCTTGCAGCTCTTCTTAAAAGTCTTCTGAGTACATAGCCTCTGCCCTCATTAGAAGGGATAATACCATCGGAGGTCATGAAGGTGACCGAACGGATATGGTCGGTGATAAGTCTGATGGATACATCCTTGTCGGCATCTGTCTCATACTCTACACCTGCTATCTCACATATCTTGTCGCGGATAGCTTTCATTGTATCGATATCGAATACTGTATCAACATTCTGGACAACAACCGCAAGTCTCTCAAGCCCCATACCGGTATCTATGTTCTTCTGCTTAAGCTCTGTATAGTTGTGATGTCCGTCGCTCTCGAACTGTGTGAACACATTGTTCCATACCTCCATGAAACGGTCGCAGTCACAGCCTACCTTACAGTCCGGCTTGCCACAGCCATACTTGAGTCCTCTGTCATAGTAAATCTCTGAACAAGGACCGCAAGGACCTGCACCATGCTCCCAGAAGTTATCGCAGTCACCATTCTCATCGCGGTAGAAACGAGTAATCTTCTCAGCAGGCACGCCAACCTCCTTATTCCAGATATTGAATGCCTCATCGTCATCTGCATATATTGATGGATAAAGTCTGTCCGGGTCAAGTCCTATAACCTGTGTAAGGAACTCCCATGACCAGTTGATAGCCTCTCTCTTAAAGTAATCTCCGAATGAGAAGTTACCAAGCATCTCAAAGAACGTAAGATGTCTTGCTGTCTTACCTACGTTCTCGATATCACCTGTTCTGATACACTTCTGGCATGTTGTAACTCTTCTTCTCGGTGGAATCTCCTGTCCTGTAAAATATGGTTTAAGTGGTGCCATACCTGCATTGATAAGTAGAAGACTCTTATCATTGTGTGGTACCAGTGAAAAACTGTTCATACATAAATGTCCCTTGCTCTCAAAGAAGTTAAGGTACATTCTTCTTAATTCATTAACGCCATAAGGCTTCATGGCTAAATCCTCCTAAAAATAAGTAAAATAATATTATTGCAAACCAAAAAGGCCTGTTTCCAAGCCTTCCCGGAAAACATATCTTGTTATCATCCGCAACCGGAATAACTGTCACCAAAATCTTCGTATTAACTTAATCACTCAGTCTTATTATCTGTCACATCATCGGACTCTGCCGCGACTGCAGCCTCCGATGCGACCTTGGCATCATGCTTAACACGAAGCTTACCGCCTAAAATAACGGCGCATACTATAACTGCCATCATAAAAAGAGCAGTAAGGATTTCTGTGAATACGTCATTTCCTAAGGTAAAAATATCTGCTGTCTCAGATGCAGCCACAACCATATTCCATGCCATAGCCAAATCCTCCTTGAACGTATTATTACCAGACAGTGCTAAAAACTACTGCCTGAAATTAGATTCAGTGTAACACATTTCAAAATATCGGTCAAGGTTAAGTTCTATTACAATGACCAGTTTCCCGTCTCCTCGAAATGCTTTGCCGATTCCGTCGCCTGGCTGATTATGGACTTCTCATAGCCAAGCAGTCCAAGAAGCTTTATCGCATTCCTGCTCGTGGCGCGCCCTTTCATAAGCTTGTAGCTGAACTCAACATCGTTGTCCGTGATTTCCTCGGTGAAATGATAGTTGGAATAATATCTCTCAAGTATGCCTGTGAGCTCGATGTCATGTGTTGCAGCAAAGCATATCGTGTCGGCGCATGAAAGGCCTTTAAGTATCTGTGAGGAAGCGGCAATCCGCTCTACAGTGTTGGTTCCCCTTAACACCTCATCGATAAAGCATAGGACAGGATAATCACTCTTGACTGCCGCCGCATCCATGATTCTCTTAAGCGACTTAATCTCGACCATATAGTAGCTCTCGCTTCCAAGAAGATTATCCTTGAGAGCCATCGATGAGTATATTCTGAATTTTTCTGCCCTGTATGATTTTGCCGTCGCATATCCAAGCGTCTGTGACAGCAGGGCGCATATTCCGACCGAACGCAGGAAGGTTGATTTTCCCGAGGCGTTTGAGCCTGTTATGAGCACACTCTTATCCGTTCTTATAGAGTTGGCAACAGGCTCATCGATTAGCGGATGATATAGCTCCTGAACGTCAAGAACCCTTGCGCTGCCGTCCGTGAACTCAGGCTCACAGGTATACTGAAGGCTCTTCTTATATGACGCCGCCGCGATAAGCGCGTCAAAATACCCCAGCCTGTTATATAACATCCATACAGCATCCTTTTTCCTGTTAAGTCCATTCACAACGAAACAGAACTTGATAATGTCAAGGTGTGTTATCATTCTGATATAATCCAGAATAAATTCAAGCACACCGCCCCTGCCTGTAGCCATAATCCATGAGAAGCGCCTTGCCCCATCGAACTCATGCACAAGCCCCGAAAGCTCCTCAGAGTATTCCTTAATCCCGGCAATATTGCTTTTGAGTATGCTCTGTGCACAGGCACACATCGAGAACACCTGCTTGATACATACGAAATACACCTCAATCTCTGCCTTGAATCTGAAATAGGACACCACATTAATTACCATCATGCCTATGACCGCCCACATTCCGATGGCGATGTTGACCGTGAGGCAGTATACAAGCGCCGCCGCAAACAAAATAAGCATGATAAAATGCGGCACAGCCGATACCGTCTTACATTCCCCTATGCTCTCTATATAGTCGGCAACGGACATCTTCCTGCTGTAGCCGAAGCCGGAATATATCATTGAAAGCTTCGTGCGCTCGTTCTCATGCTCCGTAAAATAGTCGATGAGCTTCTTTCTCCTTCCAAGCTCCTCATCCTCCACAATAGGGGTTCTCAACATACTGTACAGTGCCTCCTGTCCAAGTGAGGACGCGGTGCAGTCCATCTGCTTATATACAGCATCCATATTGAGGTCATTCCATGTGATATCATCAATGACATTTCCATCATCGTCATTCTGCAGAAAGAACCCATGTGATATATTCTCAAATTCCTCATAAATATATTTTTTATCCGCCTTTTTTCCGAAAGCACTCCTCAGCTTCCTGAGATTATTCTGCTTATTCTTGTACGCCTGATACAAAAAATATAAAATAAGTGCACACACAGGCACTCCGAAATATAAAACCCAGTCCATCGTCGTCATTATGTTTTCCTCGTTTCATGCAAAATTCCTATAAATTAAAATACCATGATGTTGGGGTCAAAACATGTGCTATAAACTTAGCATGTATAACGTATTATATTTATGCATATCACGACTTTTGGAAGAAGCTTAGATGTTCTTAGAACATCTTGCTTCGTACAACGGAGCTGATATGCATAAATATAATACGTTATACACTCGTAAATTAAGTTGGCATGTTTGACCCCAACATCATACCATAATAATAACATTTTTACCAGTTTTTTCTTGGAGATACAATAAAAGCATGAGGATGGCGTGGACTGCAAAAAGTCTCCGTGTCATCCTCATGCTTTTATCGTCTATAATAACATACCTCTATTTATTATCCGTATTCAGACCGCCTAAATAATAAGGCATATTAACCCGCCGCTGTTATCATTTACAACCTTCTGCATGGTATCCATAAGCTTAGTCTGGCAGTCATCATTCATCATGGCAAGCTTCGTCCTTATGCCGTCATCCACAAGCTGTTCGATGGTCTTTCCGAAAATATTGATATCCCACGCGTCGCCGTTTTTCGTATTCTCATCGATATACTTTTTCAGGTCATTCGCCTGCTCCTCACTTCCGACAATAGGTGCAATCTCCGTTCCGATATTTACCTTAATCATGTGATAGGATGGGCTCTCCGCCTTAATCTTCACACCATAGCGCCCGCCATTTTTGATGACCTCAGGCTCTGAGATGCTTATCTCGTCCCTTGAAGGCGATACCACGCCATAGCCCTTCTGACGCACAGTGTCGATTGCCGAGGTATATCTTGAAAGAGCGCTCTTTTCCTTGGCATATTCCTTTATCAGATTGATAAGCTCATATTCATTGTCTATCTTCTCGCCTGCAATGGAGCTTAGCATATCATAATACAGGTTCTCGTCAACCTTGAAGCTAAGGCGTATTATTCCATCCGCCATGTCCACAGGCTCACTCCTTACATCCTCTATGTATTTATTTTCAACCTTAATACTATCCTTATTGAAATCCTTAATATATGTAATCCTGTCAAGTATCTGTCCTGCGCACTCAACCATCGCCTGCTTTATCTCGTTGTCATCCGGAAGTGTCTCTATCCACCTGTCAAAATAGAATTCTATCCCATTTATAGGAAAACTGTTAAGAAGCAGCTCCAGTGTCCTGTTCACATCATCAAGAGTAAGCTGCTCACAGTCAAGGCTTACCGCTTCCGCCCCATAGGCTTTCTTTATCTCATCCACACATTCTGTGGCGGATTTTGCTGCCGGGTTCTTGGAATTGACAACCACCACAAAAGGTTTTCCTATTTTTTTCAATTCTTCTATCGTAGCAGCCTCCGCAGCCTTATAGCTGTCACGCGGCAGCTCACCGATGCTTCCGTCCGTGGTCATAACTATTCCCACAGTGGAATGATCCTTGATGACCTTGCGTGTCCCGAACTCCGCCGCCTCCGAAAACGGAATCTCATAATCATACCATGGGGTCTTTACAAGGCGCTCCTTTCCGTCCTCGACAACACCGGTCGCACCATCAATCATAAAGCCGACGCAGTCAATCAGTCTTATCTTCATTGAGATATCCTGCGCCGGAGTTATCACACACGCCTCCCTCGGGATAAACTTAGGTTCTGTGGTCATGACAGTTCTCCCTGCCGCTGACTGCGGAAGTTCATCCTTGGCGCGTTCCTTCCCGGCGCCATCACTCATAAACGGTAATATCAGCTTCTCTGCAAAATGCTTTATAAATGTCGACTTACCGCTTCTCACAGGTCCCACAACACCTATGTATATCTCGCCCTGTGTTCTGGCATTTATATCCTTGTAGATATTGTATGTATCCAAAAATCAAAACCTCCCCCGAATATAATTTATGACTGATAAATTATATTCGGGGGAGCTTATATAATAGAACTATTTTCTTTCTATGTAACTACAGTTTCTATTCGTACTCAACCTTCCTGTCACGAAGCATAAGCTCACGTACTGCATCCTTCGCATTCTTACCTTCAAATAAAATCTCATTGATTTTCTCGGTGATAGGCATGGATATATTATATTTCTTCGCAAGAATAAGTGCCGCCTTGGCAGAGTACACACCCTCGACAACCATCTGTACCTCATCCATCGCCTCCCGCATGGACTTTCCCTGTCCAATGAGGATGCCTGCGCGTCTGTTGCGGCTGTGCATGCTCGCACAGGTTACGATGAGGTCTCCCATTCCGGTAAGCCCATAGAATGTCTGAAGTCTTCCTCCCATTGCAACGCCAAGTCTTGATATCTCATGGATTCCTCTTGTGATGAGTGCAGCCTTCGTGTTATCACCATAGCCAAGTCCATCCGCAATACCTGCGGCAAGCGCTATTACATTCTTAAGTGAACCTCCAAGCTCAATGCCAAGCACATCGGAGCTTGTATATATGCGGAAGTTCTCGTTCATAAAGAGATTCTGCAAAAAGCAGGCTGTCTCCTCAACCTCGGCACCGATAACGCATGTGGTCGGTATAAAACGGCTGACCTCCTCAGCATGTGTAGGTCCGGATAATACTGCCACCTGTGCTGTCGGCAATTCATCCTTTATTACCTGTGACAATGTATGGAGACTCTTCTCCTCAATTCCCTTTGCCACATCCACAATAATCTGTCCGTCCTTGATACAAGGCGCAAGCTTAGCCGCTGTAGCGCGCGTATAGGGTGATGCGACAGCCATCACTATGACATCCTTATCCGCAACAGCCTCGTCAAGCTTATCCGTAAGCCTTATTGTCTGTGGAATGATGACTCCCGGAAGACATCTCTTATTCTCATGCTCCTCTTTTAAAAGCCTTATCTCCTCAGGAAGTGCTGACCATACAGTCACTTCGTGTCCATTCTTTTCAAGTACAAGTGCAAGTGCAAGTCCCCAGCTCCCGGCACCGGCTATACATACCTTTGACATACCTCCAAACCTCCGTGTTCATATACTTAATTGCTATTTTTCTCTTTATTTCCGCCCCACAGCCTGCGCTCATTGCCATGCACAAGCCTCACGATATTCGCCCTGTGCCTCCAGAATGCCAGCACCGTAAGGATTGCCACAATGACTACCGCCTCAACAAGCTCTGCCGGATACAGACCCGGTATCATTCCGTTCACCGCAAAAATAATAAACTCAACAAGGAAGCCTGTCATCATAACCAATGAACCAAGCGAGACATATCTTGAGATAATGGTCACAATCATAAATGTACAAAAGCCAAGAAGAATGAGCGGCCAGTAGCCAAGTGCAACTATGACACCCGATGAAGCCGCGATACCCTTGCCGCCCTTGAATCCAAGATAGAAAGGAAAGTTATGTCCAAGTATAACTCCAAAACCGCTGTAAAGGACAAGAACCATAATGATGTCGGCATGGCTCTGACCGAATATCAGCCTTACAACCATAGCTGCAAGGACAGCCTTTACCATGTCACCGATATAGGTTATTATTCCTGCTTTCTTACCAAGAACCCGGAGAGCGTTGGTTGTTCCGGCATTGCCGCTTCCCTCCTTGCGGATGTCAATTCCGTGCAGCTTGCCATAAATATAGCCTGTCTGAAAAAGTCCGAACGCATATCCGATAACCAGACATATAAGACGTTGTACTATAGTTTCCATGATATATCCTGTTTACTCCTTCTCATTTCTCTCACGTATTATAAATTTGAGTGCTGTACCTCTAAAGCCGAATGCTTCCCTTATCTTGTTCTCGATATATCTTGTATATGAGAAATGCATAAGCTCCTTGTCATTTACAAAAATAACGAACGTAGGCGGAGCAACGGCAACCTGTGTCATATAGAATATCTTAAGGCGGCGTCCCTTATCTGAAGGCGGCTGCTGCATAGCCACTGCCTCAGAGAGAATCTCATTGAGAACACCTGTCTGTATTCTGAGATTCTGGTTCTCAATAACCATGTCAATCATATCATATAGCTTGTTAAGTCTCTGACCGGTCTCTGCGGACACGAACATAATCTCGGCATAAGGGATGAATGAGAGTATCTCCTTAATCTTGTTGTTATGCTCATACATGGTCTTGTCATTCTTCTCAATGGCATCCCACTTGTTCACAACAACGATTATTCCCTTGCCCCTCTCATGAGCGATACCGGCAATCTTCGCATCCTGCTCTGTGACGCCCTCTGTCGCATCGATAACAACAAGCACCACATCTGCACGCTCAACAGCGCTTACTGTACGGATAATGCTGTAGCGCTCAAGATCCTCCTTAATCTTGCTCTTTCTTCTAAGACCTGCTGTGTCGATAAACACATATTCCCTGCCCTGATACTTAACCTCTGTATCAATGGCATCTCTTGTAGTTCCCGCAATATTCGATACAATGACACGATTAGCACCTGTTAGCTTATTGATTATTGACGACTTACCTACATTAGGCTTACCTACTATGGCAACCCTAGGACGCTCATCCTCTGTGTCGCTTAACATCTCCTCGGTAAAGTGACCTGTGACTGCGTCAAGCATCTCTCCGAAACCAAGTCTGTTCACAGATGATATCGGCATAGGGTCACCGATACCAAGATTATAGAACTCATATACATCCGGCATCATCTTGTTGAAATCGTCAACCTTGTTGACAACTAATACCACCGGCTTTCCCGAACGTCTGAGCATATCAGCAACCTTAGAATCCGAGTCGACAAGTCCCTGCTTGACATCCACAAGGAAAATTATGACATCAGCAGTATCAATGGCTATCTGAGCCTGCTCTCTCATCTGCGAAAGAATAATGTCCTTACTATCCGGCTCAATACCGCCTGTGTCAATCATGGTAAAATTATAGCGCAGCCACTCAACATCTGCGTATATTCTGTCTCTTGTGACACCCGGTGTATCCTTGACTATAGAAATCTGCTGTCCCGCAAGTGCGTTAAACAGTGTAGACTTTCCGACATTAGGTCTGCCTACTATGGCAACAATTGGTTTACTCATTATTTCTTCACCTCTTTATATGATAAAAAATTTAGTGGGATTCTGCTTTCTTAAAAAAATACAACATTTATATGATAACAAGTAATTTTGAGTTTGTAAAGGTTTTCTCTTGACTATGAAGAAATATAAACTTATTATGTTAATGTTCAGAGTCAATCGTAATTTCAAAAAACCGGCTTTGGATGGTAACACTACTATAAATTCAACGGTAAAGAAAGGCAGATATTACTTATGAGCAGTGAAAAAGAACTTACAACTCTTCCGGTAGCTCCGCTTAAGCTTGTTGTTATGCAGAGCTGTGCTGAACTTGGAAAAAAAGTTGATGACTACATCGTACAATTCCGAAGAAAGGCTCACAACGAACACAAGGAAGGCATAGAATTCAAGGGATACCTTGAAGATTCTTATATAATCGACAGCGTTTGCCCAAGATTCGGTACAGGTGAAGCCAAGGGACAGCTACTCGACTCTGTGCGTGGAACCGACCTTTACATTCTCACTGATGTGTGCAATCACAGCATAACATACGATGTATTCGGTCATACCAACTACATGTCCCCGGACAACCATTTTCAGGATTTAAAAAGAATCATTGCGGCAGCAGGTTCGCACTGCAAGAGAATCACCGTAATAATGCCGTTTTTATATGAGAGCAGGCAGCACAAGCGTTCCAAGCTCGAATCCCTCGACGCAGCACTTGCCTTGCAGGAGCTGACAAGAATGGGTGTGAGCAACATCATCACCTTCGATGCACATGACCCTAGGGTTAACAACTCCATCCCGCTCCGCGGCTTTGACAACTTCCAGCCTCCTTATCAGTTTATCAAGGCCATTACAAAGAAATTCAGGGACATCACAATAGACAAGGATCACCTCATGATTATCTCTCCAGATGAAGGTGCCATGAGCCGCGCAGTATATTTTTCAAGTGTACTTGGTGTGGAACTCGGTATGTTCTACAAGAGACGTGATTATGCACATGTGGTAAACGGAAAGAATCCTATTGTTGCTCATGAATTCTTAGGTGCTGATGTAACCGGCAAGGATGTCTTAGTCATTGATGATATGATTTCTTCCGGTGAGAGCATTCTTGACACCGCAGCCAGCTTAAAGCAGCGCGGATGCCGCAGAGTATTTGTCTGCACCACATTCGGTCTTTTTACTGACGGAATGGCTAAGTTTGATGAATATTACAATAAGGGATATATCGCAGGCGTTGTCACAACCAACCTCACCTATATAAGTGACAATATCAAGGCTAAACCATACTTTATTGAAGCCGACATGAGCAAGTTCCTCGCCAAGATTATAGATGCTCTTAATCACGATAAGTCTATCGGCGGACTGATGGATCCGACCGAGAGAATACATGAGCTTATCGACAAGTATAATCAGGAATGTAAGCTTGAGTATGAGAATGAATGTAAATAGGTGAAAACGCAAAAAAGAGTTTCCGCAGGAAACTCTTTTTTTTGCACATATAATATACAAATATGATGCTTGGCAGAACATGCTGACATCACTTCAATTATCAGACCTCAGCAATCATCATATAAGCGCACAGCCCACCTCTTTTTCCCTTGGATGCGCGGTGTGAAAAGAGCAGCTCCGGGTTACAGCAGGTGCATATATCCGTCACAGATATATTTTCCTCCGTTATTCCGGCATTCAGCATATTGATTCTGTTAGCGGCATGGAGATTAAGATAATACTTTTTCCCCGCTTCCGTCTCCTTTTTTATCTTCAGCACCTTATCAGCCTCTGCACCGTATGCATTAAAAAAGTTCTCCGCGACATCCTCACCGACCTCATAGCATGACGCACATATAGACGGTCCGATAAATGCGATTATGTCCTCCGGCCTGCTGCCAAATTCGCTCCCAAGCTTATCAACCGCAGCCTGCGCCATATTGTTGACTGTACCGCGCCATCCGGAATGTGAGAGTCCTATCACATGCAGCCTCCTGTCCGCAAAATACAAAGGCACACAGTCCGCGTATGCCGTCACAAGCATAAGCCCCGGAACATCCGTCACAAATCCATCAATATCGTGAAAGCTTCTTTCCCTTGTGATTCCCATACCGGCATGTTCCTCCGTAACACGCAGCACATTCGTCGTGTGTGTCTGGTGGGAATACACAAGTCTGTCCGGCTCCACACCCAAGGCAGCCGCCATAATCCCATGATTCTTCCTGACAAGCTTCTCATCATCGCCCTGTGAGAAGCTTAAGTTCAGGCTGCTGTATATCCCCTCACTCACCCCTCCTAATCTGGTGGAAAAGCCATGCGAAATCCATTTCTCATCCCTGTATGCCTCACAGCGGATAACCGGGACAGTGTGCGTGATGCTTCCATCCATAACACGCACTTCATTTATATATGTTGTCTTACTGTCATTGATAAATCGAATATCCTTCATCTATTATTTCTCCTCATCAGATAGCTTAGCTTTCTTTTTTCTTCTCTTTATGCCCGACTTGATAACCTTAACTATAATGAAAACAGCAAGCACACCGGCAGCACATCCGCCTATTATTACATATATTATAGGGTTAATGCTCTCATTGACCAGACAGAACTGTCCGCTTGTTCCCTGCATGGATGTCTGCACATAGCTTCCCTTCACTCTTTGTTCAACCTCAACCCATCCATTCCCGTCATACTTATACAGCTTTACCTTATCGTATGGATTTAATACGCGCACATCAAGAGTATCTGAGGTGTCTTCGGAGATGTTCTCCAATGTAAGCTCATAGACTATGTTATCTCTCATATGTGCTTCCTTTGGCAGCTCCATCCTGCTTATCCGGGCGTTAAGCTTTGTATCCTCAGTGAAATTGTCCGATACAATGGCATAAGCTTTTCCGCTCTCATCCGTCTGTGCACTCGACACCGATGTGACATTGTTTCTGTACTCTCCGGCAACTACAATGTTTCCAGTCATCGTTTCCCCGGACAAATCCGGCCACACTACATAGCAGCCTTCCTTTTTAGGAACCGTGGGAAACTTTATTCCCGACAAGGACTGGCCATATTCAAACGTCTGTATTCCGACATAAATATCATCCACCCTGAACGTCACCTTAAGCTGTCTGAAACCCGCCGGCAGCCCCTTTACATCAAGAAGGTCTTCATACGATATCGGCTGTGCCACACCTGTATAACTGATACCGTCTATTCCATGCACACCATTGTCAACATAGAAATTCCCGGTAACTTTATCATCATTTTCGACCTCCTCATCCTCATAGGCGGTTGTCTGTCCGGCTATAGCACCTGCCCTTCCCGACTCAGTGTGCAGATGAACCATTGAGTAACAGCCTCTTATCACATTCCCGTAGCCTGCTATACCGCCAACATACTTATTCGCTTCCACAGAACATAGAGCGTAGGAATCGGAAATCATGGACAGTGACTGACCGCATATTCCGCCCGCATAAGCCCCATCACTGCTCTTTACACCTCCGAAAGACCTTGAATTTCTGATAATTCCAAGCTTCATATAGCCTGCAATTCCTCCTGCTCCATCCTTCTTCGATGTTATGTAGCCATTGTTCTGGCAATTATTTATCACGCATTTTGCCAGATAGCGGCTTCCGAGAGATATATCCGTCCTGCCTGCTGCATTATCTTCAAGGTCATCGCTGTCAACAGCCATGGCTCCTGCAATACCGCCGACATTGATATCCGCCGATACATCCCCTACGTTATTGCAGCCGTCCACTCTTCCGGTAGTCTGTTCATCTATTTCCTCGTCCGATACATCATTGTAAAGCGGTTCCACATCAAGCTTCATGTATGCCTCAATCTTATCAAGCATCAAATCAAGAATCTCATTAATCTTGTCATTTATGTCCTGGAAGTCCTTGTTTACAACATCCGACTGCGATGACATATCATCATTGAACTTAGAAAGTCCCGATGAAATGTTCTTAATCTCGGCATAGAGCTCATTTCTGTGCGTGTCGAAATCATCAGACAGCCTCGTGAAACGTATATCCGACTGGGCATTGAGATAAGTAAAAATCGACTTGATACCGTTGATGGCATTGTTGGCGTAGTTGACCGCATTCTGTATTTCATTCGCCGCATTTTCAATATCATTCCGCATGGTTTCACCTGCGTTTGTGAAATACGGCTTTAAGATATCATTTATCTTATTAATGCCATCAAGCACATCTGCTGCCGCCTGCGACATATCATTAGCTTTTTTCATTATGTCGACCACAGCTTCAACTATAGCCTTTAGATCATCCTGCGTAAGCTCATCGAAGCTCTTATAATTTCCATTCTCGTCCTTCAATATATTTTCTATTTCCTGCCATGAGCTGTTCTTTACAGCGTCATTGAACCTGTTAACAGCATCCTCAATCTGCTTGACAGCAGCATCATACGCCGCCTTATCGCCTGAGTTGGCTTCCAGACGGTTCTTGATATCCACATCGCTGTTCAGCTTTTTTATCCATTCAGCCATGCTGTTCATGCTGTTCATCGACTGGCTGAATGATTCCAGCACAGCCGGCAGCGAATCCGACACATACTCCATTCTCTCGACTATCAGATTCATCTGATCCATATTGCTGTTGGCGAAGGAAGATACCTCATCCGCCATAATATGCCCTGTATCAACAGCCTTGTCTGCATGCTGGATTAAATCCGCAAAATCATCATGAAAAACATTCTTGCCCTCAGTGAGGTCATCCAACGTCCGGTCAAGTATATCATGCAGATCATCGACAGAATTTCTTATTGTCTCAGCGGCAACAACCTCTATGTAAGGCTCCATCTGTCCGACAATGCCTCCTATATCCTTTCGTCCGAACACCTTTCCTTCGTTGACACATGACAGGATAATTCCCGACTGTCTTCCCACTATTCCTCCGATATTGTATCCGACATGCTCGTATCCAACCTGCCCCTTATTATTGCAGGAGGCGATTATTCCATCGGAGAATCCTGAAATGCCTCCGGTATCTATTCCGCTTCTGATGGAGCTGTTTTCATTGTCGGTAATATTTCCGATAATATTAGAGCTGTTTTCATCCTCGGATTCAACCCATGAACTGTCATCATTTATGCCGGCAGCATTAGCACAATTATTTATTATTCCGTGATTAATTCCGGTTATTCCACCTGTATAATATGAGCCTGTTATACGTCCTCTGACTTCACATTTTTTGATAACTCCCGTGCTCTTGTTGAATGCGGCAATGCCACCGATTGTATTTTTTCCGTTAACGGTTCCCTCGAAGGAGCAGTTCTTTATCGTACCGTAATTGCTCCCTACGATTCCTCCTACACATTCCTGTTCATCCAATGCCGCAATATTCCCCTTGACATTCAGGCTGTCAATGACGCCATTCTCCTCAACATAGCGGAATATCGCTGTGACATAGCTCTCCCCTGTAAAATCAATGCCGGATATGGTATGACCGTTTCCATCAAATTCCCCGGCAAAAACAGGAACCATGACAAGCTCACGCCCTGTAAAATCAAGGTTATTTCTAAGCACAATCTTCTTATTCACCGACCATGAATCTATGTAGCAGTTAGCAGCAAACTCAATGAAATCATCGACCGTTGATATGTACATCGTCTCTATCCCAGCCTGTGCACCGCTCTCCTCAATATCAGTGTTCTCCTGACCCGCACTGCTCTCCTCCTGCACATCATCCGCATACACCGGATAAATGTACGGCTGACAAACATTTACAGAAATGAGTGCAGCGGTAAAAGCACATAAACCGAATTTTTTCAAACCATTACCATATCTATTTGTTTTCTTCGTTTTCATCTGACTCCTCCGGCTTTCCACCATCATCCTGCTGCTGTTCTACATTTCCCATGCTGACCAACAGGTTGGCATTTCCTCTTATAAATCCATGCATCTCACCTACAATATTTCCCTCTACCTGACCGCTCACAATTCCATCCACACGTATAAGTCCTGTTGTCTTTTCCATCTTAATAGGAATTGATACGGCAAATGAAGTCTTTTCAATAACCTTCTCACCAAGCAGGAGAATCTGTGGCAGCGCAAACATTACTATAATAATAGAAATGATTGTGCCACGTCCAAGACACTGACCGATTCCGCAGATAGCACCATCCGATGACATCTGACCAATAAGTATTCCCGCAATCGCAAGCATCGTACCTGAAGTTACAATCGTAGGGAAAGCGAAGTTCATAGTCTCTATGATAGCCTGCTCCTTGCTCATCTTATCCTTAAGCTCCATATAACGTCCCGAAATGACAATCGCGTAATCAATATTAGCACCCATCTGAATAGAGCTTACAATCAGGTAGCTCATAAAGAACAACGGCTTATTCTGAAGCGCCGGGAATGAGAAATTAATCCAGATGGCACCCTGTATTACAAGTATAAGAAGCACAGGCATTCCCGCAGACTTGAATGTGAACAGGAGTACCACAAGCACCGCAAGAATCGACACGACATTTACCACTGTGTTATCGACCTGGAATGTCTTGTATAAATCATACTGACTCATAGATTCTCCTGGAATGAGTACCTCATCCTCCGGGTAATACACTCCCGCCATATCATGCATTCTGTCAAGGAAAGCAAATGTCTCATCACCTTCCTCAGGGAGGTTAAGATATACAAGAATACGGCTGTAATTCTCTCCCTGCAGCTGGTCCTTTGCAACCTTCATAAGAGTGTGTGCATTCTCAAGCGTATCCATCAGGTCATCATCCAGAGTCACATAGCCCTCTTCCACCTCATCGTAGAGGAACATTATCATGTCAATGAGCGGTACGCTGTAGTTCGACAGACCATTCACAAGCTTTGCATAGTTCTCATCATTCACTGCGTAAGCCATATACAGAAGCTCTGCCACCTCATAGTCAAGCTCTAACAGCTCTGAAAATTCCCTTATAGTCAGCTTATCCGCAAGCATATATCCGTCCATCGCCTCTGTATTGGCAAGACCCATGCACGAATCTACCTCCTCACACGCCTCAAGGTCAGCTATAAGCTTAGCCTCCTTGTCATAGCTTCCCGCCGGCACCGTGAGCGCAACCATGTTGGAGGTGCCGAAGCTCTCATCAATCATCTCGTCTACAAGCTGTGAATCACTCTGTATGGGTGTGTCAATCTTAGAGTAACCATATACATAAGGACACTTTGATGAAATCAGGTATGCAACTACAATCAGTGCCACAAAGATAACCGGCATGACGAATCTCGTCTTATACGCAAATTTTCCGACGAAAGGAATCTTAGGAATAAAGCTTTTATGCCTGGTCTTATCCATAAGCTTTCCGAAAAGCATCAAAAGCCCCGGCATAAGAAGAAATACCGAAAGAAGACTTAAAAATATAGCTCTTATAAGACACAGAGCCATATCCCTTCCTATTCCGAACTGCATGAACATCATGGCGACAAGACCACCTATGGTGGTTAATGAACTGGAAGCAATCTCAGGAATAGCTTTGCTGAGAGCCACTATATCCGCCTCCCTGATAGGAAGCCGCTCATGCTCCTCCTTATATCTGTTACAGAAGATAATAGCATAGTCAATAGAGAGCGCAAGCTGTAAAACAACGGTAACGGAATTGGAGACAAACGAAATTGTTCCCATTATAAAATTCGTTCCGTTGGTTATAAGCATAGAAGCGACGAATGTAAGAAGAAGCACCGGAACCTCCGCCCATGTCTGGGAGGTGAGCAGAAGCACCGTCACAACTATGATTGCAACAAGAACCGTTATGACCGACATTTCACTCTCTATCTGCTCTGCCGAGGCATCACCCATCGTGGTTGACACATATATATCATATCCGGACAGCTTATCCTCAAGCTCGGACAGCGCCTCAAGCGCCCTGTCATCCGTCTCAGGATAATTAAAAGTCACGTCATAGAGTGCGGAAAAATTATTGTAGTGTTCACTCGTATCATCAAATGTCAGCATTACTACAGAATCCATATCTTCTATCATATCCGATATCTCACATGCAGTCTCATAGGTGATATTAGTAACCATAATCTTAGCCGAACCATAGGTGATAAATTCATTCTCCATTCTGCTAAGACCCTTGCTCGTTTCCGTAGAATCCGGCAGATATGCCGAAAGTGCATTCTCGACCTTGACCCAGCTGCTTGAAACCAATGAAAAAATAATCGCAATACCAAATATAAGGAAGAAAAGATTTCTCTTATCAACTATAAAGGTCGCGACCTTGACCATGAAGCCGGCATCATCCTTTTCCTTCATCTTCTTGCTCATCTTCATTCTCCTTTATGTATCATATTGTAAAGCGGACATTCGCAATCCGCTTTCGCTACTTGCTCATGAACGCAGTCGCTTTGCGAACTGCGTTCAAATTGACCATTAAAATATTATAAGCCCACCCTCACAGATATTACAAATAAAAAAACAATAAACAGTTGGTTAAGAAGCTGCTTACACCCCCCTAAAAGCAAAAAGAAGCCACAAACGGCTCCTATCTGCTCAAATAAAATGCATTTTCAATATGCTCAATTCTTCCGTCACCATATATTCCTATAACATCGAAACGGCACACTTTTTTGTCATCATAATGTTTCATTGCAAAATGAAGAGAGGCAGCTCTTCCAAGCCTTCTCCTCTTGGCATATCCCACAGCCTCAAACGGTGAACCATGCTCATCATTGCTTCGGTATTTTACCTCACAGTACACTAAAACATCATCAGCGCTCTCAGCAATAATATCAATCTCTCCAAGCTTATTTTTATAATTCCGCTCTAATATCTTATACCCCTTATCTATCAGATATCCGCATGCTGCGCTCTCATATCTGCTGCCTATACTCCTTGTATTCAAAAATACTTCTCCTCCATATCCTTCAGTGCTGCCAGCCATAATAGTTTTTACAGCTCACCACGCCCCAGCTTTCTCATATTCCGCACCAGAAGCGGAACCTCGAACAGGAGCATGAATACCCAGCCCCAGAAATTCGACCACGCAAGAGCATAAAAGCCTTTGCCCATCATGCTGATAAGAATATGAGCTGCAATTACGCGCACTCCCATATTGGTTATCGTACTTATCAGTGTAACCTTAAGGTCACCCATTCCCCTGAAGAAGCCCTGTACAATATTCGTCATTGCCGGCATTATGTACATAAAAGCGATAATCCTCAGATATGATACTCCAAGCGCCACAACCTCCGCGCTGTCCTCAGCGACAAACATTTTCATAAGCGGTGCAGCTGCAAAAAATACGATGATGCTCACGGCAACGGAGAAGATAAGCTCCATTATTATGCCGCAGCGGTATCCCTTTTTGACACGCTCCACATCGCCCGCTCCGCGGTTCTGCGCAATAAATGTTGTCGTTGCATGTGCTATATTGCCCTCCGGCGACAGAACGAAATCGTCGACACGGTTTATCGCTGTGAATGCTGCAATAAAGGCAACTCCCTGAACATTTATGATTGCCTGAACAAGTATTTTTCCAAGCTGTACACACATCTGCTGAAGTGCACTCGTAATGCCATAGGAAAACGTCTTCCAGAGTACTCTTCTCTCAAATACACGCCATTTCTTTCCAAGACACAGTACAGGCACCTTGAGCTTCACATAGATTCCGCAGCACACACAGCAGAGTGCCTCAGAAAGGACGGTAGCCACCGCACTCCCCATAACTCCAAGCTTAAGCGTAACCACGAACAGTAAATCTCCTGCCACGTTCAGGAATGCACTTATGACAAGAAAATACAGCGGTGTCCTGCTATCCCCAAGCGCTCTAAGCGTGTTGGCCAGAAAATTATATACAAACGTGAAGATAAGTCCTAAAAATACAACCCTTAGATAAATTGCTGCACTTCCTATAATTTCCTCAGGCGAATTGATTAATCTAAGTATCGGAACTGCAAAGACTATCATCAGAAAAGCTATCAAAAGTGAAAAAACCAGACCACCTATAAGTGTTGTGCTTATCTGCTTTTCAAGGTTTTTCATATCCTTGGCACCGTAAAGGGTGCTCATAAGTATACCTGCGCCCATACACATACCGCTGATAAAAAGAATTGCCATGTTCATTATAGGTCCGGCAGTTCCGACTGCAGCCAGAGCATCATCGCCAACGAATTTTCCGACAATTATTGAATCCGTTGCATTATATAAAATCTGAAATAAATTTCCAAGTATAAGTGGTATTGCAAATGCTGTCATCTGTGGCAGTATTCTGCCTTTTGTCATATCCCTTGCCATATTTTTTCCTCTTACTGCTTCTTTTTCGTTGAATTGAGTTTCCCTTTTATCTTATCCATATTGTCAACAAAAACCAATATATCAGCTACCACCTTATATAATTCCGGTGGAATTGTATCCCCTATTTCCAACCTCATAAGCGTATTGGACAACTCGCCGTCCTCATAAAGCGGAACCTCATTTTCCTGTGCCGTCTTAATAATCTTATCAGCCACATAGCCTCTTCCGGCAGCCACAATCGTCGGCGCCGTAGTTCCCGGTTCATAAGTCAGTGCTACCGCCTGTCTGTTTTGAAAATCATTCTTATCTCCCATGCCAAGCTCCATTCCGAAGATATTCTATATATTATGCCTTCATGTCAAATCTGAAACGCCGCACATCGCTCACCGGCAATACAGGCGCAATCACTTCCTTCTCAAAATCAAAGCCTGCACTATCATCCGTCTTGGAGATACTGGCAGTTACATTATATCCGTCCTCAGCCAGTTTCTTTGTGAGCTGTTCCATATTAGTCTCAAGGAAATCAAGCACGCTCTCATCCTCCACCTTGAAGTTGGTTGCTACACTGCTGCCCTTGAGTGTCACATATATGTCAAGTGCCCCAAGGTGCTCCATATCAAGATGAAGAAACGCCTTAACCGTGTCATCCTCGCCACACTTCTGCTTATTCCTGCGGTAGACATACAACTCGCCCTCACCGTGCTCACCGATATTTTTTATCGGAACCTGCACCGCCGCCATGAACTGATTCATACTATTTAAAAATTCCATATTATTACTCATCCGGGATGCCACATTTGAAAGTTCTGCGCTCTGATTAGATGCCGCATATTCGGAGACAGAGCTTAACTTGTCAAGCGTCTTTGCAATATGCTCCTTAACCGACTCACTATCCGCCACATCCGTCATTTTCATACTGAAAGTGTCGCGCACCAGTTCATTTAAAAGCCGCGAAGCCTTGTCTCCCTTCAAAACTCCATGAAGCTTATTTTTTAACAATGGCTCCATTTCAAACTCTTCTGCCATCCTGGCAAACTCATTCATAAACCTTGCCAGATTATCTGTATTCAGAAATTCATAGGAGAGCTTCAGACTCTTGCCTGTAGCCGCATTATAGTTGTCAACCATGCCTGCGACCATATTCTTTACATCACTCATCAGATTTTTCTGCGCTATATCAGCCTTTTCATCCGCCTGTGTCCCGACAGGCTGCTGTGTCTGCGCACCTGTTTTCGTGCTTTCCTTTGAATTATCTTCCACAGTGCCATTCCCTGTGAGAAGTTCATCCCCCACAAGAAGCTTTACCACATCGGATAAAGCTTTTCCTGAATCAACCGATTCAAAAAGCTTCTCTCCAAGTGCAGCTATGTCCCTCTGCATTGCTCCGTTATACTCTTTATAATTCTGATATGACTTAAGGCTGTCATCGGTGACCTCTATCCCCATCCTTTTGAGTGCTATTATACCGCCAATCTCTGCATTGCTATGGGAGGACAGCTCTTTTACCATATCAAGAAGCGCATCCCTGCCGATAGGCATTCCGTTTCTCATAAGCTCTAACACCATCTCTCGGTTTCTGAGCGTGGGCATGATTCCCGCAGCCTTAAGTGACTTGTTAATCATAGCTGTCTCAAGTGCCGTAGCCTGCATTGTGACAGCCTTTAAGACAATATTCTCACCCTTATTGTCCTGAATGACAAAGTCTGCCCTGTCACCGATGTTGTAGGCTGTGCTGTTGAGCAGGCTTGCTGTAAATGACTGTCCTCCGTCAAGCGTTATGGTCACCTGTTCACCGCTCACATCCGTGATATTCGCCGAAAATGTATCTCCGTCAGCAAGTGAACGAAGTATGGTCAGCGCTGTGTTCCCCTGCTCAGAACCGTTAACAGTGACCGTAGGCTGTGTACTGTGTATATTCGGGTGCACATTTATATTAATCGATGTATTTCCGTTTGCCATCTGTCCCAGATTGATATTCATAGCACGCCTCCTATTTTACATCATCAGACTATTGTATTATATGACATATATTGATGTCTGACATCTCGTTGATTTTGTTTGCATATATTTTTATTTGTTTTGTACTATTACTTGTTTAACATTGTTTTCTATATTATTAGTCTCATATTTTTTATTTTATTTTTCTTTTGTATTATTCTCCTCAACAAAATTCTTTATGAAGGTTCTTCTATGTATAGGGCATGGACCAAGCTTTTTGATTGCCTCAATATGTGTCTTGGAGCCATATCCCTTGTTGGACGCAAAACCGTATTCCGGGTACAGCTTATCATACTCATACATAAGTCTGTCCCTCGTAACCTTCGCTATTATGCTCGCGGAGGCTATCGAAAGGCTCTTTGCATCGCCCTTTATAATCGAAATCTGCTTCATGGTAAGCTCCGGGATAATCACAGCATCATTTAAAAGAATATCCGGCTGCGGCATAAGCTGTGACACCGCCTCACGCATTGCCTCATAGTCTGCCTGCAGAATATTAATCTCGTCAATTCTTTCAGGTGAGGCGATTCCGATACCCACGCTCACCGCCTCCCTCATTATGACATCATACAGCTCCTCCCTCTTTTTTTCGGAGAGCTGCTTCGAATCATTCACATAGAGAAGCCTTGCATCCTTAGGCAGTATGACCGCAGCCGCCACAACCGGGCCTGCAAGCGGTCCGCGTCCTGCCTCGTCAATACCGCATATATTGGAAAACATACTGTATTCCTTCTCAAAGGCGAGCATGTTCTCAACACGCTCTCTCTCAGCCTCTAACATGTCAAGCTGCTTCTGATACTTTGCGACAAGCTTAATAATCCCTGCCTTATCCGACTGTCCATACTCAGCAATCAATTCTCTTACAGTATTTTCATCGGCATTTTCAAATTTATTTTTAACCGCACTGATTTTTTCTTCCATAAAAAACTCCCATGTCGCTGCTTTTGCAGTGACTCAAATAGTAATGAAAATTAAGCCTGCTCAGGGCTTTCAAGAGACACTCTGCCCAGCTTTCCGCTTCTGAAATCGTCAAAAAGAAGCTTTATCGCCTTCTCCTCGTCCGGCTCCCCTCCCTTTTTAAGGCACGCCCTTGCTATTGCTATATCCGACAGCACCTCATGCGGCTCCTTGTTCTCATCGACGCTGTATCTCTCTGCGAGTCTTCCCGAATAATTCCCACGCATGAACTTAATAAGCTCGTAGGACAACTCCGTCATGTTGATTATCTGGTCATTTATTGAACCGACAAGCGCCAGTCTCACGCCGACCTGCTCATCGGAGAACTTAGGCCACAGTATTCCCGGTGTATCTAACAGCTCAACATTCTTGTTAAGCCTTATCCACTGCTTACCCTTGGTGACACCCGGCATATTTCCGGTCTTGGCACAATTGCGCCCAGCATAGGCATTGATAAAGGTCGACTTCCCCACGTTCGGAATACCGACAACCATTGCCCTTATAGGCCTGTTTAATATACCTCTCTTCCTGTCGCGCTCAATCTTCTCCTTGCAGGCCTCATTGATTACGCCCTGAATGGATTTAAGTCCACTGCCGTTCTTAGCGTTTATCTTGACCGCATGGATTCCCTTGTTCTTAAAATACTCAACCCACGCATCGTTTATCTTCTCATCAGCAAGGTCGTGTTTATTGAGAAGTATAAGCCGCGCCTTGTTCTTTCCAAGCTCATCTATATCCGGATTGCGGCTCGACAGCGGAAGCCTCGCATCCACCAGCTCAATGACCAGATCGATAAGCTTGATATCCTCCTGCATCATTCTCTTTGCTTTGGTCATATGACCGGGATACCACTGTATATTCATTCATACCTCCGATTTTTCTATTCTTAATGTAATAAATAATTGCAAAATACAAATCCGTCAATAAGCAGCTATGTAATCCTAATAATTCCCAACATCCGGCTATCGCACACTGAATTTCGTAATTACTTAATTATAATATAATTTAATGTCTCATTTCACAAGCCCCATTCGCCCAAAGGGTGATGAGACTGCCCATATACGCCCTATAATCGCAGAATATTTGACATTCCCGACATTTGAAAAGCGGCTGTCCTCACTGTTATTCCTGTTATCTCCAAGGACAAAATATTCATCATAGCCAAGTGTGATTGGCTTTTCAGCAAGACCCGCGTTATATATTTTCTCCGGCTCAACCGGCTTTCCATCTTCATCCTTAAGTCCGAAGCTATATATCACATCATTCTCAAGTGGTTCTCCGTTGATATATACAACCCCATCTATTATCTGGATCGTCTCCCCGGGCAGTCCTACTATACGCTTGACATAATACTTAGAAACATTCGCTATAGCCGGCTCAAACACAATCACGTCATAGCGCTCAGGCTGTCTGAAGCAATAGCTCACCTTATCAACAAGCAGACTGTCATCGTTCTCAAGTGTCGGCTCCATCGAATGTCCGACAACCGTTGTCTTTCCAAGCATATATGTTGCAAGGATGAATGACAGACACACAACCATCGTTATATCAACTATCCATTTAAGGATTATCTCATGTACATGATACTTTTTCTCCCTGCGGTAAACCTCAAATTCTGCCATAGACACCTCTTATTAATTTTATTTTTAGCAGGTAACTGCGAACCCTGATTATAAATTTACCAACAAATCGGTTTTCAATTATCTGTTTTTATTTTTAAATCAACGCCAAAATTCTTCCTACACTGTCTTACTCGTAATTGAAGAAAAGGGAATGCCACACTGACATTCCCTTAATGGTCATATTACATATAAAGTTATATTACTTTACAAGCTCCTTAACCTTAGCTGCCTTACCTACTCTGTCTCTTAAGTAGAATAACTTAGCTCTTCTGGCCTTACCTGTTCTTACAACCTCAATCTTCTCGATAGTTGGGGAATGTAATGGCCATGTTCTCTCAACGCCTACGCCGTTTGAAAGCTTTCTGACTGTGAAAGTCTCTCTTGAGCTTCCGCCCTGTCTCTTAAGTACTGTACCCTCGAATACCTGTACTCTCTCACGGTTACCTTCCTTAATCTTAGCTGATACTCTAACTGTATCACCTACGTTGAAATCTGCAACAGATTCCTTTAACTGAGCGTCTTCAATCTTCTTAATAATATCGTTCATTTGTGAGCCTCCTTAAAAATTTTGATGTTCATTAATACCCTTTCGTACCAGAGGAACATCGAGCTATATTCACAACATTCGAGATTATAACATGACGAAACCCAGAATGCAAGTATTATTTGAATTATTTTTTTATTTTGCAAGTTCCTCCAAAATTTCCATTTACCGAAAATTAAAATGCGAATTTCTCAAATTCACAATTTTGCCAGAAATGTCACCTTGTTTTTTCTTTAGAAGTGTTGGATAATATATATAACAAATAAACTAAACTCACGGAGGTAATTTCCATGAAAAAATTCAAAAAAGCACTTGCATTGACATCCATCATCACTGCACTTACAATCACTTGCAGTTCCTCTTGTTTTTTATGTATACTAGACAACTTATTTAACTATAATCAGCAGGTTGATGTGTTAAATGATTTGCATGATACTCTTCAAAAAGAATAGTTTTTGTCATTTCAATTTCTTAAAATATAATTTTTTATAATTATCTGCTTTGCAAAATGAACTTATATAATACGCATAAAGTATAAGTTCATTATAACTGCTATCTGTTTCTGTACAATTATCTTTCATTTTTATATTCCAAGCTATATTATAAAAATTAGAATCTAAAATATTCAATCTACATTTCATAAGACAGTTTTTTATAAATTTACAGCTCAATCTATCTGACGTATCATAATCGCCCTCATTTCCATACCAGCTCGCTATATTACTCATAAATACATCATACATCCATTCATGATTATTTTCACTACAACTCTTGTATACATATTCTATAAACTCTGTTTTCTTGCAATCAACATAATTACTTCT